>ERZ1673752.869-NODE-869-length-47753-cov-19.355298_pt1 | contig 47753 bp, 40 predicted proteins | sample MGYA00580195_ERZ1673752 | MGnify/ENA primary metagenome ERZ1673752 (study PRJEB41218, sample SAMN15661744) | gut metagenome | host: Homo sapiens | place: Canada: London | collected 2015-08-20/2019-03-30 | study: EMG produced TPA metagenomics assembly of...
CCTACGCAGAATACGAAAAAATCAGCATTAACTGCTCGACCTTATTGACGAATCCGGAGGCAAAAACAATCATGAGCAAGCTTCCTTTTGAGATTAACTGCGCTTCGCTCCTCGATTTGCCAGAAGGGGTTGAGCTTCGCTCCATCAATGGAAGGGCGGAGATCAAGAGCAGCGACGCTCCTGCAGCTGCACCCTATTTTCTGCTCGTCAATGGCAGCCTGGACATCGGCAACGATACGCAGAAGCAGCTGGAATCCTGCGTGGGCATGCGTATCAACGGCAGTCTGAACTGCCCCCAGAGTTTGTACTCCCGTCTTAAAGACGTCCACGTTAATGGTTCTGTCAATGTGTATCCGGACGGAGCCATCCTGCTCAAGCGCAGCGCGGTGATTGACAAGACCTTTGTGCTGAGAGCAAAAAAGGCTCTTTACTGGTCGGCTAAACGGATGATTATCGTGGACCCGGAGCTGGATGTGGAAAAACTGCGTGACAAAGGCGCTCGTTTCAGTTCGAAAGAAATCATTCTGCCGCAGGCCAAAGCCGAGGCTCTGCTTGATCTCATCGACGAAAAATCCGACATCATCATCGTGCCAGATGGCTGCGCCGTCATTCTGGATGATCTGAATCTGGATGAAATGGCCCTGCGTCGTTATGGCAAGCAGCTTTACATCATCGGCGACGTCAGCATTCAGGGAACTCCTGAAGTTCTCGACGAAATCAGCTATCTGAACATCCGCGGGGATGCCCGGGTAACGCCTGAATTAAAGGAGAAGTTTCTGGAAAAGCTGAGCGGGATCAGCGGTGAAATAAAAGAGCTTAAAGTCAAAGGGGCTTATTTTAAAGATAAAGCGCTCGTCAAAATCAATAAATGGCTGCTTGAGAAGCATCCCACGGGAATTGAAGTCAACGACTGCGCTGTGGTCAAAATCGCCGAAGATGTCCCGCAGGAGCTAATCGCTGAGCGCCTCCACATTGAAGACTGTGAAATCGTCAAATGCAGCGCCGAACAGGAAGCTGCGGTCAGCCTGATCGCTGAGGACATCGGTAAAATCAGCACCAAAGACGATAAAGATGAAGATCAGAGCCTGGGTGGAAAGCTGCTGTCCGAACTTGGCGGCTTAAAAGGCATGCTCGACACAAAAGTCATCAATGCCGCCAGTTATGCCCTCTAGTCCGAACCCAGGGATCAATTCAGGCGTTTAGCTTCCTCTACGCCGTGAACTCTGTTACATGAACTGAACTCTGCTAATAGATCAGAGCGAGCAGCTTTTCATAGACCTGGCTCTGCATAAACCAGGTCGCCAGACGCGAGCTGGCAAGCTGCTCGCGAAGATCAGGCAGAGAGCCGGAAAGCGGTGGCAGAACGCTGAGCAGGAGACCACAGAGCACCAGACCCACAATAAGTCCCATAAACATGCCCAAAAGGTGGTTCAGTCCACCAATGAGCGGAATCTTGTTGATCAGACCGGATAAAGCCTTGAGCAGCCGTTTAAGCACAAAATGAGAGACAAAAAAAATCAAGAGAAAGGCCAAGGCATGGGCAATCAGTTCAAAAATTTGCCGGGAAAAGTTGTGAATCGCATCGCGTATGGCCGAAGTTCCCGTCTCACGGCTCTTGTCAAGCAGACTCTGGAGCTGTGCGGGAATGGAGCCATACTTTCCCTCGAAAACCCCCAGAAAGGCTGGAGGTAAGCCCATATTTTTCAGGCTCTGCTGAATTTTATAAGTGAACTCGCCTGGCTCCTGGCCGATTTGTGGACGGTAGTTTAAACTAGGAAGGGGCGTTTTCCCACCGTTTAGTTCGGTATTCTGCCCACTTCCCTGCTCTGTCCTGGCGGCTCCATCGGGATCTGCAGGCTGCGGAAGTGCAGGCGAGACTGCGGGATAATCTCCACCCTGCGTCGGCAGTTCTCCCTGGAGCTGGGCTTCCAGCAGCCAGTTTTCTACCAGATTGCGGCGTTCCTCCAGACTCAGCTGAAAAAAGCTCTCCAGGGTATAGCCGCGGGCAGCCAGTTCACTTTCAATCTGAGCACGCTGTTCTGGACTTAGTCCCTGAAGCGAAGACGGATCCAGATATTCATCGAGCTGTTTCGTATTATACTGTGAGCTCTGGCCACTTGCCCGGCGAAGTCTGGCCGCAGTCTTAGACTTAAATGCTTTTGCGCCTGAGTTCAGCTGTCTGCACTGCGGCGATCTCTGAAAAAGTAAGATGCTCTGGTCTTTTTCCATAAAAGACGAAGTCGGTAAAAGAGCTTCAGCATCAATACAGGAAAGTGACAGCTTTCCCGCAGCGCCTGCTGAGGGCGCAGCCCATTTCTGTATTTCTTCTTCAAGCCGCTTTTCAATCTCTTCCTGCACTCGGAAATCTGTGCGGCTCTTGAGCACCGCCTGAGCCAGCGGCTCAGAGTAAACCGAAGCCAGGCTGAAAGAAATCAGCAGAACGATGATCATGCCAAGCGAAGTAATCAGTCCGCGCCGCAGGCCGCGGAAGAGTTCAAAAAGGAGAATGCACAGCAGGATGATATCTAAAATCATGATGGTTTAGCTTTCCGGATAACCTCCGGGATTATTTTTCTGCCAATTCCAGCTGTCCCTGCACATTTCTTCAAGGCCACGGCAGGCTTTCCAGCCCAGAACCTTTTCTGCCAGGCTGGGGTCAGCATAACACTCAGCAATATCACCGGCGCGTCGGCCTTCAATCTGCAGAGGAATCTTCTGTCCGCTGGCCTTTTCAAAGGCGTGAACCAGCTCCAGCACAGAGACCCCCTGCCCCGTCCCCAGATTAAAGGCTGAGCATCCCGGGCTCCGACGGCTGTAATCCAAAGCAGCGACATGGCCTTCGGCGAGATCAGAAACATGGATATAATCGCGCACGCCCGTGCCATCAGGCGTGGGATAATCGTCACCGAAAACATGCAATTTTTCAAGCTTGCCGATCGCCACCTGCGTGATATAAGGCATAAGATTGTTGGGGATCCCCTGTGGATCCTCACCGATTAAACCGGAAGGATCTGCACCAATGGGGTTGAAATAACGCAGAAGAACCGCAGAAAAAGCTTTATCCGCCACACATAGGTCGCGCAGAATCTGCTCGATCATCACCTTGGTCCAACCGTAAGGACTGGTACAGGAGGTCGGATCATCTTCGCGCAGGGGCATACGTTTCACACCCCCATAGACCGTCGCCGATGAAGAAAAGACAAAACGTCTGCAGCCCGTGGCCTGCATCGCTTCGAGCAGGGAAAGTGTACTGTCCAGATTATTCCTGTAGTACATGAGCGGCTTCTCAACGGATTCACCAACAGCTTTATAGCCAGCAAAATGGATGACTGCCGCTGGGCTTTCTTTACGGAAAAGCTCAAGCGTCTCGCGGGGTTCGCAAAGATTCAGGCGATAAAATTTAAAACTTCTCCCCGCGATCTGCTGCAATCGATCCAGCACAGAGGCTTTACTGTTTGACAGGTCATCGACAATGACCGCCTCAAAACCGGCCCGCTCCAGGGCCAGTGCCGTATGACTGCCGATATAGCCGGCGCCTCCGCAAACTAAAACCTTTTCTCTCTTTTCGATTTTTTGCATATATCGTCCCTTCTTGCTGAAACTGCAAAAACTAAAACTTTGCTTTCAAGGGTGAAATCGTTTCAAATGAATTATACTGAGAAGCAGATGAGTTGACAAAACTTTATTTAAGGCTGGCTATAGATGTCAGTCCCTGAAAAGCTTGAAACAGGTCCAGATAAAATAAGGCAGCCAGAGGCAGAATGACCAAAGGAGAAATTATGACAGATAAAACTTCTTTCATTCCCCAGGATCATAAAGGCGAAAAATCTTTGCCGACAAGGCAGAGCGAGGTACACGGCCGCGAGCTCAAGAGCTCAGACTCCCCTATGCCCGTGAACTCAGAAAGACGGCAGAGCGAGGCGCACGAACGAGAACTCAACTGGGCTAAGCTTTTTTTTCTGGGCTTGCTCCGGCAGCAGCCTGGCCTGCTTCCCGATGAGCTCAGTTCAAGGGCAGCCGCAACCCTCTTTTTTAATTCCTTCGTTCCCGAAGAGGCCTTGGGAGAACTCCTGCAGCAAGGTCTGATCGTCCTCAGCGAGAACAAAGAAGAAAAAAAACTTGATGCTTACGGCAAAAAACTTAAACGTTACTACCTGCTCCCCTCAGGGGCTGAAGTCTGGGAACAACTCAAAACTCAACTTCCTGAAGCTTTACTTCAGGAGCTGAAAGCAGCTGTGCGGAAAACTCAGACTCAGTCTGAGACTCATGCCAGTTTCAGTCCGGATGCGAATGGGGCATACAATGTCAATCTTATAGCGAGTGAAGCAGGTGGCGAGCTTCTTCAGATCAGGCTGAGCGTTCCCGATGAAAAACGGGCGCGAGACTTTTGCCGCCGCTGGCCTGAAGTTTCCGCCAGACTTTATGGCGAAATTCTTGAAGAGCTGAGCGGCAGGGACTAAGCTTTATCTTCCGGCGTCCAGTTCTCAAAGATTCGCTTAGGGGCGTCGCCCGGCACAAATTGAAATTCTGCGCCGGCCACATCAATCCATTCGCCTTCCTTGACTCCGGCCGCCATGAGGGCGTCATTGAGTCCTTTTTCTTTGATCTGTCGCTGGAAGTAATGGAAACTTTCAACGTCATTAAAATTGATGGAACGCACAAGGCCCTCAATCCATTTGCCGCGGACCTGCACTTCGCCATCAACCCTCTCAATACGGAAGCGCTCTTCTTCGACAAAGCGATAGAGACGCCAATCAGAATCGACTTCTTCCTTCTGCATCAGTTCAGGAATCTCAGGCAGCTTCTCCATAATTTGATTTCGGAGCTCATCTAAGCCTTCGCCGCTGGCAGCCGAAGTCCAGAAGATAGGACGATCGAGATCCTTAAATTCGGCCTCAAGACTCGCCCTGGCCTCAGCGTCAAGCAGATCAGCCTTATTGAGGACAAGCCAGCGCGTGCGCTGCCCCAGCTCTTCGTCATAGTGCCGCAGTTCCTTTTCAATCAGCTCATAAGCAGTACGTGGGGAAGGTTCTCCTTCAGCAGGTGCGGCATCCAGGACGTGCAGGAGCAGACGGCAGCGGGCCGTATGGCGCAGGAAATCGTGACCCAGGCCAGCGCCTTCAGCAGCCCCCTCAATCAGTCCGGGAAGATCCGCCATGACAAAACTTTTATCAAAGGCCTCAACGATGCCAAGCTGAGGCTCCAAGGTGGTAAAGGCATAGTCGGCAATCTTCGGTCTTGCGTTGCTGAAACGCGCGAGCAGCGAGGACTTGCCCGCGTTGGGCAAGCCGACAAGCCCCACATCCGCGATGAGCTTCAGCTCCAGGCGAACTTCGAGTTCTTCTCCCTCACCGCCTGCACGGGCAAAATTAGGGGCCTGGCGCACACTGTTTTTAAAGTGGACATTGCCGAGGCCACCCCGCCCGCCTTCAAGCAGCCGGACTTCCTGGCCATCCTCGGTGAGATCACAGATAAGTTTCTGATCCTGCTGCTCATAGACGAGCGTCCCCAGGGGCAATTCCAGAATAAGGTCAGAACCTTTTTTACCATTCTGGCGGCGTTTCTTGCCATTTTCCCCATTTTCCGCCGCAAAATGATGCTTAAAACGAAAATCGATCAGGGTTGTCTTGCGCTCGGTGGCGCGCAAAATAATGCTGCCCCCATCGCCGCCATCGCCCCCATCCGGACCACCGTCAGGAACATATTTTTCGCGGCGGAAGGAAACCGCTCCATCTCCGCCTCTGCCGGAACGCAGGGTGATCGTCGCATGATCGAAGAACACAGAAAACTCCTCTTCTACCCCGGACGCGCCGGAGCTGGGCTGCGGGAAGACCGCAAGTGAGAAAAAAAGCCCGGGACTTCCCGGGCTGCATTGAATCTACCTTAATCTGCAAAGCCGCACATATCAAGAGATATGAAAAACTGGAATCTGCAGATTGTAAAGCTTTGCTGAAATGAACAGCGAACTTAGGCAAGCGGATAAACGCTGACCTGTTTGCGCTTTTTATCCTTGCGTTCGTAGCGAACCTGTCCGTCAATCAGAGCAAAGAGGGTATCATCCTTGCCAATGCCGACGTTTTCACCCGGATGAATTTTGGTTCCGCGCTGGCGGAAAATAATATTGCCGGCCAGGCAGTACTGGCCATCGCCCAACTTAGCGCCGAGACGCTTGGACTCAGAATCACGGCCGTTGCGGGTGCTGCCGACACCTTTTTTATGGGCCAGAACCTGCATGTTTAATCTGATCATCTTATGCCTCCGTATCTTCTGCGGCTTCGGCATGAAGCCATCTTATTTTGATGTAGGAAGAATAGGCTTCTTCCGCCTGTTTTGCACCGATATAAGCGGCAAACATCAGGGTTTCAGCTTGAATCTGTTCTTCCCCGCTGAGTTTATCATAGTGAGTGAGCTCGCAGCGGATCAACCCCTTGTCTGCATCAATCTCATAGGAGAAAAACGCTTCCCCGAGAAGCTCATCCAAGGTCCCGATAATGGACTGAGCCAGCGTACTCATACCCGCGCAGACAATATCCTGTCCTGCTTCGGCGTAACCTGAGTGGCCGCTAAACTCAAAAGAGCGGATAAAGCCCCTCTGATCTTTGGCGAAAAGAGCGGAAATCAAAAGCTTCTCCCTCTGCTTTCTGCCTCAGTTGAGCTCGTCTATTGAGCGATCTTTGTAATTTTCACGCGGCTATAGGGCTGGCGATGACCATTCTTGCGACGATAAGCCTTCTTGGACTTCATCTTGAAGATCACGACTTTTTTACCCTTGCCCTGTTTGACAAGTTCACCTGTGACGACAGCGCCTTCCACAAAAGGCGTGCCCCAGACCATGGAGCCCTCGTCACCTACAGCCAGAACCTCATCAAAGCGAAGCTCTTCTCCGGCCTCACCGGGAAGCCTCTCAATGAAGACTTCATCTCCTTCGCTGACGCGGTATTGCTTGCCGCCGGTCTTAATGATTGCGAACATCTTTATTCTTTTCCTTCCTGTAAACAGTCTCGCCCGGTATAAAGGCAGCATAAGCTTTATAAGCCTTCCCAGAGCGGTCGCATGAGGGATTTTATCATGGCTGAAAGAATACTGTCAAGGAAAAACACAATTCTGTTTAGCTTTCACAGAAAGGCGAACAGAGGATCTTTCTTGATCTGAGAATCTTTCTTGCTCTACGGGGCAAACTGTTTGCTTAATTCAGCCGTTTTCGATTCCATAATCAACTTTTTGATCGTGACATTATCAAAGGTTGAGCCTTTGTTATCAACGACAAAATCTGCGATCTTATAAGGAGTTCGTCCGTCGTCTCCCTTACCGGTTTGTATCGTTAATTGTTCAATTTCAATATCCTTAAAGCTTGACCGAGCCGCAGACAAAGCAATGGGTGCTGCGGTAACAGGAGATCTCTTGGGTGCAGTAATCTCCAAATTAAGATTAGAGAATTTCAAGTTGTCTATCCCAGCTTCAACCATTTCCCCGAATAAGGCGCCGGCAACCGGTTTTCCCATATTCTTCTTCTGTCCGATAACCTGAACCGTCAAGTTGGAAATCGTATGGCCGTTGCCATGGATCTGGCCAGAAAACTCATCGACATAACCTAACTTTTTACCACTAAAGTCCAAATCGGTCTGGATGTCGTACTCGCTGATCAATCTCCCTTTTTCATCCTTGCCAAAGAATCCATATTTACCATTAAGTTTCAAATCTTCGATGGATTCCACCTTGTGAACACGACCCAGGGTAAAGTTAATCCATACTTCCTTATTAGCCGTATTTTCCATGTAGTGGCTGATGGATTCTTCTACCAATTCATTTTTTCTCTGGTGGATTTTATCGATAACAGCAGGATCTTCGGTCTGAATATCGTACCCGAGTTTGTGAAGGAATGACCAGGAGTATTTGGGAGTAGAATCACCTTCTGTGCCTGTTTCTGCTACTTCCTGCGCTCCCTCCGGTTTTTTCGGAGACTCTCCTTGTGCCTTATTGACAGCCTGACGAGCCTTTTCCTCGGCTTCTTGCTCCGCTTTGGCCTCCTCTGAGTTCACATCAAAATTCACAATCTGCTCAGGAAACTCTTTCTGCAGAGTCTCGTAGAGATCCTTTTCCTCTGGCAGGAGTTCAGAATGCTGATAATCGGAAAAAGAATACTCCTCTGTTGCTGACTGATCTTTAAAGTAGCCCTCCATAGAATAGCCAGGCTTTGCAATAAGGGACAAAGTCGCTGACGATAAGGGTTGCACGGAAGACTTTGAGGTAATAGGTTTCGCGAAAAGTTGCTCTCCGGTTTCACAGTCTTTATATCGAATCTCTCCCTGTTTAACCCAACGCGCATATAGAGTCATGTCGCCTTGAACACGATCTGTATTAAAGTCCCAGCGATCCTGCGAGTTAAACCGATAATCGACGACCTTCCCGTCTTTTTCAACATCTTCTTTATGGGTATACCATCCAGCTAGCAGATAACCATCTTTCACAGGTTGCACCAGCATATTGGTGGTTCCGGTGGGAGCAAAAAGCAGGGAACCCGGCTGATAATAGGTGGTTCTAATGCCTAAAGAGTTAATCTTGCCACCGAGGACATCATAGATAACCTTACAGTTATAGCCCCACGTAGAGGGATCGGTAGCCTCGCCCATTCGTGAACACCCCGTACAAAGGATGCAAGTCAGCATGAGGCAAGCTACAAGAATCCCCAAGCTTATTCGCTTCATTACTCGTTTCATGAAGAGTTTTTCCTCCTCTAAAATTTCTATCAAAACAAGTTTACTATCCTGAAAGAACAACGCAAAGCGTTAGCCTACTCACACTCTCATCCAAAAATGAAGACAGAGGTACAGGAATAGTGCAAATACCAGAAAGCACAACCCAATAAGCAGCAAAGAGGCTCCTAAACTTCCAAGCAGGAGAGATTTTCTTTCTTCTCGTGACCAGGGTGGTTCTCCCTGACGCTCTGCAGCAATCGTTCGACCAGACCGGGGGGCCTTCTTTTGACGAACGCCACGCCCTGAAAGATCCCAAACAGAGGTTCTCATTCCGTCAACATTCATATCTGCAATAACCCACGTTTCATCCAGCTTGTCATTGCTTTTGATCATTTACTGTACCTCTGCTTTCATCTATCCATCATGCTCCCGCTTGATGACATTAAGTTGTTTTATTCTCTGGAGTGCCCGTGTCAATCGTATCCGGGGAAGGACATGATTTTTCCTTATCATACAAGTGGCAGGCCACCTGATGTCCATCCTCCAAAGTCCTCAGCTCCGGCTTAACTTTACTGCAGCACTCCATCGCATAGCGACAACGCGTGCGGAATTTACAACCTGAAGGTGGATTAGCAGGGCTGGGGATATCTCCTTGTAACAAAATCCTGTCCATGTGGTAATCCGGATCTGGGACAGGCACCGCAGACATCAAAGCCTGGGTGTAGGGATGCATCGGATTGGCATAGACTTTTTCCTTGTCTCCGATTTCAACGATATTACCTAAATACATGACCGCTATGGCTGTAGAAATATGTTCTACAACAGACAAATCATGAGAGATAAAGAGGTAGGTATACTGATTTTGTTCCTGGAGATCCTGCAGCAGGTTAAGAATCTGTGCCTGAATGGAAACATCCAACGCACTGACAGGCTCATCACAGACAATGAATTTTGGCTGAAGAGCCACCGCACGGGCAATACAAATTCTCTGGCGCTGTCCACCGGAGAACTCATGGGGATATCTTGAGAAATAGGACGTTTGAAGTCCACAGCTTTTCATCACCCTGAGGATATAGGATTTGTACTCAGCCTTAGGAACAATCTTATGTTCCCGAACTGCCTCTCCAATAATCTCTCCCACCGGCATTCTGGGGGAAAGACTGGAGTAAGGATCCTGGAAAATCATTTGCATCTGAGGTCTCAGACGCCTCAAATCTGCTTTGTTCAAGGTCGCCAGGTCTACCCCATCAAAGGTCACTTTGCCACCTGTCACAGAATGAAGTCTCAGGATTGTTCGACCTGCTGTCGTCTTACCGCAACCAGATTCACCGACCATTCCCAGTGTGGTTCCTCTGGGAATGCTAAAAGAAATATCATCTACAGCCTTAACCGTCGTTTTCTTCTCCCCAAGCCCACCGGAGGTGTAGTATTTTTTCAGTTTCTCAACAAGCAGAATGTTATCTTTTTCCATTAAGCTCTCACCTCGCTGCTTCCCTCTTGCTTGAGATCGCATTCGCTCTCTGTCTGCTTTTCTTCTTCAAAGAAAACGGCTTTCGGATCATCCTGATAGAGATAACAGGCCGCCCGATGTGTATCTGAGAAAGAAACAACAGAAGGATACTCCCCCTTACAGGACTCCTTAGCCATTGGACAGCGATTATAAAAATAGCAGTGATTTGGCATATTAATAGGATTTGGCACCTGGCCAGGGATACTATAAAGGCGATCCACTTTTTGGTTAACACGAGGCTTCGAACGCATCAATCCAACGGTATAGGGGTGTTTGGGATGATGGAATATTTCTCTGACGGTTCCTTCCTCGACAATACGACCGGCATACATCACGACAACGTAGTCTGCCATTTCAGCGATGACACCCAGATCATGGGTAATCAACATAATACTGCCGTTAATCTTTTCCTTGATACTCCTTAAGAGGTCAAGAATCTGAGCCTGAATTGTAACATCCAGAGCTGTTGTAGGTTCATCAGCAATGATCAGACGCGGGTCACATATCAAAGCCATGGCAATCATGACCCTTTGACGCATACCACCCGATAATTCATGGGGAAAGCTATTGTAAACTCTTTCCGAATCTGCAATGCCAACCGTTTTCAGCATCTGAATCGAACGTTCTTTTGCAGAAGCGGCGTTGGAACCTTCAACGTGCAACAACACCACCTCATCCAACTGTCGGCCGATCTTGAAAACCGGGTTAAGACTGGTCATGGGTTCCTGAAAAATCATGGAGATTTCTTTCCCACGAATATTTCTCATGGCATGGCGTGTCATTTTAGTAATGTCATAGCAGGTGCCATCCGTTGCCAGATAGCGAATAGAACCTTCCACGATCTGACCTTGAGGAGCTTGAACCAGTTGCATAATAGATAAACTGGTCACTGATTTTCCACAGCCGGATTCACCTACAATGCCAACCGTTTTACCGATAGGTACGTTAAGAGATAAGCCATTAACGGCCTTTACCGTTCCAACATCTGAAAAGAAATACGTGTGCAGATTGTTAATTTCAATAATATTGTCGGGATTCTCCATCTGTGAGATATACTCTGAAGGATCAATCCTTTCCTTGCTCTGGCGTCTTTCATACTCACGAATAATCTTAGCGTTGTTCTTTGCAATCTGACGCTCTTCTTTCAGGGTAAGATACTGCTGGTCATCCACCGCCTGTATCTTTTTGCGATTTTTAAACACGGCGCACCCTCCCTAACGTTTCATCCTGGGGTCAAAGGCGTCTCTGAGGCCATCCCCAATAAAGCTAAAGCCAAGAACAGTGATAATGATAAGCACCCCGGCCGGAACCCACATATTAGGATAATTGGCCAGAATTTCCTGACCTTTGGAGGGATCTGCCAAGGCAATCATAGATCCCCAGGCAGCATTTGGGAAAGGTACACCGATGCCGAGATAAGAAAGAGTAGACTCGTACAAAATAACACCCCCAAGCCCCAAGGTCGCACTGACGATTAACTGAGGCATTGTATTCGGAACAAGGTGCTTAAAGATTCTGTGAGAAGTGCGAATACCTGTGGTTTCACAAGCCAGCATAAATTCCTGTTCTCTTAAAGAGAGAATCTGTCCCCGAACCAGGCGCGCTGTGCCTGTCCATCCCATTAAGGTCAGGAAAGCCATCAAATAATAGATACGTGCTTCTGGAGAAATGGATTTAATCGAGGAAATCGTTGCGGACAGTACCAGCAAAATGGGCATACCTGGTAAACAGGCAAAAATATCCACAATACGCATGATCACCTGATCAACCCATCCACCGAAATAGCCTGATATACCTCCCAGAATCACACCAAAAGCCGTCTCTAAAAAAATAACGATGAAAGAAATAGCAAGAGAAATCCGGCCGCCGTACATTAGTCTTAAAAAAATATCAAAACCTGAGGTATCCGTTCCCAGGAGGTGGGCTGCAGAAGGTGGCGCCTTAAAGCTCTGGATTCGTTCCGATTGGTCGTAGAACTTATATATACGGGCATCAGATCCCACAAACTCACCCTGGGAGATCATCAGCTGAGTTCTCGGAATTTTAAATTGCTCCGTTTCTCCATAACCATAAATCGCATCCATAATGAAAGGACCCAGGAAGGAGAAAAGAAAAACAAAAATAATCATCAGCAGACCCGTAATAGACAATTTGCTTCTGAAAAAGCGTTTTGCCACCATTCGGGAAGGAGAAATGACTCGAAAGTTTTCTTCAAATCCTTTAAGCTCTTCATCTTCATGAACATTCACGACCTGGGGTTTAGGCTCAGACTGAACCGTTTGTTTTGTCGTCATTAGACCCACCCCCTACCGTAACTTGACCCTTGGGTCAACAAGCATATATGACAAGTCAGAAAGAAGCATTCCGAATACAGTCAATATGGCTAAAAACATATTATAGCCCATCACGAAGGGGACATCCCCCTGGGTGGTGGCTCTTAACGCCATGTTACCTATACCAGGTAAAGCAAACACCGTCTCCGTGATCATAGCTCCCCCGAATAGCGAGGGCAGCATACCCGAAAGGGTTGTAACCAGAGGAATAAGGGTGTTTCGGAAAGCATGTTTATATATAACGTCACGTTCGGACAGCCCCTTCGCGCGGGCGGTACGAATATAATCGGAGTTCATCACTTCCAGCATATTTGTTCTCGTGAATTTCATTAACCCGCCAATACTGATCAACGTGAGGACTGCGACCGGAAGAATCAAGTGCCAGGCCTTATCAATGAAAATCGCAAACCCTTCCGTCGCCTTGAATACTCGCGTGGAGGTGGTTAAACCCAACAACGGGAGCCACTTCAGCTTAATAGAGAAAACACTGATGAGCAGAGCGGATAAAAAGAAAGTCGGCAACGCCGTTCCTATCATAGCTAAAACAGAAACAGTATAGTCGTAGGCACTGTACTGTTTTACAGCAGCTTTTATGCCCATGGGAATCGCTATCAGTATTTGCAAAATGTAAGATAATAACGCTATCCAAAAGGAGAGCCACACGTTTTCCGAGATAACTCGAACCACTGGTTTGCTATACAGGAACGAGAACCCCAGATTCCCTCTGAAAACATTTAAGAACCAGTTGGACCAGCCTTTTACGATCCCAGGAAGACTCTTATCGGCTAAACCATAAAGCTCCTTTAATTTCATAACGTCAGCTTTGGTCATCGACCCATTGGCCAATGCCGCAGCCGTTTGATTATCAATATAGTCGGCCGGCATCAGCATCACCAGCAAATAGATGATGAAAGAAGTGCCGATTAAGATCAATAGAGCCAACAAAACTCTCTTGATGATGTATCTGCTCATGAATGCTCCCCTTGTACAAAGAAAGGAAAAATCTGTAGATAACCCTTCTTTAGAAATAAAAATGTTGCGGTGCGGGTGAAAAACCCGCACCGCAACAATGAGAGTCTCAGAAATTATTTCTGATCCAACAATTCCAGGTTCCAGATTTCGGCGCCAATGGCGTTATAGAAAGGAGAAACTTTCTCATTGGGAACTAAAGAATCGGGGTTAAGGACAGTCTTATTGTAGATGTCTATGTTTTTACGCTGATAGGTAGGAACCTCAACAGCCATGCCCGTTGACAGCTCTAAGGCTTCTTTGTAAATCTGTTTGCGCTCATCGCGATCCAGGGTTTTGGTACCGGCAATGATCAGGTCATCCATTTTCCTAATGGCTTCTTTTTGATCTTCAGAACCATTCTGGAACAGATAAGTCATACCAGATCTCTTCGGTGAATCCGCATTGTTGACGGAAGGATCACTGTACCAAATTTGGAACATATCCGGGTCAACACCACCGTTGCCCCAGGCGGCAGCCCACATCTGGAGGCCAGAATCGTAAGCAGTGCCCAGTTTAGACAGGAGGTTGGGATCAGAGTCAATCTCGACTTTAACACCAATACTGGCCATCACTTTCTGGAAATCCAGGGCCACTGCTCCGGCGGGGTGATCTTTAGCGTCAGAAGGCAGTGTGAAGCGAATGGTGAATTGTTCGCCGGCGCGTTTATCATCTTTTGGATAGCTCATCACATTGCTGGCTTCGTCATAGATGTAGCCGGCATCTAACAACAACTTTTTAGAAGTTTCACCTGTTCCATCATAGGGGTATATAGGTTCAGGATTTTCAGGATAAGCCCACTGGACTTTGGTCATGGTTCTGTAGTTCACAGAGGCCAGTTCTCCGTAGTAGTCATCGATGGTCAGTTGAACATTCAGAGCATGAGCAATGGCTTTACGAACATTCCAGTCAGGGAAGCACTGGCCCTGAATACCGATGTAGCCATAACCATCATTATCAACCAAAACGTAGCTCATCTTGGCATAATCGCCTTCGCCAGAGGTAATATCGTTGACGATTTCAGTTGTCGCGGAAGGTGTAGCAACGTGAACTGTACCGGTTTTCACTGCATCCAGCTCAGAACCCAGCGTAATCGCCTGTCTCCGGAGATGTTTGATCTTAGGTGCGCCCATGCAGAAACCATCAAAGGCAACATAGCTGACCACTTTATTTTCGTAAGACTCAAAGATGTAGGGACCAGCACCCATGGGTTTATCGTTCTTGTCTTTCAGGCACTGAATAAATTCAGGATTACCAACGCTGACACCATGTTCGTCCAGTTCACCCTTGAATCCTTCGGTGTAGTAGTGCATGGGGGCGACATTGATCGACAATTTATGAATGGCAACCGGGTCCACGCCGTTAATCACAAACTGGATGTACTCTCTCTCCACGCCGTCTTCGCAAACTTCCTTACCGGTGGAAATGCCCTTGATCTCCTTAACGCCGCCCTCAACTCGACCTTCTTTGGCAATGTAGAGTTCCTTGACGTAATCCTCGAGGTGCTTATCTCCAGCTTTCTCTTTATTGATTCCGGCATCCGACAGGTCGTAGCCATAGGCGTCCAGAATGTTATTCCAGTAGGTTGTCGCATCAACAGTATCCGTAGACAGGTCGTACTCTTTACCCATCTTATCCGTGAATTTACCCGTCTTGTCATCGACTTCGCCGAAGCCCCACATCGCCATACCATAGGCAGCTGCGACACTGGGTTTTTCCAGATCTTCAGCCTTATAGGGAGGCATGTTATCTTCGATTTCATTGCCATAATTATTGACAACATAGTCGATGATTTCCTGGGCAAATTTGGCGCCAGCTTCAGGCAAATAGCTCCAGAAAGCTTCCTGATCAGCCATGTCAACACCTTCTGCTGGTTCGATGACCATTTCGCCGTCCTTGTCAGAGATACCAGCCTCAAGGATCTTCGCGACTAACTCAATTTTCTCAAAGCTGGTCTGCAGGCGGTACTCATCTATTCCTTGGATAGGAATGGTATACATTGTTGAAATTCCATCATAGAGAGGATCGCAATAAACGTAATAGTTGAAAAGCACGTCCTTCAAAGTAACGGGAGTTCCATCACTAAAAGTTAATCCATTTTTAAGGATGAACTTGTACGTAGTGGTGCTCATGTCCTCAGCAGGCACGTTGGTATAAGAGTAAGCCAAGCAGGGCCACTCGTTGCCCGCCACGACGAATCCCTTAGGATCTGTGGTGCAAAGACCTAACTGAGTCATCCCCTCAACGTTGCCGTCAGAATTAGAGGTGTAGAAAAAGGGGCTGAATACACCAGAAAACTCCTCATCTGCAATTACCAAAGGCATATTCTCATTGGTCTCTGAACGAGGTGTCACAGCTGGATCAAAACGATTCGGAGCCAGATCCGCAACACCTTTCTCTGCTGTCTCCTCGGCTGCCACAGTCAGAGGCTGTAAACCAACTAAAAGCGTGAGGCAAAGCATGACAGCCAAAACTGTTGTCATCAATTTTTTCATTCAACATGTCCTCCATTTGAAAGGTTGCCCTGAGCCATAGAGGTCAATTCTCCGGTTATTTTTTAAACCATTTTATAGAAAGTGAACTCTTCAGCTCTTTTAAATTTGTTCAAAATTATTATAAACTAACCCCAGAGCAAACTCAACCTCACCCTGTCTCAGCTAAATGCTTACCCTGATTTGGGGAGGAGGTTCATCCTCATAGCTTAATCAGAAAGGGAGCACTTTTATATGCTAGCTCACGACCATCTCTATAAAGAATTGCTCTCGCCCGGCAAACGCATCTGGTTTATTGGCGTCGGTGGCATCAGCATGTCCGGCCTGGCCGAACTGGCCCTGGCGCGTGGACAAAAGGTCGGTGGCTCTGACAATCACCCCAATGATCTTTGCGCTAAGCTCAGCTCGCTTGGCGCGGAGATCGCTCCCTGCCAGGAAGGCGAAAACATCCGCCGCTTCCGACCTGATGCCGTGGTCTTTTCTGCGGCTATTCCGGCCGATAATCCGGAATTACTTGCGGCTCGCGAGGCAGGCATTCCAACTCTGGAGCGAGCCGACTGGTTGGGACTTCTGAACCGTGATTTTTCTGCCGTGATCAATGTCGCCGGAACCAACGGCAAGAGCACCACAGTCAGCATGCTCTCCTCCATTTGCCTGGACGCCGGGCTGGATCCCACCATTCACCTCGGCGCGGCACTCCAGCGCTTCGGCTCGACCGTCCACGCTGGAGGCTCTGAGCTGATGATCTCTGAGGCCTGCGAATTTAATTACAGCTTTCTCAGCTTCTACTCCACAATCGCTGCCGTCTTAAATCTCGGCCACGACCACGTCGATATTTTTCCGGAGATGCACGATGTCATCGACGCCTTTGCCCGCTTTCTGGCCCGTCTGCAGCCTGGCGCCCAGGTGGTTCTCCCCTCTTTTGACCCCCATATGCCTGAACTTCTCCGTCTCTGGGACGAAAAAGCACCTGGTCTTCGCGGGAAGGTCGAAATTTTTACCTTTGGTTATCCGGACGATCGTTTGCTCGACAAGGCGCCGGACCTCTGTTGTGAGAGCCTGACCTACAAGGCTGGTCTTCCTCAGTTCGAGCTGAGTTTTCAGGGAAAGCCTCTGGGCGAATTTTCACTGCTCATTCCCGGCCGTTTTAATGTGGAAAACGCCATGGCTGCCCTTCTTCTTGCCCATCTCACCGGTGTAGATTTTGCGCAGGGACGCTGCAGCCTCGCCGCTTTTGAAGGGGCGGAGGGGCGCTTCACCGTCTGCGGCGAATACCGTAAGGCCGTCATTGTCGCTGACTACGCGCACCACCCCGATTCGGTTAAACTCACGCTGGAAGCGGCGCATGCGCTTCCCCACAAACGCCTCTACGCCTGTTTTCAGCCCATCACCTACAGCCGCGCCAAGGGGCTATGTGAAGGCTACGTGGACGCTTTAAAGAACGAAGATCCGGCCATTCTGCTGGAAGTTTACGACAGCCGCGAAAAGGATCACTCCTTTTCTTCCCGCTGCATCAGCGAAAAAATCAATGAGCTGGGCGGCAAGGCTCTATTTATGCAGACCCCTGCGGACTTGGAAGCTTACCTCAGCGATAAACTTGAAGCGGGCGATCTTGTCCTGCTCATGGGTCAGGACATCCGTTTTGTGGGCGACCGGCTCTGCGGCCGCACAGATCACTATGCCGGGCGCAAAAGCGTTGCCGAAGAATGGTCCGGCCAGATGCCAGGTGAGGAGAAATGAAAATGAATGCAAAAGCAGAAGACAAAGAAAAGGCTAACACAGAACTAAAGCCTGAAAGCTCTAAAGCCAGCTCCGAGAGCGTCGTCACAGCGTCTACCATGTCAGCTGGCGCTCAAACGAGCAAAAAAACAACGCCAGCGGGCAGTAAAACCAGTTCGTCTGCCTCCCTGAAGCAGCTGCAGCTGCTCTCGCGGGATTATCCCGACGTGAAATCTGCAGCGGGCGAGATCATCTATTTACAAATGCTTCTGAAACTTCCCAAAGGCACGGAATACTTTTTCTCCGACCTTCACGGTGAGGCCGGGGCTTTTATTCACCTCCTGCGCAGCGCCTCGGGGACAGTGCGCCAGAAAATCCGCAGCATGTATGATAACCTGCTTTCGGGTGACGAGCAGAATCAGCTCGCCAATCTTGTTTATGACCCGGATAAAGTCCTGGCCATCCTCAGCCGTGAGGGACGGCTCAGCGCTGAGTGGAAACGCATCACCGCTTACCGCCTGGTGGAACTCCTGAAATACACCTCGTCCAAGTATCCCCGAGCCCGCATCCGCGAAAAAATGCCGGCAGCCTACCGCGAAATCATCGAAGAAATCATGAATTCACGGGCCCTCCTTGAAGACGAAACCATCCATGCCGAAGCAGCCATGGACGTCATCATGAATTCCGAATACTGCAACGATTTTCTGCGTGAACTCTGCTTTATGATTCAGAACGTGGCTGTCGATCAGCTGCATGTCCTCGGCGATATCTTCGACCGAGGACCGGCCCCTCATCGCATCATTGAAGAACTGATCTCCAGCCCGGCTGTCGATATTCAGTGGGGCAATCACGATGTGGTCTGGATGGGAGCCGCCTCCGGTTCCCGGGTCTGCATGGCCAATGTCGTGCGCAATGCCGTCAACTACAATAATTTCGACTGCCTGGAGGACGGCTACGCCATCAACCTGCGCCCGCTCTACAGTTTCGCCGCCAAAGAATATCGGGACGATCCCTGTACACGCTTTATGCCCAAGCTGCTGGACGAAAATGAATACGACCGGGTCGAACCGGAAATCGCTGCAAAAATGCACAAAGCCATCGCGATCATTCAGTTTAAACTGGAAGGCCAGCTCCTGAAGCGTCATCCCGAGTACGAGATGTCGGATCGCATCGTTCTGGAAAAACTCGACCTGAAGAATAAAACCTATGTCCATAAGGGTAAGTCCTATCCCCTGCTGGATGAAAACTTCCCCACCGTCAATCCCGATGATCCTCTCACCCTGACTCCCGAAGAAGAAGCCGTGATGACGGCTCTGAGGGCTTCTTTCCGTCATGGCGAAGCGCTGCACCGACACATTAATTATCTCTTCAGCTACGGTTCGACTTATCTCTGCATCAATCAGAATCTGCTTTTCCATGGCTGCATTCCCATGGATGAAGACGGCCAATTTCGCGAGGTCAGTTTTCTCGGCCAGCCTTACTCCGGCAAGGCCCTCATGGACGCCTGCCAGGCTGCCATCCGCGATGCCTGGTTTACGCCTTATGGTTCAGCCCGTCAGTGCCGCGCGCGCGACCTCATGTACTATCTCTGGTGTGGCCGCTATTCGCCGATGTTTGGCAAGAGCCAGATATCCACCTTCGAGAATTACTTTGTCGAGGACAAAGAGCTTCGCCGGGAAGTCTTTAATCCCTATTACAAGCTCGCGGAGCGTGAAGATATCTGCGTGAAAATACTCGAGGAATTTGGCCTCGACCCCACGCGCGCCCACGTGATTAACGGCCACGTCCCCGTAAAAATCAAAGACGGCGAAAGCCCCATGAAAGCCAACGGCAAATACTTTGTCATCGACGGAGGTATCTCCAAAGCCTATCAGCCCAAAACGGGCATCGCCGGCTACACCATGATCTTCAACTCGCACATGCTCGCCCTGGTCGAACACAGTCGTTTCAGCGATATCGAAAACGACAAAGGCTCTTATATGCCAGAAATCCGCATTGTTGAACAGATGCCGCAGCGCCTCTTAATCGGCGATACCAACCGCGGCAAAATCATCCGCGAGCGCATTGCTGATCTGGAGGCTCTGATCCGGGCCTACGAAAAGGGTCTGATTCACTAATCACAGAAAGGGCCTTTTCCCCAAAAAATAACCAAAGCGGCTATCTGTCGATAAATAAAACCCCGCAGCCTGATGGCGGCGGGGTTTTTATTTGAACGACTGTTCTAAGTGAAGCAAGCTTAAGGACGGTTCTCCGGATCCGCTGATGAACGATCAGCAGATGGCTCTATAGATTCAGGCTCAGACTCTGACTCAAACCCAGCAGTCTTCTCCTCAGCAGATCCATCTGTCGCACGCGGAGCTGCAGCATCGCCCAGCTCGTTGATGAAGGGATCGTCGCTGTCTCCCGGCGCATCGACATAATTGGCCGCATAAGCTTTGTAAATTTCTTCAAATTCGCGGCCTTCGATCTTCTCTTTTTCCATAAGGACGGCAGCCAGTTGATCGAGCAGCACACGGTTTTCCTGAAGAACATCCAGCGTCTTGCTGTAGGCCTCGTCAAGAATGCTCTTCACTTCCTCGTCAATGGCTGAGGAAACTGACTCGCTGTGCTCCTTGGCATGGGCATAATCGAGGCCGAGGAAAACCTCGTCGTTGTCGGGCAGCACGAAATTGCCGAGCCGCTTGCTCATGCCGTATTTGGTTACCATCTCGCGGGCGATCTGGTTGCAGCGCTGCAGATCGCTGGAAGCTCCGGTACTGATATCGTCCTGGCTCAGCTGCTCGGCAGCACGGCCACCCAGGGCCACCATGATGCTGTGAATGAGATCACCGCGGGTCTGGAAGTAAAGATCCTCGTTAGGCTTAAAGGCGGTATAGCCACCAGCCCCGCTCGCGGGTATGATAGAAACCCGTTCCACACGCTGTGTTCTGGAAATCTGACGCAGGACAATAGCATGCCCCGCCTCGTGATAAGCGGTCAGGTGTTTTTCCTTGTCGGTGATCACCCGGCTTTTCTTTTCGGGTCCGATGGTGATCTTAAAGACCGCTTCAGAAATATCTTCATACTGAATCGTGCGCTTGTTGTGACGCGCAGCGAGAAGGGCCGCTTCATTCAGGAGGTTGGCCAGATCCGCTCCCGTGAAGCCCGGAGTGATCTTAGCGATTTCACGGAGATCCACATTGGCTTCTATCGGTTTATCCTTGGCATGCACCTTGAGAATTTCAAAGCGTCCCTTCAGATCCGGGGGCATGACGGTGATGCGACGGTCAAAACGACCTGGACGCAGCAAAGCCGGGTCAAGGATATCCGGACGGTTGGTCGCGGCCATAACGATAACGCCCTCATTAGGACCGAAGCCATCCATCTCAACGAGCAGCTGATTCAGAGTCTGTTCGCGTTCATCATGCCCGCCGCCGAGGCCTGCACCCCTGTGACGGCCCACGGCATCGATTTCGTCAATAAAGACGATACAGGGCGTTTTTTTCTTAGCGTCATTGAAAAGATCGCGGACGCGAGAAGCGCCCACGCCGACAAACATCTCGACAAAGTCTGAGCCTGAAATGGAGAAAAAGGGCACCGCAGCCTCGCCCGCAACAGCTTTGGCAAGCAGAGTTTTACCGGTTCCGGGAGGGCCCACAAGGAGGATGCCACGGGGGATCTTGGCCCCGAGTTTGGTGTATTTCTCCGGATGCTTGAGGAAATCGACAACTTCCTGGAGTTCAGCCTTTTCCTCATCGGCTCCAGCCACATCGGCGAAGCTCACCTTGTTTTTGGCCGGATCATTAACCTTGGCGCGATTGCGGCCAAAGTTCATCGCTGTTCTTCCGTCCCCGCCCTGCCGACTGAAAGAAAACCAGACAAAAAAAGCCATCGAGCCAATCATGAGCACGAGCAGGATGATATTAAAAAGGTTTGAAAAGTCTGTGGGCTGGTGATAATCAAAAGAGCTGAGCTGGGAATCCTCCACCGCCTTCTGAAACATCTTATGGTAGTTTTCCACCATCAGGGGGTTGATTTTTTTAACCACCACCTGCGGGGCACGCCCATCTTTTGCCTTCATTTCGACATGCAGTTCATTGCCATTAAGGTCAACAGATTCGACTTTGCCTGAAACTATGTCTTTCTCAAGCGATGAGAGTGTCGGCTCCTCAGGATTTCCCATGCGCCCCATGAGAAAGCTCGAAAAGAGAATCACGACGAGCAAAATGATATAAAAAGACAGCCCGTTGCCTCTGGGTCTGTTGTTAAGATTCATGCTTGTTTAATCCTTCCCATCATCGGCAAGAACAGCCACGTAGGGCAGCTGACGATATAATTGCTTATAGTCCAGTCCATAACCAACGACAAATTCATTGGGAATGGCCATACCGATATAATCCACATCAACATCCACCACGCGGCAATCCGGCTTGTCAAAAGCTGTACAAAGTCGAATCGAGGCCGGCCCACGTGTGGCCAGAAGCTTTTTCAAATGCCTCAGCGTCAGCCCCGTATCAACCACATCTTCGACAATCAGCACATCCTTGCCGGCAATATCCTGGTCAATATCCTTGATAATTTTCACGACACCGGAACTCTTTGTCCCGCTGTAACTCGAAACAGACATAAAGTCGATGGTCAGCGGAACATCAATTTCGCGCATCAGATCAGAAAGAAACACCACCGCTCCTTTAAGAACAGCGATCAGAATAAGATCCTTGCCCTGATAATCCCGACTGATTTCCCGGCCAACACGACGGCACATCTCTTGAATCTGCTCACGCGTGACGAGTTCTTTAGAAATAACTTTTCCCATCTTTATGCCTCGATTCCCTTAAGAAAACAAAAATATTATAACAAGTCAGGAAGTAAAATTCAGCCCCAGTGCTGATCTCGGCCATTCTGGTGCAAACGTTACCAAAGCGGCGCTGAAGTTCATCTTGTCTGAAGAGGGTTACCCAACACCCGCGAGCCGATATAAACAGGATTTCCTGTCTTTCGCTCAAGTTAAGTCGAAAACGACGTTATACCTCCAGCTCAAGGCGAAAATTACGCAGTAGAAGCCTGCGGCCGCCCGGCAGGTCAAATTGCGCAGAGGTCGGCAACTCCTCCAGTTTTTTGCGCAGTGAAAGCCAGGTTTTTCGCGGCAGAACACGTAGTTCATCAGAGGGGCCTGCATTCAGAGCGGTCGCCAGCCAGAGGCTGATCACCCTGTAGTAAAGACCCGGGTGAAACTGCAGTAAGGCTTTTAAGTTGAGTGCTCCGGAGCCAAGAAGCAGATGACCAAGCGCCTCCCTGGCCTCATCTTCAAGCAGAGCATTCTCCTCTTCAAGGTTTTCTGCGAGATCTGAGAGCTGCTGGTAAAGCGGGCGCTCTGAAATATCCTGCCAGAGCGGAAGCAGTTGGTGGCGCACCCGGTTGCGCAGAAAATCATCCTCGAAGTTACTCACATCTTCACAGTAATGAAGTCCACGCTCACGGGCAAAAGCCTCAATGCGACTGCGCTCTGTGAGAAGAAGCGGACGCAGCTTGTAACCATCTCGATAAGGCATGGCGCAAAGGCCCTTGAGTCCGGCTCCTCGCGTCATTTGCAGGATGAGTGTCTCCGCCCGGTCATTGAGATGATGACCAAGAACGAGAAAGGCCGGAGGCTGCGAAGATTTCAGAGACTTCTCCTGCCGGGCCTCCGTGCAGGGCCGGTAAGAAGCCTGAACTTGAAGTTTTTCAGTGACAGAGGCCAGTTCTTCGTCAAAGAAGCGGTGGCGTGCAAAACGGGCCGCCTCCTCAAGACCTGCACCCCTTTCAGTTGCCAGGGCCCGCACATCCGCCCCGCCTTCTCTCAGCGGTACCGCATAGCGGGCACAAAGCTCCCGGATAAACTGACTTTCCTCGGCATCCGTATCTCCGCGCAAGCCGTGATTAAAGTGCAGGGCAAGAAAAGGCAAATTTTCCATGTGGCGGAGCCAGACTAAAAAAGAAAACAGGACAAGCGAATCAACGCCGCCCGAGAGGGCAAGACAAAAGAAGGGTTTTTCTTCAAAAGAAATACGTGCGCGCAAGTCTCGAGCGAGTTGAAAGAAAAAGCCGCTGCGCTCCTCAAAATCCGGCCACGAGTTACTGTTCATATCGGGCACACTGCGGCTCACATCAAACGAGCGTTTATTCCCATCGAGTAAGCCGCTGTTCATATCGTGGCACGCGCTGGTGTTCATTAAAACGGCGGGGCTTCCGGCAACGGGCGTTGATCTTCAAGTTCACTGAAACGGGTAAATTCAGGCTGCCATCCAAGCTCAATGGTTTTTGTCGCCCCATGGCGGTTCTTGGCAATGATAAGCTCAGCAACTTCCACGCCCAGATCGCCTGCCGAACTCTCTTCATTTTCCTCATTTTCTTCAAGATCTTCGTAATAATCCTCTCGATAAAGAAACATGACCACATCGGCGTCCTGTTCAATGGCGCCGGAATCGCGCAGATCCGAAAGCATCGGCCGCTTATTTTTGCGGGCTTCACAGGCACGGGAAAGCTGCGAGAGCGCGATCACGGGAACATCCAATTCGCGCGCCATAATCTTCAAGTTGCGGGAAATGTCGGAAATCTCCTGTTGACGGTTATCCTGTCGCGTGCGGGAGGAGGACATAAGTTGCAGATAGTCCACGACAACCAGGCCCAGTTTAGGCTCTTTGAGACGCAATTCACGGCAACGCGACAGCATTTCCAGCGGTGAAATCCCCGAACGGTCATCAATATAGATGGGAGCTTCATAAATTTTCGGGAAAGCCTGGCCGATATCCTCCCATTCCTGGTCCGAGAGGCGGCCATCCGAGAGTTTTCGTGAATCGATGGACAGACGTGTGGCCAGAAAACGTGTGGATACCTCAGCTTTTGACATTTCCAGACTGAAAATGGCAGAAGGAACCGCTTCCTTGCTGCTCATGCTGACTCGCTGCACGATGTTAAAGGCCAGAGCCGATTTACCCATGCCCGGTCGGGCCGCAAGAATAAGCAATGAGCCTTTGCGAAGGCCACCGATAATCTGATCCAGAGAGGCAAAACCGGAACGAATACTTGGACTTTCCTCAGTTTTAGCCAGACGATCCAGTTCAGTGAGCTTGTCCGCCAGCACTTTACCCAGAGAGGAAAAGCCACGGTCACCCTCACCCTCACGTATCGTGTAGAGACGTTCGGCCGCAACATCGACAATCTGCCTCAGCCCTGCTTCTTCTTTATAACAGGCCCCGATCAGGTCGACAAAAGTTTTAATGAGACTGCGCAGGCGGGATTTTTCCTTCACCATATCCACATAAAAGTGGTCGTTATGCAGATAGGGAATGCTGTCAGAAAGTGCGGAAATGGCCGCGACACCGCCAACTTTATCCACAAGCCCGCGTTTTTCCAGATCGTCAGTTACGGAAATCAGGTCAACGGGCTTATTTTCGGAAAAAAGATGTTCAACCGTCTCGAAAATGAGTTTATGGTCATTGTAGAAAAAATCGTCCGGAACCAGTTCTGCCATCATGTAGGAGAGACTGTCCGGCTTTAAAAGGGCACAACCTAAAACAGCCTGCTCAGCCTGCTGGCTGTTGGGCATTTCTTCCTTCCCCAGAGGGCTTGTGGACAAAATTTTCTCTGCCATAAATTTCCTCAGTAAGGCTTAGCTTAAAACAAAAACCCGGCGCTCCGGATGCTCAGAGCTTCCGCAGGGCGCCGGATAAGGACACGAAAGGACAAACTCCGAAGCGGCTTTGCATTAAACCCGAAAACAAACTTAGGGAATCTGTTCAGACCAGCTTACAGGAGGCGCTTTCATCGCTACTTCGCAGCGATCAGGCTTCAGGAGTTTCCTCCGCAGAGGTCTCAGAAACCGTTTCAACAGCAGCATCAGCAGCAGCGTTTTCTTCAACAGCCTCGGCCTTAGCAGCAGGTTTTTTATCTTCTGCCGCAGCTTCTTTGCCACCTTCAACTTTAACTTCCACTTCGAAAGCAGCAGACACCTCAGAATGCAGACGCACTTCGACCGGATATAATCCTGCGCTCTTAATCTGCTCTTTGCAGACGATATCGCGCTTTTCAACTTCAAAACCCATTTCCGCCAAAGCAGAAGCGATGTCCTGGTTGGTCACAGTTCCATAGACACGACCACCTTCGCCGCCCTTGAGGCTGAGGACAACACGCTTGCCCTGAATTTCCTTTGAAAGGGCAGTGGCTTTTTCCAGACGCTGCTGGGCCTTCGCCTCAAAAGCTTTTTGTTTGGTTTTGACCATGTTCAGATTTTGTGGTGTCGCTTCAATCGCGAGGTCACGGCGGAAAAGGAAATTATTGGCATAACCGCGCTTGACTTCGACGAGTTCTCCGGCATTGCCGAGACCTCTGACATCATCCATTAAGACAACTTTCATATTACCCTGGGAAGCTTCCCTTCCCTTCACCTTTCTCTGATGGCTCGTCCGTTTACTCTGATGGTTCATTCGTCTGTGAAAACAGAGATGAGCCAGATTGGGAAAAAAGAGGGGGCTTTCCGTCAATCACCGAGAAGGCCCCCTCCCGTTCTTTTATCCAGGAAGGACTAGTCGTCGCTGTAGGGCAGCAGAGCGACCTGACGGGCACGCTTGATGGCCGTCGTCACAGCACGCTGATGTTTGGCGCAGGTACCGGACATACGGCGGGGCAAAATCTTCCCACTTTCCGCAACAAACTTTCTGAGCGTCGCCACATCCTTATAATCAGGCTGTAAATCTTTTTCAGCGCAGAAGAGGCAAACTTTTCTTCTTCCTCTTCTCGGTTTAAAACCGCCGCGGAAATTGCCTCCACGTTTATTTTCGGCCATGATTGGCCTCCTTTCAAAATATCAGTTAAATATCAAAAGGCAGAGATGTGTCGTCGCTGTCGACCGGCAGGAAACCATCCCCTTCGGGGATGCTGGCCGGTTTGCTGCTGCGCTGCGAGTTGCTTCTATCGTAGGAGTTATTGTCTCTTCCGCTATCGTCACGGCGAGATTCGGCAAAATAAATTTCGTCAACAATGACTTCCGTGATGTAATGGCGCTTTCCCTCATTGTCATCCCAACTGCGCGGCTGAATGGAACCAACCACGGCCATACGGGAGCCTTTGCTGAAATAGCGCGAAGCAAAATCGGCCTGTTGCCGCCAGGCTACACAGGGAATAAAATCTGTTTCCCTCTGGCCACTTGCATTTTTGAAGCGGCGGTCAACCGCCAGCGTAAAGCTGCAAACACTGGTATCGTTACCTGTCTTACGTAATTCCGGATCCTTGGTCAGACGACCCATGAGAATTGCTTTATTCATCTCTCACCTTTTCCCGAGCTTCGCTCGTTCCTGATCAACGGTCAGATGACCGTCCTTATTCTTCTACTGCGGTCGTCAGATAACGCAAGACTTTGTCGTTGATCCCGAGCTGACGTTCGAGTTCAGTGGGGAACTCGGGCTCGGCGCTGAAATGCATCAGAACGTAATAACCTTCGCTGAGATCGTTGATCTCATAGGCCAGTTTTCTGTTGCCCCAGATATCAGTATCCGTCACGCTGCCATTTTCGGCGATCAGAGCCGTGATTTTGTCAACCTGCTCCTGAAGCGCTTCCTCACCGATAGTGGGATTCAGAACGAAAAGCAATTCGTATGCTTTTGCCATGATTTCACCTCCTTTTGGACTTGGGGTCCCGCCACAGCTGGCGGAACAAGGCGGTGCGCGAAAGCTTCGCGCATGCAATGAAGTATGATAGCAAAAAAGCGACGGCTTTTCAAGGCTTTGATTGAGGCCCTGCTTCTCTCCTGCAGGCCTTGCTCATCTATCTTGCCTTTCTGCCTTGTTCATCGATCTTGCCTCTCTGACAGGTTTTATTATCTCAGCTGTTCCAAGCCGCGCCACAGCTATCGTTCGACAAAAACCGACAATAACAGACAAAAACAGCGTCCAGTCGCACACATTGAAGATCCTGCTCGGTTTTTGCGATCAAATCTTTGTATCAGCCCTTGCGGTCACCGGGGAGAGCCTCTCCTTTTTCCGGAGCCGCCGCTTTTTTCAGTCGGTTCATATAGGCTGCGCCTGCACCTTTTTCCTCCTGGGCGTCGACGAGAATACACTCGACACCGGCCTTATCAAAATCGCGGAAAGCAGCAAAGAGACCGGCAGATCCTCCTTCTGCGCCCTTATCGTAGAGGCGCAGGGATGTGAAAAAGTGTTCGGGAAAGGCTTTGAGCGTTTCCTCCGCCCGGGCCGCGTCAAGAAAGCCGCCCATCTTTTTTGTTTCCCTGCTCGACCAATGCTCACGGAAAGCCGCCATTATCTCAGCTCTGGCCGCGGCTTCGACGGGCAGTATCACGACGCGGGCGCGGGGCGCATAGTGGCGGTATTTCATGCCAGGAGCCTTAGGTATCTCACCTTTTTTGAGCTTCGGCTGTCCGACTTCTTCTTCAAGCTGGCGTCGGCCAAGAAAAGCGTCCAGCATTTCGGCCGTAATCGCACCTGGCCTCAGAATGTGTGGTTCATCAGAGCAGAGGTCCAAAACGGTGGATTCCAGACCGATTTTACAGGGGCCTCCATCCACAATATAGGGGACTTTACCGTCAAGGTCATCCAGGCAGTGCGCCGCTGTGGTAGGACTGGGCTTGCCCGAGAGATTGGCCGAAGGCGCAACCACAGGAACTCCGGCGAGGCGGATCAGCTCGCGCGCCACGGTATCTTCAGGAAAGCGCACGGCCACCGTGTCGAGTCCGGCGCTGATACGTGCCGGAATACGGGGATGACGCGGCAGAACGAGGGTCAGGGGGCCGGGTGAAAACTTACGGTAGAGGCGATATGCCAGCTCGGGAATATCCGTTGCCACCTCGCTCAGATCTTCAAGTCGGGCGAGATGGACGATAAGAGGGTTATCCTGAGGGCGGCCTTTCACCAGGTAAATCCGCAGAATCGCCTCTTCATCAAAGGCGCTGGCGCCAAGACCATAGACCGTTTCAGTGGGGAAAGCGACAAGCTCACCCCGGTGCAGGGCCGCTGCCGCCTCGCGCAAGCCCTGATCGTTTTCAATTTTATTCCTGTCAACAGAAATGAGCTTGGTGGTCATCTTTATCCTTCTACTACTCGTTGCTCGCCGCTCCCAGCTTTTTCTCATGGGCTGCGGCAGTAAGCGCATCAATAAAAGGATCCAGATCACCGGCCAGGACCTGATCCAGCTGATAGAGTGTCAGGCCGATGCGGTGATCGGTCACACGGCTCTGAGGAAAATTGTAGGTGCGGATGCGTTCAGAACGGTCGCCGGAACCGACCTGAGCTTTGCGATCAGCCGCAATCGCCGCATCCTGCGTGCTCTGTTTAAGCTCCAGCAAGCGCGAGCGCAGAACCGACATGGCGCGGTCGCGATTCTTGTGCTGCGAGCGCTCGTCCTGGCAGGTCACCACGATGCCGGTCGGCAGATGGGTCACCCGAATGGCCGACGAGGTCTTATTGACGTGCTGGCCGCCCGCCCCGGAAGAACGGTAAATATCGACTTTGATATCGTTAGGATTGATTTCCACATCGACTTCATCCGCCTCCGGGAGCACCGCCACGGTCACCGCAGAGGTGTGAATACGCCCGCCCGACTCGGTTTCCGGGACGCGCTGGACACGGTGTGTGCCGCTTTCAAATTTCAATTTGCTGTAGGCGTTTTTGCCATCGACCGAAAAGACGATTTCCTTAAAGCCGCCCAGCTCGGTTTCATTGCTGTCGATGGTTTCCACGTCCCAATGGTTCTTTTCCGCATAAGCCATGTACATGCGCGTCAGATCCGCGGCAAAAAGAGCCGCTTCTTCTCCACCCGTACCGGCGCGAATTTCTACGATGACGTTCTTTTCATCGAGGGGATCCTTGGGAATCAGAGCGAGGCGAATGGCCTCTTCCTTCTGGCGGCGCTCGTCCTCCAGCGTGGCAATTTCTTCGTGAGCCAATTCGCGCAGCTCGTGCTCATCAGACTCAGTAATCAGAAGCTTATTTTCTTCAATCTCCTGATCAATCTCGCGAATGCGCTGAATATCATGAACCAGAGGTTCGAGATCGGTGAATTCCTTCACCAGTCTGACGTAACGCGGCGTATCCGCAACCACTGCAGGATCGCTCATGAGCATATTCAGCTCTTCGTAGCGCGCCTCTGATTTTTTCAAAACTTCATCAGCTAAGGGCATTGTCTTTCCTCCCGGAAACTTGAAATGCGAGAACACGGTCGTGACCCGCTGCATCACAGCGCGAAATGACGGCCGAGCCGCGGCTCTGCGGCCAATCGGCGAAAATCTCCCTGATGTCGGCTTCCTGAGCCGCGCCGTGTTCCATCAGGAGCCAGCCTCCCTCTTTGAGGCAGGCAGCTGCCGAAGCGGCCAGGCGGCGGTAAAAATCGAGTCCATCCTCGCCTCCATCAAGAGCAAGATGAGGCTCATAATCCCGGACTTCCGGCATCAGACCGAAGATTTCCGCACGGGGAATATAGGGTGGATTGACCAGGATAAGGTCAAATAGGGTTTCTTCTTTCTCCGGTGGAAAAAGATCGCAGAGTGCAAAGCGGCAGGATTTGTCGAGTCCGAGCGCCGCGGCGTTTTTCATGGCGGCATAGATGGCTCCCCCGGAAAGGTCGCCTAAAAACAGAGACGCAGACCCTTTCTGCAACTGCTCAAGCTCCCAGAGCAAAGAGAGCCCGGGGGCAGCGCTGCCGCAGCAAAGTTCTGCAAGCTCCAGCCGGGGCTTTGCTGCTGAGCTTGATGCTGGCCGTGAAGCTGAGCTTGATTCCGCTTTCGATTCCGACCCGGATTCTGAACGAGACTGCAGGGGCAGGCGTGATTTCAGCAGTTCCAGGGCTGTTTCGACCAGCAGTTCCGTTTCCGGCCTGGGAGCAAGGCAATCTGCATTCAGCGCAAAACGATGTCCACAAAAAAAGGCCGAAGCAAAAATAGAACTCCGGGGTTCCCTGGACGAACGCCGTTCGAGAGCCGCAAGCAGCCGCTCTTCCAGGTCGGGAGAAAGTTCACGCCCAGGGTGAGCATACTGCTCGGCAAGCGTAAGTCCTGCCCCCTCAAGGAGCAACATACGGGCCTCTCTGCGAGGATCTTCCAGGCCTGCACCTTCGAGCTGGCGCGCAGCCCGGCTAATATAATCTGTAATGGTCATCACTGTCTGTTTCCCTTACCAGCGGTCACTTTGATCTCCAGGAATCACGGCCTTCATCGCCACAATGGCCACTTCTATGATCGCCGCATCCGGCTCTGCCGTGGTGAGGCGCTGCAGCAGGAGTCCCGGTTTACTGACCCATGCAGCCAGACGGCTGTCACTGCGTCCCGCCCACTTGATGATCTCATAGGAAATTCCGGCAATCACAGGCAGGAGCAAAACACGCAGCAGCGCATTGATCAGCGGTGAATACCAACCCACCAGCGAAAAAACAAGGATAGCCACGAACATCACGAGAAACATGAAAGACGTGCCGCAGCGCGGGTGAAAGCGTGACTTCGTGCTCACATTTTCTACTGTGAGCTCCTCTCCTGCTTCATAACAGGCAATAGTTTTATGCTCTGAGCCGTGATACATCCACACACGTTTAATTTCCTTCTGCCTTCGCGTCAGCGCCAGATAGATCACAAAGATGGCAATGCGCAGAGCCCCCTCCACCAGATTAAGAGCAAACTGTCCTCCAAAATCTGTCGGACTGTTAAAGGCGAAAAGACGCCTGAGCCCCTCGGTAATAGCATTGGGCAGGAGGAAAAAAAGCAGCACGCTGAGGCCGAGCGCAAGCACGGTCGTAAAGGCCATGAACACATCGGGATGACGATCCAGCCAGCTGGCTTTCTTTTTGGACTTCTCAGGGATTTTTGGGGAAGCCTCGCAGCACGAAGCAGTTTCAGAATCAAAAACTTCGGTGCTTGTAGCAGGAGGGGCTGTTTCCTGTTCGAGGGTATCCCTCTCGACTTCGGAGCACTCTGCAACCTCCGCAACGCGGTTTTCTTTGTCCTCGCTTTGCTCCGCGATCTCCGCAGCATGGCTTTCTTCGGAAGGAGCTGGCTCGTTTGCATCTTCTTCCAGAATTTCCGAAAGATCTGCCGAACGGTACATCGCCTTGATGCCCAGCACCATCTGCCGCACCAGCTTAACGCTGCCCCGCAGAAAAGGAATTTTTTCGATGCGTGAAGCCTTCCCCTGGGGCAGCATTTCCAGCTTGATTTCACCCGAAGGACGGCGCACGGCCAGGGCTTTTTTCTCGGGCCCGATCATCATAATGCCCTCAATCAGAGCCTGTCCGCCGATGCTCGTTTTAAAATTTTCTGTTTTTTGACTGACCAAGTGTTCCTCGCTCCAATAAGCTCCGGGAAAGAAAAAAGGAACAGTCTCACAACCGCTCCTTTCCCCCCGCAGGGCCCTGCAAAAACCTTAGTCGTTCTTGCTCTCGGCCCGCTGTAATCTCTTCTTGAATTTGTCAACGCGTCCGCCGGTATCGACAAGTTTCTGACGTCCGGTGTAAAAGGGGTGGCATTTGGAGCAGATATCCACATTCATGGTCTTGAGTGTGGAGCCTGTCTCAAAGGTCTCGCCGCAGGCGCATTTCACGATACATTTCCCATATTCGGGATGAATTTCTTTTTTCATCTTCTCACCTCAGGAATCCATAGCCCCTAAACACAGCTGAGCTCTCGATACGTAGCTATGGAGGAGTATTTGCACAATTTGCGCAGTGATCAGAATAACGCGAAATAGTCTGTCTGTCAAACGGCAATGCTGTGAATCGTGATTGATCAAATGAAGAGGTGTGGGCGATTTCGATTGTTTGGGATGAGTGCTGCTCTCATTTCGGATTTCCTGAATTTTAGACAAAATTTCAAATAATGGATAGTTAGCAACAGCGAACTAAGGCTTAAACCATCCATTACTTGAGAACTTGCACGCACCCACCATCCACAACTTGCAGACTTGCATTTGCGCCCATCCATTAGTTGCTACGTTGCGCGAAAATCCGAGATTCCAAAGCAAAGCCATCCACTAGTTGCTACGTTGCAAGAAAACCGGAAAAACAAAGTACAAGTCGGACTCGCCGCCGCATTTACCCGCCATCCTCGAGCATTTTCAGAAGGCCGCCGGAAGCTGCTTTGGGTCGGGATCTGCTGTTTTGTAAGTGAAATAAAATTAAGAAAATTCTCAGGATAAAAATAGGAAAAATCATTATAATAAAATGTGTGAAAGACATAATTCCAAGGTGAATAAGGCATGAATCACAGTCGCAAGGTTATTAATCACAATGGAAAAGACATGAAGCAAGGCAGCATAGTTGTGAATCAAAGAGAAAATTATTCTTCACGCCAGGACCATAAAAAAAGCCAGGGTCGAAAAAGTACGGCAGAAAGCGCCAAGCCGTGTGAGAGCCGTGTAAGTCGGATTAAAAACGACCCACCCAGCCTTACTTACCAAAATTGCCATCTTTGCCCCAAATGCTGCGGGGTCAATCGCGAGGCGGGCGAGCTTGGGGCCTGCGGCATGGACGCCGAACTGAGAGTGGCCCGCGCTTCCCTGCACATGTGGGAGGAACCCTCGCTCAGCGGAGAACACGGCTCAGGTACCGTCTTTTTTTCCGGCTGTCCCCTCTCCTGCGTCTATTGTCAGAATCACGCCATTTCCTCCGGGAAGCTCGGAGAAAAGCTGAGTCCCCAGGATCTGGTCGACGTATTTCTCAGACTCCAGGCTCTGGGGGCGGAAAACATCAATCTGGTCACTGCCTGCCATTTTTTACCGCAGGTTCGCGAGGCGCTCATCACTGCAAAGGCCACGGGCTTAAAACTGCCGGTCGTCTACAATTCCTCGGGCTACGAGAGGGTTGAGGCCCTGCGTGAACTGGAAGGCCTGATTGACATCTATCTCCCGGATTTTCGCTACTGGGATAATCAACTTGCCTTACGCTATTCCCGTGCCCCTCATTATGTGGAAACCACTCAGGCCGCTCTGGCAGAAATGTTTCGCCAGGTCGGTCCTTTTCTTCTTGATCAGCGCGGCATGATGCAAAAGGGCATGATTGTACGCCAACTGCTTTTACCCGGACAGACCGAGGCCGCCATGACCATCAGCCACGATTTACACAAGCGGTATGGCAATGCCATTATGCTGAGCCTGATGAGCCAGTACACGCCGCTTCACAAAAATGCCCTCCGCGCCTTTCCGGAGCTGCAGAAAAAAGTTGACCCTGCGGAGTACGAGCGCTGGGTCGATTTCTGTGTTGATGAAGAAATCATTAACGCCTATGTGCAGGAGGGCGAGGCGGCCTCCGAAAGTTTTATTCCGGACTTCACTTCCTGGAAGCTGGCTAATTTTTTAGGAAAATAGTAATGAAAAGCAAAGCGGCCATTTCACACATTCCATCACCTGCAACTTTGCCAGGCAAGGGAATCTCTGAATGAAATTCACCTTAAATTCGTAACTCCAGGTCCGGGACTCCCAGCTCAATTCTCTCTGCTCGTATCTACAGACTTGTAACTCCAGGCTCGCAAAGCTCAGCTCAAATCTCTCGACTCATGTCTCCCGGCTTATAACGACAGGCTTGTAATGACCGAATCAGTACAGACCAAGAAGCTTTTCAACCGCCAGAATCCAGCGTGTAGGCAGGATTTTCGAACTCAGATGGATGAGGCGGGGGATCACAGAGCTCAGCGAAATATCCTTACCGCGCTGCGCACGTCGAAGTGCGTGGCGCACAACAGCATCGACCTTTTCGACGCCAAATTTTTTAAGGCCAAGATCGGCTGGATCAGCACCGGTACGAAGAAAAAATTCCGTCTCCATGGGGTTGGGGCAAACAGCCGTCACTGTTATTCCCCGGGGCTTCCAGGCGGCTGCCAGAGCACGGGATAAACTAAGCACATAAGCTTTGCAGGCGGCATAGACTGCAAAACCAGGCTGAGGCAAGAATGCCGCAACTGAAGCAATCTCAAAGACTTTACTGCCTTTTTCGAGATATGGCGAGGCCAGCGCTGTCAGCAGGGTTAAAGCCTTGACGTTGACATCTATTTCTGCGCTGATTTCCTTCAGCTCTTCTTCTGCAGCAAAAGGCCCGGCTTTCCCAAGACCCGCTGCATTGACCAGAATCCTGATCTGAGGCTTCTCCTTTTGCAGGGCCGCTTCCAACCTGGCCAGATCCTCCGCCGAGCGTAGATCCAGCGGCCAGATTTCAGACGGATGTGTCAGCGTTGAGGCAAGCTCCTGCAGGCGCTCTTCCCTGCGCGCCAGCAGCCAGAAAACCTCAAAATCCTCTGCTGACCGTTTATCCAATTGGCAAACAAATTCTTTTCCCAGCCCCGATGAGGCGCCTGTCACAAGTGCAATTTTCATGCTGCTTTCTCTTTCCGGCAAAAGTCTCAAACTTCTAGCTTAGTTTAATCAAAAACCATTTGCCTGACAAACGGTAACGCAGCTATCTTCATGGCAAAATTTTTTATAATAAAATGGAAAATAGGACCACTGAAAGAATGAAGGTGGTCAGCAAGAGTGTCGAGTGAGCCGAAAGTGATTTAAGGTGGTAGCCAAGAGAGTCGAATGAGCCGAAAGTGATTTTAGGTGGTCGCAAAGAGAGTCGAGTGAGCCGAAAGTGATTTAAGGTGGTCGCTAAGAGAGTCGATTGAGCCGAAAGTGATTTTAGGTGGTCGCTAAGAGAGTCAAAAAATTACTTTTGAAATAAGCACAATACAAGAAAATACGAAAAGCTCCAAAATAATCCGAAAAATGTGAGGAAACTTTATACAATATGAATCCTGCCCTGCAAACCCTGATCGGTCTTTTGATCCCTTTTATTGGCACCAGTGCCGGCGCTGCCTGCGTTTTCCTCATGCGCAATGAGATGAAGAAAAATGTAGAAAAGTTTTTGCTTGGCTTTGCCTCCGGCGTTATGGTTGCCGCCTCAGTCTGGTCCCTTTTAATTCCTGCTATCGACAATTCTGTTTCTCTGGGCCATCTGGCTTTTTTGCCTGCAGCCTTGGGACTTGCCTCAGGCATGGCTTTCCTGCTGCTTTTGGATCATATCATTCCCCATTTACACGTTGATGCCGAGCAGGCAGAGGGCACACTTGCCGGCCAGCCTAAGCTCAGCAAAGTGCTGATGCTCTCCCTCGCTGTCACCCTGCACAATATTCCGGAAGGCATGGCAACCGGTGTCGTCTTTGCCAGCGCTTTGCAGGGACATAGCGGCGTCAGCATGTCCGGCGCTTTCGCCCTGGCACTCGGTATAGCCATACAAAATTTTCCTGAAGGCGCCGTTATTTCTATGCCCATGGCCAGTGAAGGGAAAAGCAAGATGAAATCCTTTGTGTTGGGAACACTCTCCGGTGCTGTCGAACCTCTGGCTGCTATCCTGACTATTTTTCTGACCCAGTTTATTTCTTCTCTTCTGCCCTATCTTCTTTCTTTTGCGGCAGGGGCCATGCTCTATGTCGTCGTGGAAGAGTTAATTCCCGAAGCTTCATTGAATCCCCACAGCAACCATGGAACAATCGGCTTCGGCTTTGGCTTTATCCTGATGATGATCCTCGATGTTGCACTGGGCTGAGCCAGGGCCATGCCTCACTGGCTGCGTCCGCTTCGCTAAGAACCAAGTCCTCGAAAAACAGTATGAGACAACTATAGCGATCTCTAAATGAATGGGCACTAAGATTTCGTCAAATATCTGATATTCAGGTATTTGACAAAAATATAAAAACTAGCTGATTAAAAACAGAAATACTACTCGGTGTGTCTTTTATTTTCAGGGCTTCAAGGCTGTTATGGGTATAACAAAAACGCCATCCTTCCTTTGATAGGCCATGTTACTTAAGCCACAGATAACAGCCAGAATTGCAGGGGGCTGTTCCCCTTCCATTTCGAATATGTTTTTGATCTTTATTAAGTTTTGCGCTGCCTGATCGATTTGTTTTGCTCCCAGTTTTATTTCAAAAGCGCCCCAACTTCCATCCGGCCATTGCACGACAGCATCCACTTCATTTCCCTTATCATCCCGGAAATGGTAAAGTTCACCATCATTGACCTGCGCATATATCTTCAGATCGTGTTCACACAAACTCTCAAAAATAAAGCCAAAGGTATGAAGATCATGTAATAACATTTCAGGACTTATTTCCATCGCCGCAATCGCCAGGGACGAATCTATAAAGTGTCGTTTGGGAGCTTTCAGTAAACGCCTGGAAGATCTTAAGTGCGTACTGAAGGCCGGTTGGTCATACAGTAAAAATAGACGACTGAAAATATCCAAATACTGTGAGATGGTGTCCGGATCAATACTGCCCTCATCTTTTGCTTTGACATCCCGCCTTAAATTGGCGTTAGACACCAAGGTGCTTTCATTTCTGCCAAGCGATCTTATAAGCGACCACATTTTTCGTGAATCCCTCTGGATGCCATCAACTCGGTAAACATCATCATCGATGACTGTTTTCAGGTACTCTCTGGCTAATTCCCCACAGTTTTTCTGTGAAACGGTCAGATTTCCTGGCCACCCACCCCGAACGGTCAGGTAAATCAATTTTTCCAAAGATACTTCTGAGCAGAGTTGAGGCTCTATGCCCTCATCAAAGATGGCCCGCAGCGAGACTTGTCCACTTGAGTCCCCTGATTCAAAGAGGGACATGGTATCCATCTGAAGCTTACTGATTCTACCCACCCCGCTGTGCAAAATTCCTTTGTGATTTGGCGTGGCAGAACCTGTCAGTAAAAACTGTCCTTTTCTCCCTGCTTTATCCACATAAAAACGAATTGCATCCCACAACAAGGGAACTTCCTGCCATTCATCAATAAGGCGAGGGATATCACCCTGCAAAACCAGGTCCGGACTCAACTGAGCCATGATTCTCATTTGAAAGTTCCGCTCCGGATCCCCAATAAAGGCGACACTCTCCGCACGGCTGAGTCCAGTCCAGGTTTTACCGCAATACTTTGGCCCTTCAATGCAAACAGCTCCAAAGGATTGCATTTGTTCATCCAGTTTTTTTTCAATCAATCTTTCTTTATAGTCCTTTGGTCTCAGCATATCCAGCTTACCCCCTGAAAGAGATGAGATCACTATACCTCATTCCGTGGTTTTCGCCAATTCCATTCCGTGATTTTCACTTATTTCATTCCGTGATTTTCACTGATTTCATTCCGTGGTTTTCGCTGATTTCATTCCGTGGTTTTCTTTGATCCCAATTTGTGGTTTTTATTCGTCTTTATTGTTGCCAGCTGTGGCTGGCGACGGTCCTCAGTCCCTTTTAGATTGGCTGGGTGCCTGCTTTAGTTTCGGTTTCTCTGAATTTCGGACAAAATTTTAAGTAGTGGATGGTTAGCTAAAGCAAACTAAAGCCTAAACCACCCATTACTTGAGATCTTGCACTGCCAAACCATCCACTACTAGCGATTTTGCACTCGGGCCCATCCACTAGTTGCTAAGTTGCTTGAAAATCTGAAAAGCCAAAGAAAAACCATCCATTAGTTGCTACGTTGCATTCAACTCTAAAAAAAGGGGGGCCAAAAATATATGGGAAACGTAAGGTTCACAGGAGGAGTATATGGAAGCATAAAAAAGGCCATCCGGAGTATAACTGCGGATGGCCTTAAGCCTGAAATTCTGAACACTCGTTCAGCGTTCAACTCAGCAAAAAAGTTCCGTTCTGCTCAGCGTGCCACTACGTATAACGTTCAGTTCTGCATAGCACGCTACTCGGCAAAAGCGCCGTTCTATTTGGTGCGGGCTTTTTTCACTTCTTCGGTGAGCTTGGGCACGATCTTGAAGAGGTCGCCAACGATGCCTACGTCAGCCACGTTGAAAATCGGGGCGGAACTGTCTTTGTTGATGGCAATGATGTAGTCGGATTCTTCCATGCCGGCCAGATGCTGGATAGCGCCGGAAATGCCGCAGGCAATGTAGAGGGACGGACGCACGGTTTTGCCGGTCTGTCCGACCTGACGGTCTTTGGGCTGCCAGCCAGCGTCGACGGCGGCGCGGGAGGCAGAAACAGTTCCGCCGAGGGCATCGGCAAGATCCTGCAGAATTCCAAAGTTCTGGGGTCCGCCGACGCCACGGCCACCGGAAACAAGAATCTTTGCATCCTGAATATCCATCTTCTGCTGGATGTGCTTGACGACTTCTTCGACGGTGACGTAGCAGTTGTTTTTCTGCAGCTTGCCGTCAAAGGGAATCACTTCTCCCTGACGCTTATCGTCGCGCAGAGCCTTGACCATGACGCCGGGGCGGACGGTGGCCATCTGCGGGCGGAAATCAGGGCAGGCGATCGTCGCCATGAGGTTGCCGCCGAAAGCGGGACGGGTCATCTGGAAGCAGACGACGCCCTGTTCATCCGGGGCCACTTCCAGCTTCGTGCAGTCTGCGGTCAGACCGGTGTGGACACGACCGGCGATACGCGGAGCGAGGTCGCGGCCGATGGCAGTAGCGCCGTAGAGCACAATTTCCGGTTTAATCTCGTTGATAATGGTGGTAATCGCCTGGGTATAAGGCTCGGTGCGATAGATCTCGAGTTCGCGATTGTCGACGAGGTAAACTTTATCGGCCCCGAAGGCAATGAGTTCCTGAGCCAGGTTTTTGACATTGTGACCGAGCAGCATCGCAGCTGTGTAGGTCCCCAGAGCATCTGCAAGTTCCCGGGCTTTGCCCAGAAGCTCCAGCGAAACATTGGAAAGCTGACCGTCTACCTGCTGGGCGAAGGTAAAGACGCCTTTGTAATCTTGAATATTCATCGCTTGACCTCCACTTAGAGCAGATATTTTTCTTCGAGTTTGTCCATGATGAACTGGACAGACTCTTCGACGCCGGTTTCAATCTTCATGCCAGGAGCTTTGACACTCTTCGGGAAAGATTTCACTACGTGGGTAGGTGATCCGGCCAGACCGATGTTTTCATCGGCGACATCGACGTCAGCTCGGTTAAAGACGCGGACTTCACGTTCGTGGTAAGCATCGAAAATGCCGCCGGGCGTCATGTAACGGGGAGTATTGAGTTCAGAGAGAGCCGTGATCAGGCAGGGCATTTTCACGCGAATGATGTGGTCGCGATCTTCAAACTGCCGCTTCACCACCACTTCGTTGCCTTCTACCTTGATGTCAGCTGCATAGGACACACAGGGAATGCCGAGGTGTTCACTCATCTCCGGACCGACCTGAGCCGTATCTCCATCGATGGCCTGACGGCCGGTGAAAATCAGATCGTAGTCAAGGCGTTTGATCGCGCCGGCAATGGTCGAAGAGGTGGCCCAGGTATCCGCGCCGCCAAAAGCTCTGTCGGTCACAAGAATCGCTTCATCTGCACCCATGGCCATGGCTTCGCGAAGCACATCGTCGGCCTGCGGAGGTCCCATGGAGAGCACGGTGACTTTGGTATCAGGATTCTCATCCTTGATGCGCAGAGCCGCTTCGAGACCCGCCTTATCGTCCGGGTTCATAATGCTCGGAACCCCATCACGGATAAGGGTGCCCTTGACGGGATCCAGGCGAACTTCATTGGTATCGGGAACTTGTTTGACACAAACAATAATATTCATGACTTCGCGCCTCCTATTTCAGCATGTCGCCGGAGATAACCATCTCCATGACTTCCGATGTTCCTTCGTAGATTTCGGTAATCTTGGCATCACGCATCATGCGCTCAACATCGTAATCCTGCATATAGCCGTAGCCGCCGTGCAGCTGGACGGCGCGATCCGCAACATATTCGGCCACGCGCGAAGCCTTGAGTTTAGCCATAGCCGCCTCAACACTGAAGCGCTGAGGTTTTCTGGCCTTATTGGCCGCATCCTTGGCGAGAGCCGCACGATACACCAGATAGCGCGCTGCTTCTACTTCGGTCTTCATCTGCGCCAGGGTAAACTGGGTGTTCTGGAATTTCGCGATGGGACGACCAAACTGCTTTCTTTCCTTGACATAGGCGACAGTCTTGTCGAGAGCCCCCTGAGCAATGCCCAGAGCCTGAGCCGCGATACCAATACGTCCGCCATCCAGCGTCGTCATGGCAATACCGAAGCCCTTGCCCTCTTTGCCGAGGAGATTTTCTTTGGGAATTTTGCAGTCGATGAAAATGAGTTCACGAGTCGATGAACCGTGGATACCCATCTTCTTTTCAGGAAGACCAAAATCAAAGCCCGGTGTCCCTTTTTCGACGATGAAAGCCGAAATGCCGTGCGTGCCCTGGCTCTTGTCGGTCATGGCGAAAACGACGTAGACATCGGCTTCGCCAGCGTTAGTGATAAAGATTTTACTGCCGTTCAGGAGGTAGAAATCGCCCTGGAGTTCCGCTCTCGTCTGCGTTCCTGCCGCATCGGTGCCCGCTTCCGGTTCTGTCAGCGCAAAGGCACCGAGCTTTTCGCCCTTGGCCAGAGGAATGAGGTATTTTTCCTTCTGCGCATCTGAGCCAAAATGATTGATGCAGTCCGCACAAAGCGAAGTGTGCGCGGAAACAATCACGCCCGTCGTCGCGCAGACGCGGGAAAGTTCTTCCACGCAGAGAACGTAGGAAAGTGTATCGCAGCCCTGGCCGCCCCACTTTTTATCGAAAGGAATGCCGAGAAAACCATTCTTCTTCAGCTTCTCGACGGTCTCGCGGGGAAAGCGATGCGTTTCATCGACATCCTGCGCAAGGGGTTCTACTTCGCGTTCAGCGAAGTCGCGAAAGAGGTCACGCATCATGCTGTGCTCTTTGCTCAATGTAAAATCCATGCCAAATACCTCCTGATCAAGCAATAATAATGATCAACTCGCCACATTTTAGCAGAAAATTTCGGGCGCTACAAACGTTTCCGGTAAAAAATGGCAGCAGCGTTTCCGCTCTCTTCCCTAATTAAAGTTATTTTGGGAGAAAGTCACGCTCTGGGAGAAAAGGTTTGGCCAGCCAGGCCGCAAGATCACGGTAGGAGCCCGTCTTTAAAGCGCCGCCGAGTTGGACGCTAAACGTAAATGATAAGCCGCCTAAGGTAAAGGCTCGTGATCTTTCTGAATGTGACCTTGAATATCCCTCTTGCCATAGAAAATACGAAGCACATTTACTGAGAAATCTTTAACCGAAACTGTATAAAATACAATAAAATGATCCACCGACATTTGATGCATTCCGATGCTGTGCCAGGGTTCCCATTCTACTGCTTTGTTTCGAGCTGGAAAAATATCAAGGCGGCGAATACTGTCGCGAATCCTCCTGGTCTGAGCAATCGCTATACCAGGCTCTTTTAGCTCAAAAGCAATATATTCATAGATATCTCTCAAATCCTGAACTGCGTCTTCTGAATAACTGACCTGATATTTTTCCATCAGATTCCGTAGTCTCTTTTCATCATTTCATCGACCTCGCGGACAGAATGAACTTTTCCGGCCTGCATGGAATCATATCCCTTTTGCAGTTCGACATTCAGCTCTTCCGTGCTGAGTTCGTCAAGGGAAAGGACTTTGCCTGCGGGAAGTTTGATCCCGAAGGGAATACTTTTCGTCAGCCTGATTTGCTTGTACAGCATTTGCACAAGCGAAGATGGAGTAACGCCTAGTTGTGAAAGGATGTTTTCTACGTCTGCTTTGAGCTCCGGATCAATGCGAGCGTAGACTGTAGCCGTATTTGCCATAAAATTCCCCCCTTTTTTCTTTTAATCATAACGCAGAGGCCTGTAATTTGTAAATCGATTTGCATACAATCGCATTCAACAGCACATGGGCTGGGGCTCACGGGCAGCTAAGCCCTTCGGCGGAGTATGACCAGCTATCTGCCTTTAGCCGGGCTCACGGGCAGCTAAGCCCCCTGCTCTCATTTCGGTTTTTCTGAATTTCGAACAAAATTTCAAGTTGTGGGTGGTTAGTCAAAGCAAACTAAGTTCAAAGCCATCCATAACTTGAGAACTTGCACGGCCAAACCATCCACAACTTGCAGACTTGCATTTGCGTCCATCCACTACTTGCTAAGTTGCAATAAAATCAGAAAAACCAAAGCAAAACCATCCACAAGTTGCTATGTTGCAACAAAATATGGTGACCCACGAAGGTTAGACTTGAAACCGGCGAACAAGTATTTGCCGGTTTCGCTAAGCCACTCATCAGTTGCTGTGGTGCACGAAAATCAGGTGACCCGCAAAAGTTGGACTTTCAACCAGCGTGTAAGAATTACCGGTTTTGCTTAGACCACCCATGTGTTGGGGGAGCGTCAAATATGTTGCATCCTTCTTACATAGCATAAATATCTTCATAAAGTAAAATAAAGCAAAAGCCGCCAAGTGGCGGCTTTTGCTTTGCCCGATTACTCAGGCTAATTTGTAAAATACAGCTTATTCCTGAGAATTAGTACTGGTAGGCAAAACAGCTGGCTTGCAATGAGTCAAACTTGTTTGCCCGAAATTGGCTTATTCCTGAGAAATAGCGCCGGTGGGGCAAACAGCCTCGCAGGCTCCGCAATCAATGCAGGTATCCGCATCGATCTCGTACTGGGAATCACCCTGAGAAATCGCGCCGACCGGGCATTCACCTTCGCAGGTGCCACAGGAAATGCATTCGCTGGAAATGGTATGTGCCATCTTGATATCCTCCTGATTTTAATCATCATGTCGGCTTTGCGCCGAAAGTATTCTTGAAAGCGGCTCTGACCGCTTGCAGACAGCTTAGTGCGTCATGCCTGTTTATTCAAACATTGCCCCACGCTGTTAGTCAAGATTAACCTGATCATGACCAGCAGAACTTACCGGACGCTCCATAAAAGCACTTTAAAGGAAAGAACAGGAGCCGTCATCCACTCTTGCCAGCTGCCAGGGGAGTGGGTTGACACAACCCAGGTGCTTAGCTCTTTTTTCTGATCAGGAGCAGGAGGCCAGCTGCGGCGATAAGGCTGATAGCGATACCGGCGGTTTTGCCGCGTTTTTCACCCGTCCGGGGAAGCTTATAGTAGCCATGAGGTTTCGTCTGCTCCGGCTGATGGAGGGGGACCAGCGTGGTCTGCTTTGTTTCGCAGCGGGCGCTGTTCCATTTAATGACGGGTGTCGTCTGCTTTTCCGCTTCGTCCACCATGTCAATTTTGAAAACCTCACCATCCTTTTTGGCTTCAACCCATTTTTCACCCGATTTGAGCTCCACGACACCATTCGGGTTCACTCTGAAAGTGATCGGTGCAGCCTTCAGATAGCCCGCAGGCGGCGCTTCTTCGACCAGAGTGTAGACCCCGGCCAGCAATTTGAGCTCTTTGGGCGTACCGTCGGACTCCCAGGGATTAGGCACTTCGTTCCCTTTTTCATCCTTGAGTTCCAGCTTCTTTCCGTCTGAATCATTTAGAACCAGCTTCGCTCCCTTTAAGAACCCGGCCTGACCCGCGGCAAGTTTGCTGATCTTCACAGGGTATTCCAAGCCTATTTTATAATTTTTCAGAACTAAAAGATTTCCCGTTAAAGACTCACCATTGATTGTAACGATGATCTTCCCTTTCTCGTTCTTGCTCACCTTAATCCTGTATTCTTTAGGATCCCACGTAGGATGCTGGTGGTAGCCGTCCGCTGCTTTTGTTTCTTTCAAAATATATGAGCCCGGCAACAGTCCTTTGAAAAACAGCGGCGACTGAGCCTGGGTTTCAGCCTGCTGAATGATGGTTGAGCCGTCATCAGCGTAAATTGTAAAAACGACGCCCGGCAGTAGTTTGTCGGTACTGCCGTCAATTTTCTGAATTTTAAACCAGCCTGCTTTAGTCAGTGAGGCCTGCGCATCACCGCCCGTAATCGTATAACTATCCTCCGCCCGCGGTGGTACATCTTTAAGGCCCCGGAGCTCAGCCTGATTATTCACTATAAGACCAGGATCACCCGTAATCGCTGTCGTGAAGGTCAAATGATAGGCCTTATCAAGCTCTGGTGGAATAAAGCTGAATTCTCTCGTGGCTGCATCATAGTAGACCGAATTGGCAAGAGAAGAACCTGATATCTCAGCGACCTGCTGGTAGCTGCCATCTTTCTGAACTTGCATTTCAAACAATTTGATGCCAGACAGATCAAGGCGTCCCCCGGCATCCCGAAGAATTTCTACGCCCTGCGGCAGGGTATCGACCACCTTGAGACCGTCGCCTGATTTCACAGCAGCGGGAAGATACTTGAGGGTCCACTCAAGATCACCTTTGTCTGTCTTTTTCACGGTTTTGGAGAGGATCGCACTCTTAATGGTGACATCCTGCGAGGCTGTTGCCTTCGCATCCGGTACGTCCTTCGAGAACAGGGTCACCGTATTCCTTTCTTTCGATACATCATTCTTAGAGAAATACTCCTTCAGCTTATCAGATTTCGGCTGAGCCTTCAGTAAAATAACATAGGGTTTGTCGAGTTGAGTAAAGGTCAATGTAGCTGTTGCAGGATTTGCATCGTTTTGAACATTGAATTGTACGGAAACATTAGCCTGAGTATCTGCCGTAACGCTTCTATCATTATTGCCTTTTCCCTCATAGATGTAATAAGAAGTTCCAGGAGCAAAATCCACAAATTCCCAACCTTCGGGCAGTTTGTCTTCAACAACGATGGGGCCAAGTTTCTTGTTCCCCCCAAGGTCAGCGTTTGGCAGATCAATTCCATCGGCATTGACATTCACACGGAAGATCGCCGAATGATCCTGATAATCAAAGCCCAAGGAAGGATCCCGCGTAGAATTGCTCGCGCCCGCGATTGTCTGAGCATCCGAACCACATTTCAGCATTTCTTTAAGAAGCATTTTGTTTACATAGAGCACCGCTGCCGGGGCATGACGCTGAAGATTGTTGGCACTGTACAAGCTGGCTATATTATCAACGCGGTATTGGCTGTTTCCAAGCAGCATTGCCGGATTGGTAAGCTGTGTCCTGAAGCTGAAACTTGTATTGACATTTAAACCTCCAGAAAAATTGTTGATGACAAGGAGATCCGCGACACCTTGACCCTCCTTGGTAAGTTTCACAACTTCGAGCTTAAGATTCGATCCATCCGCAGGAGTAAAACTACCATCAACATATTTTTGATTGATTTGTGGCTTCAACATGTCCAGGGTGACGCCATCAGGAAATCCTTCTGCTCCCTGAATAGAGGCAGCGTCTTTGCCATAAACAAGCAAATCATAGACTACGAGGTCGGGAATATTCTGTCCACGGGTTTTAACCGTCACCGTCCAGTTAATCTGCGTATTATCTGTTGCGTAAAGCTCGCCTTTTTTCTCTATGGCATTGAAGCCGACAGAAGCCTCTACAGGCTTAGTCGTAATGCCAGGATAGTCACTCCATCTGATGGAGGCTGTATTGGTAAACTTGGTCTGTTCAACCGTAACGCTGCTGTCAGGTACACTGGTCGTGATAACCAGCTGAACCTTCGTGTTAATGTTCCCTAAATGGTATTCACTTTGATCTTCACCAGTTGGAGTAATATTTTGTTCATCGACCCAATCTCCATTCTGCCACTTATACCATTTTGCAGAGTCAAATATTAAACCCTCCGGGAGCTTATCTGTAATGATCGCCTCAGGCAGATATGCTTCATCAACATTCGCCGTGATGGTCCAGGTAATTTTACGACCAGTAGAATGGTATGGATCTTCTTCAGTCGCACCCTCATCATTGTTATCATTTACCTTCTTTTCTTTGGTGATCCATTTGGGTTGAAAGGTTACGCTTGCTTTTGCCTCGACAGTCTTTTCATCTTTACTCAGCTTAGCGATATTGGTCTTGCTGTGCGCAGTCAGGCTGCGGTACTCCTCATCAGGGATCTTTGTTTCAAAGGTGATCGTCTGAGGGCTTTGGCTCCCCTCGGAGAAAGTATAGGTTAAGAGTTTTTTATCGGCATCATACGTCACTGGAGCTGCGGGCTCTGAATCGTTGAGCTTAAAGCTGTCTTCCGCATAGTCTCCGACCGGATTTAAATCATCCGAAAACACACAGCCATCCAGGTTGACTTCTTTGTTCTCTTTCTTGGCTGAAGCTTCGCAGGTCCATTTAATGGTACCTGTTTTTAAGTTGGCTTCGCCTTTCTTATTGAGGAAAATAATGGTCTCCGGTTCCGGGACATTGACGGTAAAATTTTCACCCATTATCGTGACCGGGTGATCTCCTGCAGTTCCGTTATCTCCCTCTGTAATGTAAGTTAAAGTATTCGTAATCCTCGTAGTCAAGTCCGATGCCGTGAAAACATCTTCATCTCCATCAAAAACAATCTTAAGTTTCAAAACCCCATTATCCAGGAAAAAATGATAGGTTCCGATTTTCGAACCGTCAGCGCTAAAGGTCCTTTCTTTATCCAGGGACGGATCTGATTTATCGTTGAGGGTGAAATCCTTACTGATTTCAATCACCGCCGTATCTCCTTGATGAACCGCTTGATCGGCCGCTACGCCATCTCCCTCCAGGGGAATGGTTAAATCAATACATATCCCTACAAAATCATCACTTTTTAACGTCCCCCCAGGCTGAATTTCAGTTCCCTGGGTCACCTTGATCTCTTTTTTCAGGATATCGCTCACATCTTTGGGCTGAGCTGGGGCACGCTTTGGAGCAGGGGGGGCATCTTCTTCAGTTTTCGAACGTTCCCAAACCGCTTTGACCGTGATCTCGACTGCGCTGGCAGAGGAACCGCCTTCACTGGCTGCGGCATCACCGTTGAAGGTCACGGCCTCGCCCGGCTGATATTCCGTACCGGCAATTTCCCAGGCTTTGAAGCTTTGTTTTTCGGGAGGAGTAAAGCCATTGACCGGCAGTGTAAGGGATTCGCCGACGTAGAGGGTGGTCGCCTCCATGGTGCCGCTACCGCCGTTGGGGTCGTAGCTCACGGTGACTTGCTGTGCGCCGGGGTTCTCTCCGTCCGATGTCGCAGGGCCCCAGACCGCTGTAAGAACGGTATTGCCGCTGATGCTCACAGCCTCGCCCGGCTGATGTTCTTCTCCGTTGATGCTCCACGCTTTAAAGCTTTGCCCTTCAGGCGGCGCAAAGCCATTTTCCGGCAAAGTAAGAGAGTCTCCGACGTTGAGGGTGGTCGCCTCCATGGTGCCGCTACCGCCGTTGGGGTCGTAGCTCGCGGTG
>ERZ1673752.871-NODE-871-length-47708-cov-15.751054_pt1 | contig 47708 bp, 37 predicted proteins | sample MGYA00580195_ERZ1673752 | MGnify/ENA primary metagenome ERZ1673752 (study PRJEB41218, sample SAMN15661744) | gut metagenome | host: Homo sapiens | place: Canada: London | collected 2015-08-20/2019-03-30 | study: EMG produced TPA metagenomics assembly of...
CTCCAGGCTTGTAAACTTCCACAGCTTTTTGTAAATGTTCTGACATAGCATCAGCAACTTCAACCCAGTTAGCATACTTTGTTTCTGCTGCAAAAGCAGACATAAAAGTTAGGCTAATCATGATTACTATCATTGCAAAAATGCTAGTCCTTTTCTTTAATAAATTCATCTCTATCCCCTTTTCTTTATTAAACTTCCATCTTCCATTTGGTAAAGTATATTACCATATTTTAATATATCAAGCTCATGAGTAACTATAATAAGTGCCGTACCTTTAGAATTTATTTTTTTCAATAAATCCATTATCTCCACAGTAGTATTTTTATCCAAATCACTTGTAGGCTCATCTAAAATCAAAAGCTCAGGAGAATTAATCATGGATCTGGCTATAAGCACTCTTTTTAGCTCTCCTCCTGATAAATTTCTAGGAAAATCATCTTTCAGATGCAAAATTCCCATCATATCAAGAAGCATAGCTGCTTTTTCATAAGCAGATTCATCTCTTTTAAATAGATAATAAGGAAGAGACACATTCTCTAAAACATTTAAATTTGGAAGTGTTCCTAGACTTTGTGGCACAAAACCTATGATTTCATTCCTATATTTGCTAATTTCTCTATCAGAAAAATCACTTATATTTTTGCCCTTAGCAAAAATTTTACCTTCAGTCGGTTTTAATAAACCAGACAAAAGATTTAAAAAAGTTGACTTCCCAGAACCACTTCTGCCAATTATATTGACAAAATCTCCCTCCTCCAAGGTAAAGTTTACATTTTTAACTGCAAAAAGTGTATTAGAACCTCTCTTAAAACTCTTGCTTAAATTTTCAGTTTTAATTATTGATTCCATTATGAATTTCTTTCTTTCATACAATAATAAATATTAACTAAAACCAATATTCCTGCCAACAATGTGCAAAATGGAATGGTTTTTGCTCTGCAAGCCATATCAGCTTTCATGCATCCACCAATAAGCACATGAGCGTTTAGTATCTCTAAAATACCAATTGCTATATTTGAAATAGATAATCCTAAAGATATTTTTGAATCTTTAACTATAATAAAAATGATTGCTAACACTAAAATAACTGCACCAATACCCATAGTCATATTTCCCATCCAATGGCATTTCATAAACATACCATTTTCCATAGGAGGACAAACAGGTGTTATAAATTTTGGTGCAAGCACTAACAAAAGACCTATAATAGCAGAAATATATCCAAAAATTTTCTTTCTACTCATTTTAGTCATCCTTTCTACTTATCTTTACAAGTAATATTGTAATATAAAAAGGTATTTATGTTTTTTAAAAATTACATTAATTAAATGTAAATTGTTAATTGATATCACTTAACAAGAATTCTCAATTATAATATATGATTTTTTTAATTTTTGCAATAATTTTTTAAAAATATACAAATAAATATAAGCCAAAAAAAGCTCTTGAAAACATTATTGAATTTCAAGAGCAAAATTTTATTTGCGATATTAAAATTGAATTATTTGAACTTATTTCCTAAGTGTCAAGCTTTAAAGTGCCTGTGTAATAAGCACCCACTCCCCGATTGTTGTCCTTATCATCTTTCTCTACTGTATTTTTAAGTTTTAAATCACCGACATATGTTTTACCGTCCACTTTTATTTCATAATTTAGTAAATTTCCTTTAAATTCTACAGGTCCATCCTTAATAAGCTTTACAATAAGAACTTGAAATTCTTCTAAAGTATTTCCATCAGGAGTTGTTTTATACCTAGCTCCTTCCTCCTTGCAGTCCTTTAAATCTGCATAATAAATTTTATTATTTTCCGGATCAAAAACTTCTTCATTTTCACTTGGCTTTAACTCGCCACTTTGTTTAGAGTTTTCCACTTTCCCTTGCTGACATTGACCATTTTTATCAACAGCTTTTCCCAAATCTTTATTATTTTTTACTTGGCTTACTTCTGTATTTTCTTTTTTATCAAGATTTTCATTACCGGTCTTGTTACAAGCAATTAGGGTAAAGGTCAAAAAAATTATAGATAGAAAAGTCACTCTTTTAATAATCTTTATCATAAAAAACCTCCTATATTTTTATTGATAAAAGCCTTTGTTATTTAATTAGTTATTTTTTTAAATTTTATCTATCTTGCCCAACCTCTGTCATATAGGTCGCCGATATAAACGCCCTTAAACCAATTTTCTCTCATTTCAACAACTTTATTTAAGTACAATGTGCCAACAAATCTTCTTCCACTTCTTACAACTTCATAATTTGGAATTGCCGTTGGAAAATTTGAATGACTTTGATATATTTCCGCTCTGTAACCATAAATAACATCATCATCAAAACCTAATACTGAAATTTTTTGACAAATTCCTTTATAGGTGTCTTCACTTCTTACATAATTTTCATTTTCTGCAAAAACAGATATTAATGAAAAAGTTAGAATAGACATTAACGATATTATAAACAATCGTTTTCCTGTTTTCATGATTTACTTCCTTTCTCCAAAGGCTTTTATCTATAACATATTTATCCTATTTTTTTTCTTTTAATCACTTGTTAAATAAAATTTACTATTTTTGCTCCTAAGAATTTGCCAACTTATTTGCCACGAGATAAAGATAAAAAAGGCAGGACATCATTCCTGCCTAGCTTGTTGAGAAAGTAAAAAGCCGTCATACAAAGACAATAGTCTTTACAAAAATCGAAAAAATTTCAAAATGAAAAATTTTAATCAAAATCACATTATCTAATATTAGTAAGTTTGATATTTATAAGTTCGTATTTTAAAAATTACCTATTTTTATATTTTATTGTCCCACTTTACGACTTGTATGCGTTATTAGCAGACCCTTATCCTACCTTTTATTAATATAACCCCAAAAGTTTTCCCTGTAAATTTTCATCTAATTGAAGCTCATGGATTGAGCCTCTTGAAACAATGACATCAACCTTGCAAAAATCTCTTATCCATGTGGATATAAATGGTTCGTGGCTGATGATAATATTTATTTTATCTCTTTCAAAACCTTCTATAAAATCTCTAATATTATAATTTAGAACTTCATTATTTATAGTGAAATCTGTTTTTAAGATTTCTGACAAAATCTCAGCACTTTGACAGGCTCTTTTTAAGGGTGATGAATAAATTTTAATTTTCTTAACTTTAGGCAAAGATTTGCTAAATTCTTTATATTTATTATAGAGTTCAATCTTTCCTTGTGTTGTTAATTCTCTGGAAAAATCATCTCCAAAAACTTCTGCTTTTCCATGCCTTAGGAAATATATAATCATTTTATATTATAAAACCCATCCATTCCTGCATATTTTCCTGCACCTTCAAGCTCATCTTCTATTCTCAAAAGTTGGTTATATTTTGCCATTCTTTCACTTCTTGCTGGTGCACCTGTCTTTATGAAACCTGCATTTGTTGCCACTACTAAATCTGATATAGTTGTGTCTTCAGTTTCTCCAGACCTATGAGAAATTATAGCTGTCATATTATATCTTTTAGCTAGTTCAATAGCATCAAGAGTTTCTGTTAGTGTTCCTATTTGATTTAACTTAATAAGTATTGAGTTTGAAACTTTTTCATCTATACCTTTTTTAAGTCTTTTAGTATTTGTAACGAATAAATCATCACCAACTAATTGAACCTTATCTCCAATTAACTCTGTTAAATATTTCCAGCCTTGCCAATCATCTTCAGACAAACCATCTTCAATTGATACAATAGGATAAGTTTCTACTAGGGTCTTATAATATTGTGAAATTTCTTTAGAGTCATAAGAAATCCCTTCACCTTTTAGTTCGTATTTATTGTCTTTTTCCTTATAAAATTCTGAAGCTGCTGCATCTATTGCAAGAACAATATCTTTTCCCGCTTTGTATCCAGCACTTTCTATTGCTTTTACAATAATATCAAGTGCTTCTTTGTTTGAAGATAAATTTGGTGCAAACCCACCTTCATCACCAACGGAAGTTGAAAGCCCCATAGATTTTAATTCTTTTTTTAGAGCCGCATAAGTTTCAGCTCCCATTCTCAAGGCTTCTTTAAAGGATTTTGCTCCCACTGGTAGAATCATAAATTCTTGAATATCGACATTATTATCAGCATGAGCCCCACCATTTAATATATTCATCATTGGAACAGGTAAAGTTTTCGCATTTACACCACCTATATAAGAATATAAGGGAAGACCTAACTCATCTGCTGCTGCACGAGCTACTGCAAGAGAAACTCCAAGAATTGCATTGGCTCCTAATTTTGATTTATTTTCTGTTCCATCTAAATCTATTAAAAGTTTATCTATTGAAACTTGATCAAAAACATAAGCATCTAAAAGTTCTTCAGCTATAATGTTATTTACATTATCTACAGCTTTTTCTACTCCCTTGCCATTATAAAATTTTCCTCCATCACGAAGTTCGCAAGCTTCATGTATACCTGTACTTGCTCCTGATGGAACAATAGCTCTACCAAAGCCTCCTTGGTCTGTCAAAACTTCAACTTCTACTGTAGGATTTCCTCTTGAGTCTAAAACTTCTCTGGCATAAACATCTTTAATAAAACTCATTTTAATACTCCTCTTTATTTTTCAATTAATGACTTTCCTGTCATTTCCTTTGGTTGTTTTATATTTAAAAGTTCGAGAATAGTTGGAGCAATATCGCACAAAGCTCCTTCACTTCTCAACTTTACATTTTCCACTCCATATAAAATAAATGGAACCTTATTTGTGGTATGGCTTGTAATAGGCTTGTTATCTTTAGTAAGCATCATATCACAATTTCCGTGGTCTGCTGTTATAAGGAGGGCACCACCTAATTTTTTTATTTCCTTTAAAATTTTTCCTATGCAATTATCTACAGTTTCCACCGCCTTTATTGCAGCCGGAATTACACCTGTGTGCCCAACCATATCTGGATTTGCAAAGTTTAAAATTATGCAGTCATAGATATTTTCCCTCAATTTTTCAATCAAATTTTCTGTGATTTCCGGTGCACTCATTTCAGGTTTTAAATCATATGTTGCAACCTTAGGAGATTGAACCAAAATTCTGTCTTCTCCTTTAAACATAACTTCACGACCACCGTTGAAGAAAAATGTTACATGGGCATATTTTTCTGTTTCAGCAATCCTAAGCTGTCTTAAATGATTTTTTTCTAAAATTTCTCCAAGTGTATTTGTAGGCCTATTTTCTGGATAGGCAATATTTGTATGTGGAATTGTATCATCATATTGAGTCATTGTTACAAGAAAAATATTTTTTTCTTTTCTGGGAAATCCATCAAAATTTTCATCAACTAAAGCCCTTACAATTTGTCTTGCTCTGTCCGGTCTGAAATTGAAAAATATTAAGGAATCTCCATCCTTTATTTTGCCCTCACAATCAATTTCCACAGGTTCTATAAATTCATCTGTAACCCCATTATCATAGGAAGATTTTATTGCATCAAGAGCATTAGGATTTGAATTATCATATTTTTCCGTAACTAAGTCAAAATATTTTTTTATTCTTTCCCATCTCTTATCTCTGTCCATAGCATAATATCTGCCTGAAATATCAGCAATCTTACCCACGCCAACTTTTTTTAAGTAATCTTCAAGTTCTTTTACATCTTCTAAACTAGCATCTGGAGAAACATCACGTCCATCAGTAATTACGTGTATATATACTTTTTTAAGTCCTTCTTTTTTTGCTAAATCTATAAGTGCAAGCAAGTGTTTGAAGTGGGAGTGAACACCGCCCTTTGATACAAGGCCCATCAAATGAAGGCTTGAATTATTCTTTTTCGCATTTTCAACAGCCTTTAAAAACATTTGATTATGATAGAAATTTCCATTGTCTATTTCATTTCCTATCCTTGTTAAATCTTGAAAAACCACTCTTCCAGCTCCAATATTTAAATGACCTACTTCGGAATTTCCCATTTGTCCCATGGGAAGTCCTACCCATTTTTCGCTGGCATATATTTCTGTATGAGGACAAGTTTCATAAAGCTTATCAAGATTTTCAGTCTTAGCAAGACTTATTGCATTTCCAGGATAATCTTTATATAATCCAAATCCATCTAATATCATAAGTAATACAGGTTTCATATATTCTCCTTGTAATTAATAATCTTCAAAAACTCTTTAGCTTCTAAAGATGCTCCACCAACTAAAGCTCCATCAATATCAGGACAAGCTAGCAAATTTTTAGCATTTGAGCCCTTCACAGAGCCTCCATATAAGATTCTAATAAATTCACTTTCATTTTTATTTAACTTAGAAAGAGTATGTCTTATGAATTTACACATATCTTGAGCATCTTCAGAAGAGCAAGTCTTACCTGTTCCTATTGCCCAAATCGGTTCATAAGCTATCGTCAAATTATCTCTATTAAAATCTAAATTTTCTAAAGCTGCAAGAATTTCTTCTTTTACAAAATCATTTTGCTTATTTTTCTCACGAACTTCGGCCTCTTCACCTAAACAAAGTATAACTTTTAAATTATTTTCAAAAGCTCTTAAAATTTTTTCTCTTATTGTTTGGTAATCTTCGGAGAAAATAGTACGTCTTTCGCTGTGTCCTATAATTACATAATCACAAAATTCTTTGAGCATTTTCCCTGAAACTTCACCAGTATAAGCTCCATCATTAAATTTACATATATTTTGACTTCCTACATAGATTTTGCCATTAGAATTTCTTTTAACAGCATCTAAAGAAGTAAAGGGAGGTGCTATTAAAACATCAACATCCTTAAAATCATTTTTTACAAGGTCTTTTATAAATTCTTCTGCTTCTTTTGCGGTTTTATTCATCTTCCAGTTCCCGCATATAAACTTAGTTCTCATTTGCTTCACCTAAAGCCTTAATTGCAGGAAGAACTTTTCCTTCAAGCAGTTCTAAGCTTGCTCCACCACCTGTAGAAATATGGCTTATTTTATCTTCCACACCAGCTTTTTCTACAGCAGCGACAGAATCTCCACCACCAACTATAGTTAAAGCATCTGAATCAGCCAAAATTTTAGCAATTCCCACAGTACCCTTTGAAAATTCATCTACTTCAAAAACTCCAGCAGGTCCATTCCAAACAATTGTCTTGGCATCTTTTAAAACCATCTTAATTTTTTTCAAACTATTTGGTCCTATATCTAAAACCATCTTATCTTTGTCTATGCTTGAAGCATCTACCACTTGACCCTTTGCATCATCAGAAATTTCTCTCGCTTCAATAAAATCTTCAGGCAAAATTAAATTTACACCTTTTTTTGATGCTTGATCAATAATTTGACGAGCAAGGTCGAGCTTATCATCTTCAACTAAGGATTTTCCTACTTCCTTACCCATAGATTTTATAAAGGTGTTAGCCATAGCTCCTACAATAACTATGGAGTCAATTTTGTCTAAAAGATTTTTAATAAGATTGATTTTATCAGAAACCTTAGCTCCACCAAGAATTGCTACAAAAGGTCTTTTTGGATTTTCTAAGCTTTCTTTTAAATATTTAATTTCTTTTTCTAACAAAAATCCGGCGGCAGAAGGTAAAAATTTGCTTACACCTACATTAGAAGCGTGGGCTCTGTGTGCAGTACCAAAAGCATCATTTACATAAATATCTGCAAGAGAAGCTAAATCTTTTGAAAAAGATTCTTCATTTTTTTCTTCTTCAGGACGGAATCTTAAATTTTCTAAAAGAGCAATCTCTCCGTTTTTAAGATTTTTAACCTTATCCTTAACCTCTTTATTAACAACTTCTTTTTCATCAATAAAAAGAATATCTTCTCCTAAAATTTCACTTAGTCTTTGTGCCACAGGTCTTAGAGATAAATCTTTATTATATTTTCCCTTTGGTCTTCCTAAATGGCTCATAAGAATGATTTTTCCACCTTGTTCTTTTATATATTTGATAGTGGGAAGGCTTTTTTTGATTCTATCATCACCTTTTACTTTTCCATCTTTAATAGGAACATTAAAATCAACTCTTACAAGAACAGTTTTGCCATTAAAATTAAAATCTTCTAATTTTTTAATCATTTTCCACCTTACTTTAAATTATTTAAAACTTTTTGAGCCCTTTGGACTAATTTATCTTTTCCTAAAAGATATATAATATTTGACATTTCAGGTCCATGAACATTGCCTGAAATAGCAGCTCTTACAGGCATATATAAGTTTTTGCCCTTTATACCTGATTTCTTTTGAACTTCTTTCATTAATCCATTTGCAACTTCAAGTGAAATTTCGTCATGGCTATTTACAACTTCAATAAAAGTTTTAAGTAAATCAGGAACATGTTCTTTATTTATTTCTTCCATAGCTGCATCTTCAGTTATTTTTAAATCGCCAAACAAAAATCCTATATGTTTAGGAATATCTTCTAATTTATCAATAGCTTCTTTAATTGTATCTATTAAAACTTTATACCATTCAAAATTTTCTCTTATATAAGATTCTTTCAAAAGTCCTGAATCAACAACATAAGGAATAGAAAGCTCTGCCAATTTTTCTATGGGATATTGTTTAATATAGTGAGCATTAACCCAGTTTAATTTATCAGTATCAAAGATACCGCCACTTTTGCCAACCCTATCAAAATCAAATTTTGAAACAAGCTCATCCATATTCATAATTTCATCGCCATCTTCAGGTGACCAGCCAACAAGAGCTAAATAATTAATAATACCTTCCGGCAAATATCCTCTTTCCTTAAAATCTTCAACAGAAACATCGCCTTGTCTTTTTGAAAGTTTTTTTCTATCTTTATTTAAAACTGTAGGAAGATGAACATATTCTGGACTTTCCCAGCCTAAAGCTTGGTATAAGAAAACATGTTTAGGAGTTGAAGAAAGCCATTCTTCTCCTCTAACAACATGAGTAATGCCCATTAAATGATCATCAACAACTACAGCCATGTGATAAGTTGGAAATCCATCTGATTTCATAAGTACTTGGTCATCAATTTCATTGGTATTAATAGTAACCTTACCACGAACCAAATCATTAAAAGTTATATCTTTATTGTGAGGAAGTTTAAGTCTAACTACATATTCTTCTCCACTAGCAATTCTTTTTTTTGCTTCATCTAGAGGAATTTCTCTGCAAAGTCCATCATATTTTGGCACTTGTCCTTTAATTCTTTGTTCTTCACGCAAATGGTCAAGTCTATCTTTGCTACAGAAACAATAGTATGCATAGCCATTTTCAATCAGTTGATCTACATATTTTTTATAGATATCTAATCTTTGAGATTGAATATATGGACCATATTCTCCCTTTTGAACAATTTTTCCATCTTCAACGAAGACACCTTCATCATAAGTGATTCCTGCCCATTTTAAAGAATCTATTAAATTTTCAATAGCTCCTTGAACAAATCTTGTTCTGTCAGTATCTTCAATTCTTAAAATAAATTTTCCACCCTTATTTCTTGCGAATAAGTAGTTATATAAGGCAGTCCTCAAACCACCTATATGAAGAAAACCTGTCGGTGACGGTGCAAATCTTAATCTAACTTCTTTCATTAAATAACACTCCCAAATAATGTAATTCTACATTATAGTATAGATAAAATTGGAAATTTTGTAAACTGAATAAATAAAAAATCAAGACTTAATAAGAAACTCCATGAGAACTTTAAATTTTCTTATAATTTTTAGTAAATAAAAAAAAGGATAGACTTGCTATCCTTAAATTTAATATTCAAATAAATCAACTGCTTGGTAATTTTCAATTTTTTCTTCATTTTCTACATCATTTGTTTGATTTTGTTGTGTAACTTGTGGTTTTTCTACAGCTTTATCCTTTTCTACTTTTGAAAATTGATATAGCCCCCAAGATTCAAGCTCAGTATCTGTACCAATCCAAACTGGATTGCCAATTTTCATCTGTGGAAAAACTGCCTCTTCTATATCGTAGTTAAACATTCTTATGCAGCCATTTGAATAATAACCTCCGATTTGATGCGGTTTTATATTTCCATGAATTCCGTAGCCTGAAAATCCTTTTAAACTTAAACCCATCCATCTTTCTCCCAAAGGATTTTTAGGATCATCAGCAGCTACTGGTTTATATTTTCCGTTCATTCCTCCCCAAGCTGGATTTTTGTGCATATTTCCAATTTTACCCCTGCCCGATGGAGTTTGTGTTGCAGATGTTCCTAAGGTTACTGGATATTTTCCTAAAGACTTATCTCCCATATACATAGTCAAAATTCTTCTTGATTTATTTACAGCGATCCAATAACCCTTACTTGGTGGATTTGTTACCATATCCCAAACTTTATAATCCTTATTATATAAAGCCTCTTTAGTTTTATTGTCCAAAGTTCCGCTAATAGGAATATTCATAGTTGCTTGAAATTTTTTTATATTTGCTGTTCTTTCTGCACCTTTTTTATCTACAAAATTATTTTCCCTCACAAACTGAGCAAAAGTCATCTGTGGAATAAGGCTTATTAATAAAAATAAAATTACTGTTTTTTGTATAAATTTTTTCATAATCATAATTATAGTATGTCCTTTAAAAATTTTCCAGTATAAGATTTTTCACACTGACAAATTTCAAGAGGTCTTCCTGTGACTAAAACTTCTCCTCCTCCATCTCCGCCTTCAGGCCCTAAATCTATTATATAATCTGCAGTCTTTATAACATCTAAATTATGCTCTATAACTACCACAGTATTACCCTTATCTACTAATCTATTTAAAACTTTTATCAATTTTAAAACATCATAAGAATGAAGACCTGTTGTAGGCTCATCTAAGATATAAATTGTAGAACCAGTAGCTTTTTTTGAGAGTTCTGTTGCAAGCTTTATTCTTTGTGCTTCACCGCCAGAGAGCTGAGTTGATGGCTGTCCAAGTTTTAAATAAGATAAACCAACATCTTTTAATGTTTCCAATTTTCTTATTACTCTTGGATGATTCTTAAAAAATTCAAGAGCTTCTTCTACTGTCATATCTAAGACCTCAGAAATATTTTTACCCTTGTACTTTACCTGTAAAGTTTCTCTGTTATATCTTTGACCCTTACAAACTTCACAAGGCACATAAACATCAGGCAAAAAGTGCATTTCAACTTTTATTATTCCATCACCCTTGCAGGCTTCGCATCTTCCACCTTTTACATTAAAAGAAAATCTTCCTTTTTTATAACCACGCATCTTTGCTTCGTTAGTCATAGCAAAAATATCTCTAATTAAATCAAAAGTTCCAGTATAAGTTGCAGGATTAGACCTAGGGGTCCTTCCAATAGGACTTTGGTCAATGTCTACAACCTTGTCAAGATTTTCAAGCCCTGTAATTTCTCTATAAAGTCCCGGTTTAATTCTTGATTTATTAATTTTTTGCCCAAGAGCTTTAAATAAAATTTCATTTACAAGAGATGACTTACCTGAACCTGAAACTCCTGTAACAGCAATGAATTGTCCCAAAGGAAATTCCACATCAATATTTTTTAGGTTATGCTCTCTTGCTCCTTTTACAAAGATAGACTTTCCTGTATAGGGTCTTCTTTCTTTAGGCACTTCAATTTTTTTCCTACCTGACAAAAAATCACCAGTTATAGAATCCTTAGAATTTATTATATCTAAGACACTTCCTTGACCAACAATTCTCCCACCATTTCTGCCTGCAAAGGGACCAATATCAACAATCTCATCACAAGATCTCATGGTTTCTTCGTCATGTTCCACAACAATTAAAGTATTTCCTATATCTGTTAAATTTCTTAAAGCTCCCAAAAGTTTTTCATTATCTCTCTGATGAAGTCCTATGGAGGGTTCATCAAGAACATAAATTACTCCCACCAATTGAGAACCGATTTGTGTTGCAAGTCTTATTCTTTGAGCCTCTCCTCCCGAAAGAGTGCCAGCCATTCTTGAAAGAGTTAAATATTCTAGCCCAACAGTAAATAAAAATGAAAGTCTGTCTTTTATTTCTTTCAAAAGTTCTTTTGCAATAATTTTTTCCTTATCAGATAATTTTAAATTTTTAATAAATTCTAGAGTTTTTGAAATTGAAAGTTCTGTGAGTTCAAAAATATTCAATCCTCCAACTTTTATTGATAGAGATTCTTCCTTAAGTCTTGAGCCATGACACTTGTGGCAGGGAGAATCAATTAAAAATTCATCTATTTTATCAATCATTTTGTTTGAAGAGGTTTCTAAATATCTTCTCTTTAAATTTTCCTTTATTCCTTCAAAAGAGCCTTTATAATCCTTAATACCAGAAAAATATGAGTCAAAAGTAAAGTTTAAATTTCCTTCATATCCATTAAAAATAGCATCAATAAATTCTCTAGGTGCTTCTTTAATAGGCTTTTTTGTAGAAAAATTAAATTTATCTGCCACAGCCTTTATCATCTCATAATAGTAAGTTCCCTTAGATGAAGAATAACAAGCTATTGCCCCCTCTTCTATAGATAAGTCTTTGTTGGGAATAACTAAATCCTCATCAACTTCTTTGGAAAATCCAAGTCCCTTACATTCATCACAAGCCCCTAGGGGTGAATTAAAGGAAAATGAGCGTGGGGAAATTTCTTCAATTACAATACCACATTCAGGACAAGCTAATTTTGTAGAAAAAATTAAATCTTCTCCATCAATTACATTCACCTTTACTATGCCATCAGATAAGCTGCTGGCAAGTTCTAAAGACTCAAATAATCTCGATTCTATCTTTTCTTTTATGATAATCCTATCTATAACAACGTCAATATCGTGATTTTTATTTTTTTCAAGTTCTAAATCTTCAGAAATATCATGGGCTTGTCCATCTACAAAAATTCTCAAAAACCCTTCTTTTCTTATTTTTTCTAAAACTTTTTTATGAGTTCCTTTTCTGTGACGCACAATTGGTGAAAGAATCTGAATCTTTTGTCTTTCTTCAAGTCCCATAAGCTTATCTACCATTTGATCAATTGTAAATGCTGTTACTTCCTTACCACACTTGGGACAAAAAGCATGACCAACTCTTGCATAAAGAAGTCTTAAATAATCATAAATTTCTGTAACTGTACCCACAGTTGAACGTGGATTTTTGGAAGTGGTTTTTTGGTCGATAGAAATTGAAGGGCTCATCCCTTCTATATAATCAACTTCCGGCTTATCCATCTGTCCCAAAAATTGTCTTGCATAGGAAGATAGAGATTCAACATATCTCCTTTGACCTTCAGCATAAATTGTATCGAAGGCAAGGGAAGATTTCCCTGAACCTGAAAGTCCAGTAAAAACTATAAATTTATTTCTCGGTATAGTTAAATCTATATTTTTTAAATTGTGTTGTCTTGCTCCCTTTATTTTTATAAATTCTTCAGTCAATATATCACCTAAACTAACGCTTCTTTCTTCTTCTCTTTGAGTTCTTTTATCTTATCTCTAATTTCAGCAGCTTTTTCAAAATCTAAAGCTTCTGCTGCTTCATACATTTGTGGCTTTAGAGCATCTATCATAGCTTGAATTTCATCCTTTGTGAATTCATCTTCAAAATCTTCTTCTTTATACGAAACATCCGATTCGGCAGCAAGTGTTGTATTTAGAACATCTCTTATATCTTTAATAATGGATTTTGGAACTATACCATGTTCTTTATTATAGGCATCTTGAATTTTTCTACGCCTATTTGTTTCATCTATTGTCTCCTTCATAGATTCAGTAATATTATCAGCATACATTATTACTTTTCCTGAAACATTTCTTGCCGCACGTCCAGCGGTTTGAATTAGAGAAGTTCTAGACCTCAAAAATCCCTCTTTATCTGCATCTAAAATTGCTACAAGGGAAACTTCCGGCATATCCAAACCCTCTCTTAAAAGATTTATGCCAACTAAAACATCTATTTTTGCCTGTCTTAAATCTTTAATTATCTGCATTCTTTCTAAAGTTTCAACATCAGAATGCATATAAGTTGCCTTAATTCCTATTTCCTTAAAATGCTTAGTTAAATCTTCTGCCATTCTTTTAGTTAAAGTTGTAACTAAAACTCTTTCTTTTTTTTCAACAGTTTTATTTATTTCACTGACCAAATCATCAATTTGATTTTTAACAGGTCTTACAAAAATTTGAGGATCTAAAAGTCCCGTAGGTCTAATAATCTGTTCTGCAGAATTTTCTTCATGCTCTCTTTCATAAGGACCTGGGGTCGCAGAAACATATATACATTGCTTCATCATTGATTCAAATTCAAAAAACCTTAAGGGTCTATTATCAAGAGCTGATGGAAGTCTAAAACCATATTCAACTAAAGTTTCTTTTCTTGACCTATCTCCATTAAACATACCTCTTATTTGAGGAATAGATTGGTGAGATTCATCAATAATTGTGATAAAATCATCAGGAAAATAATCTATTAAGGTATAGGGTCTTGAACCAGCTGGTCTTTGAGAAAGATGTCTTGAATAATTTTCTATTCCATTACAATATCCCATTTCTTCAAGCATTTCCAAATCATATCTTGTTCTCTGTTCAAGCCTTTGTGCCTCTAAGAGTTTATCTTGGTCTTTTAAAACTTTAAGCCTTTCTTCTAATTCTTCCTCTATAGTTACAATAGCCTTTTCGACTTTAGTTTTTGTTGTTGCATAGTGGGATGCTGGAGTGATATAAGCGTGAGTCAAAAGTCTTAAAACTTTTCCTGTAAGAGCATCTACTTCAGAAATTCTATCTATTTCATCTCCAAAAAATTCCACTCTTATAGATTTTTCAGAAGATGATGCTGGAAAAATCTCAAGCACATCTCCCCTTACTCTGAAAGTCCCTCTAGAAAAATCAAAATCATTTCTCACATACTGAATATCTACAAGTTTTGACATTATTTCATTTCTATCCCTAATCATGCCAGGTCTTAAAGAAATCGCTAGATTTTCATAATCTATAGGGTCCCCTAAACCATATATGCAAGAAACTGATGCAACAATAATAACATCACGTCTTTCGAATAAAGACATAGTAGCAGAATGTCTTAATTTATCTATCTCATCATTTACTGACGAATCTTTTTCTATAAAAGTATCAGTCATAGGAACGTAGGCTTCTGGTTGATAGTAATCATAATAAGACACAAAATATTCTACTGCATTTTCCGGAAAAAATTCCTTTAATTCTGAGCAAAGTTGATAGGCAAGAGTTTTATTGTGAGCTATAACAAGAGCAGGTCTTTGAACTTTTTCAATGACATTTGCCATTGTAAAAGTTTTACCAGAACCTGTAACTCCCAAAAGAGTTTGGTGCTTATAGCCCTTATTTAAACCCTCCACCAATTTATCAATAGCCTGAGGTTGGTCCCCAGTCGGTTTATAATCTGAATGAATTTTAAATTTCACAGTATCACTTACTTTCTTATATGACAAAAAGGCAACACACGTTGCCTTAAATTTTTACCCAATATAAATATTATAAAATAAAAATATGTAAAAATAAAGTTCACGAAAAACTTTCCTTGTATTTTAAACACAAATAAAATAACCAAGTCCCCAAATGTTAGAGGTCTTGGCTATTCAAATTTTAATATATTAATAAATAGGATTTTAGACTGATTTATTTAGCTCCCAAAGCAGCCATTGTTATATAATTATATGGCTTATTAAAATGAGGTAGGAAGAAAATATCAAGAAGTTTTAGCTCATCAATTGTTACTTTCTTATAAATTGCCAAGGAGAACATATGAATTCCCATAGACATATCATAATGTGAAGCCATTTGAGCCCCTAAAATTACTCTTGTCTTCTTATCATAAACTATTCTTATTTTTACTTTTGGATTGTCATGTTCCATAAATTCTGGTTTTTGCAAATCTTCAAAATCTGTACATTCTACATCTAAGCCAAGTTTTTTAGCTTTTTTAAGACTTAAACCTGTAGAAACCATTTTTAAATCAAAAATACAAATTCCATTAGAACCTTGAACTCCAAGAGATTCTACATCTTTTCCTAAAATATTAAAGGCTGCAACAAGTCCTGATCTAACTGCATTTGTTGCTAAAGCTATATAATTTTTATTTTCAATTGTGTTATCAAAAATTGTAGCACAATCACCAATTGCATAAACATCTTTCACAGAAGTTCTTTGATGCTTATCAACAACATATGCTCCATTTCTGAAAAGTTCCAAATCATCTTTGCCTAGGCTGGTGTTTGGTCTAAAGCCTATAGCCATAAGAACCATATCTGTTTCATATTGACCCTTATCAGTTTTTACAGCCTTAACTTTATTATTTTCATCTCCAATGATTTCCATAACTGATTGACCTAAATGAAGATTTACACCATTTTCTTTTAAATTTTCCTTCATAGCTTGGGAAAATTCTTCGTCATAATAACTTGAAAGTACAGTGTCTGCCAAATCAATAAGATCAACTTCTCTACCATTTCTTACAAAAGCTTCAGCAAGTTCTACACCAATATAACCCGCTCCTACTACTGTAACTTTTTTAATTTCTGGATTCTTTAATTTTTCAATAACTTCCTTGGCATTTTGATAAATTTTTACTCTTTGAACATTTTCAAGATCGATTCCAGGAATTTTTGGAATTATAGGTAGGGATCCTGTTGCTAAAACTAATTTGTCATAAGAATCTATAATTTCTTTTCCACTTTTGTCTTTTGCATAAACTTTTTTAGCCTTAAAATCTATTTTAGAAATTTCAGTTTCCATATGAACGGTAGCACCATTTTTTTCAAAAGTTTCCTTATCGCAGTAAAATAATTTATCTCCATTTGAAATTTGTTTGCCTATCCATAGAGCCATACCGCAACCTAAGAATGATAGATTGTTGTTAGCTTCATAAACTACTACTTCATTATTTCCTTTTTCAGCAAGTATTGTGTTTATACAAGCTGTACCCGCGTGATTAGCGCCAATTATTATAATTTTACTCATAAAATCCTCCCAATAAAAATTTTCTCAAAACTATTATCCTATATAATCTATACAATTTTTATATAGGTTAAAGATAATTTATTAAAAAAATCCGCCAATATAAAATCAGCGGAAATTTTCACATTTTTAAATTTTTAGACGATAGATACCATATTTGAATAAAATTAAATATATTGACAAAAATAATAATTATAAGCCATGAGAGAATCCTATTATTTTTAAATAATATATTTGAAATCAGAAAACTGATTAAAACCATTAAACCTATTATAAGTTGAATAAGAAGTACCGAAAACTTTCCTTTAACAACTTCTCTAGAATTAATCCAATTTATATTTAGGGTATTTATATCAAATATTAGTCCCAATAGATTAGCAAACAAACTATAAGAAAAAGCTGCAACTATTAAAAGTAGAAAAGCTAAAAACCCTAAATTAAATTTAAGACTTAAAACAAGACTTGTAAATATCAGAGGAGCTGATATAAGTATGATTCCAAGCTTAAGCTTAGCTTTAAAAACATCCCAAGCCTTTATAGGTAGAGTTTGCATCAAATAATAATTTCTACCCTCAATAGAAAGTGAACAATATGTCGTCTGACCCATTGCTGCAAAAGCAGTAACAACAAGAATTGAATTTGTTGTAAATAACTTTTCCACATCAAAATCCATCATATTTTGCAAGTTGGCCATGCCTGTAACTAGAGGAGCAACGCCTAAAATCAAAAGAAGAATCGGTCCAAGAATTGTATTTAAAATATAATTATTATATGAAAAATATAGACCAATTTCTTTTTCTAATAATGACCTTGCTTTATTTTTTGTGACCATTTTCAAAGCTTTATTAGACGACTTCTTAATTTTATTAGCTTTTCTATAAAAAATTTCCAGATAATTTTTTGATAAAAATACTGATACAAGCCCAAAAAATAAGATTGAAATTCCCATAAAGATAAGTCCCTTGAGATAGTTTCCTTCAATAAAAATTAGTCCAAAAGTTTTTAAAAGGCTTATTTTTGAGAGCTTTTCGATAATAATTGCCAAAATATTCAACCTTCTACTTCTATTAGAAAAATAAAGCATTATATAAAAAAATATCACAATAGAAAAAAATATTATGCCGCCTATGATCTTCACAATCTTGTTAGTAAAAATTTTCCCCAAAAAAGCTGTTGCTAGTAAAGACAGGCAAAGAGGTATCATAGGAAAGCTAAGAAGCATGAGAATAGTAAACAAAGTAAAAGGAAAACCACAATTATCATAAGTCACATATAAAAAAGGAAAAATAACCATACATGCAACAATTCCTAAATTATAAACATAAATACCTAAAATTTTTGAACTAATTAATTCAAGACTTGTAAAAGGCATAGGCAACAAATTTTCCAACTCTCTTTTTTCAAACAGAGAATTATTTGAATACAAAACATTGCCCCAAAAAATCATTAAAAATACAATAACTGTTGAAGTAGCAATCACCTTCAGAGGGTTTCCCTTATAAAAGGAACGAGTTAAACTGACTGAATAAAAAATAAACATAAAAGCCATAAAAACATTGGCAGAAAGTCCAGTTAAAAATTTTTTCTTCCCCTGATTATTATTATTTAAAAGTCTTAAAATTTCAAGTTTTAATAAGATTATTTCTTTATTTATCCTTAGCATTTACAAGCTCCATAAAAATATTTTCAAGAGATGAATTTGAAATCACATCCTTGGTGTTTCCAGAAATTACAATTTTCCCATCCTTCAAAATAGCAAGTTTATTGCATAAATTTTGAGCCACTTCAAGAACATGGGTAGAAAAGAAAATAGCACTTCCTTCTTTTACCATATTTTTAAACTCTTCTTTCAAATAAAATGTCGCTTCCGGATCAAGACCCACAAAAGGCTCGTCTAAAATTAGAAGTTTGGGTTTATGGATAAGACTAGCAATTATACTTAACTTTTGCTTCATACCATGAGAATAAGAAGATATAGGTTCGTATAAAGCATCTGTAAGATCAAAAGTTTTAATCAAAAAATCTGTTTTTTCTTTGACTTCTTCCATATCAACCTCATAAACAGAAGCAATAAAATTTAAGTACTTAATGCCTGTCATAAACTCATAAAGTTCGGGATTGTCAGGAATATAAGCCGTTATTTTTTTACATTCAATTGGATTTTTCACAACATCCATACCATCAACCTTAATCTGGCCTTTTTCAAAATCATTAATCCCAACAATGCACTTAATAGTAGTAGTTTTACCAGCACCATTCTTGCCGATAAAAGCAAAAATATCACCAGCAAGAACTTCTAAATTAATTCCTTTTAAGATATTTTTATTTCCATAAGATTTATATAAATCTTTAATCTCTAGCATCAAATCACCTCATATTTATATAATATAAAAAAATTATTGCTAATTCAATAATTTCTATAAACATAAAAACATCTCCTTAAAATAAAGAGATGCTTTTATATGCTATTTATTTTCTTTTATATTGAATCTTCTCAATTATAAAAAATTTTATTTTATAATCCTTATCCACTCTTCCTCTGTGCCTTCTCCTTCTATTGTCTTGTATTCGTGAGTATGGGATGCTTCTATTATTTCATAGTATGCCCAATGATTTTTATCTAAATCTATATATTTTTTGACTTCTACTTCTTTTAAGCCTCTTTCTCTAACCTTTCTGTCGAAGAGATTATTTAACATTGTTACTGTTTCTGCTCTTGTTATTTCTTGGTCTGGTCTGAAGGTATTGTCAGGATAGCCTTTTATTCTGTTATTGCCATAAGATTTATTTATTGCTTCTATATATTTATGACCTTCTATATCTGTAAAGGGGGCTTTTGCACTGTTATTTTTATCAACATGAGAAATTAATTGTGCTAATTCTGCCCTTGTCATATTATCATTGGGTCTGAAGTTTTCTCCTTCTTTTTCTTCTAGTATCCCTTCTCTGTAAGCAGTGAGGATATATTTACTGTACCAATCTTTTTCTTTTACGTCCTTATATATTTCTTTATAGTTTTCTTCTATTGTGTAGCCCTTTAATCTTACTAGCATTGTTACGGCTTCTGCTCTTTTAACATTTGCATCTGCCCTTACACTAAAATCAGGATAACCTGATAAATATTCTATGTGCTTATAAATCTCTTCTATTGGTTTTACACTTGAAAAAGAAAAGTAAGTTTTCTTTTCTGCTTTTGGTTGAGGTTGTGGTTGAGGTTCTGGTTTTGGTTTCTTTTCTTCTTCCCATTGAGCTACAAATCTATGATGATCTTTTACTGTATAATCATCATTGGGTTTATACTCAGAGCCTTTCCAGTATAAGAATTTATAACCTTCTCTTTTAGGTGCTTCTATGATTTTTATATTTTCTCCTACTATATATTTTTTTGATTTTATAGTTGTTCCATCTGCAAATTTACCGCCATTAGCATCATAAGTTATAATTCTAATCTCATTTTTATAATTTATATCATAATTATTAAGAAGGCTATCTTCTAAAATTAAATTGCTTCCTGTTAAACTTGTCCTTTTAAATTTCAAATTTGAAAATTCAGAATTGTTTTTGGGAGGATTAAAATATCCTGATGCTTTATTTCCTTCAAAGTTTGTATTATTATCAATATCTAAAGTTTTATATTTATTTGTATCAGATGGATTATCATAACTGTAATCATTAGTAAATATTGCTCCACCATTTTCTTTACAAATATTTCCTTTAAAATTTGAATTTCTTATAGTTATCTTAGTGTCTTGTACATTCTTTTTAAAAACATTGATAGCTCCACCATTACCACATAAATATGTTCCGGTTTTATCTGAAATTTTTCCATTATTTTCAAAGTTTACTTTATCTAAGCTGTATTTTGAATCATTAAACTGAATTGCACTTCCTACATTAAAAGCAAAATTTTCGTTGAACTTTGAGTTTTTTATTGTTCCATCACCTAGATAAAAATAAATTCCTCCTCCATCTTGACTTATATTAGATTCAAATTCACACTCCTCAATTTCAGATGTCCCCTTATATTTATTAATAGCACCACCTGATTTTGCAAAGTTAGATTTAAATGAAGTTTTATTTATTTTAAGCAAGCCATTCATATTATAAATGGCTCCACCGGAACCTGAATTTTTAGTAGTATTTCTAATAAAAGACGAATTTTTTATTTCAACATTTCCAAAAGAAAAAATTGCTCCTCCAAATTCATCAGCTTTATTATTATTAAATTTGACATTATCTAAAGTAATTTTAGTCTTTGATGTTGCATAAATTGCCCCGCCATACTTAGTACAAGTGTTGTTATCAAAACTTCCCCCATTGATTGTTAAAGTTGATGTCCCTTGCATAAATATAGCACCAGCTAAAGATTGTGTACCATTAAATTTAGACCTGTCATAGGGAGTATCATTAACATTATCCTTAATTATAGTATTGTTAAGAATAATATTCCCACCAACCGCATCAATAGCTGCATGATAAAATCCTTGTTCATAATCAGTGTTGCAATTCTTAATTATACAATTATTCAAAATTAAAGTTCCATTGTCTACTACAAAAAATGCTGTGCCTCTACTAGCTCCATCTATTATTATATTTTCCACAGTTAATTTCTTATAAACCGAGGAAATATTACGGTCTTTTTTTACTTTTATTGTTTTCTTATTATTATCAATAGACTTTAAAGTGATGTTAGTCCTAGTAGCTGCATAAAAATTATTGTCATCACTTTGGTCAAAGTCCTTAGTCTGCAATATTGTAATGTTACTTTCCTCTGGTTCGCTTACCGCTTTTTCCATTGCTTCACAAAGCTTATCAAACTGTCCCAATTCTGTACCATCTTCTTTTTTTACGATAAAAGTTTTTTGGATAGAATTTTTCATAGCCGTTCTTGAACCAATAGTACTTTCCTTAACTTCATTCAGTTCCTCTGTTGCTTCTTTTTGTATATTGTTTTTTAAGCTCATTTTTGAATTTTCTTCTATGTAGCTTTTTTCTTCGGCAAAAATATTTACTGAACTTAAAGCCATGATCATAAGCATCATCATAAATATTTTTATAATTTTCTTTTTCATAGTATCCCCCTTTAAAAAATTTTAAATTCTATTCTACTATAAGTTTAGTATATATATATATATATATAGTGTCAAGTGACTTACAGGCTTTTACCTAAAGATTAAGCCAAATATTTTTCAAATATTTGACATTGATTTTTAGAAAAAGTGTGCTCTTTTAAGAAAATTTTTCTACATAATATTTTAAAAGTCATTTTTTATAGAGGATCTAGTTTTCTCATATGTGTTTTTTTCTGAATTTATTATTTATAAAGGCATAAAAAAAGCTCCAACTAAAAGTTAGAGCTTTTAAAAATTTTAATAATTTTATTTACTTTTCTTTTCTTGTGAAGCCTTATTATTTCCTTTGTTTTGATTTTTTTCAGCGTTTTTTTCTTGTGCATTTGTTTCTTTATTTGCACCTTCAGAGGCTTGTGAATTTTCTTTTGTGGCATCTTGTTTTACTTTGCCATAATTTTTAAATTCATCAGGAATTTTAATTTCGTCTTCAGCTTTTACATATTTTTTAACTTTTGCCTTGCTAACTACTTCTTTAATAGCTTTTTCATATTTTTCTTGAGTTAGTTTGCTCTTAATTTCATCTTTAACTTCATCAAAAGTTCTAGGTTTTCTTTCTTTTAGCTTTATTATATGGAAACCAAAATCAGATTTAATTGGGTCAGAAATTTCGCCCTTTTCCATCTTTTTAATTGCATCGTTGAAACTTTGAACCATTTGACCGTTGGTAAATTCTCCTAAATCTCCACCGTTTGTAGCAGAACCTGTGTCTTTAGATTCTTTTTTTGCCATTTCTTCAAATTTTGCGCCTTTATCAATTTCTTTTTTGATTTCATTTGCTTTTTTTAAATCATCAACTAATATATGAGATGCTTTTGCTTTGAAGAAGTCATCTTTATGTTCATCATAATATTTCTTAACATCATCGTCTGTTACTTTAATATTTTTATATTTTTCTTGAGTATATTTTCCTACAAGAGTTTGATTTTTCAAAACTTCTTTTAAGTAGTCAAGAGGTATTCCTAATGAGTCAAGATAAGCTTTAAATTGTTCATCTCCACCAAGTTGAGCTTTATATTGGTCAAGAATTTTTTGAATCTCGCTGTCTTCTACTTTTATATTATTAGCAGCTGCATCTTGCTTTATTATTTCTGTTTCAGTTAAATCTTTAATCGTAATGTCTTTCAAATATTGATCTACTGTCAATTTTGATTGCTTGCCTGTTGGGTCTATTGGACCTTCTAAAACTGATTCATCTCCACCAGCATTGGCAACATATTGGTTCCTTCTTATTGCATAAGATTTATAAAAATCTTCCATTGGTATTTCAACATCATTAACTTTAGCTGCTACTCCTTCTGGTCCTTTACCGCAAGCACTTAAGCTTACAAGCATTAATCCTGAAAGAACAGCTGCTGTGAATTTTTTTAAAAACATACATCTACTCCTTAATCTTATTATAAAACATTTATATTATACACTATAAAGTCTTATTTGTTGTGATTTTTTTGTGAACTTATTATGACTAAAGCTTTTTTTAAGTCTTCCATGGGATATTTTAACTTTTCCAATATGATTTCTGAATGCTCAGATAAATCATAGGATATATATTTAAAAATTTCTCCCATCTCTTTTATTAAGTTTAGTCCGATTTCTTCATTTAATTTAATTGTATATTTGCCATCTTTTTCAATTATTGAAATTACATTTATCTTAGATGCCTTGTATCTCAATAGGGATATATCCATAAGATTTACAACTTCTTTAGGTAAATCTGAAAATCTATCTATCAATTCATCTATCAAATCGCTGTATTCTTTTTCAGATTCTAAAACAGAAATTTTCTTATAAATTTCTAGTCTTAAACGCTCATCTTCTATATAAGTTTTTGGTATATATGAATCGATTTTTAAATCAATTACAGTTTCAATGGTTTCTCTAGTTTCGATTCCCTTCAATTTATTTACGGCTTGTGTCAAATATTTCATGTAAAGGTCATAACCTATATTATCTATATGACCATGTTGCTTTGACCCCAAAATAGAACCGCTACCTCTGATTTCCAAATCTCTTAAAGCTATTTTAAATCCACTGCCAAATTCTGTAAATTCTTTAATTGTTTTTAACCTTTTTTGAGCTATTTCTGAAATTGATACATCTTTTTCATAGGTAAAATATGCATAGGCAACTCTTGAAGACCTTCCTATTCTTCCTCTCAATTGATATAGCTGTGATAATCCAAGTCTATTTGAATCAGTAATAATCATTGTGTTGGCATTTTGAACGTCCATACCTGTTTCAATTATTGTTGAACACAATAAGACATCTACATCCCCTCTCAAAAATGAAAGCATAGTGTCTTCAAGATCTTTTTCATTCATCTGACCGTTAGCCATCACAAAACTTACTTCTGGCACAAGTTCTCTTAGTTGCTGAAGTTTATATTCCATATTTGCAACTCTGTTATAGACAAAATAAACTTGACCGCCTCTTTCAACTTCTCTTAAAATTGCTTCCCTCACCATCAGAGGATTATATTCCAAAACATAAGTTTTTACAGGAAATCTTTCTTCGGGTGGTTCTTCAATTACAGACATATCTCTTATGCCTATCATAGACATTTGTAAAGTTCTAGGTATGGGGGTTGCTGATAGAGTTAGGGTGTCAATATTTTCCTTTAGCATTTTTAATTTTTCTTTGTGACGCACTCCAAATCTTTGCTCTTCGTCTATAATTAGTAAACCTAAATCTTTAAAGACTACATCTTTAGATAATAATCTGTGAGTGCCTACAATTATATCTACAATTCCTGCTTTTAATTTTTCAATGGTTTCCTTTTGCTCTTTTTTGGTTCTGAACCTAGAGAGTATACCTACTTCCACCGGAAAATCTTTAAATCTTTCCACCATTATATTGTAGTGCTGTTGGGCGAGAATTGTTGTTGGTACTAAAAATGCTACTTGCTTGCCATCAAGTATAGCCTTAAAGGCTGCTCTTAAAGCTACTTCTGTTTTTCCATAACCTACATCTGCACAAAGAAGTCTGTCCATAGGATGGGCTTCTTCCATATCTTTTTTTATTTCTTCAGACGATAGAAGCTGTCCATCAGTTTCTTCATAAATAAAAGCATCTTCAAATTCTCTTTGAAAACTGGAATCTTTTGAAAATTTAAAACCACTTTTTGATTCTCTGGCTGCATATAACTTGATCAAATCATCTGCCATATCATCAATGGATTTTTTTGCTTTTCTCTTTGTTTTATTCCACTCAATAGAGTTTAATTTATTAAGTTTTGGAGCTTTTTTTTCATCTCCTGTATATTTGTAAATTAAATCAAGAGATTCTATAGGTAAAAATAGCTTGTCATCACCAAAATATTTAATAACAACATAATCTCTTTTTATTCCTGAAACTTCAAGCTGCTCGGTGCCGATATATTTTCCAATTCCATGACTTTCATGGACTACATAATCTCCTACATGTAAGTCCTCGAAGTTTAGAATTTTTTCCTTTTTCCTCTTGGGCTTTTTCTTTTCCTTGTAAGTCCCATAAATTTCTGCATAGTTAATAATAACAATTTTTGAAAGGGCAAACTCACATCCTGCATTTACTGAACCTGTTGTAACGACAAAATTATTCGTAAATTCTGTATTTCTATCTTCTTTAAATTCAACATTTAAATTAAACTCTAAAAGAAAATTATGAAGTCTTTTTGCTCTTTTTAAAGAGCCTCCTAAAAGGATTACCTTGTATCCATTTGAAAGATAATAATCTAAATCCTCTCTAAAAAGTTTAATTTTAGACCTATAATTTGTAATAGATTTCATCTTGAAATTAACAATCGCCTTGGGTCTAAATTCTTTCGGTGAAGTCAACAGTGCATTTAAAGTTAATAGATTTCTTTTTCTTAACTTATCAATAATATTTAAATATGGATAGTAAATATTTTTATGGCTTGGCAGAGCCTCACCAAAAGTTATCATTTCAGTAATTGTTTCAGAGTTTTCAAGCTCTAAAGTTTCTTCTCTTTCTAATATCTGTTTTGGTTCATTTAAAATACTTATAGTATCTTCACCTATAAAATCAATAATTCCAGACAACTTATCCTCATTTAAAAAAGGAATTATAAGATCAGGGTTTTGTATATACTCATCTTCAACAAGCCTATTTTTGTAAAGTGAAAATTTTTCAAAAAGCCTATCTTTTCTTTCTCCGCTCAGCTTAGTTTTATTAATTTCATTTTCAATTTTTTTTGCAGCATTTAACCTATCATCTTGAGAAATTAAAATATCAAGAGTGGGATAAATCTTAACAGAATCAATAAAATCAATTGACCTTTGACTCTCTAGTTCAAAAGTTCTAATGGAATCAATTTCTGTATCAAAAAGTTCTATTCTGTAATTATCAGAAAATGTTGCAATATCAATAATATTACCTCTTATTGAAAATTGACCCATGCCTTCAACTTGTGGATATCTCTCATAGCCCATCTGTAAAAGTTTAGCATTTAAACTTTTTATATCAATATCCTTAGATTTTTCTAGAGTTAATGTGTTTTTTAAAAACACATCCCTTGCTGATATTTTATCTCCTAAGGCTCTTAGAGTTGTTACAATAATGTCCCAATCGTCTGTTAAAATTTTTGAAATAGTCCCTAATCTTGTTTTCAAATTATCCCTAGACTTTGAATCCCTATCATACAAAAAAATATCCTTCTCAGGATAAAGCAAAACCCTCAAAGGAGAAATATTAAAAAGATCTTCATAATACTTTCTTGCAGACAGACGATTTTCAGCAATTATCAATAATTTTTTATTAAGTTTTCGAAAAAGTGCGTAAGAAAAAATACCACAAAATCCTTCTGTTGTGCCATAAACAGCTATTGGGCTTTTAGAATCTTTAAGGGCATCTGAAATTTCTTCAAAGGGTCTTAAATTATTAATAATATCAACTAAAAAATCCAATTTCTCACCTCAATAAATTTTATTGTTGTAAGCATTCATTGTGTATTCAATTCCCTTTTCCACAATATCAATAGCTGCATCTCTTGCTGCATCAGTAGCTTTGTCTATATGCTTAGCATCATTAGACGAAAAATTTGACAATACAAAATTTGCCAAATCTTCTCCCTCTTTTTTCTGACCAATACCTACTTTAATTCTTGGAAATCCTTTAGAAGAAAGGTGATTTACAATTGATTTTAAACCGTTATGAGTACCTGCAGAACCTTCTTTTTTTATTTTTAACTGGCCAAAATTTATGTCAATATCATCTACAATAACAATTAAATTCTTGACATCCACCTTATAAAAATCTAAACACATTCTTATAGACTCTCCAGAATTATTCATGAAAGTTTGGGGCTTTAGAAGAATCAGCCTGTTTTGACCGATTCTTGTTTCTCCCAAAAGCCCCTTAAATTTAATCTTATTCATATTTACAGAAAGTTTTTCTGCAATCTTATCAACTGTAGAAAAACCAATATTATGCTTAGTTTTTTCGTAATCCTTACCTGGATTGCCAAGACCTGCTATAACAAATAAATTATCCACTTACTTTGTAATCGTTCCTTTATCTTTTCTTTTCAAACATTTCACTTACTGAAGAGTTGGTATTAATTCTCTTAATTGCAGAAGCAAAAATTGGAGCTACTGAAACAATATCAATCCTATCTATTTGTTTTTCTTTAGGAAGGTGAATAGTATCAGTAATTACAAATTTTTCTAAATTAGAATTATTAATTCTATCAATTGCAGGGCCGGATAAAACTCCATGAGTAGCACATCCGTAAACTTTCTTTGCTCCCTTTTCAATTAAAGAATCACAAGCCTTGCATATAGTTCCTGCTGTATCAATAATATCATCAACTAAAATTGCATTTTTACCTTTAATATCACCAATAATATTCATAACTTCACTTACATTTGGTTTTGGTCTTCTTTTTTCAATAATAGCAATAGGTAAATTTAATTCATTAGCAAAAGCCCTTGCTCTTGTAACTCCACCAAGATCAGGGGAAACAACAACAAAATCTTCTTCTTTAATAATTGACTTAAAATATCTTGCTAAATATGGAATTGCAGTTAAATGGTCAACAGGTATATCAAAATAACCTTGAATTTGTCCAGCGTGTAAATCCATAGCCACAACCCTATCTGCTCCAGTATTAGAAATTAAATTTGCAACAAGTTTTGATGTAATAGGTTCTCTTGCCTTAGTTTTCCTGTCTTGTCTTGCATATCCGTAATAAGGAATTACAACATTTATTCTTCCTGCAGAAGCACGTCTTATAGCATCCATTAAAATTAATAATTCCATTAAATTATTGTTTACAGGTGAAGAAGTTGATTGAATTATATAGACATCTCTACCTCTTACAGATATATCTATATCAATAGCAATTTCACCATCAGAAAAAGTTGAAACTTTACATTTGCCTTTTTCTATTCCTATTTCCTTACAAATATTATCTACAAGTTCATTATTTGAATTACCTGTAAAAACAACAATATCTCCCATTTTTTGGTTCATTATTAATAATCCTCCTATTTGTCAAAACCTTTCTTACTTACCCAACCATCTATATTTTTTTGTTGACTTCTTTCTACAGAAAGTTGTCCTTTTTGGACATCTTTAGTAATTGTAGAACCCGCCGCAATATATCCATATTCATGAACATTTACTGGAGCAACTAAATTAGAATTAGATCCAATAAATGCATTATCTGAAACCTTAGACCTGTATTTTTTCTTTCCATCGTAATTAACAAAAATAACTCCACAGCCTATGTTTACATTTTTGCCAACATCAGCATCACCAATATAAGCCAAATGACTCATCTTAGTTCCATCACCAATATTTGAATTTTTAATTTCAACAAAATTTCCAACCTTGCAATTTTTACCCACATGAGAATTAGGTCTTAAATGAGCATTAGGTCCAACAGTTGTATTTTCTTCAATAATTGACTCTTCAATATATGAATCTGTAATTTTTACATTTTCACCCACAGAAGAATTAAATATTTTAGAATCAATAATTTTAGCTCCCTTTTTAATATGTGAATTTTTATCTATATATGATCCAGGATAAATGCAAACATCCTCTTCGATTTTTGCACCATATTCAATATATGTTCTCTCAGGGTCAATCAAAGTTACACCCTTAAGCATATATTCATTATTAACAATTTCTCTTAAAATACTAGAAACATGAGCAAGTTCAGCTTTTGAATTTACCCCTAAGATTTCTCTCTTATCCTTTAGCTTATAGGAACCAACTTTTTTGTTTTCTCCTACTAAAATATTTAAAGTGTCTGTAAGATAAAGTTCATTTTGTGCATTATCAGAATTAATCTTAGAAATAGCATATTTTAAAGATTTGCCCTTAAAGGCAAAAATACCAGAATTAATTTCTCTTACTAATTTTTCTTTTTCACTGGCATCTTTTTCTTCAACAATTTTAATAACATTAGCATTGCCATCTCTTATTATTCTTCCATAATTTGTTGGGTCACAAAAATCTGCCGTAAGCACAGTCAAATCATTATTTTTAGACTTATGATAATTTAAAAATTTGTCAATGGTTTTACTGCTTATTAAAGGAGTGTCACCATTTAAAATAATTATATTGTCCTCATCTCCAATTTCTCCTAAGCAGCATGACACAGCGAAACCTGTACCATAAGGTGCATCTTCACCTATGGGCTGAGAAATAAACTTTAAAAACTCGCTTTCTTCAAAGGCTTCTTTAATCTGTTCTTTCTTGTTACCAATAACAACTAAATTTTTTTCAATATTTGATTCTTGGCAAGCATTTAAGACATAAAAAAGCATAGGTCTTCCAAGAACTTCATGTAAAACCTTAGCTTTTTCAGATTTCATTCTCTTGCCCTGCCCAGCTGCCAGAATAATAGAAACTTCCATATTCCACCTCTTGATATTTACTATTTACATTATAACTTTTAAGGCAGGTAATATTCAAGGTAAAATAAAGATAATTTCTAGTTTTTTTAGTATTAGTATAAAAAAGATTGTATATATTTTCATTTTTGCACTTGCATAAGAAACAATATCCCTAATCTTTTTTAAGAGATTAAAGCTTAGCTTATATAAATTTATTATAAATAAATTATTTAAATATATTTTAAGAAAAATTTATTACTATGATATAATGATTTTAGGAAAATAGATAACTAAGGAGGACTATTAATGAAAAAAGTTGCCATAATGGGTTTTGGTAGAATTGGCAGAGATGCTTTAAGAATTTGGGCTTTAAGAAAAGATAAAAATTTCGAAATAACTCATATAGCTGTCAGAAATTTGGAAAAAACTATGAAGGATAGAATTCATCTATTCAAATATGATTCTATTTATAGAAAATATCCAGGAACATTAGAACTTACTGATGATGGTATGATTCTTGACGGAAAGAAGATTACTTTTATTGAAGCTAAGGCTCCAAAAGATATGGATTGGAAAAAATATGGTATAGATCTTGTTATCGACTCTTCAGGAGCTTTTAAAAATAGGGAAGATGCACAAGGTCACATTGATTCAGGAGCAAAAAAATTAGTTTTAACTTCTCCTGCAAAGGGTGAAGATATAACAGTTGTTATGGGTGTAAATGATGATAAACTTGATTTAAGTAAACATGATATAATCTCTAACGCTTCATGCACAACTAACTGTCTTGCTCCAGTAACAAAAGTTATTTTAGAAAATTTTGGAATTGTTAAAGGTCTAATGACAACAGTTCACGCTTACACAAACGACCAAAAAATCCATGATGCACCTCACAAAGATATGAGACGTGCCAGAATGGGTGCTGAAAATATTATTCCTACTACAACAGGTGCAGCTAAGGCTGTAGGTAAAGTTTTACCTGAAGTAAATGGAATATTAACAGGTTTTGCAATCAGAGTTCCTGTTCCAACAGGTTCTTTAGTTGATGTAACTTTTGAACTTAAAAAAGAAGCCACTAAAGAAGAAATAAATGAAGCAATAAAAAAAGCATCAGAAAATGAAATGAAAGGCATCTTAGCTTATAGCGATGAAGAACTTGTTTCAACTGACATTATTGGTGATTCTCACTCTTCAATTTTTGATTCAAAACTTACTTTAGTTAACGGAAATATGGTAAAACTTGTTTCTTGGTATGATAATGAATGGGGTTATACTTCAAGAGTTATTGACCTTGTAGATAAAGTTTGTAAATCTTTATAATAAATAAAAATATCAATTTAGGCGAGGTTTAATCCTCGTCTATTTTCATTTAATATAAGTTTTCTAAAATTTTACAAAGAATATAAGTATAAGAAAAAAATTTCTGATAGTTTTTCTATATTTTAGAAAATTTAATTCATTCATATTTTTAATAAAAAAATGTTATAATCATCTTATAAAAGGAGGGATAAGATGCCATTTATACATGTTGAATTAGTTGAAGGACGTTCTGATGAAGCCAAGAAAAAAATAGCACAAGAAATTATAGAATCTGTTCACAAACACGCAAATGCACCTAAAGAACATATTCATGTAATTTTTCAAGACATGAAAAAAACTGATTACTATAAGGGAAATTAATAAAAAAATGGGGTACACTTTAATAATGTTCCCCATTTTTATATGATAGATACTTAAATTTTCTCATTTTTTAAAGTTTTATTTTGTAGCTGTATTTTATATATATTCCTCATAAGAGTTTATATGGCATTAAGTACATTTTATTCTGATACTATTTTAAAATTAATAGTAAAGCTCTGCTATTTAAAATTTCAAATATATAATTATAAAATAATTCATAAGATATATTTGCAATTAAAATACCTAATATTGCTCCCACAATTACATCAGATGGATAATGAACAAAATGATATACCCTAGAAAATCCAATTAGAAAAGCTAAAAAAAGAAAAAATATACCTATGCCTTTAAAATATAAAAATATAGTTGTTGCTGCTGCAAAAGAAGACGTTGTATGACCTGAGGGAAAGGAAAAGTCTGTGGGATTTTTAATTAAAAGTTCAACCTTATCTATCCATGATGGTCTTTTCCTTCTTAAAATTGGTTTTAATGCCAGGTTGCATACAATTCCATTAATAAAAAGGGCAAAAATAATATTCATAGATAATTCTTTTTTACCTGTAAAATAAAAAATAAAACTCATAAGTAACCAAACAAAGGCACCCGTTCCTAAATGAGTTATAAAAATCATCAAACTGTTGAGTCTTTTTGTCCTTAACTTTGAAATCCAAAGTACAAATTTTTTATCCATAAAATAATCACATTTGATTTTGCTTATCCACCCATTCTTTTGCTTGTTCTACTGCCTCATCTGTGGGAATTTCTACTCCAGTTTCAGGATCCTTACCCTCAGTCTTTGAATAAATATCTCCTGATGGACGATTAGAATTTTTAATTTCCTTTTCTTGTTCCAACCTTGCAGAAATTTCTTTTTTCTTTTGTTCAGACAAAGTGTTGGAGTTTTCAAGAATTTCTTCAAACTTTTTATCTTTATTTACCATAATTCTACCCCCTATATTTATAGTGATAAGATAAAATATTTTTACTTTCAATAAATTCAAATTTACCTTACTTTAATATCTTTACCCTTAAATATGAATCAATAAAGCTTTTTTTATAATAAGTTTATTTTTTTCATATTTTAACAGTAATTTCTTTTAAAACTACATAAAATAGGGTAAATTTAAATTTAGGTATAAAAATGGAGGTGTTAAATGTTTAAAACTTTTTTCCCATATTTTGGTCAATACAAAAAGTATGCAATTTTAACGCCAATTCTTGTAATCATTGAAGTTTTTATGAATATAGCTATTCCCTATCTTATGTCTTTATTAATTGATAGAGGAATCCTTGGCTATTCAAAAGATCAAATACTTAAGATTGGCATCATTTTAATTATAGCAACACTTATATCGCTTTTTTCTGGCATAACTTCAGGAATTACAGCTACTCGTGCTTCTGCTGGGCTGGCAAAAAATCTGAGATTTAATATGTTTAAAAATATTTGCAATTTTTCTTTTAGGAACTTAGATGAATTCAAAAAAGGTTCAATAGTTACAAGAATGTCTACTGATGTGCAATATGTTCAAATGGCTATGCAGATGTCAACAAGAATTGCTGTTCGTGCACCTTTAACTCTTTTATTCGCATTTATTATGTCCTTTAGACTTCAAAGTCATCTAGCTATATATTTTGTCTTAATCATTCCCATTATATCTTTAGGTATGGCTTATATAACAAGAAGGGCTTATCCAATTTTTCAAAGGGTTTTTAAAATAACTGATGACTTAAATACCATGGTTTCAGAAAATTTATTAGGTATCAGAGTTGTTAAATCTTATGTCAGAGAAGATAAGGAAAGAGAGAATTTTAATCATATATCTCAAAAAATGTTTAGAAATTATAGACTCGTTTCAAGACTTATCGCTTTGTCAGGTCCTTTAATGCAATTTTCCACCTATCTTATGTCATTAATTATTGCATGGCTTGGCTCTCATTTTATTGTGCGTGGAACTATGAGTACAGGGGCTCTTACATCAATGATAACTTATTCAATTCAAATTCAAATTTCTCTTCTTATTTTATCAATGGTAATAGTACAATTGACTATTGCAAAAAATGCTTCCCAAAGAATTATGGAAGTTATAAATACATCTTCCGATATTTTAAATCCAATAGAACCAATAAAAGAAGTGGTTGATGGCAGCGTGGAATTTAAAAATGTCAATTTTTCCTATAATGATGACCCTAATAAGTTAGTTTTAAAAGATATAAAACTAAAAATTTCTTCTGGGGACTATGTTGGAATTATTGGACCAACTGGCTCATCAAAATCGACTTTAGTTCAGCTAATCCCAAGACTATATGATGTCTATTCAGGAAGTGTTTTAGTGGGAGGAATTGATGTCAAAGACTATGATCTTAAATCTTTAAGAGATGAAGTTTCTTTTGTCCTTCAACATAATGTTTTATTTTCTGGCACATTAAGAGAAAATTTAAAGTGGGCTGATGAAAATTTAAATGATGAAAAAATGCTTAGCGCTCTTAAAGTTTCTAATGCTCTTGATTTTATTAATGCTAAGGATGGACTTGATACAATTGTTGAAAGAGGTGGCACAAACTTCTCAGGAGGGCAAAAACAGAGATTATGTATTGCAAGAGCAATTTTAAAAAATCCTAAAGTTTTAATTATGGATGATTGCACATCAGCTCTTGATAATTCTACCGAAAGTTCCATTATTAATTCTATAAATACTTTAAATCCTCATTTGACAAAAATTTTAATTTCTCAAAGAGTTAATTCTTTAAAAAACTGTGACTATATAATTGTTTTAAATGAGGGGAAAATTGAAAATATAGGTAGTCATGAGAATTTGATAAAATCTTCTGAAATTTACAGAGAAATATATGAATCTCAACAAAAGGGAGGCGATTTTGATGTCAAAGAATAAGAAGAAAAAAAATATTGATGAAAATTTATTAGCTGGTAAAAAAGTTTTGTCTGTAGTTTTTGGTGAACATAAACTTAAACTTGTAATTGTAGCTTTTCTTGTAATTTATTCTACTCTAACAAATGTTGGGCTTTCTTTATTTATAAGAACTCTCATTGATAATTATATTTTACCCATGACCAAAATGGCTTCTCCTTCTTATAAAGCCCTTCTTAATATTATAAGTAAAATGGCACTGATGCTATTTACAGGCGTGCTTGCAAACTTACTTTATTCAAGAATGATGGTTGATATTTCTGAAGGTGCAGTTAATAAAATAAGAAAAAATATGTTTGACCACATGGAGTCCCTTCCTGTTTCTTATTTCGATAAGAAAAGCCATGGGGATATTATGAGTTATTATACAAATGATGTTCAAACCCTAGGTCAAGCTATAGCCAATTCTTTACCTTCATTTTTGTCATCAATCATGACCATAACTTTTGTAATTATTGCAATGATGTTTCAATCATTTGTTTTAAGTCTTATAATTTTTGTAACCATGGGACTTATGATTTTTGTAATGAAAACTGTAAGTAAAATTTCTACCAATTATTTTGTAGACCAACAAAAATCTTTAGCTGAAACTAACGGCTTTATAGAAGAGATGGCTTCAGGAATGAAAGTTGTTAAAATTTTTAACCATGAAAAAGAATCCATTGATATATTTGAAGATATTAACAATAGACTTGAATCAAATACTTTTCGTGCTAATAGACTTTCCTTGTCCCTTATGCCTATTATATTTGGAATAGGTAACATTCAATACTCACTTTTTGCAATAATAGGTGGACTTTTTGCTATCAATAATGTTGCAGGTATTAGTGTGGGGCTTGTAGCATCATTTTTACAACTTTCAAGATCTTTAACAGGTCCTATGTCCCAAGTTGCCAACCAATTAAATCAAGTTGTTCTTGCCCTTGCAGGTGCTAGGCGAATTTTTGAATTTTTGGATGAAGAACACGAAAAAGATGGTGGAGTTGTAGAAGTTGTGAGGGTAGAAGAAGACGAAAAGGGAAAGCTTAAACAATGTTCTAAGAGAACTGGAAAATGGGCTTGGAAAGACCCGGAAAATAATAATTCCCTGACTCCTCTTTTAGGAGAAATCATATTTGAAGATGTTAATTTCTCCTATGATGGAAAAAATTTAATATTAAAAAATATTAATCTTTACGCAAAACCTGGTCAAAAAATAGCTTTTGTCGGACCAACTGGTGCTGGTAAAACAACAATAACTAATTTGATCAACAGATTTTATGATATTGACAGCGGAAAAATAACTTATGACGGTATTGATATTAAAAGAATAAAAAAAGATAGCCTTAGAAAAACTTTGGGTATGGTGCTGCAAGATACCCACCTTTTCACAGGAACTGTTTCAGAAAATATAAAATTTGGTAGAGATAGTGCCACAGAAACTGATGTGGTAAAAGCCGCAAAACGTGTTCAGGCAAATACTTTTATTGAAAATTTACCCCATGGATATTTCACAAAAATTTCTGGCAGCGAGATGGATTTGTCCCAGGGTCAAGCTCAACTTTTATCAATTGCAAGAGCTGAAATATATAATCCACCTCTTATGATATTAGATGAAGCTACATCAAGCATAGATACAAGAACAGAAAAAATTGTGCAAAAAGGTATGGATGAACTTATGAAAGGTCGTACAACTTTTGTTATAGCCCACAGAATTTCTACTATTATGGATGCTGATGTAATATTAGTTCTTGACAAGGGTCAAATTGTAGAGAGAGGAAATCATGAAGATTTGATAAAAGAAAAGGGAATTTATTACAAACTTTACAATGGTGGTTTCAAAGAAAATAATTAAATTCACTTTCAAATTTTTAGTATATAATAATTTTAGGAGGTCAAATTATGGCAAAAAATATTTTAACGGCATATTTTTCAGCTAGCGGAAACACAGAAAAAATGGCAAAAAAAATTGCAGATTTTATCTCTTGTGATATTTTTAAGATAAGTCCACAAGAAGATTATAAGAGTGAAGATTTAGATTGGAGAAATGAAAATTCTCGTGCCTGTCTTGAAAATAAAAATCCTTCCACTAGACCAAAAATTAAAAATAATGTAGAAAATTTCAATTCTTATGACTTAATACTTTTGGGTTTTCCTATATGGTGGCATAAGGCACCTTTAATTATTAATACTTTTTTGGAATCCTATGATTTTTCAAATAAGAAAATTATTTATTTTATGACTGATGAAGGCTCAGTTAATTTAGAAGTCCAAGAAAATTTAAAACCAAGCTTAAAAAGCAACGTAAAAATTGAAGAGGGACTTTTAATGCAGGGACCAATAAATGAGCAAGAATTAAAAAATTGGCTTAAAAAAATTGGCTTAATTAAATAATCTTTCAAAATAAAAAATCCTATCTAGAAAACTCTAGAAAGGATTTTTTTTTATATATCTTCTTCTATACAACCTGCTCTTTTTAAAGCAAATTTTGCAACTATTGGCCCAATAAGTTCATAGCAAATTGTTCCTGCAAGTATTATTGTTCTAATCATTGAACCGTGAGGTTCCGGTATTATTTTTTCAGCAATTAAGGATAAACCAATGGCAACACCAGCTTGAGGGACTAAAGTAAGACCCAAATTATTTTGAACTTCTTTAGAAAATCCTGTCAATTTTGTAGATGCCATAGCCCCGAAAAATTTTCCCAAAACTCTTGCAATAACATAGGCAAATCCTATTAAGCCTGCCGCTTTTAAACCGCCCAGATTTAAATCTGCACCAGACAGAACGAAAAAAGCTATAAAAATCGGTGGCGTTATTGTAGAAATAAGTTCCTGATATCTTCTATCCACACTTCCCATATTGGAAATCACTATACCGCTCATCATTAAAGTAAGTAGACTTGATAAGCCCCATTTATCGGTAACAGTTGTAACAATGAATATCATAGCTAGTGTAAAAGTAAGAGTTTCTGTATCATTTTTCAGCCTTTTAGACAATAAAATAAAAATAATTCCGGCAACAAATCCAACAATTAAAGCTAAAAATATTTCTTTTACAGGTTCAAAAATCATATTAACAAAATTAAGATCAGATCCGCTCATAATGGTAATAGCAATAGATGAACAAACTCCAAAAGCCATGATACAAATAGCATCATCAAGAGCAACGACTGGTATTAATACATCTACAAGTCCACCTTTTGCATTATACTGTTTTATTACCATTAAAGTTGCTGCAGGTGCAGTAGCTGAAGCTATGCTTCCAATGGTAATGGCAAAAGCGACATCTGTTTTAAAAAATAAAAGCATTGTTAAAGTAACAAATATAAGAGCTCCAATAGCTTCAAAAAAAGTAACAATTAAAATCTTTGTGCCCATTTGCTTTATACTTTCAAAATTCATTTCACTACCTACGGAAAAAGCAATAAAAGATAAGGCTAGCTGACTTATTGCATCCATGCTATCTACAGCTTCTTTAGATAAAAGACCCAAAACGCAAGGACCAATTATTATACCGCCTATCAAGTATCCAGTTACATCTGGAAACTTAAATTTTCCAAAAATTCTCGCAAATAACAGTCCACTTAAAAAGAGGACTGCAATATTAAATATTATATCCATTTTTTACTTTGTCAACCCCTCAAAAGAATCTACATCAATGGTAAACATAATCCCTACATTTTCCCTGTTTAAATTTCCCACAACACGCCTTACACATTCCTTGGCTTCTTCAACCTTGTCATCTTCAAGAACCAAAAAAATTGTTTTATTGTAAGGTCTCCCAGAATTTAAAAATAATCTGAAATAATTTAAACCTAATTCCGGAGCTATTTCAGCCTGAGATGCTGCAAGACCTTCACTAGAGAGAATAGTACCTCCACGAATACCAGTTTTTCCAAATTCTTTTAAGAGTTTTCTAAAATGTTCTTCATGATTTATTGTAATAAATAAAGCTTTCATACATACCTCCTAAATTTTAAAACTTACAAATACCTCATAAATAATGATATTCTTATTTTTATACAATTGCAAGAAAACAATTCTCCATATAAAAAGTTTTATATGGAGAATGATAACTAATTCTTTATTTTAAGAGATTTGATATAAGTGATAAAAATATAGGATTATAAATGTCATCAATTAAAACCGCAAATGATGGATAAAGTATCCAAGCTATATGGTGATAGCCATATTCGTCCATAACAGCCTTAATATTTGCTACTGAATTTGGTCCTGAACCGCAAGCCCAACCTACATTTCCTGATGCCATAACGGCTGCACCATAATCTCTTCCAAACATATTAAAAGAAATAATTATGGCAAATAATCCTACTAAAACTGCTTGAGCAAGTAAAATTATACCCATCTTACCAGCAACTGGAATTAATTTTGTAATATCTATTGTCATAAGAACAAGTGCCAAGTACAAATCTAAAAACATACTTTCAATGGCATTCATTTCATTGACATAAGTTTCCTTATCCATTTTTTCCAAAGCATTTCTCATTATTGCACCTGCGAAAAGGCAACCAATAAACTTTGGCATTTCAATATAAGGAATATTGTCTAGTAAAAAATAAATTGGCATTCCTAAAGCACCAATTAATAGGACTAAGGCAAAGGCACTAACCATATTTTTATCTTTAAGTTCATAAACTGAGTCTGATAGTTCTTGTTCTGGTTTATCATTGGGATCAGATTTTAAACTGTATTTTGAAATTAAATATGCTGCAACAGGTCCTCCTATTAAAGACCCCATAATATTTCCCATAGTTCCAGCAGCAACACCAACTTCAGTTACATTAGCAGGTGCTCCCATTCCTTCAAAAACTTTTCCCATAGCTGCAGCCGTTCCAACTCCACCACTCATAGAAGAAGATGAACATTGTAGAGATAAAAATGGATCAAGATTTATCAGTTTTCCGACTAAAATTCCCACAACATTTTGCAAAGTTATCAGCAAACATGCAGCAAAGGCAATTTTAACTAAAAATTTACCGCCAGCATTTTTTATAAGACCTGCTGAAAATCCGTAGCCAACTGCCAAGAAAAATATATTTTGTGCCAAATCTTTTGTTAAATCTACATCAAATTCAAATCCTACTATTCCTAAGGACTTAATAATTGCAACTAAAATAGAAAACAAAAGACCTGCAACAACTGGTGCTGGAATGGCATATTTTTGTAAAAGTTTTGATTTTCCAACTATAAACTTACCTAAAAAAATTACAATAGCTGCAATACCTAAAGACGTCAAATATTCAAATTTGAAGGTAGATACAGCTCCATCAACCCCTCTTGTATAAGTTCCAAAATAATCTAATGCATTTTTCACATTCATCTCTTTTCCTCCTTCAAATATCTAATTTTATTTTACCCAGAGAAATTCTATTTATTTATTTCTATGTAAAAAAATAAATTTTATTTAATAAAAAAGAGGATTTAGTAAACTAAATCCCCATTTATTTTATTAAACCTATAAAATCTTTAACAAATTCATTTTTTTCATCTAAATATTTCTCCAGATCTTCAATAATTTCTTTTGGACCATAAGGGTTCATAAAATTATAGGTTCCAACTTCAACTGCACTAGCACCAACCATCAAAAATTCCAATACATCCTTATAAGATGTAACTCCTCCCATAGCAACTATTGGAATATCAATTGCTCTTGAAATCTGATGAACCATTCTTAGAGCTATTGGCTTGACACATGGACCCGAAAGCCCTGCATAATCATTATTAAAAACATTTTTTCTTTTATCAAAATCAATTGCCATGCCTAAAATAGTATTAATTAAAGAAACTCCATCTGCCCCAGCTTCTTGACAGGCTCTTGCTACTTCAACCATATCTCTTGCATTAGGAGATAATTTTACAATCAATTTTTTCTTAGTAACTTTTCTGACATTTTTAACCACCTCAAAGAGTGGCCCAGCTTCCAATCCGAAAGCCATCCCTCCCTTTGACACATTTGGACAAGATACATTTAATTCTAAAAAATTAAAATCTAAATCTTCAAGAATTTCTGCACCTTCAACATATTCATCGAGAGTATTTCCACCTAAATTTACAAAAATTTCGCTTCCTAATTTTTTCATTTTAGGAAAGTAATCTGTGCAAAATTTTTCCACTCCAGGATTTTCCAAACCTATTGAATTTAAAATTCCTGAAGGTGATTCCCAAATTCTTACTCCTTTATTTCCATCCTTAGCAATTCTTGTGATTCCTTTAGAAACAATTCCACCTAAAATTTTCGTGTCATAATAATCAATAAATTCTTCTCCAAAACCAAAGGTTCCAGAAGCAGTGATAAGGGGATTTTTAAGCTTAATATTACAAAGTTCAACTTCCATCCTATTCATAAATATCACTTCCCATAAATACTGGTCCATCTTTGCAAGACCTTTTTCTGCCATTTTTTGTATCAACTGAACATGAAAGACAAGCACCAAGTCCGCATCCCATTCTTAAATCCAAAGATATATAAGAATTTTTATTATTTGCCCGACAAAGTTCATGAGTTTTTTTCATCATAATTTCTGGTCCGCAGGCATAATAAAGCTTATGCTTATCAAAATCAATTATATCTGTAACAAAGCCACCTTTTTTAACCTTAATATCTATAGGTAAATCTGAAAATAGACTTTCTAAATTTTGTCCTTCTCTTTCTCCAAGGTATAGGCGTAATTTTGCATCTTTATTTTTTTCTAAAATCTTTTTTGAAAGATAGTAAAAAGGTGCGACTCCTACTCCGCCGCCAACCATTGCCAAACTATCCACATTTATATCAAAACCATTTCCATAAGGGCCATAAACATTTATAGGTGAGCCTTTTTTTAAATTTTTTAAAATTTCTGTACCCTTACCCACGACTTGATACAAAAACTCCAAATGCTCTCCAACATTAAAGATAGAAATAGGCCTTGATAAAACTGGATATTTATCCCAGGCTCTTAACATAAAAAATTGTCCAGGTCTTGTATTTTTTACCCCATCAGTTTTTAATAGATAAAAATTATCCGTTATTTTAATATTATCTATAACCTTATTCATCTTCTTCATAGGTGCAAATTGTGTCGCAGTATTCACACCTAAACTCCCTTTTTTCCTTATTGTAAAGATAAAATACCTGGCCAGGAATCACTCTTTCAGAATTTGATACGCAACGTGGATTGTGACATTTTAATACACCTTCAACAGCCTTAGGAAGTTCCATTGTGAATTTTTTAATTCTCTTTCCATCTTCAATATAATTTACAGTAATATCTGGTGCAATAAGACCTAAAACTGTGAAATCTAAGTCAAAATCTGTTTCTATTTTTATTAAATCCTTCTTGCCCATTGAGCTTGAAGGGATATTTTGCATTAAAACAACTGTATCTTCAATTTTATTTAATTTCAAAGCCTTATAAATCTTAAAGGCTTCCCCCCTATTAATATGGTCTAAAACTATACCCTTTTTTATTTTTGAAACATTAATCATTATACCAACTCCAATAAGAATAAAATTAGCGCCATCCTGCCATACATACCAAACTTCATTTGCTCAAAATAACAAGCCCTTGGGTCCTTATCAACTTCAACAGAAATTTCATTAACTCTAGGCATAGGATGAAGTATGCACATATCGTCCTTAGATCTTTTCAGTTTTTCTGGTGTCAAAATATAGAAGTCCTTTAATCTTTCATATTCATCAGAAGAAACAAATCTTTCCTGTTGAACTCTTGACATATATAAAATGTCAAGATCTGGCAAAGCATCTGTCAAAGAATCTGTTTCATCATAAGATTTTAAAAAAGACTTGAATTGGTCGGGCATCTTTAATTCCTTAGGGGAAATAAAAGTAAAATTCACATCTTCATATCTGTTCAAAGCACGCACTAAAGAGTGAATTGTCCTACCAAATTTCAAGTCTCCGCAAAAACCAATATTTAAATTTGAAAATGAGCCTTTGTGATGTCTTATAGTTAAAAGATCAGCCAAAGTTTGTGTGGGATGAAAATGACCACCATCACCAGCATTAATTATTGGCATCTTTGTCGAAACTTTACTAGCAAGTGTAGCAGCACCTTCTTTAAAATGCCTCATGGCACAAATATCTGCATAATTTTCTACAGTTTTAATAGTATCTATAAGAGTTTCTCCCTTTGTCGTTGAAGTTACTTTTGAATCAGAAAAACCAATAACGCCTCCGCCAATTCTTAACATAGCTGTTTCAAAAGATAACCTTGTTCTTGTAGATGGTTCAAAAAAAAGACTTGCCAACAATTTACCCTTTGCCCTATCTAAATATTTACTAGGGTCTAAAATAATATCATCAGCCAGTCTAAAAATAAACTCAAATTCATCTGTTGTTAAATCTAAAGGTTCTATTAAATGTCTCATAAGCCCTCCTTTATTCTTAAATATATTACTTTAAAAAAAGGACTTTGTAAAGATAGAATTTAATATTTATTGAATGTCCCACTTCTCAAAATCCCAGGGATAATTATTTATATAGGAATTTGCATAAGGTATAAAAATAGAAAGTATTGCAAAGAATAAAAGTGCAAACTGATACCACAGATAAGGCATAATAGAAAATACATTAATTTTTCCTCCAGCATAGGAAACAGCCATCAAAACTTGAGCCCCATAAGGAATAAACCCTTGCATTACAGCCGAAAAAATATCCATTAAAGATGCAGACCTTCTAGGGTCTACCTTATATTTTTCTGAAATCTGTCTTACAACTGGACCAACAACAATAATTGCCACTGTATTATTAGCAGTCGCAGCATCAGTCAAAAGCGTGATAAGACCTATACCAAACTCCGCAGACTTAGAGGATTTAATAAAAGATTTAACCTTTGAAATAAGATAATCCAAGCCTCCACCATACTTAACAAGGCTTGCCAGACCACCTGTTAGCATAGACAAAAGAAAAATTTCAAACATAGAAGTAAAACCATCATATATATGATTTGTAAAAGTTAAAAGGGAAAAATCTCCATAAATAATTCCAATAATACCCGAAAAAATTATACCGCAAGTTAGAACTATAAATACATTTACCCCGCTTATAGCTGTAATAAGTACAAAAATATAGGGCAAAACCTTAATAAAATTAAAAGTTTCTTTTTCAATAATAAGATTTTTATCAGGTCTTGCAAAAATTAAAAGCAAAACCACAGTAACAGCCATAGCCGGAAGAGAAATAGCAAGATTTGTTTTAAACTTATCCCTCATATTAACACCCTGAGTTCTAGTGGCAGCAATAGTAGTATCAGAAATAACAGATAAATTATCACCAAACATTGCCCCACTTATCAAAGTTCCGATTATAAGAGCAAGGCTAATAGACGATTTTTCTGCAAAACCAACAGCTATTGGTCCAAGCGCCACAATAGTCCCTACACTTGTCCCTGTTGATAAAGAAATAAAACAAGCAATCAAAAAAACACCAAGACTTATTAAAGACGCAGGAATGAGATTTATCCCCAAATTAACTGTGGCCTCAACACCACCCATTTTACTTGAAACATTAGAAAAAGCTCCAGCCAAAAGGTAGATCATACACATTAAAATAATATTTTCATCGCCACAGCCCTTTAAAAAAATAGATATTTTTTCGTAATAATCTCCACCAATTAAAATAAAAGCAAAAATAATACCAATTATTACAGCTATTGGAGATTTAAACATATAAAATCCATCATTTTTACCATTTATTACAAAAAATAAGCCTATGCCCAAATAAGAAAAAATAAAAATTAAAAAAGGCAAAAGACTTATAAAATTCCCCTTACTTTTCTTTATCATTAAAAACACCCTTCCTATAACAAATATAATTATATCACAATAAGTGGTAATAAATTTAATAACACAAATGACTTATAAATTAAAATATTAAAGAAAAACATTGTTTTTGACGGTAAAAGTTTTAAATCAGATAAAGTTAAAGACCTTGATATGTAGTTAATTTCTGTAATAATTAAAAGACTAATACATACTTTCTATGTAAGGTTGATATTATAAATAATTCTACAATTATTTATAATAAGTTAAATAAAATTATAATAGATTTATTTCATTATTTTAGATTGAAAATTATATTGTATTTTAATATAAAAATATATGGTTAAAGATTTGCATCCCTAACCATATATCAATAATTTGCTCTACTCCTTAACTATTTTACAGTATTATAAAAACATAAAAATAATTCTTTTAAAAAATACATCTTACTGTGTTTTAAATATTTAATTATTAACAATAAATTACAAGAAATCAAAAATTTATTATTATTTAAGATTTTTAATCAATTATCTTTGCCTATTGTTGGAACTGGGAAAGTAAATTTTTTTCCATTTAGCCTTATCCATCTTTCATTCTTTCCATCTGCAATCCTTTCATAATCATGCCCATTCATAGCTTCCACAATTGGTCCATAAGCCCAATAATTTTCATCAATATCTTTCATTGGTGCTAACTCTAATTTATGTGATTTTATAAATTCAAGGTCTGCATATCTATTTAAAATTATATTTGTAGCACTTACTACCTCTGCTCTAGTAATGTATTTATCAGGCTTAAATGTACCATCTGGATAACCACTTATCCAGCCTTTTTTTGCAGCCTGTCCTATTACTTCACTTGCCCAATGATTTTCACTTACATCGGAAAATTTATTATTACCTTTTCCATCTAAATTATCAAATCTCGCTGCCATTTCAGCAAATTCTGCTCTTGTTATTGGTTGGTCTCCTTTGAAACTGCCATCAGGATACCCCTTCACAAAGTTTTTCTCACTCATAAATGTTACCGCATAGGCATACCAGTCAGTTTTCTTTACATCATTAAATGTTATATCGTATGTTTTATTTTTTTCAGGCCTTTCTTTTAATAATCTTGCAAACATCATTGTTACTTCTGCTCTTGTCATTTGCTTATCTGGACCAAAAGTCTTATCTGGATAACCCTCCATGTACGCATAATGGTCTAGTATATTTATTTTCTCTTTGACCAATATTGATTTTTTTGATTTTGTTTTCTTTGGTTCATACCATGGTTTTATCCAAATGGCATAAACTACAGTATCTTGATTTACAACAGTGCTTCCAGTAAACCTTGTTCCAGTACCATCTTCTTTTGTATTCCACTCTTTAAATATATATCCATCTTTAATTGGGTCTTTTGGCATTGACTCATTAGTTAATGAATCATTGTCAATTGTTTTACCTTTTTCCACAATAACAACTGCATGAGTTTTGTCAGAATCTTTGAAAGTAACTTTTACAGTTTGAGCCTCTTTATTAAGAGTAACTTTTGGACTTGGAAATTCAATGTCTGTTCCCTGAATTCCATTTCCATCAATAGGTGTCAATTTAGCTGATTTATTAGTGTCAAAAGAATAATTACCACTTGTTTCTGGTACCTTAACGAGTTTTTCATTATACTTAAGAATAGCTGGTTTTTTTGGATACAAAGTTTCATTTATTTCTAACTTAAGATTTTCATTATCACCTTTTGTATAAGTTAAAACATAACGATAAGTTCCATCATTTAATTTTCCAAATCCGTATTTAGTTTCATCAATTTTTTCAGGGTTGAGTGTTTTCTTGGCAACTTCAAGGCTAATTTTATTAATATCATTTACAAAATCAAAATCTTCGCCCATATAATCTGTAAGATAGGAGCCTTTTGTGATTTTATCTAAGATTCCCTTTTTTATGTTAGCAAAATCAGTGTTGAGTTCTCCATTGTTAGATTTCCTTGATAAATATTTTAAAAATTCACTACCGTCAAAATCAGCTGCATTTTTAAAATATACATTCATTTTGTAACCAGATTTCACCATTTCTTGGAAAGTGTCATCTGTTCTCATAAAGGCAACGTCAATGTTTGACGGAGCGTTTAAATCAATTGGAGTTATTATATTATTAGGTCCGCCACCTTTTTTTCGTGACCAAAATGTATATTTATAGTCATATTGTTGCCAATTTTTCGTACTATCATTTTCTTGGTTTCTATAATAATCTAAATATTCGCCTAATTTTTGCCAATCCAAGCTAGCTTGAGAGAAAATAAAGTTACTGCCATCAAAAAATTTTTTCCAATCATTTTTTAGATTATATTCTCGACTTTGATATTCCCAAATTCCACCTTGTCTATCAGCTCCATAAAGATAGTTTGTGCCAGTGCTAGGATTTGTTTGATTTTTTGGATTTCCAAATGATCTAGTATAGGCTTCTTTGTAATTTCCATCCTTACAGTAAAGATAAGTTGCACCATCACTAATAAGAATTACGTACTTGTTTTCTGCTAATACATTCTTATCCTTATCTAGCATATCTTTTGCAGCTAAAAGTCCTGCGTGCATATTGGTGCCAAAGCCAAGAGAAGATCCCATTGCATTTATTATTCCATCATAATCAGAAGTAATGTCTGATAAATCTTTTTTTATGATTCCTATATACGAAAAAGAAACAACACCAACCTTAACATTCAAACCTTTTTCTTCAGTTTTGTTTCTTAGGGTTTCCAAAAAATCCTTTGCTTGCTTAAAAATTTCCTGTTCTGCTGATGCCCCTGATTTGTCAAGTACAAAAACAACATCGGCTGGTAAAACCTCTTGCCTGCCTGGAAATTCTAATTTAATAGTGGTTTCTAAATTTTCATCTAATGGCGTAGCTTCCTTTACATTTTTTTCTAAGGTTTCGACATTGCTTTCAGTATTGTCGATACTTGCTTTTAATTGATCTTCTATAAGGCTATTGCCCTTGATTTCGTTAATAGTACTTGCATTAACAGTAATTCCTTCCGTTAATATTGCTATTATCATTAAGCTAGCCAACAATAAACTTGTAATTTTTTTTGAAAAATTTTTCATAATATTTTCCTCCTTATGTATTTAAATTATAAAAAAATACAGAACTAGTCTGTCTGTCTGTCTTAATTTTGATGAATTTAACATGAATTGTCAAGTCCTTTTTTATTAATATTCCAATATATTTTATCACTTTTTTATATTCCTTACAACAGTGATTATCAAATTCTTTAGCTTATTTACAATTTTTTTACTTGATTTTTATTATTTAAATTTATTATTAATAATGGAAAGACAATACCCCCTAGCCTAAAATATTTTTAAGCTAAGGGGTATTGGACTTTTATTTTTTAAATGCCTTTATTTTTAAAGACAATTTCCTTATATAAGAGCTTTTTTATTTGCTTTTTTATTTTAATGTAGATCCATTGCCGATTCTGGTAGGATTTGTCCTCCGTCTACTACAATTGATTGACCTGTTATATATT
>ERZ1673752.874-NODE-874-length-47645-cov-10.853562_pt1 | contig 47645 bp, 40 predicted proteins | sample MGYA00580195_ERZ1673752 | MGnify/ENA primary metagenome ERZ1673752 (study PRJEB41218, sample SAMN15661744) | gut metagenome | host: Homo sapiens | place: Canada: London | collected 2015-08-20/2019-03-30 | study: EMG produced TPA metagenomics assembly of...
AGCGGGAACTGTCGATCTTGCCGCGGAAACTATCACAGGCGTTCCACAGGACCTGCTCAATATCTTTTCTGGTTGTCATCTTCATTTCCCTTTCTTTGCTCTTTTGTACACCTGATTCAGTACACCCGCATAATACTTTTCTTTTTCCTCTGCCAGCATCCTAAGTAATTGACGTTCCCTTTTGGCCAGCAGATTGAACTGGGAGATTTTACGCTGATCCTCCACGGAAAGAAGGGTCAATTCAAAGTCAGCTAAAAATCTTGCGTTAACTGCGCCAAGCATATTACTGGTTGCATTCTCATAAATTTTTCGTTTTATCTTTTCTGTATTCAGCAACCAAAAAAGATACTCTGGCAACAGGCTCTTATCTTCAACTCGAATCACTACAAAGTTTGAGGAAACCACCATTCCAGATGTAGTTTCATCAATCAGAACTGCTGTATAGGGAGCTGTAAGGCGGACAATGATATCTCCGCTTTGTGAGAGGTATTCTTCTTTCAGCGGTTCTTTTGCTTCATAGATATCGGCCTCTTTCAATTGAATTGTCCCTTCCTGCTGGATACACCGCAGATTAATCAAGGGATATCGATACTCACTTGGCTCCTTGGCCTGCTTTCTCGACAAGACCAGGCCGCTACGAACACTCGCAAGGTCTTGCAATTTCATTCTTCCGCTCCTTTTGTCACGGTCAATAAATGACAATAGTTTTCTAAAAAAATTTCTCTCTGATGAATTATTCTCATTATACACCAGGCCATCTTCCCTTGTCAACAGCAAATTGTCACGGTGAGAAAATAACTCCTATTTCCTATATACAAGTCATTGGTTCACTTTCTCCTTCTCCTTGCCAAAAAATGAAGTCGTATTTCTTAGTCTGTTCGTCCAATATATAGACAATCTATAATGTCAATTGTAACTTTGATTGTAATTTTACGAATGTTATTCAAGGGTGTTAGCCTACATCATAATTAAGGTTCGATGTATAATGGGAAGTATTTTTACCGCATAGCTCACAGTCATGTAACCCTATTGTAGCCATACTGCCAAGGCCTATTCCAACACATGACAGCGTTGTTTTTCATGATAGCATATGATCCTTTCCGCTTGGTGATTTGGGAGGATGCTGCGCGAGAATTGATTGATTACTTTGAAAGGAGCAACTGACATGGATAAAGAGCGTATGGCAGAGTTAGAGAAAATTGAATCTCATGGTGCCGAGAACGGCTGGGTTGCCCCGATGACAGAGGAGGACAGAGCGTTCTTCGCATATTTTCGTTCGGTGTTTAAGCGCTATAATATTTCGCCCTCAAAGGCAACACGGCTGGAATATGATTTTGTGACACGAGTTGCGGAGAGTGAGTTCTATCTCCAGAAGGCAAATGCGTGAGGTTATTCTTTGCCTATAGCGGCTCAACCTTTGAACTGCTCTCTGCTCAGAAACCACTTGCATAACCCTCTGCCCAGAGTTACAATGCAGACACCTTGAACATAGAAAACGCTTCCCGTTCTTTTGAGCGGGAAGCGTTTTTGACCACATGGATTACTACAGACGCGCGCGGAACAGGCGGAAATGGGGGTTCAAAAGAGGGTACGAGAGTAACGGAATACGAGCGGAAATGATGAAAAATCATTGGAAACGTCCGAAAAAAGTTTTCTGTTCCTGTTTGGGACCACGAGGCCGCTGGTTCGAAACCAGTCACTCGGACCAGAAAACCCGCTGAAATCGCAAGATTTCAGCGGGTTTTCTATGTAAATTGTTCGCTTTTTGTAAAACGCTATTCTTTGTTTCTTGCGGCGCAGGATTTGCGTTGCGGATTTGATAAACTAGAAATTGCCGTATCAGTTGATTCTGTGTTGTTACGCATCAAACTTATTGATGTTGGCTTGGAGCGTCTCAATAAATTTTCCGACATGGTATCCATCGCAAACTGCGTGATGCACCTGAATTGCCAGAGACAGCATTGTTTTCCCGTTCTCTTCAAATGTCTTACCCACGGTGAAAAGCGGGAGCAGATAGGTTCCGTCACCAAAAATATTTAGATTGAACGCAGTAAAAGAAAACCACGGTATCATAGAGACATCAAACGAATTGGCGGGTCTTCCGGGCTTTGCCTCATACTGCGTAGTGGAGGAATATTTTCCGACATCTTCCTCATAGCCACGCAGAAAGGACAGATAATCTGGCTGATATGCCGTCCATATGCCGGAAAAGGTCTTGGCATCCGGATTGAACACAGTATAGGCGGGGTGCATCTCACTGTAATAGCCCAGCCCATCCTCTGTAAGCGAGGTACGAAACTCTGGCATTTCGTTGACTGTCCGAGTCAGCAGCCACAACATGGCCGGATACAGTCGCTGTCCATTCAGATTTGATATGTTGAGATTGACACACACAGAATAGGAGCAGCGTACCTCCTTGATAAAGTGCAGATAATGTTCTCTGCGTTCCCAGTTATCAAAGTCAATCAAAGTTAATTTCATTTTTCACGTCTCCTAATATACTTGTACAAATTCCAATTTATTTTATTATAGCAAACGATCTGCCAAAGCGCAATCGCAGCCATCCGAAGGTCATGCTCCGGGCGGCTGCGATTTGTCCATTCGATCAGTGATTGTCCGCTTTCTGCCGCTTCAGTTCTGCGAGTTCCGCTTTCATTTCCGTGATCAGCGTCTTCAGCTTTTCCTCGCATTCCTCGCGCGTATGCGCATACACATTCCGCGCGTGCTTTTTGCCATCGATCCATGTCGGGGAGTAACGGCCTTCAAACAGGTGGTCGTTGATCTGGCTGATGCAGCCCGTTCCGGGCTTGCGGACCTTGCCCATGTAGGGCTGAAAATCAACGATGGCGGGCGTATTCGCCTGCGGCGCAGGCTCGTCCGGAAGTTCTGCCTTTCCGATGCCGCAGTCGATCTTCCGCGCGGCGGCGTGCTGCATATCAGAGGTCGAGTGCGTGTAAATATCCAGCGTCGTGGCCGCCGACACATGCCCCAGCATGGCGGAGAGCGTTTTCACGTCCATCCCATTTTGCAGCGCCAAGGTCGCGAATGTGTGTCTGAGATCGTGAAAACGCACCTGTTTGCAGTTTGCGTGTTCCAAAATCAGCTGCAATCGGTCGTAGACCGAACCGGGGTTGAGCGGCAGATCCTCCAGCACCGGCGACGGGAACATCCAGCGGGAGTGGACGCTTTCGCGGTATTCCCGCAGCACCTGCACGACGGCGGGCGGCAGAACCAGCTTGCGGATGGAGCTTTTCGTCTTCGGCACGCTCATCACGAGCTTTCCTCTGACAAGACCGACCTGCTTGCTAATGGTGAGGACACCTGTTTCAAAATCGAGGTCATCCCATTGCAGCGCCAACAGCTCGCCGCGCCGAAGCCCTGTCGCCAGATCCAGCAGGAACAGCTCGTAATACCCCTCGGCCTTTGCCTGAATGAGAAACCGCTGCAATTCATCCCGCGCCAGCACCTGCATTTCGCGCGCCTTCTTGGGCGGCAGCTTGCAGCCCTCGGCGGGGTTCATGCGGATGAGTCCATCCTGCACAGCCCGCTGCAGCGCCGAGCGGCAGGTCGCGTGACACATCCGTACCATGCGATCGGACAGCCCATTACCATAATATTCCGTGCGCGTCTTGCGGCCGCTCTTTTTCAGCCGCGCGTAAAACTGCTGCAGGTCGTTCTGCGTCAGCCTGTTCAGTGGAATCTCGCCCAGCTCCGGCTTGATGTGCAGGCGGATGCGGTCTTCATAGCCGGACTGCGTCGAGGTTCGGATATTCGGCTTGCAGTGCGTTTCATACCAGTAATCCAGCCAGTCTGCAAAGCGCATCTCCGGCCGCAGCTTGTCCGACGGAATGCCGCCGAGCTGCGTTTTGAGTGCCGCCAGCTTTTCCGCACACTCGCGCTTGCTCTTGCCGAAGACAGCCTTTGTTTTCGGGTAGAGCCATTGAAGGTCGCGGCCAGTCAGCTTTTTCAGTGGGATGTCGCCAAGCCGCGGCGTGATGTGCAGTTCAATTCCGCGCCGGTAATATCCCGCAGTCGAGAACCGTAAGTGTGGTTTTGCATATAATTTGTACCACGTTTGCAGCCATGTGCCGAGCGTGTACTCGTCTGCCCGTCGTACATCGACGTTTTCCGCTTCCGCAACTGCTTTCGCCAGCTTTTCTTTCACTTCTGCCTGTGTCTTGCCAAGGACGTCTTAATCAGCCGCTTGCCGGTCTTTTCGTCATATCCGGCGGTATACCGTCCTTCCCAGCGTCCGTCCTTCCGTTTTCGGATGTTGCCTTCCCCGTTTGCCCGTTTCTTTGCCATGCTCTATACCTCCTTCTGTGGTAGCACAAACAACTACCACAGAACAGGCACAAAGTCTACTGATTTTTCCGGAAGATCGGAATATTTTTATCCGGTTCTGCACACATCGAAAATCCTTATTCTTTGGTTACTGCGGCGCAGTTTTTGCGCCGGTCAGATTCCTTCTTCATCCTTGACTTCTTTGCAGTCTGCTTTATAATGGTATTATGTAAATTGCTTTTCGATTGGGTTTGCAAAAAATCCGAAAAGCAACCAATACTTGCGCAAAAGCAGCCGATTTTTGGTTTACAAGAATTTCGGTATCCCATAAAATCAGGAGGGAGAAACGCATGACACTTGGTGAAAAAGCTGCCGCAAAGCTGATCGTTTCCCGGCAGAGCGTGCGGGAGTTCATATGATGAAGGGCGGCGACATTGCCGGGCTGCTGATCCGGCAGGCGCGTCTCGGGCGGGACTGGAGCCAGGAGGGTCTATGCCGGGGAATCTGTGCGCCCTCGTATCTGTCCAAGATCGAGCAGGGCAAGGCAGAGCCTTCTCCGGAGGTGACGGAGCTTCTGCTGCATCGGTTGGGCCTTGTCTGGACTTCGGAGCCCGAGAGCCTGGAGCCCTGCTGGAAGGCCCTGCTCTCCGGCAGCCCGGACTTCGCCTCCTGCTATGAGCGGCTGGTGCAGCCCCGGCAGGAGGTCCTTGCCTGCAGTCCGCTGGCGGCGGACGCCCTGCTGCTGGATGCCTTTTATGAGGATAACATGCGCTCTCTGCCGGAAGAATGGGAGCCCTTTCTCTCCAACCGGCAGCTGGCGCTGCAGCGCGGTCTGCAGGGCCGATGGGAGGAGGCGGTACGGTTGGAACCGCTGCCGCTTCTGGTCACACTCCGCGGAAAGGCCCTCTACGTCAAGGGTGATTACACCGTTGCCATTGAGGTGCTGCGGGACGCCTGCCGCTCGGCGGCAGACGCCGGGTATCCCCACCTGATGCTGTCCTGCCGTCTGTGGATGGGCAACTGCTACTCGGATCTGGGCCGCATGGAGGAGATGCTGGCCCACTTCGCCGTGGCGGAGCGTCTGGCGGAAGCCTTGGGTGACGCCGACAGTCTGGGTTCTCTCCGTTATAACATCGCCGCCACCCAGCTGGAACTGGGCCAACCCGAAAAGGCCCTGCTCTATTTTTCTGCCCTCCCGCACCCCAGCCTTCTGGACCTGCACAAGCTTGCCATCTGCCACGAGCAGCTTGGGCATCGGGAGCAGGCGCTGACAGCCGTTCAACAGGCAGAGCTCCTGTCCTCCGGTGAGATAGAGCGGCAGATGCTGGCGCTGGTGCGCTATCGGCTGGAGCACCCGGGCTACCTCCACGACAGCACCTATGGTACTCAGCTTCTGGACTGCTTCCAACACCTGCGGGACACATACCCCATGGGCTTCACCCGGTTTCACCTGCCGTGGGTGCTGGCGTGGTACAAAGCCAACCGTCAGTACCGTCAGGCGTGCCGCCTGCTGGAGGAGTTTCCTGTAAAATAGCAGTTTCGCGCATCTAAGCGGGTCGTCACGGGAAGATTTTTCCCATGATGACCCGCTTTTCTTTTATAAGCGGCTATGCGATAATCATAGCAGTGAGGTGAATGCCATGAAACGAACACTCTGGACGCGGGACTTTACCCGCATCACCGCCGCGACGGCACTTGGCGCTGCCGGCGGCATTATCAGTCAGTTTGCCCTGTCCTTTCTGGTCTTTGACGAGACAGGCAGCACACTGGCCGCAGCACTGTCGGTGGCCATTCAGCTGATTCCTATGGTGCTGCTGCCGCTGATCATCGCTCCCATGATGGACCGCCTGCCGCGCAAACCGTTTCTGGTATGGGGCGATCTGCTCAACGGCGTATGCTACGCTGGAGCGGGGATCTTCCTGCTGCACAACGCCTTCTCCTACACCGCCTATCTGGCCTTTTCTCTGCTGGTATCGTGTCTCGGCGCCTTCGACGAGCTGGCCTACAACAGCTTTTACCCTCTGTTGCTGCCGGAGGGGCAGGAGGAGCGGGCATACACCGTTTCTGCCATGCTCTACCCTATTTTGAAGGTCCTGATGATGCCGTTGGCGGCGCTGCTGTATGATACTCTGGGCGTGGGGCGGCTGCTGCTGATCCAGGCTGTACTGTCGGTGCTGGCCGCCCTCATCGAAAACAGCATCCATGTGCAGGAGAACCGCCGGGATCAGGAGCCATTGCTGTCTCTGAAAACCTGGTGGCGAGACGTCCGGGAGGCCGCCGATTATCTGCGGCAGGAACGCGGCCTGCACGGTCTGTATACGTACATGGCCGTCACCAACGGTATGGCTATGGGCTACGCTCCCCTGCTCATTGCTTTCTTCCGCACGGCGCAGGGCTTCACCACCGCCATGTATTCCTTTTTCTCCGTGGCGGAGTTCGCCGGGCGCACCATCGGCGGAGTTGTCCGCTACCGCTTTTCCCTGCCGGAGCGAAAGCGGTTCGGCTTCCTGTTCGGGGTATATCAGACCTATGAACTGATGGACGCCTGCCTCCTGTGGCTGCCGTACCCCTTGATGCTGGTGAACCGGGCTCTCTGCGGCTTTCTGGGGATCCAGAGCGCCACCATCCGTCAAGCAGCAGTACAGCGCTATATCCCAGACCGGCTGCGTGCCCGGCTCAACGCCTATGAATCCTTGCTCTGCACGGCGGCGGGCGCAGTGCTGTCGCTGGCCATCGGCGCTCTGGGGGAGGTTCTGGACTACCGGCTCTGCATGACCATCTGTGGTCTGACCACTATGCTCGTGTGCTGGCTAACGGTGTTCCTGCGTCGGCGTCAGGTGCAGCAGGTGCTGGCCGGCCGCCCAAACGCGGCCCAACCCGGCGTCCCGCAATAACGCGCTATCTCTGCGCACTATTTCCGTTGAACCCCGTCGTTTTCCTTGAAACGGCGGGCTTTTTTCAAATCATGACCCCACAGGTGCTATTTTTGCCCGCTCAACAACTCCTTCGTAAATCCCCGAAACTGCCCGCACGGCGGGCAGATGTGACCGCCGCGGGGTGCGCACGACCCCGCGGCTTTGTCCTGCTTCGCCGCTTCGTCGATGCAAACTCCATATCCCTCGCCCCGCCGCAAGCGGCAGGTCTCGTCCATTCCGCTGCATCTCCTCTTTCGACCGAACCCGCTGCGCTGGGCTTCGGTCGAATTTTTGTGCCGCACGCTGGCGCAACGCCCGTTTTTTGCTTCCGGCGGGTAACGCGCCCGGCTGTGTCCGGAAAACCGGACACAGCCGCGACACGCGGCTCACGCGGGTGGACTGGCGGTTGCCTGCCGGAACGCTTCCGAGCGTCCGGTAGCTTGCATGGCACTGATATGTCGTTCGCTCCTCTTTGAAAGTAAAACAGCCTCATTGCATGATTTGTATTTCCCCGCTATAATACCCACAGGAGGTTGATTTGTATGGCAAATGAAGCGAAGAAAGACTTTAACGCTATGCTGCATGACGGCAAGGATATGCCGAAAATTCAAATTATCACAGACAAAAAGAACATTGAGAAATACGGCGGAAGCAGAATGTTCTTCGCGCCGCCGCTTGATTATGATCGTGTGATGCGGCAGATTCCCTATGGGAAACTGATCACCGTCGGCGATATCCGCGCACATTTTGCACGGGAAAATCAGGCTGACTTTACAGATCCCATCACGGCAGGGATTTTCGTGTCCATTTGCGCGTGGGCAAGCTTCCAGCGTACCATCGACGAAACACCTTACTGGCGAACGCTGAAAGCAAACGGAGAGCTGAATTCCAAATACCCCGGCGGCGCGGATGCGCAGAAAGAAAAACTTGAAGCCGAAGGCCATACCATCGTTGTAAAGGGAAGAACAAACATCCGGTACTTTGTAAAAGACTATGAACAGGCACTTTTTGATTTGAAATAATTTCCTGCTTTAAGCTGCTGTCTGCTGACGTTTCTGGAATTGGACGAAAAAGAAATCACGCCGATGCTGGAACGCATCAGCGTGAATTGGGAGCGCTTCGTCGAGAGCCGCGCCCGCGAAGCGTATACAGCCGCGATGGTGGAGCTCGGTGTGCTGGCCGAGAAGCACATTTATCTTCGCCTTTTATATACGCGCTGCTTCGGCTGCATTTCCGTTAATGGCTTCGATCAAGCGGAGATTCAGGCGATTGCTTTGGACTTAAAGGCGTTTGTAAAGCAGTTTTCAGAGACAAGGAAGCAGGTCGAGAAGTTTTTTGAATGTGTGCTGGACGTGGATTCCGCCGGTCGTGAGCCGCAGAAGCAGGCAGCGAAAAACTACCATCATGATCAGCCGAGAAACCCGGAACTGTTCCGATTTAAGCCGATCCCGCCGAGTTTTGAACCGGTCGAACCGGGCCGGTGCGCGCCTGTTTTGTACTCGTCCGCTGTGCGGGATATGGTCGACTATTCGCTGCGAAGCTGCGTCGAGCGCGGCGTGACCGTGCGCCGCTGCAAGAACTGCGGCCGCTGGTTTCCGCAGACCGGCCGCGTGAGTGCAGAGTACTGCGAGCGCCCGGTAAAATACGGCAAGCAGCGCTGCCGCGAGATCGGCGCGTTCCGCCAGTGGACGAAAAAGCAGACAGACGATCCCATTTTCAAGGCGTACCGCAAGGAGTACAAAAAGCGCTTCGCGTGGATCAAAGCCGGCCGCGTCACCGACGAGCAGTTCTATGCGTGGAGCGAGAAAGCCCGAGAGGAAAAGAAGAAATGTGACCGTGAGATCATCTCGCTGGAAGAGTTCCGGCAGTGGCTTCGCGAGTCCAAAACATGAAAATACGCTGCCGGTAAACGCACCGGCAGCGTATTCTTTGTCTATTGCGGAGCAAAATTCAGCCCCTTTACACAGGCGTTTTCAGCAGGTCGGAAAGCTTTTGCAAGTGGAGATCCGCAAGGTTGGAATTTGCCGCGGGGCCGATGCCCGCAGCGCAGAAACCGCCGGCCTTTGCCGCCTGTATGCCAGCTTTTGCGTCCTCCACAACGAGTGCAGCATCCGGCTTTACGCCAAGGAGCTTTGCCGCCAAAAGGAACACCTCAGGGTCTGGCTTGGAGTGGGTGATCTGTGTTCCGTCGGCAACGGCATCAAAAAAGCTGCCAAGCCCAATGCGCTCCAGAATCAGCGGCGCGTTCTTGCTGGACGACCCCACGGCCAGTTTATGACCGTCCGCGCGCAGCTTCAGCAGCGTGCTGCGCACATCTTCGTCCAGATCGGCCGGTGTCATAGTTTGCAGATAGCCGCGATAAATTGCATTCTTCTCATCTGCAAACGACTTCTTTTGCTCCGCAGTAAAAGCGTCTTTCTTCTCACCCAAGACAATGTCAAGGCTCTCCATACGGCTGACACCGCGCAGCCGGTCATTAACAGACGCATCAAACGGAAGATCAAGTTTCTTTGCCAGCATAGCCCACGCCACAAAATGAAACTGATCGGTATGGCAAAGCACACCATCCAAATCAAAAATATATGCAGAAAAATTTCTCATATTTTTAGCAAATGCCGGAGCTGAATCAGCTCCGGCACGTCCTTTCAGAATTGTTTTTCATATCCGCTTCGGATAAAAACCGGGATTTTTCCGTCGCAGTCCGTACAAATCATTTGCTTGCCACGATACGGCTTTCGATCAAAGAATCCAATCCATTCACCCTCCGGCAAATAGACCTTCCTGCTTTCTGCGTTTTCCTCCAGAAGCGGCGCAACGAGCAGCGCATCGCCAAGCATATACTCGTCCTCGCAGGCAAGCGCCGCTTCATCTTCGGGCCAGAGGAACGCCAGCGGCCGCATCATCGGCATATTGTCAGCCACACACGCCTGCGCAGTCTCCCAAAGATACGGGCGCAGCCGTTCCCGCAGCTTGTGCCAGAAGCGCATCTCATCGACAAATTCAGGCGCGTTGTAGGAGGCAGCCATATTCCACGGGCTGCGTTCGTTGTTGCCCTCGCCGCCCGGCATCAGCTCTTTGAACTGCCCGCCGTCCGGCTCGGAATGCCATTGCATGATCGGGCAGAAGCAGGCCATCTGTGTTGCGCGGCGGTAGAGATCCAGCGTCGGAAGCGGGCCTGCAAACCCGGCAATATCAAAGCCCCAGAACAGGATACCGGAAGCCGCGGCTGACAGTCCGGCGTGAAGCTGGCTTCGCAGTTCTGCGTTCTGCGACTGCTGATCGCCGCCCCAGTGCATCGGGACAGTATGCTGCCCGGAGAATCCGGCTCTGCTGAACAAAACCCGCTGCGAACCGATAAAATCGCGGTATGCGCAGGTATAGTCCCGTGCGTAGCGATTCTTTCCAGATTTTCCGTCGCTGCCATCCATAAAGCGCACGTCCGGGCGATAGATAAACTCGCCGCCATCGGTTTTGAAGCCGTCTACGCCCATATCGAGAAGATATTGACGTTTGGCAAACCACGTCCGAACGGTTTCCGGGTTTGTATAATCCGGGATCATGGAACCGGAAAACCAATGTCCATCGGGGATGGTATAGGGTGCTCCGTCTGTGAGATGGACGCATAAGCCGCGCCGCACAGCATCCTCGCGGTCAAGCGTATTCTGTACGTTCAGGATCTCGTCGGGCCCCTGCTTTTTGTAGACAGGAATCTGCCAGAGAACAAGATGCAGCCCGGCCTTGTGCAGCGCATCCACCATGTCCTTGGGGTCAGGCCATGGGGAATCCGAAAAATCGAAATCGTCATATTGGAGCGCAGATCCGTCCGGCTTCGGTTGGTATTTCGCACCATTCCAGATATAAAACGTCGCCTCGTCGCTCCATGCCTCCAGCACCAGAATGCTGGCCGGGAAATCGCGCTTTTTCAGGTTCTCGATCTGCTGCTCCGCGTCTTTTTGGCAATTCCAGCGATTTGCAGAGATCCACACACCGAACGCCCATTCAGGCGGCAGAACAGCCTTTCCGAACAGCTCCATATATGCGCTGACGATTTGCGCCGGTTCGCCGGAAAAGGCCACGACGGGGGCAGATTCCGGCAGATCGATCGTCACAGAGTTTTCGTCAAAATGAAATGTTGTTGTTTCGCAGGTGTCAACATACAGGCCGAATCCGCTGTCTGTCCAGAAGAACGGGGTCGGGCAATATGTTTTTTCACCTTGGAAGCAAAACTTTTCTTCCACCTGATTGACAACGACACGTCCTTTTTGATTCAGCGCGTCATATTTCTCGCCCATTCCGTATGCGCCCTGATAGGACAGGCTTACCGTCAGAACTGCGCCGTGACGCACAAGCTGCGCATCGGTGCGCGGGCAGGATATATGTGCCTGGAATGCAGAACTTTCAAATCTTTGCATGGTTTACCCCTTGATACCACCGGCCATCATGCCGTTCTGGAAATACTTCTGCGCGAAGCAGTAAATGAGAATAATCGGGATCATCGAAATCAAACTGCCTGCCATCAGGACGTTATACTCCGTTGCGAACTGGCCGTTCAGCGTCGAAAGGGCAATCGGAAGCGTCATTTTCGTCTTGTCTGTCAGCATGAGCAGCGGCCAGAGATAGTCATTCCAAGATTCCATGAACGTCGTAATCGACAAGGTCGCAAGCGTCGGCGCACAGAGCGGCAGTGCAACCTTAAAGTAAACTGTAAAGGTTGATGCACCGTCAATGCTGGCTGCATCCAGATAGTCGTTCGGGATCGTCCGCATTTGCTGAACGAGCAGGAACACGGCAAACGGGCGGAAAATGGACGGTAAAATGACGCTGGCATAGCTGTTGATCAATGACATCTTATTCATGACGACAAACAGCGGAATGATCGTGACCTGCGTCGGAATCATCATCGTTGCCAGAAACACCTTGAGCAGCAGATCAGCCTTTGGAAACTTGAGCTTTGCAAAGGCAAATGCTGCCATAGATGCCGAGATCAGCGTAATGAACGTGTAGGTCACGGAGATAAATAAGCTGTTCCCGATGGTGCTGAAGAACGGAAACTTTGAAAACACCTTTACATAGGAGGCAATCGTCGGTTCTTTTGGGATCCATTCAATCGGAATACTCATAAGCGCGCCGCGCGCCTTGAGTGATGTACTGACCATCCAGAGGAATGGAATGATCGCCAGAATTGCAATCAGAATGCCGACAACGTAATAGGCTACTGTGCCGATTTTTTTCTTATGCGTCATAATTCACCCACCGTTTCTGTCCGCGCATCTGAATTGCTGTACAAACCATGATAATCAGGAACAAAATCCAAGAAAACGCTGAAGCGTAACCCATCTTGAAATAGCGGAAGCCGTACTTATAGATACGTTCCACCATAACCTGTGTTGCCCCGTTCGGGCCACCGTCCGTCATGATCATGATCTGCGGAAAAAGCTGGAACGAGTTAATAAGGCTGACGATCAGAACGTAGAAAATCGCTGGTGTGAGAAGCGGCAGCGTGATTTTCCAGAAGCGCGTCCAAGCGCCTGCGCCATCAATTTCTGCGGCTTCATAATAGGTTCGGTTGATGCCAACCATACCGGACAGAAGAATCAGGCCAAAGAACCCCATGTCTTTCCATACGGACACCAATACGATTGCGGGCATCGCCCATTTTTCGTCCAGCAGCCAGCCGGGGCCCTCAATCCCAAAGAAAGCAAGGATGTTGTTCATAGCACCGTACTGTGGGGCCAGAATGCTTTTCCAGATCAACGATGCCGCGACCCAAGAGGTCAGGACCGGAATATAGTACAGCACACGGAACACACCGACGCCGCGCCGCTGCTGTGACAGAAGCGATGCAACAGCCAGTGATACAGCCATCATAAGCGGCAGATACAAAACGATATAGGTCAGCGTGTTTTTCAGGACTTTCCAAAATTCCTGACTCGTTAAAATCGCTTTGTAATTATCAAGACCGATAAAATGCTCCTGCATGAAACCATCCGCAAACAGTCGGTCAAGACCATTCCAGTCTGTCAGGCTGATGAAGATAGAAACGACCATCGGCGCCAGATAAAAGATTGCCAGACCGATGAGACTGGGAAGCAAAAACGGCGACGCTCGCAGCAGACCCTCTCCACCCGGCTTTTTCAGCCGAGGCCCAGTTTTACTTGTTTTCATCTGTCTGCCTCCTTTATCTTCCAAGCGCGTAAAACCTCGCAGAGTTTGCGCCCGCAGGCGCAAATCGATGTAAATTCATTTTTGCCGGGAGCCCCTGCTCTCGGCAAAAATACTGATCGCCGTCAAACGTGAATTTTGTGCGCCATTGGCGCACAAAACTTTGCGATGCAGGCGGCGCAGCCTTTTGCCAAAAAAGCCGCAGCTTTTTTGGCAGACTTGGCGGGCGCATAAGCGCCCGCCAAGAAAGTTGTTAGCCAAGGGTGATCTGTGCTTCGCAGTCAGCCTGCGCCGCGTTCAGCGCGTCGGTGACAGTCATGGTGCCGTCAGCCGCTGCGGAGAGGTACTGACCGATAATGTCGCTCATGAGGGCGTAGTCCTCAATGACGGGCGGCATGACCAGATAATCAAGGCTCTCGAAAACAGCCTTGCGGTTGTCGGGAGGCGTGATCTCCAGATAGCTGGACAGAGCGTTCAAGTCCTTGAGTGCGGGCAGATCCCAGCCAGCCGCGAGACGAATATCAGCGGATTCGGTGCTGGAGGTCAGCCATGCCAGCCACTCGGCAACTTCTTCCGGGTGCTCAGTTTCGGGGTTCATAACAACGCAGTTGGAGAAGAAGTGGGTAGCTTTCTGCGTGCTGCCCGGCTCAACAGCGATGTCCCATGCGAAATCGCAGTTTTCCGTAAAGGTCTGGAATGCCCAGATGCCAGTGGGGATCATACCGAGACGGCCGCTCATAAACATATCCCAGTCGCCCATGCCGCCCTGCTGGACGGAGGTCGGCTGCACGTTGCTGACCAGAACGCGGTCAACAAGCGTCTGCGCTGCCTTGATATTTTCTTCGGAGTTGATCGTAAACTGCGTCTTATCCTCGTTCAGCAGGCTGCCGCCGTACTGTGCAACGACCTTGAAGAACTCGTTGTAGGTGATCGGCTGCCAGATACCGAAAATATCGTCGCCCAGCGCGCGAATCTTTTCAGCAGCATTCTGAACATCATCCTGCGTCCAATCATCCGTCGGATATGTAACGCCAGCCTGATCGAACAGGTCCTTGTTGTAAATCAGGACGACATTGGAGAAGCTCTCCGGCAGGCCGTACTGCTTGCCATTCACATTGAACGCGCCGAGGGCGGTTTCATTCAGACCAGAAAAATCCTGACCGGTGATCTCTGCAAGCAGGCCTTTGTTTGCATAGGCTGCGAAGTTCTCGATGTTCAGCTCGTAGCAGTCAGGAGCAGTGCCGCCCGCAACACGGGTCTGCATCTGCGTGAAATAATCATCGTAGCCGATTGTTTCAACTTCGATCTTGATGTTCTCATGGGTGGCTTCAAAGGCTTCGACCATTTTCTGAAGCGTTTCCTCATTGCCTCCAGACGAATTGAAGTTGCAATAGGTGATCGTCACGGGCTCCGCCGGGGTTTGGGCTGCGGCATCATCCGTCTTTGCCGGTTCCTCAGTCTGCTGGGGATCGGCGGGGGCAGTCTGTTCGCTGCTAGTCGATTTGTTGTCAGTGGCTGCGGGTGCGCAGGCTGCGAACACCATCACCATGGCAAGAACCAGTGCAATCAGCGAAAAAATCCGGGTCTTTTTCATTGTTGTTCCTCCTGTAATGTTGATTTTTTCGCCCTTCTCGCTTAGAATATAGAATACGGGAAGGACTTTCGCAGAGTTTCTTTCCCACGGCCTGTATCGTCTCGTCAAAGTAGATGCAGGCCGCTTTTTATTGCAGGAGCCGATGATACAGCCGTCCGCGGCTGTGGTCGGATCTTTTGCCCCAGTTCTTCCGTTCGGAAGCTTGCAATACATCCAGTATTCCTGCGCTTCCAAACGTCGATCTGTGTCAAAATCTCTCGCCCACAGCACTTGCCGGCTATATCATCGTCTCCTGAAGAAAGACAATTAAATGGTGCGGACGGATTCGCGCTCTACAAGCTGGAGCGGCAAAATTTCTTCCTGCTTTGTAAGCGCAGGATCTTCAATGTGCTTGAGCAGCAGCTCAACGGCTTTTTGACCTTTCAGTGAAATCTGCTGCCGGACAGTTGTAAGTCCCGGCGTCAGATATTGTGAAACCTCCAGATCATCAAAGCCAATCACAGAGTAGTCCTCCGGCACACGCAGACCTTCTTCATATAGTCCGCGGATGGCGCCAATTGCCAGAATATCCGCCGCGCAGACGATCGCCGTTGCCGGGAGCTTTTTGGCAACGAGTTCTTTTGCAAGAGCGATACCACTGCGGTAATCGATCTGCCCCTCAAAAATGTTTTGTTCCTGATACGGAACGCCATATTCCTCTAATGCCTGCTGGAATCCAAGCAGGCGTTTTTTCATAACGCCGTTTTCCTTGATCTGGCCGCAGAAGAACGCGATCTCCCTGTGCCCGTGTGATAAGACGTGCTTCGCGGCAAGATAGCTGCCATACGCATCATCGATTCGGATGGAGTGATAATAGTGATCGCCGCAGTAGCTATCGATCAGGACGATCGGAATCTGCGTCTTTTTCATCTGCTGGTAAAACTCGTCTGGATACATACCAATTACAATGATTCCATCCAGATTCCGCTTCTTGGCCAGCGTCAGATAGCTTTCATTTGCGTCCGTTGCAGAAATCAGAATATGATAGCCGCTCAGACGGGCATAGTATTCAATGCTGCCGAGAATTTCACTGTAAAAACTGTTCTGGAACATCAGACGCTCGCCGGGTTCCGTCTGCGGAACAACGACGCCAATGAGTTTGGAATCCCGCATCGTCAGGCCACGCGCGTTCAAATCAGGTACATAATCCAGTTTTTTGATTGCCTCCATGACACGGGCTTTTGTTTCTTCAGAAATCGAACGTTTCCCATTCAAAATATACGATACTGTAGCCGATGAAACGCCAGCCTCCTGTGCTACATCCTTGAGCGTCGCGCGTGCCATATCTTCACCTCAGTTCAGTTAACCGCTTAAATCATTTTTCTATTCAAACTATAGCGAATCTTGTCACGTCTGTCAATACCATTTTTAATTTTCTCTAAATTCTCCTTGACAAGACCATGAATTTTGTTATATTTAACAGGAAGGCATATTTAAGCGATTAACCAATTTTGAACTGAGGGATGCGTATGGAACGTTATTTACCAACCGGAAATGAAATGATTTCTCTGCCGAAGTTGAATGAGCAGACTGCGGCAATCGAGGATCTGACCTTTCTGTCCATGCAGCAGCGCGGCATGATTGAACTCTGCGGACCAGAAAACGCGCCGCTGATGCAGCCGTTTATCGAGATCGATCAGGAAGAACTGGCGCTTACAGATCTGCAATGGTCGCGGGAACACTTCTGGATTCCGTCCGGTCATAAGGAAACCGAACAGGCCACGGTCAAATTCACCGTATTGACGCCGGTTGGAGAGCGCGGGTTTGCGATGCGCTTGTCTGTCACAGCGCGAACAGATTGCTGCTTAAAACTTGGTGTGCGCGGTCTGTGGAGCAAAAGTGTTCATTGCGTCAACGAGGATAAAGAACTGACCGGTCAGGCGTGCATTTATGAGAGCGCGTGGAACAGCAGCTTTATCATGGATTATCGCGTCGGCTTCCCGGTATTCGCGCTTGCTCCTATGACAGACCGTGCAGGCAAACCTGAATGGGCGCAGACGGAGGACGGCATTTCCTATCAGATTTCCTGTGCGCTTGACGCCAAAGCCGGGCAGGAAGAAGCGTTTACGATTTTCTGGGGCCTTGGCTTCGAGGAAGTCGCCGCTGCGACCAGCGCGAAAGAGCAGCTTCGCCGCGGCTGGGATTGGCTGTATCGGAAAACAGCAGACTGGCTGGACAAGCGCACCATGCAGCTCCCGACGACAGAGCTGACGGAGGTCTACAACGTCAACCAGTTCTTCTGCCTGTTTTATGCGACCGGCCGGACATTCGATACCGAGGAACTGATCTGCGCGACAAGCCGATCCACACGCTACTATGTCAGTGCCGCCTACTGGGATCGGGATTCGCTTCTTTGGGCATTCCCAACGATTTTACGCGCAGATGCCGCACTTGCTAAAGAAGTGCTGACCTACGTTTTTACACGGCAGCGACGGAACATCGGCGTACACTCCCGGTATATCGATGGCACTATGCTGGAGCCGGGCTTTGAACTAGATGAGCTGGTCGCGCCGGTACTGGCGCTCCAGGCGTACCTTTCCGAAACGCACGATGAAGCATTTTTGCAGGAACGCTTTGTGCAGGACGGTCTTTCCCTGATCCTGACGCGCCTGCAGGAAGTACGCCACCCTGAAACTGCGCTTTATGAAACGTTCTTGCAGCCCACGGATGATGAGATCGTGCATCCGTACCTGACGTATGACAACGTGCTTGTCTGGCGCGCATTGCAGCTGCTGGCAGACTGGCGGCAAGCGCAGCGCGGAACGCTGCTGGCAGAGGCAGAAGCCGTGCGCAGCGCAATTTTTACGCATTGCGTCAAAAAAGATGCTGACGGACAGCCGTATTTTGCATGGTCGGTCGATCTGGCCGGGCATCACGATGTCTATGATGAACCGCCCGGAAGTTTGCAGCTCTTACCGCATTACGGCTTTTGCGAAAGAACGGATGTGATCTGGCAAAATACGGTTCGCATGATCCGCTCGGCAGATTATAAATTCAGCTTTGCCGGAAAGCCCATTGCGGAAATCGGCTGCCCGCACGCACCTTGGCCTTGGGTACTCAGCTTATGCAACAGCCTTCTCTGCGGTCACGCGGAGCAGGCGCTGCGCGAACTGACAATCATGCCGATGGATAATGGGATTGCCTGTGAGAGCGTTGACGCAGATACCGGCGAGTGTACGACAGGCAGCGCATTTGCCACCTGTGCAGGCTTCCTGTGTCATGCGCTGCTGACGGCTTGTAAGGAGGATTCATCATGCGGAACGATTTGAAACTGCTGCCATGGGAGATTTGCTCTGAGGCAGACGGCTGGAATGACGATTTTTTAGAGAGCGTCTTTTTTCTTGGAAATGGGCGTATGGGCGTTCGAGGGTATTTGCCCTTTGAACCGGATTCCCGTCCGACACAACAGGGCTTATTTCTTGCGGGAATTTTCGGAGAAATCAAGGATGGAATCACCGATTTTGTGAATCTTCCGTCCCCGGTCTGCGAAACTCTGCTTTTGAATGGCACGACCGCTGTGCTTGCTTCCCCAATCCATCGGACGCTTGATCTGAAATCAGCCAGCTTCTATGCAGATTTTACACTGGCGGCTGGAGATACGCGCGCGGACGTGCGATACACGCGCTTTTTCCCGAAAGATCTGCCTGCGCTTTTGATGCAGCGGTTTGAAATTCATGTTCAAAGTGATGTGGAGCTTGAACTGCGCAGCGGCATCAATCTTTCAAGCTGCAACAGCCCGATCCCGGACGATCAGGTAAAGGAAAATACGGAGCTGGTGCAGCTTGCTCCGCTGCAATTTGTGACAGACGATGGCAGTCTTTTCTCCTGTACGTTTGAAACTGTCGGAACAGGCTTACGCATTGAACAGGAAGTCCGATTCTACGCGCCGGATTTTACGCAGGGAATCGTGCAGAATAGCGGTGCAGAAGTCACCTGCCCGCTGACCGCTCATGCAGTTGCCGGGCAGACGCTGATAGTCGAAAAGCTGGTCTGTATCCGTACAAGCCGCGACGCAGATGAACGCATTGCGGCTGCGCCAAGTGATTGGAGTTTCCGCGCACTTTGGGACGCGCATACTGCCGCGTGGTTGCACACATGGCAGGATTGCGGCAGAACACTTCCCGATGCAGAACTGCAAACCGGCCTGCGCTATTCGATGTTTCAGCTTATGGCAAGCTGCGCCGCACATGATCCGACCGTTTCCATCGGCGCAAGAGGCTTGACCCATGCACGGTATAAAGGCTGCTATTTCTGGGATACAGACCTGTTTATGCTCCCGTTCTTCCTGAAGAATGATAAAACAGCCGCAAAAAATCTGTGCCTGTATCGCGCAAATGCGTTGGATGCAGCCAGAGATCATGCAAAAAAGATGAACGCTGCCGGAGCGCGGTATCCTTGGATGGCGGCGCTCGATGGCAGCGAACAGTGTGAAACATGGGACATTGGGTGCAGCGAGGTTCATATCACGGCGGACGTGGCCTATGCTTTGGGCGAATACTGTCGCGAAACCGGAGACGAAGAATTTTATCTGCATAAGGCCGCACCCGTATTCATTGAAACCGCCCGCTTCTGGGCCAGCCGATACACATGGAACCGTGCGCACACACAGGCGGATCTGATGTTCTGCAAGGGACCCGATGAATATTGCGGCATTACGCGCAACAACCTTTTCACAAATGTCATGGTACAGCATAATCTGGAGCTTGCCATAGATGCGGCAAAGGCGCTGCAAGGCAAGCCTGCATATCGGGATCTCGGCTTGTCGGAAGAAGAAACTGCATCGTGGCAGACGCTTCACGATGCAATTCCTTGGCCGCACGACCCGGACAGCGGGCATCTTGCTCAGGACGAGACGTTCCATCTGCTTGAACCGGTGGATATTGCAGCACTAAAGCCGGATCTTGGCGCAAGCTATCATCATGTTTGCTTCGACCGCTTACAGCGATATAAAGTTGTGAAACAGGCCGACGTGCTGCTTCTCATGACGCGCCTGCCAGAGCTTTTCACAAAGGAAGAAAAAATGCAGGCATGGAACGATTTTGAACCGCTCTGTCTGCACGACTCTACGCTGAGTTTTGCCAGTCATGCGCTCTTTGCGCTGCAAAACGGGCTGCGCGAAAAAGGAATCGAGTACCTGCGCAAGGCGCTGCTGCTCGATCTGCGCGACCTGATGCACAACACCGGCAAAGAGGGTCTGCATCTGGCCGGTATGGGCGAGGGCTGGCAGGCAGCGTGTCTCCTGTGATTTCTTCCTGTTCTTTGTTTACAGCGGCGCAAGTTTTGCGCCGCTGTTTTCCGTCCTAACCCAAACCGTGACCCAAACGCGGAAAAATCAGGTGGATTAATCCGTGCCGGAAAGGATGCCGCTTTGAAAATTTCCGAGCGGAAAGGCGCTGAAATGCCTTGAAATGTCCACGAGAAATATCCGACTAACCTTCGGGACCAAGAGGCCTCTGGTTCGAATCCCGACTCTCCGACCATCGAAAAATCCTGAAATCGTAAGATTTCAGGATTTTTCTTTATTTTTCAAACATTTTTGCATTTCCCGTTCCGACGCATTTCCAACAAGCGGCCGGCGGCTTGCCGGCCGCTTGGTCTTTGTCTGCCGCGGAGCAGGATCTATGTTGTTCCCTCTCCGATTTTATGCGGGAAGCTTTTTTGCCGCTCAGCCTTCCGCAGGCGGATACTGGTCGATTGCAGGCTGGAACGCCATGATGTTGCGCATCATACCGGAATCGGCAACGATGCACTCGCCCGTCACACCGTCTGCCATGCGCGTACACATGCCATAGACCACGATGGCGACAGAGTCTGCAGTTGGGATCTCGTCAAGCTTTGCAACCATCATTTCCTTTCCGAGCTCTGCCTGCTTCTCGGGCGGAAGCGTGCGCACAGGACCGTTTACCATGCAGCCGGGTGTAAACATACCGCCAGGTGCGACAGTATTGACCATGATGCCGTAGCGCTTGAGCTCCTTGGCAAGCTCGGTGGTCATAGCGATCACGCCGCCCTTGGACGCGGTATAGTGTGCGTAGCCGCCGAACACAGGCTGCGGCAGATAGGCGGAGTTCGACGAGACAAGCAACATCTTGCCCCTAATTTTATGGTCGATCATATAGCGCGAAACATGCTTCGCGCAGCGGTATGCACCCAGCAGATTCACATCCAGCGTGTTTTTGAACACGTCCTCTTCCAGATCTTCGATGTGCGCGAAGCTCCAGATACCGGCAGCCGTGACAAGAATGTCGATTGAGCCGTAGGTTTCTGCCGTAAAGGAAATCAGATGCTTGACTTCTTCTTCGTTCCGTACATCTGTCTTGCAGAAAACGGTATCAAATCCTTCTTCTTTCAGAAGTCTTACAGCGAGATCCCCCTTTTCCTGGGTCGAGCTGGCAAGGACGACCTTTGCTCCACCCTGGCACAGCCGCCGCGCCACGCAGAAGCCGAGGCCCGACGTGCCGCCGGTCACGATGGCGACCTTCCCCTTTACAAAAATCATTTCCTCCAGTGTTGCCGTGTTTGCCTGATAGCCGCGCAGGATCATTTCAGGTGTCAAGTTCATTCGAAACCTCCTTAGAAAGCATGTATCGTTGTCAGACGGATGTTTTTTCGGGCTTTTTTCCGGTCTCGCGCAGCAGCAGCGCACCGAGCAGTCCGATCAGGCACAGCGCGAAGAACACACGGTAAGCTACCGTCATGCTTGATGCCGCGGCGACGCCCTGGAACAGGAACGAGACGATCACACACAAAAGCTGCCCGATGCCGGAGGAGATGCTTGCCGCACCGCCGAGAATGGTCGGGTCGAACGGCTGCTTCGTCTCAATCATAATCGTGCTCTGCGCGGCAATCGGAATAAAATACAGTGCGCCCGCTGCCAGTGCCAACACTACGATCAGTCCCGAGGACGAAACAAATGTGATGCCGAAGCCAGCCAAAACATAGAGAACAATCGCGCCAATCAGAATGGGTTTTCTGCGCCACATCTGCGCACACAGCACGCCGCCAAGCAGCGAGCCCGCGATGCCGAAAAGCGAGTTGAGACTTGAAATGGTCGTTGCAACCGTTGCGTCCATGCCGCGTTCCATCGTTAAGTACGTTGGCAGGAACGACGCGATTGCCGTGTTGGCAATCGCAAAAGTCCCGGCAAACATCAGAAGCTTCCAATACTGGATCTCTTTTGCCGCGCGAAGCAGAGAGCTTTCCTTCTTCCCGCCAGCTGCCATCTGCGCGCGCTGCTGCGCTGCTGCCAGAGCCTCGGCGCTGTCGCGGGCGAAGAACGTCCACAAAATCGCAACGACCGCAATAATGCCGGCATAGAGGCCGAGGACAGCCTGCCATGTACCCAGTGCGTTGCAGAGCGGTCTTCCGATCGAGTAGGAAATAGCCAGGAACACACTGTTCGCTGCAGTGTTGAAGGTAATCATGTAGGTGCGCTCTTTATTCGCAAACCATGTGGAAATGCACGGCGTCATGGACACGGTGTAAAGGCCCTGACCGAAGCCGGAAATAAACCGCGCGAACAGAAACAGCCCAATATTGGGCGCCAGTGCCGCCACGAGATTTCCCAGCACCATCGACCAAATACTCAGAATGACAGACTTACGGATGCCGAGTTTATCCTGAATGACGCTGCCGATGAACATGCAGATGCCTGTCGCACCGAGCTGGATGGTCATGCTCAGGCCCGCGAGGCTCATGTCCACACCGAACTGTGCCATAATATCGCCCATGAAAACTGCCGGGGCAACATACGGAACCATCGTGCAGAACGGGACGATCAGAATCAGAAATGCCATAAAGAACCGGTAAGGACGCCGGAAGGGCGCACCGGCATTCGGATCATATTTCATATGCTTCTCCTTTTCAGTCAATCTGCGGCGTCACCGCAGAGAATGTGCAGCCGCCGTCAGCGAGGATGTCGACGCCTGTGATGTAACCCGCGCCGGACGAGCAGAGGAACTCCACGAGCTTTCCCATTTCATACGCATGACCCCAGCGCTGCAGCGGAATGCCCTGCATGACCTGTTTTGCAGATTCCGGCTGGTTGTCGATGAGCGCCTGATGCATCCGCGTCAGATAGGCGCCCGGAGACACGGACAGAATGCGGCAGCTTTTCTTTGCAAAGCGCCACGCATTTGCATAAGTAAACCAGCGGACAAAGTACTTGGACAGGCAGTATGCAATGCCCGCGCAGTGCGTCTCCGGCAGCTGCATCGTCTGGCGCAAAAAGTCCATCAGTCGCGCCGGGAAGCCCGGCTCCTGCCAGGTGGAGAACAGCTTGCGGATGAGCGGTTGTAGCGCCCCCATCTTTTCGTTTGTCTCGAATGTGTATCCGGCTGTCGAGCTGAAAAGCATCAGAACGCCGCCTTCTGCCAAAAGCGGACGGAAATACTCTGTGATATAAATGGGGCCCATCGCGTTGATGCGCAGAATATCCTCCGCCGCCGTATTCGCGGGAGATACGCCCGCTGTGTGAATGACGTTTACAATTTCGCCAAGGCTTTCCGCGTAATGTGCACACGCCTTGACCGAATCTTCGTCGGAAGCATCCATGCGGAAGGTATAGACCTCCGCTCCGTAGGTTTCCAGTTCCTTTTTTGCCGCCGCAAGACCTGCCTCGCTACGGGCGCAGATCAGAAGCGCTGTTTTGTCGGCAAGGCACTGGGCGCTTGCAAGCCCGAGGCCGGAGCTGCCGCCGATTATGACTGTCAGTTTCTTTTTCATACGTTTCTCTCTTTCTTATGCTGCCCGCCGGAAATATTTCCGGCGGGCACATTGTCTCAGATAAACTTCGGCGCGCAGATCACCGCTTCATGCCCGTGCAGCATGATCTTGTCGCCCGGATGCAGAAGTCCCTTCTTGCAGATGATCGTGCCGTTATTGGTATCGAGCACATAGCTGTAGGTGATCTTCATAACCCTGCCGATCTCCTCACCGTCCAAAAAAACCTTTTCACCCTCATTGCCCATGTTGCGGCCTTTGATGTGGATGTCCTTTTCCGCAACCGTAAAGCCGACGACCTCGCGCTCGGCGCCGTTATCGCGGAGCTGGGCGAGCGCCTGCTTGCCGATAAACTCCTTGTCCCAGTTGAAGCCTGCCGTCAGACCGACCTCATAGGGGTTCGTGTGGCGAAGATCGCGCATATAGTAGAAGCCTGCCTCGCACGGAAGCGTCCACGCCATGACCTGAAACTCCGTGACCTCACGGCCGCCGAATTTGGGAGCCAGCTCGCGCAGCTTTTTCTCCTGCTCGGGTGCAGCCTCCTTGGGATAATAGATCTCAAAGCCAATCTTCTCGCCGGTGAAGCCTGCGCGGTTGATAAGAACGTCGATGCCGTCAATGCGGTTGGGGAGGATCTGGAAGAATTTCTGGCTGTCGACCGGCGTTTCCACCAGCGAATTTACCATTTCCAGCGCCTTCGGACCCTGCACTGCGTACATTTCCCATTTTTTTGTGACGTCTTCCCAATGTACGTCCAGCTCACCCTTGTGCGCTTCAAACCAGATGAACATGTCCGCGCGGAACAGCGTCGAAACCCAGTATCTTTCCTCTTCCATGCGCATCACGACGACGTCATCAATGATCTGCGCGTTTTCGTCGAGCATCGTGGTGTAGCGCTCTCTGCTCAGCGCAAGATTTCCAATCGGCTTCGGGAACAGGTTTTCCAGGAAAGCCGTCGCGTCCTTTCCCGTGACCTCAACGATCTGGTGCGTCCAGAGATACCAGCCGACCGTCTCGCGAACCGCCATGTGCTCGGCACGCTTCATCTCATCGTAGCAGTAGACATTCTGATACATAACAGGATACGGATATTTCATAATACATGACTCCTTTCATATCTTCGGCTGGCTCAGCAGAATTTATCGACTTTTTTCGCGATCTTCAGCCGGAGCTTTCCTTCGGGAGAATCCTCCTCCCACAAAGACCACTGGGCATTGACGAGACTTTTGGTCATGCCGTACCAGAACCAGACATAGGCTGTCGACATCCGCTGCGAACCCATCAGGCAGGAATTGAGCTCCTTCGGGTCGAGCACATAGATGCACTCATCCTTGTTGAACGCCTCGATGGTGTAGTTAAAATGCATGCTCTGCCAGAACATTTCGAGGTAGCCGCCCATGATCCGGCCGTCGTCCTCGCTGATGGAGTGCGGCACGCCCATCCACGTGCGAAGCCCTTCCTTTGCAAAGTTGTCAATGAACGTTGCCTTACCTGCCGCCTCGCAGACGCAGTGCAGCGCATAATCAACTTCCTCGCTCGTCAGCTCGCCGCTGCGGACAAGGTCTTCAATCGTGGGAAGGATATAGCTTGCGCCGTTCGCCATCGTAACCATCGGATAAGCGCTGCGCCAGTTCTTTTCCATGTTCGTGCCGTTAGAGAACAGATAATCTGCCTCCTCGCGGAACATCATAGACTCGTCAACGGTGTCTTCTTCCTTGGTAAACTTAATCTGTGCCTCAGTTGCGACCGGTCCGAAGCACTCCCACTGCTTGTGCTCGGGCATCGGGAACTTTTTCCGGCACTCGGCGACAATGCGGCAGTGACGATCGCCGCAGCCCTTTGCCTCCACCATGTGATATTCAATGTGCGGTCCTTCCGGGCGATTTTCTGCCGAGCAGTCCGCGCATGCCTGAAGCGACTGCGTCGTCGAGCGGCAAAGCTCCGAGCCAACAATGTCCCAGTAGCAGATGTCCAGCTCTTTTTCCGCGCGGTAGGTGCCGAAGTCATTGACACGACCGCACATCAGAAGATCCTCGTCGCCCGCATCGCCGATCAGACCTCCGACAAAGTTGCCGCGCATAAACGGGTGCATATGCAGCTGATCTGCATTCCTGTCTCCATAGCCGGGGATCATTTTATTGACATAGGCAAGTCGGTTGTAGGCATTGGTGCACATGGTCTGGCTGCGCTTTTCATAGTCCTTGACCAGCATGTGGAACGCCTGCATGACGGCGGCGCTCACAACTGCGGTATAACGCTGACAGTAATGCGCCGCGTCATGGTAAGAGATCATCTTGTCCCAGGGAGACTTGACCGGATACAGCCCGGTGCCAACCTCCTTCGGAAGACGTGCGTCAATTTTTTTGCTCATTTGATCCGTTCTCCTTTCTGTTTGTGCGTATTTCTTGTGTACTGTGCTTATATCAATGGTAACAAAAAGCGTTTTTCGTGTATAGACTGCACAAAGCAGAAAACTAATGCGTCTCTGGGCACAAAAAATGACACCGTGATTTCCCATCCAAGACTGTATGCCATCCCCGAGAAGAAAAACAGGCCGCATTTTTGCGACCTGTTTTCCGGTCAAATTCTACAGAATGTAGGATTTTTCGAATGATGCTATTTTTGATATGGCTTTTTTCGCTGTTTTCTCCTATAATAGAGATGAAAATACGGCATACAAATTGCATACCGGCAAGTGAAAGGAGTGCGGCAAAATGCGGCTGAATCTCGACATTCTGGCAGCGTGGCTGCCGGAGCAATGGCGTATCCGGCAGTTCGGTTCCAGACCACGCGAGTTAACCCTCGCAAGGCCGCATCTGTATGAGCCGGGCGTTACAATTCTGGCAGACACTTTGTATCTGACGCGTGCGGAAGCGCTTCCGCACGCGCCACCGGAGGTTTTGTGCGGCTTCGTGTGCATTGGCAGAAAAATTCCGAAACAATATCTGACAGCAGGACTTCCCATCCTACAGCTGCCGGACACAGTAAGCCTTACTGAGGTCTATAACCGGGTGCAGGAGATCTACGACAAATTTGACACTTGGGACAGCCACCTGCGTGATGAACTGGAAAAAGATGTGGATTTTGATATCCGGCAGCTTCTGCTACTTGCCTCTGGCTTTCTTCGCCGGGGCGTAAACGTGGTCGACAGCAATTTACAGCGGCTTTTTTATGCGGATTTCGATCCGCAGACTGGTGCTTCCATTATCGATCAGCACGGTCCCATGTCCATGGAGCATAACGAAAGAATCAAAGAGGTCTGCACACTTGAGCGCGTCATCCGCGAGCCCTATCAGACGGCGCTGGATTTTGACGGGCGGGCATACTGCAAAAATCTCTACGTCTCCGACCAGTTCTGCGGCTGTATTTCTGTCAACGAGTTTGGTCGCCGTTTTCAGCCGTGGGAGTTCCCGGTCATGGCACACTTCTTCTCCTGTTTCCAGCGCGCATATTTCATCTACCTGCGTACCTTCGGCAGACAGGAAAACGCCGCGCTTGCCGCGCTGCGCAAAGTTCTCGCTGGAAGAACGCTGACAGACATGGAGCAACAGGAGTTGACCCTTGGTCCGCAGGAGGCGTGGCTGCTGTTTGAGCTGCGCGAACACAAAAACGAACAGGCGTTCCCGGTGGATTATATGTACGCAACCTTAAGCGCGGCATTTCCGCAGAAGGTCTACGCCGTAATCTTCCACGAGAAAATTGTAGGGCTACTGCGTACAAGCCGCACAGATCCCTATGCGCAACAGGCTCTCGGCGATTTTTCCGAAGCAGTCTTCCGCATGGGCTACTGCGTCGGGTTAAGTAACCCATTCACGCTTCTGCACCATGCGCAAGATTATCTTGCACAGGCGTCCTACACACTGGCACAGACGCTTGATGCCAGACAGAAGCTGTCATTTTTCCGTGACCATGTGCTTTCATGCATGCTGGATGCCTGTTTGAATGAACTTCCGGTGGAGAGTCTTCTCACGCAGGGGCTGCACACGCTGATCGACCACGACCGGCAGAAGAACAGCGAATATCTGCACACACTGGATCTGTACCTGCAAAACGAAACGAGTGTATCCAAAACTGCCGAAGCGCTTTTTATTCATCGCAGCAGTCTTCTCAAGCGGCTCGACAAGATCTACCGGCTGCTCGGATGCTCGCTGGATACCCCGGAGGAGCGGCTGTATCTGCGGCTGTGTCTGGAGCTCTTGCGCCGTTCGGATAAAAAGACTGTATAGCGAAATAGTCTTTCCATTTTCCGCCAGCATCGACTGTCCGTTCTTTTACTACAGCCGCTAAAAAGCCTTGAAACCTACGAGTTTCAAGGCTTTTTCCTATTTATGATTTCCGCTCTGCAGTCATCTGTTCGCAGGCCCATGCGGCGGCTTTGCGCTTTTGCAGGTCGCCTTGCAGCATGGCGAGGTCTTCGCCGAGGAAACGCCTCAATTCTGCGACGGTGGTATTCTGCCGCCGGGCGACCGCCGCGGCTTCGGCTTCCAGCTCTTCCTGCGACACCGCAAACGTCTGCGCGGTCATGATTTCACGCAGGACGAGCGTTTCCTTTGCCCGGCGCAGTGCTTCCGCCTGCAGCGCTTCCAGTTTCCCGTTCAGCTCCTCCTGCGGGGCAAGGTGCATTGCGGAGCCGGTCAGCATCTCATACTGCATGCGCTGCTTTTCTTCGAGGATCAGCAGCTGGAGCTCGTTTTCGATCGCTTCCTGCGGAACGGTCAGCGGATACTGTTCCGCGTATTTTGAAAAAAGCAGTTCCTGTGTCATTGTGCCGTTCCTTCCTCCGTACTCTGCTCGTTTGCGGTCACGCAGGCTTCCGTCGTCAGCATGCTGGCGCTCACGGACAGGGCGCTCTGCAGCGCCGTGCGCGTCACGCGCACCGGGTCGAGGATCCCGGCCTGCACCATGTCTGTAAACCGGTCCGCGCCCGCGTCATAGCCCATGTTCTCCGGCAGACCGCGCAGCTTCGCCGCGACCGTGCTGCCGTCCTGACCGGCGTTTTCCGCGATCTGCCGCACCGGTGCTTCCAGCGCGTGAATGACTGCCAGTGCGCCGGTTTTTTCATCCCCACGCAGCGCATTTGCGCAGCTTTTCACCGCCGGGATGAGCCGCACCAGCGCCGTTCCGCCGCCCGGCACGACACCCTCCTGCTGCGCCGCCTGCGCGGCATGGACGGCGTCCTCCAGCCGCAGCTTTCGCTCCCAAAGCTCTGTCTGCGTCCGTCCGCCCGCGTGAATGGCCGCCACGCCGGACGAGAGCTGGGCCAGGCGCTCCTGATGGCGCTTGCGGTTAAATTCATAGTCCTCATTTGCAGCCAGATACCGCAGCTCGCGCACACGCGCCTCCACGGCATCCTTGTCGCCGCCGGGGCCGGAGATCACGGTCTGCTGCTTCGTGACGCGCACGTGTGCAGCCGTGCCGAAGTCCTCGCGCTTTACGCTGCGCAGATCCATATTGAGTGCTTTCTGGAAATATGCCGCGCCAAGCTGCACCGCCAGATCCTCCATGCGCCAGCGGCGGCCGTCGCCGTAAAGCGGCGCTTCGATGCAGACGATCTTGATATCGCCGTCCATGTCCGTGCGCAGGATGGTGCTGCGCGCGTCGCCGCTGAGTCCCTCACAGACGATGAGCAGATCCTGTCCATCCTCCGCGCAGGCGATCAGCGCCGGTAAGATCTCCTGCACGTTGTCGAGCTTGCTGTCGCAGAGCAGAATGCACGGGTCATCCAGCTCTGCGGCGGTCTTTTCCTCGTTCGTCGTCATTTCGGGCGCAAGGAAGCCGCGTTCGAGCACGATACCCTGTCGAATTTCCACCGTTGTCTCCTGCTTCTGCGCGTCGTCGACTGTCACGACGCCCTCCCGGCCGACTGCAAAGCACGCCTGGCCGACAAGCCGGGCAAGCGCTTCATCCTGACAGGAGACCGCCGCGACCTGCGTCAGAGCGTCTTCGGTATCCACCGGACGCGCGAGCTTCTGCAGAGCTTCGCCGGCTGCGCGTCCCGCGGCTTCCACGCCGCGGCGCAGCGCCATCGCGTCCGCGCCCGCGCTCCGCAGCCGGAGCAGCTCATGCAGAAGATCCTGCGCCAGCACGATCGCGGTCGTCGTGCCGTCTCCGGCATCGGCGTTTGTTTTCTCCGCTGCCTGCCGCAGGAGCTGCGCGCCGGCATTCTCCAGCGCGTCCGGCAGAACGATCGATTCCGCGATACTCGCGCCGTCGTTCGTGATGAGCACCGGCGCGCCGCTTCCCGCGCGGTCAGAGAGCTTTGCTCCCTGCTCGTTTCTCTTCTGATACAGTGCCGCGTTCCGGCCCTTGGGGCCAAGCGTGACCCTGACCGTGTCGGCAAGCCGGTCTGCGCCGCGCAGCAATTTTCTGCGCGCCTCTGCCTGAAACGTAATTTGCATGATTTATCCTCTTTTATCGCAAAAGGCATTTCGCCTGATGATTCTTATTTGATCTTTGCCATCAGCTCCGCGCGGGAACCGACGTTCAGCTTTTTGTAGATGTTATAAATGTGCCGGTTCGTAGTCGGCACGGTGATGTGCAGGATATGCGCGATGTTCGCGGGCGTGATGCCCTGTTCGAGCAGATTGACGATCTCCATTTCACGCGGGGTGAGCGTCTGCAGCTCCGTGCAGGATGTAAGCTGTGCGGCTTCGTCGTCCGCGCGCGTAAAAAGCATCCGGTGAAACAGCTTCAGAAGCTCCCGCACCGCTTTGACTGTCTCGATCTCCCAGTCGGTATAGGGCGCATCCGATAACCGGTCGAGCGCGAAGATCGTGCGGATCCGTCCGGACGCGTCACGCATCGGGAAGCCCAGCGTGCTGACCAGATTGCGCGGACGGATATAGTCCGGGATGACCTCGCCGGACTGCTCGAAGCTCCACTGGTGGACATAGACGCCGTCGAGATTGTCAAGATCGCGCCGCAGCAGGCCATATGCACCGCGGTCAGCGTTCGAATAATAACCCAGATACAGGCTCATCCACTTGGGGTTGATGTTGTAGAGGTAATAATCGGTGATCTTCAGATTTCCGTTCAGATAGAATACGACCGCCTCGTCAAACGGCACGAGCCGGTTCAGCTCGCGCAGCAGACTGACCGAAAAGGTCTTTGCGCTGCGGTATTTGCAGCATTGCAGCGAAAGATCATAGATCTGCTTCCATGGGATCTCCTGATGCGGCATGTTTCCATCCTCCCGTTGTCTTTTTATCCAGTATAGTCGATTTTCAGAAAAAATGGAAATGATAATTTGGAGGAAACCGAAGCCCCGCTGGCAATCGATGCGGGACTCCGGCTTATGTCTGTGCGCGCAGAAGCGGACGGCAGGGATGACTGACCCTCTGCTTCTGCGCTGACGCAGAAACAGTCTTAGAACTTTTCGAGCGCGTTCATGAACTTTTCAAGCTCTGCGGCATCCATATGGTAGCCGTGCTTGTCTTCGGGATAGTTGTGCTCACGCACATCCTCTGCCCAGTTCATATAAGCTTCGACGGCAAACGGGAAGAACTCGCCGTAGACCTTGGCATGGGAAGCCAGCTTTGGCATCATGCCGAAGGTATCGAAGTCGACCATCTCGCAGCCGTCTGCCGCGCCGCCGGCCGCGATGGAGATGACGGGAACGCGCAGCTTTTTGGCGATGGCGTTCGTGACCTCGATCGGCGTCAGCTCGATGGTCATGGCCATCATGCCGTTTTCCTGATACTCATAGCCCATCTTGAAGACTTCCATGGCGCTCTCGGCGGTCTGGCCAAGGCGCTTGTAGCCGCCCTGACGGCTGGTCTGCCAGCCGGACAGCGCGCCGATGTGGCCGAACACGACCAGATAGTTGTCCGCCATGTACTTGAGCGTCTCATTCGTGATGCCCATGGGCAGCAGGGAGTCCGCGCCGCAGTTCATGTACAGAGCGCCGTTGGCAACGGCAGCTTCCTTGGAAGCGTAGGTCGGGGTCTGCATATAGAAGTTGATGTGGATGGTCTTCGCCGCGTTGCGCACGCACTTGATCCAGTAAGGCGCGATCTTGATCTGCATTTCGGGATCGGAGCCGTCGCCGGGAACCGTCAGACGGCAGACATCGACATCGGCCATTTCAGCGGCCATGGTCCAGAACTGATCGCGGGGACCCGGGCACATCTGGACAATGGGCGTGCCCTCGTCCTTGAGCTTCTGCAGATAGTTGATGGTCTTGCGGCCTTTCTGCATTCTTGAGGTTTTGACATCAGATTTATCAGCCATATTCTGTACTCCTTTTCTTATTATTTTTTGAAAACTCAGGCGTCCAGCGCGTCGAGCTTTGCGCAGATCGTCGCGATATCTTCCTTCTTGAAGCCTGCCTGCGGGAATTTGAGCAGCATATTGATCTTCATGCCGAGGACCGGGCCGAGCAGGTCAGCCTTTTCCTCGACGAAGCCGGGAACATACTCCTCGATGACCGCAACAGCGCGCGGATCGGCGAGGACGTCGCGCAGGGTGCTTTTGGACGTGATAGCCATATTGGTAGCTCCTTTCTAATTTGACCGGCAACTGCCGGAAGGTTACAGCGTTGCGGCCTTATGCGTGCAGGCCGCCCTCCATGGTGTAGCTCCAGGGTTTGTCCTGGAATGAGAACTGGCTGCCGCCGTCGACCTCGACGGTCTGGCCATACATGAAATCGGACATGGGCGTGCAGAGCGTGAGGATCATCCGCGCGATCTCATCCGGATTCGGCGCAACGGGCACGCCCGAACCATATTCCGTTACGTAGCGCGTCCATTCCGGACCGTACAGCTCCGCCGTGGTCGTGTTATTGAAGATCGCACCGGGCGTGACCATGCCGCCGGGAGCGACGCAGTTGACATTGATGCCGTATTGCTTGAGCTCCTTGGCAATGCCGCGCGTCATGCCGACGACACCGGCCTTTGCCGTATTGTAGGCCGTCATCATGGCGAGCTTCGGCATATCCTCGCCGCGGTACGCGACCGACGCGACCGTCACGACCTTGCCGCCCTTTTTGCCGCGGATCATGCTGCGCGCGGCTGCCTGCACGAGGAAATACTGGCCCTTCTGGTCAACATCGACGATACGGTCGTATTCTGACTCCTTGATATCCACGAACGCACGGGCGAAAAACGCCGCCGCGACCGGAACGACAATATCCACCGTGCCGTAGGTCTGTTCCGCAAACGCAACGATCTCCTGGCAGCTCTCCACGCTGCTGACATCGAGCTTGTGGAAACGGACATCAAGGCCCATCTCCCGCAGACGCTCTTCCGCCATCTGCCCGATGGCTTCACGCCGCGCGCCGAAGACGACCTTTGCGCCGCAGGACGCCAGCCGGTAAATGACGCTCAGCGCCAGACCGATCGTGCCGCTCACAACAGCGACTTTCCCCGTGAGATCAAACATCTCACCAACGAAAGGCAGATCCTCAAGAGAACCTGCGGACATCTCAAACATCATTTCTTCATCCATCGAATCATCCTCTTTCTTTGCATTTTGTCTAAATTATTTTTCAGTTTTTTCTTTTCTTAGTGCAATTATACAAAAATGCAGGCATACGAATAAATATGTAGAACTACGTATTTATTCTACGTATTTTTACGTAGATACAAAAAACTGCCGGAGGCGAAATGCCTCCGGCAGCCGGTTCGCGGCAATGATTGCAATGCTTCTGTTCTTTGATTTCTGCGGCGCAGGCTTCTGCGTGATACAGCTGCCGCCAGCCGTCCGATCTCACCTCTTCACCAGCGCTTTCAGCCGCTGCAGGAGCTTCGGTGCCTCTCTGCGGGGCTGTGCGGGGATATGCGGCGATTGCTGCATGAAGTACTCCTGCGAGTCGAACGGCACGGCGCTGTGCTTGCGGCAATAGCTGCCGTCCGGCAACAGGAGGCTGGCCTTCGCCGTATCGCGGAGCTGAGAATCCAGAATCCATTTGAGCTGTTCGCGCAAAAGCATATCGTGAACCGGGCAGGCGATCTCCACGCGGCGGTTTAAGTTGCGCGTCATGAGATCGGCGGAGGAAATATAGTATTCCGCGTCGTCCCCGCGGCCAAACTGGTAGATGCGGCCATGCTCCAGAAATCGCCCGACGACGCTGGTCACATGGATATTCTCCGTCTCGCCCGTCACACCCGGCAGGATGCAGCAGATACCGCGGATGATGAGCTGCACCACTTCCTTGCCGTTTTCCGCCGCGCGGCAGAGCGCCTGCGCAATTTTGGATGACGAGGCCAGCCGGTAGATGGCAATTTTGATCGACAGCACATGCTGATCATCCGCCGCCTCATTCAGAAGGTGCAGAAACGGCTCAACAGAATCGTAGGGATAAAACAGCAGGCGGTCTTTTTGCTGAATCTGCGTAAGCATAGGCTGATCATGCTGCAAGTCATCCGCCCAGCGCGGATGATAGGGTGGATACAGGAGGCGGGCAGAAGCTTCCTTCGGCAGTTCTCCGATCAGCCGGAACACATAGCGCATATTGAGGGGCACCGTGTCCGTAAAGACCTGATGCGCCTGCACACGGACGAGGGCGGACAGCATGCGCCGAAATTCCGGCGAGACCTGCGCGCTCAATTCCAGCCGCACGACGGCCAGATGATCGCGCTGCTTGAGCAGCTTTTTCATCTGACGGCGGAAATCTTCTTCGTTGTCCTCAAATTTTTCATCGTCAAAGCTGATGTCCGCGTTGCGCGTTACAGCCAGAATACAGCTTTCCTGCACCGTGTAGGCGTCGAACAGCGTCGGCAGCCGGTGCAGAAGAATGTTTTCCATGCATACAAAGCGCTTTCCATCCGTCAGCAGCAGATACGGTGGTGCACTGTCCGGTACCGGCACAATGCCGACGGCCTTGTGCCCTTTTTTGCTTTCCAGCAGCGCGGCAGTATACAGGCGCTTGTTGACCAGATGCGGCACCGGGTGGTTCGGCGCGATCACGATGGGAGACAGAACCGGCAGCAGCTCTGTTTTGAAAAAGCGGTTGATCTGCTTCAAATCGTCGGTACCAAGTGCCTCGGGCAAAATATCCTGCCCGCCGCTGCGCGCAAGCTCGTCCATAACAGCAGTATAGATCTGCTTTTTCATGGCAAGCAGCCCCGGAATGGCGCGGTAGATCTGGCGCAGCTGCCCGGCTGGCGTCCAGCCGGTCTTGTTGTCCGTATCGTCCGGCGTCATGCGGGCAAGGTCAAAGAGACTGCCCACGCGCACCATGAAAAACTCGTCGAGGTTGCTCGAGAAGATCGAGACGAATTTCAGCCGCTCGAGCGCGGGAACATCCGCGTCTGCCGCTTCCTCCAGCACGCGCCGGTCAAAGCGCAGCCAGCTCAGTTCGCGGTTCTGAGTGTATCGGTATTGTTTTTGAGTATTCTTTGGCATAAATAACCTTCCCGCACGCCGTATTTACTGACGACAAATTGTTCTGCCCGGAACAGATGAAACACATGCTGCAAGATGAGCAGTCCCGGCACAATCGTATGGATGCGCTCGGCTTCCAGCCGTAAAATGAGGTCGCTGGCTTCCTTTTTGCCGCTGCAAAGGAACGCGCAAAGACTGTCGAGCTGCTCGGCGGTCATGCTGCGGCAATCGTCCGAGATTCCGCAATAATGCCGCGCCAATTTGAGCGCGGCGCGTGCCGTACCGCCGACGCCGACGAGCAGCGCCCGCGGGGCAAGCGCACCCTCGCTCACGTCGATGGTCGTTTCGATCTCCTGCCGCAGGCGCTTCAAGGAACCTTCCCCCGGCAGAATTTTTTTGACGCAGCGGCGGTACAGGCTCAGGGAGCCGATAGGAAAGCTGGCGAAATCCACCGGCGCGCCGTCTTCAAACGTGACAATTTCCGTGCTCGCGCCGCCGATATCCAGAAACGCGCCGCCCGTCAGGTGCAGCTCCCGCATCGCGCCCGCGTAGCCGAAAAGCGCTTCGTCCTCGCCGGAAATGACCTCGACCGAAAATCCCGTCGCCGCGCGGATGATGGAGAGCGCCCGCGCCGTGTTGGAGATATTGCGGAGCGACGCCGTTGCGAACACGCGGACGTTTTCGATCTGCAGCGTCTGCAGAATCTTCCGGAACGTCAGAAGTCCCGCGCAGGCGCACTCAATGCCCTCGGCGCTGAGCTTTCCGTCCTCCACATATCCGGCAAGCCCCGCCATGATTTTTTCACGAAAGAGGATTTTGAAGCTCTGTCCTTCCGTTTCGTAGAGCGTCAGGCGGATGGAGTTCGAGCCGATGTCGATGATCGCCTGCTTCATTCTGCGTCACCGACCGCCTCAGCCGTCTGCTCCTGTGGCGCTGCCTCCGGCGTGCGGAACACCAGAATGGCTTTTGCGGAGTTCGTCACGGAAAATGTCACCAGTTCCCAACCGTCCTGTGCTTTTTCATTTGCGGTCTGCTCAATGGCCGCAGCCATTTTCTTTGCCTTGGGCGCATAGTCGATCACAACGGTTTTATACGTCATAGTTATTCCCTCATTTCAAACGTTCTATTGGATTAGGATTTCCCGCTTTGCGGAAAAATCCGGTGTATGATATGGGCTTGCTCTGGAAAAATGATTTTCCCGCAGGAGCGTGCGGTATTCTGTTTCATTCTGATGGACGGGATAGCGAAGAAGCTCCATTTTTCCGGCCTGCAGCAGGGCTTCACTGTACGAGCCGTGCTCCGGTGTGCCGGTCATGATCAAACTGCCGCCCGCATCAAGAAATGCGTCCGCCAATTCACGGGCTTCCTGACTTTTCAGCTGCGGATCCGACAGAAAGCACACGCCGCTCTCCGGTACAAGCGTCAGCGGCTGCACCTGCGCCCGCGTAAGACTGTCGCGTGCGTTCGGGCCAAGCCAGAAACGGTCGATCTGTGCCCACGCAAGCTGATATAAAAACTGCGCGTCACCATAAAACGGTGTTTTGGGCCGCGCATGATGCAGCAGCGCCAGCAGTTCCAGCCCCCTTCCGTACTTTGGCGCCGGCAGAAGCACAGGCTTTCCGGCTGTGAGCTGCGCAGCAATGCGCGACAGAAACTCAAAGCGCAGCACCTCTGCACTTCGCGCCTCCGCACCATAGGCGCAATCGACGACGGCAAGCTCCGCCCGGACGCGGCGGATGGGATCCGTTTCATAGACAAGGGAACTTTCCGTGTAATCACCGGAAAACAGAAGCGTTGTGTTCTCTAACTCAAATTCATACCAGACGCTGCCCGGGCAGTGCCCGCTCCGGCCCCAGCGAAGCTTCAATCCCTCCGGCGGCCGGAAGGAGCGGAGCGGTCTTGTATCCGGAAGCGAAAACGGCAGCTGGCCGAAGGTCTCGTCGCTCGCGATGACCGTCCCCGAAAACCCCTGCTCCAGAAGCCACGGCAGCGCGCCCGTGTGGTCGGCATGGCTGTGGGTCAGAAAGACGTACTGCAAAGACCGGATCCTCTCCGGCGTCAGGTTCGGATACGGCTGTGCGCTCCCGGCCATCTTCCCGCAGTCTACCAAAAAGCGGATGGTTTCTCCTTGCACATAAAAGCAGTTGCGGCCATGCTCTCCCACACCGCCGGCAATGAAAATTTCCATATCATGCTCCCTTCTGCTTCCCGGTCACGCGGCCGAACACCAGCAGCGCCGTCGTCGTGATGAGCACGCACAGAACGGCCATCGCCATGCCGAGGGACACGCTCCCCTGCTCAAACTCGCGGTTGATATACGTCGAAACGACGAGCGTATTGGGCGGCGCGATGAGACTGGCTGTTACCAGCTCGCGGAAGGCGATGATGAAGATCATCATCCACCCGGCAAAAATGCCGCGGGAGATCATCGGCAGCGTGACGCGCCGGAAGACATAGGCAGGCGTGCCGCCGAACACTCGCCCCGCCTGCAGAAGGCTGTCGTTGATCTGCGTAAACGCGGATGTCACATACTGCACCGTATACGGCAGATACAGGACCACATACGCCAGCACCATGATCCAGATCGTGTTATAGAGCGGAATAATTTTATAGATCGTATTCCAGAACAGCATGATGCCGATGACAAGGACGATGCTGGGGAGCATTTCCGGAAGCAGGCTCACGCCCTCGAGCACTTTTTTGAAAAAGCCCTTCGACTTCCGCACAGCGACCACGACCGACGTGCCGATCACGGAGCAGATCGTCGCGGACGAGACGGCAAGGAACAGGCTCTTCCAGATGGAGGCGAGCGCCTTCGGCGTGGTCAGCAGCTCCTTGTAATGGTCAAGGGTAAAGTTGCCCGCGGCAAGGCCGTAGCCGCGCAGCTTAATCAGAGATGTGGAAATGATGGAGAAATACGGCACGCCGATGGCGATCAGAATGACAAGCGCCACCCACAGCCACGCGGCGATCTTTCCCGCGGCGGACAGCTTTGTTTGCGCCGGGCGGCTGCCCTTGCCGCTGACGAGGCGGTAGCTGTTTCTGCCTGTAATATGATTCTGCAGCAGCCACATGATCATGCAGATGCAGACCAGAATGGACGATAAACTCGCCGAACGGCCAAAATCGATGGGCGCGGTGGTAGAGTAGCGGTGAATGTCCGTGGTGAACACATAAAATCCGATGCGCCGCCCAAGCGTGTAGGGCGTGCCGTACTCGGAAAGCGTCTTTACGAATACCAGCAGCGCGCCGATGGCGTAGTTGCCGGTCAGCAGCGGAGCAAAGATTCGCCGCAGCCGCAGGCCAAATCCCGCGCCGAAGACCGCGCCGCTCTCCTCCAGACTTGCCGGAATGTTCAGCATGGCGTTTTTGAGCATCGTCATGAGGAACGGGAACACATGCAGGCTCATGACCAGCACCAGTCCGCCGAAGCAGAAGAAGCCCTCCGACCACGAGCCGGTAGCCGGGAACAGCTGCTGGAACAGTCCCTTTTTCTGCATGAACAAAATCCAGCCCATCGACGCGATATACGGCGGCGTCATAAACGGGATCATGAAGATGATATCCAGCCAGCTGTGCTTTCTAAGCTGCGTGCGCGCAAGCAGATACGCCGTCGGCACGGCGATAACGGTCGAGCACAGTACGACGCACACGCCGAGCAGCAGCGAATTGCAGATCGTCTGCACGTTTTCCGCGCTTGCAATGGTCTGCCACGCCTGATACAGGTCAAGGCGGCCATCGATGATGACCGCCTTGGCGAAAACTGTGATCAGGGGGCAGAGAATGAGGCCGGTCAGAAGCGCCAGCAGGAGTACGCGCGGGAGCGTCTTTTGAAGATCGTTCGTTCTCATAGCCCCTCCATGCTTACTGGCAGAGGCTGTTGAGCTTCGCCGCGGTGTCGGACGCAGCTTCCATCATCTTCGTCCAGTCGGTCGGGAGCTGCGGGATATCGGAGAGATTCGTGCGGGTCTCGCACCGGATATCGCTGCGACCGGGCAGCAGATACGCGTCGGCGACCAGCTGCTGCGCCTCATCCGAAAACAGGAAGTCAATGAATGCCTTGGCATTGTCCATGTTGGGCGCAGTCTTGAGGATCATGGCCGGGCGCGGGTTCACGACGGTGCCGGAGGCCGGGTAATAGATGTTCAGGGGCTCACCCTTTGCCATGGAGGAATAGGCGTTATAGTCCACGCCAGCGATCAGGATGCCCTTTTCACCGGTGGTGACGGCTTCGAGCGCCGCTTTGTTCGCGCCGGGGACAGCCAGCCCGTTGTCCGCCCAGCTCTGCATGATGGCTTCGCCGTCAGCCGTGCCGGTCACAAAGCCTGCGAGGAAGTCCTTGCACGCGCCGGACTTTTCAGGGTCGGGAATGGCGATCATGTCCTTGTACTGTTCGTCTTCCAGCTCTGCCCAGTCGGCGTTCAGTTCGGGAACGACCGTCGTGTTGTAGATCACGCCAACAGCGGACGCGCTGGAACCAAAGAGCACACTGTCTTCGTCGATCCAGCCTTCGTTGACCTTATCGGCGTTTGCCGGGGTGTAGCTTTCAAGCTTGCCGTCCGCCTTCATGCTCAGGCCATCCGACCACGAGGCGAGGATAACGACATCGGCAACAGGGTTGGCCTGTTCCGCTTCCAGTCTTGCCAGAATTTCGCCGGTCGTGCCCTGGAACTGCTCGACCTCAACGCCGGTCTTTTCGGTGAAGAGGGCGGCCAGCTTGTCGGCCAGACCCGCAGGGCTGGGCATGTAGACGGTGACCTTGCCGGAAAGCGCAGGCGCTTCTTCAGCTGCGGCGGGTTCTTCGGTAGGCGCTTGTTCTTCCTGCGTCGGGGCAGCCGCTTCCGTGTTCTGGCTCTGGGCAGGTGTTTCGGCTGCCGGTACTTCGGTCTTTGCGCAGGCGGCCAGGCTCAGGCAGAGGCAGGCCAGCAGTAAAAGTGCGATGATTTTCTTTTTCATGATGCTGATTTCTCCTTTTCATGACAGACAATGATTTGCTTCGGGTCTATATAAACGGGCAGGCATTCACCGACGGCGGCCTTGCGCCGCGTGTGAACGGTCCAGGTGGTGTCTTGATACTGCAGCTGCACGTTGTAGCTCTCGCCGAGGTATTCCTCGCCGATGACCGGCAGCGAAAAGCGCCGGAACTCCGATTTTTCCTCCAGCGTCGCCGCCTCCGGGCGAAACAGCTCCGTTTCGCTCAGCCAGTTGGATTTGCCGACGAAATGCGCGACAAACTGCGTGGCCGGCCGGTGGTAGATCGCCTCCGGGGTATCATACTGCTCGGCGGCTCCGGCGTTCAGGACGGCGATATGGCTGCTCATGCTCATGGCCTCTGCCTGATCGTGCGTGACAAACACGGCGGTCAGGCCGAGCGACGCGACCAGCTCCTTCAGTTCCTGCCGCATCTGCTCGCGCAGAAGGGCGTCGAGCGCGGAAAGCGGCTCGTCAAATAAAATGCAGCTTGGCTTTATGACGATGGCTCTTGCAAAGGCCACGCGCTGCTGCTGGCCGCCGGAAAGCTGGTGGGGATAGCGCGTCTCAAAATCCTCCAGATGCACCACGCGCAGCGCCTCGCACACTCTGGCCTGCAGATCCTTCGTATCCTTTCTGGCGCGCAGGCCGAACGCGACGTTTTCATACACCGTCATGTGAGGCCAGAGGGCAAAATCCTGAAACACAAAGCCAAGCCCTCGCTTCTCGGGCGGCAGATTGATCTTCTTCTCCCGCGAGAACACGCACCGGCCGTCAAACCAGATCTCGCCCGCATCTGGCGTTTCCAGCCCCGCGATCATGCGCAGCAGCGTCGTCTTGCCGCAGCCGGAGGGGCCGAGCAGCGTGGTAAAGCTGCCGCTTTCGATCGTCAGGCCCGTCGGCCGGATGACCTGTTTTTTCTCAAAGCTCTTGGTGATTCCATCCAAACGTATTTCCATACTGTTCCTCTTTTCTGTACGCGAAGCAGTATACCAGCCGAATGTAAAGTCAGCGACCAGCCGCAGGTAAAATCGTTGTAAAAAATTGTCGATGTTTCTTAAAAACAGAAAAGGCCCGAGCGCGCACCAGTTTGGTGCGCGCCCGGGCTGTTTTTTCGATCCTATCGGCAGGCCGCCGCTCATGCCCATGCTTCGTCGCTCAGTTCCTCCTGCAGCAGCTGCAGATACCGCGAGATCTCCGCGTTCTGCTTACCGCCGCGCCGGGTGATGCAGTACAGGCGCATGCTCTGCTCCGGAATGGGCACGCATTCGAGCTGATACCGCTCGCGGACCGCCTGCGGCAGGCAGCAGCCGATGGAGAACGCGTCGGTCGTCCCGACGATGCGGCAGCGCGTATCCCGCTCGTCCACGATGATCCGGTAGCGGCAGCGGACCTGATCCGCCGTGCTGATGGTCGTATAGCCGTCCGTGCGCGTGGGGAGCTTCTGGTATTCCACGTAGGGATACGCCTCCAGCAGCCGGTAATCAAACGTTTCTGCCTTCGGCGGCAGCTTCTCCAGCAGCGGATGGCCGCGGCGCAGATTCAGGCTGGCCGGGATCTGATGGAGAAAATGCAGCTCGAGATTCTGGTTCTGCGCGGCCTGCTCGGCGGCGGGAAGCATGCAGGGCGCTATGAGCGCCGCGACGACATCCAGCTCCAGATCGGCAAGCGCGCGGATCCCGCCGTCGGCGGAGATATTGATGCACTTGAACTCCGCGGACGGACAGTCCCGGTACTCCTGCACCAGCCGGATGAACGCTTCGACCGCAGGCGAATAGCTCTGGACGCCCAGACGCAGGCGGCAGACCCGCGCCTGGGCGCGGATCGCATAGAGCTCCTGCATCTGCGCGAGGATGATCTTCGCATGCTCCAGAAACTGCAGCCCCGCCTCGGTCGGGACGATGCCGCTGTTGGTGCGGCTGAAGATCTCATAGCCGAGCTCCTGCTCCAGCGTGCGGAGCACGCTGCTGGCATTCGGCTGCGAAAGATACAGATTTTTGGCCGCACGCGTGATGGAGCCTGTGCGGGCGGCTTCTATGGCTGTGCGCAGCTGCTGGATCGTCATGCATATCCCTCCTCCGCCATAAGCTCAAGCTTATGGCCGCATAATAAAGATGTATTTGTTTCTCTGTTCTTTTTCATGGTATCATGGTTTTGACGAAAATTGCAAGGTTTTTCTTGCTGTTTTTGTGCAGAATTTGATTCGAGAAAAGAAAGGAAGAAAAAAAGAATGAGCGTCCATATGATTCTCTGTCTGGTGATCTTCGTCCTGACGATCGCCAGCTTCCTCTGGGGCAAGATATCCATGGGACTCACCGCGCTTTTGTCGATGGTCCTGCTGGTGCTGACCGGCTGCATCGACATCACCACCGCGCTCTCCGGCTTCTCCAACTCCAACACCATCATCATGGCATGTATGTTCATCATTTCTGCCGGCTTCTCCAAAACGCAGATGGTGGCGAAGCTCTCCCGCGGCGTGGCCAAGGCGGCCAAGGGCTCCTTCACCCGCGTGCTGACCGGCTACATCATCGTGACGTTCCTTATCGCGCAGATTGTCCCCAGCGCCATGGCGGTCTTCAGCATCGTGTTCCCGCTGGCGCTCGGCGTGTGCGATGAAATGAAGGTCAGCCCGTCGAAGATCATGTTCTCCATCGGCATCGTCGCCATCTCCACTGTCACGGCGCTTCCCATCGGTGCAGGCGCCGTCTATCCCGCGCAGTATAACGGCCTGCTTGAAAACCTCGGTGCAGGCATGTACCAGTTCAAATTCTGGGACGTCGGTCTGGCCCGTCTGCCGGGCGTGATCGCGGTCATGCTGTATGCAATTCTGCTCGCGCCGAAATTCGCGCCCGAAAAGCCCGTCATTGAGACGCGCGAAGTCAAGCCCGTCGGCGCGGCCGGCGCGGTCAAGCTCAGCCCCGTGCAGGAGGTCGTGGGCTATCTCGTCTTCTTCGGCGTCATCCTCGGCCTGATCGTCACGAGCCTGCAGCTCATCAAGATCCCCGTCATCGGTGAGGACGGCACGACGACGCTTATGAAGCTCGACACCTGCGTCTTCCCGCTCATCGGCGCGCTTCTCATGGTCGCGTTCGGCATTCTGAAGCCGAAGGAAGCGTATGTCTCCATCGGCATGGGCGGCATGGTCCTGACCTACGTCGGCGTTCTGGCGCTGGCCAGCGGCCTGACCAACACCGGCACGGGCGCGCTCATCGGCAACGCCATCGCCTCGCTCTTCGGCCAGAACGCCAACGGCTATCTGATCGGCCTCGTGTTCTTCCTTGTTCCGTTCGTGCTGACGCAGTTCATGATGAACTGGGCCGTTCTCAACATGTTCGCCCCCATCGCGATTTTGACCTGCACGGCCATCGGCGCGAACCCCATCGGCCCGCTGGTCCTTGTCGCAACCGGCGCGCTGACCGCGTTCATGACCCCGCTGGCCACGCCGTCCGTCGCCATGTTCATGGGCATCGGCGGCTATGACCAGAAGACCATGTTCAAGATGGGCTGGCTGCCGGCGCTGATCCTCTGCGTCGTCAACGTCGTGTGGGTCATGACCGTCTTCCCCGCGTATTGATCGCCGGTACACCGCTATGACAGATACGATCCGTTCCCGCGCGCAGGCGCTTCTGCCGGAGCTGACAGCCATCCGGCGTGATCTCCACCGGTTCGCCGAACCGGGCTGGCTCGAGATGCGAACCACCTCCCTGCTCGCGCGGAAGCTCACCGACCTCGGCTACGAAGTCCTGACCGGCCCCGCCGTCTGCAAGGCAGACGCGCGCATGGGGCTTCCCTCCCCGGAAACGCTGGAGGAACATTATGTATGGGCGCAGGAACACGGCGCGGACCCGGACTTTCTTCCGGCCACGCGCGGCGGCTTCACGGGCGTCATTGCGACCATGCACTGCGGCGAAGGTCCGACGGTCGCGCTGCGCTTTGATATCGACGCGCTCGGCGTGCTGGAAGCCGGCGACGAGACGCATCTTCCCGCCCGGGAGGGGTTTGCCTCCGTCACGCCCGGCGTCATGCACGCCTGCGGCCACGACGGCCACGCTGCCGTGGGCATCGGCACAGCGATGCTGCTGCGCGAGCTGCGTGACCGGCTGCACGGGACGGTCCGGCTGATCTTCCAGCCCGCCGAGGAGGGCGTTCGCGGTGCAGGCTCCATCGTCGCGGCTGGGCACCTTGACGACGCCGATTATGCGCTTGCCGCCCATGTTTTCCCCGCCGGAAAGGCCGCCGGACTCGTCGATATCGGCGTTCTGGCCGAAAACGGGCAGGGCGGACTTGCCACCTCCAAGCTGGACGTCACGTTCCACGGCCGCTCCGCCCACGCGGGGATCGCCCCGCAGGAGGGCCGCAACGCACTGCTCGCCGCGGCGACCGCCGTTCTGAACCTGCACGCCATTCCCCGCTTCGGCAACACGCCGACGCAGCTGAACGTCGGCACGCTCCGCGCCGGAACCGGCCGCAACGTCGTCTGTGAGACGTCAAAGCTGGAGCTGGAGGTACGCGGCCAGACGACGGAGGCCAACGACTATATGCTCTCCCGCGCGCAGAGAATCATCAAAGCCGCCGCCCAGATGCAGGACTGCACCGTCGAGCTTTGCCCCATGGGGCACGCGGACGCGCTGCGCTGTGACTGGCCGCTTTCCGAACGTGTCGAGCGCATCTGCCGGGAAGAACTCGGGCTTCGCGTCACGCGCGTCGGCGTGCTTGGCGGCGGCAGCGAGGATTTCTCCTGCATGGCGCACCGCGTGCAGCAGCACGGCGGTCAGGCCGCATACGTCGGCCTGCTCACTGCCTGCCCTGCGGTAAACCACAACGACCACTTTGATTTTGATGAACAGGCGCTTGCAAACGGCGCGGCCATGTTTACGGCCGTCACCGCTTCCCTGCTCGCCTGACCCCCAACAAACACCGGCGCGGCAGGCGCCGCGCCGGTCTTTCAGGAGGCTATGATGTTTGATCTTTTGATTCAGAACGCGCAGGTGCTCGACGGTACAGGCGCACCCGGATTTACAGCGGATGTCGCTGTCAAGGACGGAAAAATCGCCGCTGTCGGAAAGATCGGCGGCGAGGCAGCCGAAACGGTCGACGCCGCCGGTCTGACGCTCGCGCCGGGCTTCATTGATGTCCACGGCCATTCGGATTTCTTCATGCCGCTCGACCCGGCACGCGCCAGCAAGCTCCTGCAGGGCGTCACCACGGAGCTGTGCGGCCAGTGCGGGCTCGGCCCCGCGCCGGTCACGGAGCAGAACTATCCGGTCTATCACAAATATCTCTCCCAGCAGGGCATCCCCATGTATCCGGATGACCGCTCGTTCACCAGCTTCTCCGCCTATCTGTCCCGCATGGAGAAGACCCCCGCCGGCATCAACCTCGCCTATTTTATCCCGCACGGGACCGTCCGGCTGGCGGTCATGGGCTTTTCCCATGACACGCCGGATGAAAGGCAGCTCGCGCAGATGCAGGCGCTGGTCGAGGACGCCATGCAGGCGGGCGCACTGGGCTTGTCCACCGGTCTTGCCTACGCACCGGGACGCTTCGCCGCGACTGACGAGCTGGCCGCGCTGACGGAGCCGGTCGGGCGCTACGGCGGTGTCTATACCTCGCACCTGCGCGACCAGGGCGATCAGCTCGAGCAGAGCGTGCAGGAGGCCATTGACATCGCCCGCCGCGGCGGCGCGCGCGTGAACGTCTCGCACCACAAGGCCGTCGGCGAAGCGAACTTCGGCAAGGTCCACAAAACCACACAGATGCTGCACGAAGCCGGGATCCCGGCCACGCACGACGTCTATCCCTACGCCGCCAGCTCCACCATGCTCATCTCCACGCTGCCGATGGAGTTTGCACAATTGGAGCCGCAGGCGCTTCTGCAGGCGCTCGCGGATCCGGGCGAGCTGGCGCAGCTGTCTTCCCTGCTCCTGCAAAGCGCTTCTGCCCCGTCCGGCGACGCCGCCGAGGCCTGCGGTCTTGACCGGCTGCTCATCGCCAACGCCACCAAAACGCCGAAGGCCGCCGGAAAGACCATCGGGCAGCTCGCGCAGAGCCGCGGGATCCCCCCGTTTGAAGCCTACGCGGCGCTGCTGCGGGAAAACGAGCTCGGCGTGCAGTACATCAAGTTCGGCATGTGCGAAGAAGATGTGTCGTACCTGATGGCGGACGAGCTGTGCATGTTCGGCAGCGACGCGCTGTATGTGCCGGGCATGAAGGTAACGCATCCGCGCTCGATCGGTACCTTCCCGTGCGTCCTGCGCCGGGCTGTGCGTGAAGAAAAAAGCATCTCGCTGGCGGAGGCCGTCCGCAAGCTGACCGCCATGCCTGCCGAGGTCTACGGTCTTGCTGGAAAGGGCCGCATCGCGGCCGGGATGGACGCGGATCTGACGCTGTTCGACGCCGCAAAGATCACGGACCACGCGACCTACACCCAGCCGCTGCTGCCAAACGAAGGCATCCGGCGCGTCTATGTCGGCGGCGTCTGCGCGGTCCGCGATGACCAGTACACCGGCGCAATGGCCGGAAAACTCCTCCGCCGCAGCCGCTGAGCACCGTCTTCTGATCCAGTTACTCCATCAAAAACCGGCTGAGCCCAAATCGGGCTCAGCCGGTTCATTCGCCCGGAGGGCCGCACTCCTTACAGTTTATTTACAACTTCTTCAGCTTCATTTCAGCCTCCGGCGCTATGATACAGGCACAAGCAAGAAATAAGGAGGCTGTTTTCCATGAAAAGCTGATCGTACTGTTACTTGCGGCAGCGATGCTGCTCTCCCTCGCAGCCTGCGCTTCGACCGCAGACACCGAAACTACCGGCACCACCTCCGGCAATTCGTCCGCGGCCATCCGCTCCGACCGCGGCGGCGGAACGGTCAATGTGAATGGCGGCAGCTATACCTCGAACGGCTATAACTCCCCCGCCGTCTACTCGACCGCGGCCATCACCGTCCAGAACGCGGAGCTGACCGCGAACAACTCCGAAGCGCTCGTCATCGAGGGCAAAAACTCCATCGCGCTCACGAACTGCACCGCCTCCGGCAATATGAGCAGCACGAAGGGCTCGAGCTCCAGTGAAAACGTCCATACCGTCATGATCTACCAGTCCATGTCCGGCGACGCGGACGCCGGCACGTCCGAATTTTCCATGACCGGCGGCTCGCTGACAGGCAAAAACGGCAACCTGTTCTACATCACGAACACCCACTGCATCCTGACGCTCTCCGGCGTGACGCTCAAAAACGGCAGCACGTTCACCGGCACGATCAATATCGCCGATAATGCCGAGGGCGGCACGGCGGTCTCCGACAACGCCGTCGTGACGATCGGATCGGGCTGCACGTGGACGCTCACCGGCGACTGCACGATCACGAGCCTCACCAACAACGGCACCATCAACTTTAACGGCCACACCATCACCCTCGCCGACGGCACCGTCCTGCGCTGAAGCAGCCGCCCACTTGGCTCTCCCTCCGGGAGAGCTGTCGCCGCAGGCGACTGAGAGAGCAACTTGGCTCTCCCTCCGGGAGAGCTGTCACCGCAGGTGACTGAGAGGGCAACTTGGCTCTCCCTCCGGGAGAGCTGCCGCCGCAGGCGACTGAGAGGGCCCTCTCCGTCTTCGCTTCGCTCAGCCACCTCTCCCAACG
>ERZ1673752.877-NODE-877-length-47567-cov-16.983941_pt1 | contig 47567 bp, 31 predicted proteins | sample MGYA00580195_ERZ1673752 | MGnify/ENA primary metagenome ERZ1673752 (study PRJEB41218, sample SAMN15661744) | gut metagenome | host: Homo sapiens | place: Canada: London | collected 2015-08-20/2019-03-30 | study: EMG produced TPA metagenomics assembly of...
TATTTGTGGCCTCGGAGCAAGGGTTGGATACGAGCGTGTGTAAGCGAGTATTCAACCCGCAGCGACTAAAGTCACAAATATAGGTTATTTTATTTACTGAGAGCGTCTCCTTTGCCTGTGCAAATCAGAAATCTTCTTGCTTATATTCTGGTGTTTTGCTATCATTTAAGGTGCAAATACAAGAAAGATATGGAGAACATTATGATAAAATTAGGATGCCACGTTGGCATGAGCGGTAAAGAAATGTTTCTGGGTTCTGTTAAAGAAGCAATTTCCTATAACGCGAATACATTTATGATCTATACTGGCGCGCCACAGAATACACGCAGGAAGCCTGTGGAGGAACTTCGGATTGAAGAGGGATGGGCTTTGATGAGAGAGAATGGTATTGATGAGTTTGTAGTTCATGCGCCATATATCATTAACCTTGGTAATACGGTAAAGTCAGAGACTTTTGAGCTGGCGGTGGAATTTCTGCAATTAGAGTTGGAGAGGACACAGGCTCTTAAGTGTAAAACACTTGTACTTCATCCGGGAGCGCATGTTGGTGCAGGGGCTGATGTGGGAATCAGGCAGATTATCAAAGGCTTAAATGAAGTATTTTCGCAAGATAAAGATGGGAAAGTGAACATTGCACTGGAGACAATGGCTGGTAAAGGAACAGAGATTGGAAGAAGCTTTGAGGAGATTGCGGCTATTTATGATGGAGTGACATATAATGAACGTTTAAGAGTCTGCTTTGATACCTGCCATACGAGTGATGCAGGATATGATGTGCGAGAAGATTTTGCAAGTGTTATAGAGCAGTTTGATCGGATTATAGGTAAGGATCAGATTGCAGTTTTTCATATTAATGACAGCAAGAATCCACAGGGAGCACATAAAGACCGCCATGAAAATATTGGATTTGGAGAGATTGGATATGATTGCCTTCGGAATATTGTATACAATAAAGACTTTGAAGCCATTCCTAAAATATTAGAGACACCATATATACCAAATCCAGAAACAAAAAAGAGGGCATTTGCTCCGTATAAATATGAAATTGCGATGTTGAGAGAAGGCGCATTTCATGAAGATTTAAAAGAAAAAATTTTGGAGGGCAATAAATGAGTAAACTGACTGTAACATATATTAAACATAGCGGATTTCTTATAGAGACGGCAAATAGTTATTTATTGTTTGATTATTGGCAGGGAAAACTTCCAGAATTACAGTATGATAAAGAACTTTATATTTTTTCAAGTCATGCACATCATGACCATTATACAAAAGATATTTTTAAATTAGAAAATAAATGCCAGAGAGTCGTATATGTTTTATCTTCTGATATTAAAAGAGCGAGCAGTTTCTGGAAAAAGGCAGAGAATGTTATTTTTATGAAACCGCATGAAGAGAAAGAGATTGATGGCTGCGTAATATCTACATTAAAATCAACGGATGAGGGAGTTGCCTTTCTTGTAAAAACGGAAGGCAAGACCATTTACCATGCAGGAGATCTTCACTGGTGGGATTGGCCAGGTGAGCCGGAAGAGGATAATAAGATGATGGAACAGCTTTATAAAGCCGAGATGGAATATTTGAAAGCAGAAAAAATAGATTGTGCCTTTGTTGTTCTTGACCCCAGACAGGAAGAATCGGGAAGCCTTGGCATGGAATATTTTATAAAAAATGTGGGAGCACATTTCATTTTCCCGATGCATTGTTGGGAACAATATGATATTATTGAAAAGTACAAAAAAGATGCAGACAGAAAGTTCCTCACAGGGCAGATTATGAATATTACTGCGCCGGGACAGCAGTTTGTTCTGGATTAAGTATTTATCATAATACAAACCGTGGGATACACGGGGTGAGCCCGCTTATGCTTAGCACAGAGGTGCTATTGAACGAGAACCAAACTCGCCGGGGTTGGGAAACCTCATCTGTAGGTGGGGGAGAATGTCACGATAAGATAGTATAAAACAGAAAGGAAGAACATCATGGAAAAGAAAGTTATCGTATCAGAAAAATCACCAGCAGCAATCGGACCTTATTCACAGGCAATTGAATATAATGGCATTGTATACACATCTGGAGTTATCGGTGTGAATCCGGCAACAGGTGAAGTTGGAGAAACAATCGAAGAACAGACAACACAGGTATTTGAGAACTTAAAGGGACTTCTTGCAGACGCAGGCAGCAGCTTAGACCAGGCAATCAAGACAACTGTATTTATTAAAAATATGGACGATTTTGCAAAAGTAAATGAAATCTATGCTACTTATTTTACAGGTGCATTTCCAGCACGTTCCTGCGTGGAAGTAGCAAGACTTCCAAAAGACCTCTTGATCGAAGTAGAAGTAACTGCGATCAAAGGCTGATAAACTCTATGTTACAGTCAGGAATCATTGAGCTTGATGTCCATAGTATGAACAGGGCACAGGCAAAAACATATATTGACAGTCAGCTTAAAAGAGCAAAAAAAGATATCTACCAGATAAAAGTAATTCATGGGTATAGAGGTGGTACTGCAATCCGGGATATGGTCCGCAAAACTTATAGGAACCATCCGAAGGTTGTGCGCGTGGAACTGCCATTGAATCCGGGAGAAACGAATCTGATATTGAAGGAGTACTTCTGATTTAGGAAACAGAAAGAATACAGGCCCTATCTGTGACCTCGGAGCGAGGATTGAATGTGAGCTTTCGGGCGAACATTCAACCCGCAAGTGACTAAAGACACAGATAGGGCCTGTATTCTTTCTTTGCGGGTGTCTCTATCATTATCATGAATTGAATCTTTCCCACAAATGTGGTAAGATAAGACTAATTAAAACTGCTTTTTTCTTAATTGAGAAGGGGAAAAAAGTGAAATATATGTATAAGTATAGAGGAGGGTTAAAACATATGGTACAAGCGGAGCTGACTATTACAAATGAGCAGGGAATCCATCTGGGACCAGCGAATAAAATTGCTAATTTGGCAGACCGTTATGATTGTCAGATTCATTTTAAGACGGATTACATGGATGTGAATGCAAAGAGCATTATCAATCTGATTAGTGGAACGTTCAGACATGGAGATGTTGTACAGTGTGTTTGTAATGGACCAGATGAAGAAGAAGCACTAGCAGCAATGAAGAGGATACTCTCGGAAAATTTAGAAGAATAAATAGGAATTTGCCGCAGGCAAAGAGACGCCCCCGAAGAGAGTCTAGCCCCTATATTTGTGGCCTCGGAGCAAGGTTTGGATACGAGCGTGTATAAGCGAGTATTCAAACCGCCGCGACTAAAGTCACAAATATAGGGGCTAGACTCTCTTCGGGGGCTGTGCTTTGGCTGGGGAGGGAAATTCTATTTATTGCTGGAGGGATTTGGGGAATCTCCAGAAGGTTTTGGCTTTCTGTGGAGTTGTTTTTTGAAGGATTGACTCGAATTATTGTTGTAGTACGCTGAAAACACATCAAAACAGATGAATATATGATATTTTTGCTGAGAACGGATTATCGGTAATAGTATACCGATAATATACTCTTTTTTCTTATTAATCGTGTGTCAATCCTGAAATATTTAACTTCCCGGATTATTTCTATCTCTCCTGACTTCTTCCCCAAATCTTTCCGCTAATTTGCCCGGGCAGCCAGGAAACAGAAGTCCGAGAATCAAATCACAAATATAGATGATTTGATTCTCAGACTTCGTCTGTTTACTCACCCCGGCAAATTACTATTTAGAGGCCAAATAGGCATCAAGTCCCTTTTTGCGCAGCTTACATGATGGGCAGTGTCCACATCCGTCCCCAATGATTCCGTTATAGCAGGTCAATGTTTCATTTCTGATAATATCGAATGCGCCAAGTTCATCTGCTAAAGCCCATGTTTCTTTTTTGTCGAGCCACATCAGAGGTGTGATAATATCAAACTGATAGTCCATAGCGAGGCAGAGGGTTGTATTTAAAGACTTAATGAACATATCACGGCAGTCTGGGTAGCCAGAGAAGTCGCTCTGGGATACGCCGGTAATAATGTCTGTGATGCCTCTCTGTTTTGCAAATACTGCAGCGTAGGAAAGAAAGAGAAGATTTCTTCCGTCAACGAAGCTGTTTGGTGTTCCCTCTTCTGGTGCGCTTTCGTCTACTTTGATATCTACTCGTGTGAGGGAGTTAGGAGCGAGCTGGTTTAAGAGGCTCATGTCCATGATGTGGTGTTCTACTTCATGATCACGGCAGATTTTCTTTGCACACTCTAATTCTTTTACATGTTTCTGATGATAGTCGAATGATAAAGCGATTACTTTTTTGTAGCGTTTTAATGCCCAGAAAAGGCAAGTAGTACTATCTTGTCCGCCGCTGAAAACAACAACAGCAGCATCTTTATTTTTAAGTTCCTGCATGAATGATTCCTTCTTTCGTGTGTGATGGTAAATCTCTATTTATTATATAGATAATTTTGAATATGAGTTTTTATGTCCTTATTTTACGCATGCAGCATCATCGTAAGCTGGCTCTGAATGGCAGCATCTGTCTCAAAGCGGCCGCGGAAAGTAGTTGTAACAGTAGATGCGGCTTCTTTTTTGATTCCTCGTGCGCTCATACAGCTATGTGTTCCGTGGATGATTACAGCAACATCGTCTGTCTCAGCGGCTTCGCACATGATTTCTGCGATGTCGGAGCCTATTCGTTCCTGAAGCTGAAGGCGTTTAGAAGCCATGTCACAGATTCTTGCGATTTTGCTTAATCCGAGAACCTTTTCTTTTGGAATGTATGCTACGGAAACAGACATATCGTACATGAGGGCGATGTGGTGTTCGCAATAGCTGAAAATCGGGATATCCCGAACTAAGACAATATCTTTTTTATCGGAGCCGACACATAAATCGTCTTTAAATGATTTATTAAACATCATGGCGATTTCATGATTGGTGTAGTTCATTCCCTCAAAAACTTCCTCGTACATACGGGCTACACGGTCGGGTGTTTCTTTCAATCCTTCACGGTCAGGGTCATCACCGAGGGCGGCGAGAATGCCTCTGACGTGTTCACGAATGGCATCTTTATCTATAGCCATGTTCTTTCCTCCTTTTATACTCCGCGCTGTTCCGGCGGCCAGATAAACTTGTGCATCTGGAGCTGGAGACGGGCTTCATTCCAATGGTGTTCTATCATATATTCAACAATTTCTTTTGGTTCGATTCTGCCAAATACCGGACTTAAAAAAATAGGACAATGCTCGGCAACTTTATATTGTATACAGATTTCCCTTGCCTTGTCTAAATCGGAAATGCTGCTGACAACAAACTTTACGGTGTCTTTAGGGATAAGCAGGGAAAAGTTGTCTGTGTTCATTGCATTTTCCATGCCGCTGTCCGGGCATTTATAATCCATAGTAAAAGCCGGGCGGTGAGCGAGTGTATCGAAAGTGTTAAGAGAAACACTTCCATTGGTTTCAATCTCTACGGAAAAACCGGCAGTACCAAGAGCTTCAATCAGGGGAGCAATTTCTTCTGTCAGTAAAGGTTCTCCCCCGGTCAAAGTAACATTTTCTATGGAATGTTCTTTGAGCCAGGTGATTAGTTCTTCGGCAGATAAAAATTCACAAGGGCAGTCTTTTGTATTGGCCCAGGAAGTATCACAGTAATTGCAGGCAAGATTGCAGCCTCTCATTCGGATAAATGCTGCGATTTCTCCAGCTTTTTGTCCCTCGCCGTTGATACTTACAAACTTTTCAACTACGGGATAGGTTATCATAAAGAAGCCTCCCGGTAAGTGGAACAGTTTGTCGGTATTTCGTATACGGAAATGTCATATACAGGGAAGTTCAGTCCCTTAAGCTGTTCATAAAAATAGCGGGAAAACTGTTCTGCAGTCGGACGGAAAGGAACTTCATGAAGTAAAAATCCTTCGTCTTTCAATGCGGCAACTGTTCTCTCTTTTAAAGAACCTGTTTCAAAAATGAAAGAATGATCTAAAGCATCAGTAAGCTTTTTAAGAGCGCTCTTGAAATCTCCGAAATCAATGACCATATCTCTGGTCTGGCCTTCTTTATTTAATTCGTCCATAGCAATTCGAGCCACAACTCTCCATCGGTGTCCGTGGAGGTTACTGCATTTGCCTTCGTAGCCACTTAAAAAATGGGCGGAATCGAAGGACTGCTCTGTTTCTAAAATATACATTAAAAATCCTCCTAATAAAAAAGATGCTGCAAACACACAGCATCTCTAAATCATATATTCTCGTCAAATCTTTCCGGTTAAAATAAAATGCTGTCCTGGTTTTGTTTATCGACAGGATGGTACAAATGAACTGTCGTATCTAACCGAGTTTAGCATGAAATAAGTACTTTGTAAAGGGAGAATATCGAGAAATAACCGCAGGAAAATCGTAATTCGTAAATGAAATAATCACTTTATGAAAGAAAAATATCAAAAAATAATCGCAGAAAAAGCACATTTTATCCTCTTCCAGCAAGAAGACTCCCACATCTAAGGTACTTTTTCAGTGGTGTCCTATAGGTGAGGGAGGATGTCACAAATAAAATAGTCATCTTATAAAGTAAGAATCAAGAAAACATTATGAAAAACAAAAAGGGTCTGGTTGCGAAGTTTTTTGGGAAATGCTATTATGGAAAAAGAAAATAAAAAGAAAGGACAGGTAATGAATATAATTAATAAATTGTCCGTTGTTATTTCTGTATATAATGAAGAAGCAGTTTTGGACAAGATGTATCAGGCTGTTGTGCCAGTAGTAGAAAGTCTGCCGTGTGAATATGAACTTCTTTTTGTCAATGATGGAAGCAAAGATGCTTCTCCGGCTATATTAGACCGTCTGGCAATGGAGTCAGAAAAAGTAAAAGTCATCCATTTTTCCCGAAATTATGGGCATGAAGCGGCGATGATAGCAGGTATTGATTACAGCACAGGTGACGGAGTCATTTGTATGGATGCAGATTTACAGCATCCGGTAGAATGTATCCCACAGATTTTAGATGCATTTCATCAGGGATATGAGGTAGTCAGCATGGTGCGGATGTCCAATAAAAGCGCAGGACTTTTTAAGAATATTACATCAAAATTATTTTATAAAATATTAAATGGAATTTCAGAAACACATTTTGAGGAGAATGCTTCTGATTTTTTTGCAGTTACAAAAAGACCGGCGGAAGTGCTAAGAAAGCATTTTAGAGAAAGTTCCCGTTTCCTCCGGGCCTATGTGCAGAGTATCGGTTTTAGGAAAACGACAATAGAGTATACAGCAGGAGAGCGGGCAGGTGGCAGGAGTAAATACAGTCTTCGTAATCTGTTCAGGTTTTCCGTTAAAGCAATGATCAGTTATTCTGATTTACCATTAAAAATAGCATCTCTTTGTGGAACATCTGCCGGAATTGCAAGTGTGCTTCTGATTATTTATTCTATTTATATGAAAATATACGTTGGTGCACCGGGAGGATATACAACAATTATCGTTGTAATTTGTTTTATGTTTACCGTACTGTTTTTCCTTTTGGGAATTATCGGAGAATACTTGTCGGTTATTTTAGGAGAGATTAGGAGAAGACCGATATATCTGGTGCGGGATACAGTAAATTTAGAAAAAGAGCAGGAAAAAAGCAAGGAATAACATGCTTAAAAGTTTGACAGAATTACTGTAAGATTGTAAAATAAGACTATTTATTTCTCGAGCGTGTCTGGGAAATTATTCCTGTAATTTGTACGCCGGGAATGTAGTTAGATGAAATGAGCTAAAAAGTAAAAATAAGGTATAGGAGAAAAAGGTAAAAATTTATGAAAAAGTCTTTTAAAGAATTATTAAAAGGATATTTGAAACCAGCAACTTCTAAGAAAAAACAGAAAGAGGAAGAAAAAGCAAAAGAGATTGAAGTGACAGAAAATGTGGAAGAGGAAATCATTGATATAACAGAAGAGGATAAAAACCTGGTATGGGCATTTAATGCTGGACATACAGGAAATGATTTTCGAGGCAATCCTAAATACTTATTTATCTATATAAATAAGTATAGAAAAGATATCACTACCTATTGGTTGAGTGGGGATGAAGAGACTACCGAATTTGTTAAGAGTCTAGGATATCGGGCTTATACACTTGGAACTTTAGAAGCGGATACGGCGTTAGAAAGAACAGGTGTATTTGTAGCAGAACAGGTTAAATTGGGACTGCCAGCAGGGCTAAGCCATGTAAAATACTTGAATCTCTATCATGGTGTAGGGACTAAGAATGTAGAAAGAACTGTAACAGAAGGAGGACTGGTAGAGGGATTAGCACACAAATATATTCTTTATAGTCAGTACTATAGAAATTATCAGCTTTTCTTATGCCCATCACCTATGATGGAAGGCGATTTTACAAAGATGTGCGGTGTTGATGATGATAAGGTAATCAGAGCTGGATATCCAAGAAATATTTATCAGAAATATTTTGAGCCAATCGCTACGTTTGATCATGATATTTTGGCAGCAAAAGGTCTGGATGAGAGTTATAAGATTGCAGTATACGCTCCGACTTTTCGACAGAATTTATCAGAAGATACTTTCCATCTGGCAATTCCAGATATTGAAAAGTTGATTGAAGTATGTAAACGACAGAAGATTTTATTCGTTTTTAAAATGCATCCTTTTATGGAAAATGAATATGCTTATTTAAAAATGAAAGAAAAATATGAAGATTGTCCATATTTATTATTCTGGGATAATAGGGATGATATTTATGAAATTATTGACAAAATTGATTTGGCAGTTATTGATTATTCTTCTATTTTTACGGATTTTATAAGTGCAGGAGTTCCACATTTTATTCGTTATGTATTCGATTATGAGGAAACTGTGCAGAACTTGGAACATGATTATAAAGAAGTAACAACTGGACAGATGTGCTATAGTTTTGAAGAACTATTACAGTCTATTGAAACCTATAGAGACCGAGATGATACAAAGGGAATTGACCGCATCAGTAATCTATATTGGAAATACTCCGATAAAGATTCCTTTGAAAAAATTGTTAATCAGACTTTAGAATTCACTCCAGTTGAAAGAGAATTTCCTACACTGTACAGCTTTGATATCTTTGATACTTTAATTTCAAGAAAAGTATTAGATCCAAAGGGAATTTTCTATAAAGTAAAAGAAGTGATAAAGAAGAGCGATTTAAATTATCCAGAATATTTTGTAGAAGAATATCCGAAACTGCGTATGTTTGCGGAAGCGGACGTAAGAGAATGTTATCACAAGACGATGGAGAGCAGACATTCCGAACGCCGTGAAATTTACATGAAGGATATTTTTGATAAACTGCAGTGGGTATATAATCTGACAGATGAACAGGCAGAATTTCTTATGAAGTGCGAGCAGGAAATAGAGATTGCTAATACGATTCCTTTAACAGAAAATATCAATAAAATAAAGAAGTTATTAGAGAATAAGGAGACCGTTGTATTAATCAGTGATATGTACCTGCCTAAGGAAATCATTGAGAAAATGCTTGAAAAGGCAGATCCGGTTCTGACACAGATTCCTCTGTTCCTTTCCAGTGAGTATGGCGTACAGAAAACTACGAGAAAGTTATTCTTAGAGGTATATAAGAGCTTTAAACCATTTTATGATTTTGGCAAATGGATTCATACAGGAGATGGAAGAGTACCGGATGTTAATATGCCACGCCGTTTAGGCATTGTAGCTAATCAGATTGAAAAACCTGAATATAATGAATTTGAAGGGAAATTAACCGAGCAGCTTGATAGCTATGATTCCTATCTGGTTGCAGCATTGATGGCCAGATTCCGTCAAAACCATTTATTTGATAAAGAAAAGTTTGTATACAGTTATGTATCACTTTGCTTTGTCCCTTATATTGACTGGCTGTTAAAGGATGCGAAGGCTAGAGGATACGAGACGTTATATTTTGTATCAAGAGACGGATATCATCTTAAACGTATAGCAGATGAAATTATTAAGATGAAAAATATTGATATAAAAACAAAATACATTTATGCATCAAGACGTGCATGGAGAATCCCATCTTTTGTACATGATATTGATGAGGGATTCTGGTTTAGTTATGGAAATTTTGCAGGTGTTACCACTTATGATAAGCTGTTGCAGGCTATGTCTTTATCAGAAGAGAAGTTTATGGAACTTTTCCCTAAGTTAAGCTACTTGAAAGAGGAAGAGGAAATTGAGCCTAATGAAAAGAATCGTCTTGTAGAGATATTCAAAAACTCTACAGAATACAAAGAATATCTTCTTAATCTGGCGAAAGAACAAAGAGTATCTGTTTGCGGATACTTAGAACAGGAAATTGATAAAACAGAAAAGTTTGCTATGGTTGAATATTGGGGAAGAGGATACACTCAGGAGAACTTTACATCTCTGTGGAAGACGATTGCAGGAGATGATGCGAAATCCTATTTCTATTATTCACGAACAATATTAGCTTCTGATGAAGATAATATCCGTTATAACTTTACAACAGATAATGCATCACAGTTATTCATAGAGGCTATTTTTGCCAACATGCCATATAAGAGTATTGAATCTTATAAACTGGTAAATGGAAAATATGAACCGGTTATCAATAATATTTCTTATGATAAAGAGTTATTTAACGCTATGGAAAAATATCTTCTTGAATTCACAAGAAATTATGAAGCATTAGATGTTACAGACAGAGAAAAATTAGACCGGGGATTATATAATTTCATTTTAGATTATTATAAGACCTATCAGGAAGATGAAATGTTTATCAAGGTACTTGCCCCGCTGGTTGATTCTGTAGCATTATATGGACAGAAAAAAGAGTTTGCTCCTGCATTTACAGCAGAAGATCTTGAAAAGATGAAAGAAAAAGTGCCAAGAGGTAAGTTTACAAGAAACATTTGTATTTCTGTAGCAAGATCCTTTAAACCAGTACAGGATGAATACAGAAAGATGTATCAGCTTAAAGAAACCGATACACAGGGCGGCGGCTATCTCATTCCTGAAAAAACGATGCAGAGAAATGAAGAGTTTGAACAGAAGATACAGAAACTGACGGTGGATCAGATTGAAAAGCAGAAGATTTATAATTTTTTAGTTTCTGAGAATCCAGTGGAAAATAAGATTCTGTTTATGGCAGATGGTAAAAAGATAAGCTATACAGGATTCTATACCTTAGGAAAACTTTTAGAAGCACAAGATACATTTGCTGTTAAAGAAGTTAAGGCACAAGAATATACAAACAAAGAAGATCTTCTGAAGGAAATAGCAACAGCACGATTTATTATTTGCTTAAAACCACTGGTATACCTTGCTATGATGACACTTCGAGAAGAGACAGAAGTTATCGTACTTGGAGAATCTGCATTCCCATTTATTCATGGAAGAAGAACTACAATAAGAATGGCAAAGAAACCTTTAGAATATAAAGAAATGATCCAAAAGCGTATGCATATTGATCATTTTCCAATCCCTTCTTTAGAGTTAATGCCGGTAATATCTGAGATGTATGGAATTGGAGAAAAAAAAGCCTTTGAAATGAAAGGAAGCTGTCAGACAGACATATATTTCAATGAAGAGTTTATCAAAGAATCTAAAGAAAAAGTAGTTGCTTTATTCCCAGAAGCACAGGATAAGAAAGTGATTCTGTATATGCCATTATTGCGAAACAGAACGGCTGCAAGTGGTTATAAGGAATTACTGAATCTCGAGCGGCTGAAAAAACTCATTGGAGATAAGTTTGTGGTTGTATGTAATATTCCTCTTCCAAAAGGACAGTATATACAGAATATTGAAGTAGAGGGATTCTCTAAAAATATAACAAAGGATATATCTTTAAGAGAAGCGGTAGGTGCAGCAGATATCGTTGTTGGAGATTACAGAGATACGATGTTTGAGGCAGCTCTTATGAGAAAGCCAATCTTTATGACAAATTATGATGCAGATAAAGTCCTTAAAGATAAAGAACTTGTTTGTACTATGGAAGAAGTACAGGTTGGGCCGATGGTAGATTCTGAAGAAAAACTTGCCGAGCATTTAAGTAAATTAGATGAGTATGATTACAGCAAACAGGAAGCATTTTGTAAGAAGTATTTTACTTATTGTGATGGAAAGTCTGCGGAGCGAGTTGTAAAATATATACTTTCTAAAAGCTGATATTTTATAATGTACAAAGTTACTGACAAGATCACTTTACAAAATTAAACATAAAAGATTTTGGGAGTGTATTAAATGAGCAGAGGAGAAGTATATGCAGAAAATAAGAATTTTTAATAAAGAAATCCCGTTGTTCATAGTGTATACAATGAGTTTTGTGATAATTGCCTGTATGACATTTTGGGGATTTGTAATTTTTGGAAAAACATTAGTTATTAATGCAAAGTTTAATGTAGATGGGTTTACACAGCATTATCCGTGGCTAGTTAATATGAAAAGGATAATTGTTGAATTAGTAAGAGAAAAAACATTTAGTTTTTGGTCTGCGGATATAGGTTTGGGAAATGATACTATTGGAAATATGGCAATGCTTTTAATGGATCCATTTAATTATATTGCCATATTATTTCCATACAAATATTTGGATGTGGGATATAGCATAGCCATAGTGTTACGTTTATATGTTGCAGGAATTGGCATGATGACTTTGTTGAAGTATCATAAAAAAGATAATTTCATTTGTTTAATAGGTGGGATTTCTTATGCATTTTCTTATTGGGCAATGAATGCCATGAAACATGGCTTCTTTTTGAATCCCCTGGTTTTATTTCCATTTGTGATTTTGGGAATAGATAAAATTTTTAAGGGAGAACGCCCATATGTTTTTATTATCAGTGTGTGGTTTTCTTTAATAACATATATTTATTTTGCTTATATGACAGCTATTTACGCAGTAATCTATGTTTTAGTAAAATATTTTTTGGGCAAAAAAAATAGAAATGTTAAAGAGTTTGTTTTGTTGGTATTGAAGTATGTACTATATGCAATGGTAGCTGTTTGTTTATCATTTCCAATAATTGTACCAGCAATATATGCGTTGTTAAATGCGATTAAGACAAGCAGTGCCCAGACAGATATTTTGCCTAGGATATCACAGGTATTAAAATGGCTTTCGAGTCTGGTGACGAATGTAGATATTTCTTCAAATTATGCATGCACAGGAGCAGGAGCTATTGCATTATTAATGGTTCCATTAATGATTTCAAAAATAAAGGACAGAGAGAAGCGTGTTCCGATTTTAATTTTTATTTTTTCATTCTTTATGACATTAATTCCTTTTTGGGGAAAAATCATGAATGGATTTAGCTATTCCGCAGGACGTTGGTGTTATATATTAACTTTTTTTTATGTATGGGCAGCAATGGAAATTCTGGAAGATTTTATCGAAATGGTAGATCGGGAAAAGAAAAAGATAGTTATTTGGATGGGAATTCTCATTATTGCTATAATGGCAGGAGGAATATTTACAGGAGTAATTTCTTCCATGGGTATTACGATAGCAATATTTAATATAGCGTGTGCAGGCTTTATTTACCTTTTTAGAGAAAAGGGGATTGAGATTCTATTAGTGCTTGTTATTTTTAATATAGGTGGAACTTATATCATGTCTTTTTCTCCATTTACGGATAAAAAATTGGATAATTATATGAGTGTGGGTGCATGTTGGGAAAATTATTCACAATCTGTATTGAGAGCAGGAAAGCAGAATGATAAAGATTTTTATCGTGTAGATAATATTGAGCATATAAATGCTTCGGGAAAGGGAATGACGATATCTAACCCGGCAAACGAGGGATTGTTTTGGAATGTTGGAAATACAACTTTATATTTGTCTACAGTAGAAGGAAAGCTATTAAAGTACAATAGAGAATTAGAAAATAATTCAGGATATACCCGGCGTGTGTTTGTCTGGGGTAATGATAATCGCAGTCGTTTGAATTTTTTGCAGGGGGTAAAATATTTTGTTAGCGAAGGGAAAAATGCTAAAAAATATGCCGGGTACGGATTTGAAAAAATAAAGAAAAAGAAGGGGGTTACTGTTCAGGAACAGAAGTATAATTCAGGATTAGGATATGTGTTTGATTCTGTTATGAAAGAGAGTGATTTTAATAAATATTCTGCTTTGGAAAAAGAACAGATTATGATGCAGACAGCTATAGTACCAGATGAAGAATATAATGGTCTGGGAATAGGTGAATTTAACAAGAATCAGGCAAGATTTGATATAAAAAAGGCAAAATATCGAATTGATTCGAATTCCTCTGTACAACCTGAAAATAATAGTTTTTCAATAGAACATAGTAAATCATTAAATCTTCAGATGGATAAGTATAAAAATTGTGAAGTTTATGTGGAGTTTGTCGGTCTTAAAAAGAAGCCTTATTCTGCTGAAAAACTCAGAGAAATTAATTTGGGAACCGAAAAAATGAATGATAAATATACAATGGCAAAATATACAATGGCACATTTAAATAATAAATCATATGGGAATTTTGAATTATTTGTTTCATCTGGTACCTTTAGAAAAAGGATTGTTAACACGGAAGGGGAGCCACAGGGAATTTCTGACCGAGTCAATTATATGATAAATTTGGGATATTTTAAAGAAACCAATAAAAATATAAACATTGAATTTAAAACACAGGGACAATATACTTACGATAGCCTGAATGTTTATATAGTATCTCAAAAAGGATTTGATGAGCAGGCAGAAGAACTTTCTAATAATCGATTTACTATGACTGGGAAAAGTGCAAATACTATTGCAGGAACGGTTAATACAAAGGACGGAGGATTCCTGTATTTAAGTTTATTAAATCACCCAGGGTGGAAAGCTTATATTGATGGAAAATTACAGAAAATTTACAGAACAGATATATGCTTCAGCGGTATAAAAGTTAATGCTGGAAAGCATAAAATAGAGTTGGTTTACAGACCATTAGGATTTAAAATGGATTTGTTAATGTTGGGAGTTGGCTGTGTTGTTTTATGTAGTGTAGAAATCGTTGCATGGAGAAAGAGAAGGTCGAAATAGTATGAATTTTATAGGGCATTTAAAAACAATCACCCATCATAAGATGCTGGTAATGAAAACTTGTTTTAAAGTGGGACTTTATAAGCAGGGACTTCTTCATGATTTGTCCAAATATACACCGATTGAATTTATTCCGGGAATTATTTATTATCAGGGAGACAGAAGTCCGATTAACCGGGAAAAGGAATTAAAGAACTGTTCAAGGGGATGGCTTCATCACAAAGGAAGGAATCTTCATCATTTTGAATATTGGATTGATTACAGCATTAATCCGGGCGGCAAGCTTGTCGGAATGAAGATGCCGAAGAAATATGTGGCAGAGATGGTTATTGATCGTATCAGTGCCAGCAAAAATTATTTAAAAGAACAGTATAATGATGGCAGTGCGTTGGCATACTATTTAAACGGAAGGCATATGATGCTTATAGATGATGAGGCGGATTATCTGGCAAGATATCTTCTTACGATGCTGGATATGAGAGGGGAGGAGTATTTACTTCACTATATGAAACATACACTGCTCCGTCATAAAAATCGTGATTATCATGTGAGAGATGGAAGACTTTATCTGGATTAGGTCAAGATTTCGTTGCAGTTGACACGGAATATTGCATAGAAGCTGTAGTATTGATAAATATTATAATTTTTTTGCGGAATTTATTTATGTTATGAATTAAGTATATGTGATATGTTTGTGCATAACGTGTCGAAACATAAAAAAGTAATATTTTTACAATAAAGTAGATAATTTAATCTTGAAATTTAAGAGCAATTACGTTATAGTATGTGTATACTAGCCTGGGATGTTCGAGACCCCCTGCTATTTTGAACCTACATTTTTGAACTTGGGAAACTAAAATTGTTGAAGGGATGGCAAGCCTCCCCTTTTGAGAGGAAGTCAGAAGTTCAATTGAAGTTACCCACCTGGCTTTGGCTAGGACTCAAAATCGCAGGCTACGGCATTTTGGGTGTATGCTTTATAGCCGTCTCATGTGAATGAGGCGGCTTTTCTTTTTTTTGATTATAGTTGTGGCATATGGCTTAAATTATGAAAACACTGTATGATAAATCGGCTATGCGAGATCTGATTTAAACTATGGAGAAAGTTATGATGCGAAGCAGCTATATAAAAGTATGAAGTTAAAAATATAAAGAGGAGAAAGTATGCCAGCAAGAAAGAGGATTAAAAATTTATACGAACTGGTTATGGATTTCCTGAAAAAATGCAGTGATGATCATGTGGGAGCATTCGGGGCGATGTCTGCCTTTTTTATACTCCTTTCTATTTTTCCATTTATGATATTCCTGCTGACCTTAACCAGATACATTCCTTTTTCAAAAGATGACATCATAGTGATACTGACAAGAATGATTTCTTTTGAGGAAGGATCATTAATTAAAAGTATTGTAAATGAAATTTATCGAAAGACGGGAACTACAGTATCTGCGATTTCTATCATTGCGGCACTGTGGTCTTCTTCGCGTGGAGTTTATTCTATCGTTATTGGATTGAATTCGGTGTACGATATTGACGAGAATAGAAATTATTTTGCGATACGTCTATTTAGTCTGGTGTATACATTACTATTTGCACTTATGATAAGCGTCATGCTTGTAATGTGGGTATTTGGTAACAGCTTATATAGTTATTTTCTCCAAAAATTTCCTTTTGTAGTTCCGATACTTGGATATTTTATGCATAAAAGAATTATATTTTCCCTGATATTTCTCACGCTGTTATTTATGATAATTTATAAATGGATTCCAAATAGAGTGTCGAGTTTTCGGAAACAGTTTCCGGGAGCTTTGATTGCAACACTTGGCTGGGTGGCGGTTTCTGTAGGGTGTTCTATTTATATGGATAACTTTACAAATTTCTCATATATTTATGGAAGTATGGCAGGAATTATGATTCTTCTTTTATGGCTGTATTTTTGTATGTCGATGGTCTTTTATGGTGCAGAAGTGAATTATTTTCTGGAAAATAAAGATAATTACCATTTGCTTATCCGAACACTCCGTCCGAACTGGCGTAAGCAGCAAAGAGCCCAGACAGAGAAGATGCGCCAGAAGTCGAAAGATGAGAGAGCAGATCGGAAGAAGAATAAAGCAAATAAAAACAAAGATGAAAATCAGCAATAATGGATAATAGAGTAATAGAAGGTAGAAAAATGTATCATTTAGATGAAAAACAGATTCAGGAAATTACAGATTATATATTTTTAGAAGATAAACTCGAAAAGGCAGATGCAATCTTTATTCCAGGCTGTGCCAGACCAGAACATACAGAGGAAGCGGCAAGGCTTTATAAAGATGGATATGCCCCGTTGTTATTGCCATCAGGAGGCTACACGAAAGTACAGGGGAGTTTTCAGGGTGTTTCAAAAGAAGGGCAGAAATACGGAGCAGATTTTGCTTGTGAGGCAGATTTCTTAGAGGCAGTCCTGGTACAGAATGGAGTTCCGGCTTCTGCTATTTTAAAAGAGTGTGAGGCAACCTATACATTAGAAAATGCGGAAAAAACAAAAGTCTTGCTTGAGAAGAAAGATATCCATTTGAAAAAGGCAATTCTTTGCTGCAAGGCGCACCATTCCAGAAGGTCGTATCTCTATTACTCGATGGTATTTCCAGAGATAGAAATATTGGTGCATCCGGTTGGTGTAGATGGTATTTCGGCTGAAGGCTGGTACAAGACAGTTGAGGGAAGAAAGATCGTACTTGGGGAGCTTTCGAGGATAGGACAGCAACTATTGATGATGGAAGGACGTATTGATTGGAACAGGGAGATATAATATGAATGAAGAATATATCAATTTAAATCAAAAAAAGGAATGGAGAGCTGTAGATTTTTGTAAATTAATTTGCGCATTTTTAGTTGTGGGTATTCATTATGCTGCATTTAGTGATATTAGTGTAGAACTTTCCTTTTTTGTGAGAAATACTGTGAATCGTTTGGCAGTACCATTTTTTTTATTGCATCAGGATTCTTTTTTGAAAGTAAGGTGAAATCCTGGGAGAAAGTGAGCGCATATATTAAACGATTATTTTGTTTGTATTTTATCTATACTATAATATATATGCCACAGATTATCTTGGAAAACTATACAGAGAACGGGCAAGTGTTTATCAGACGATTTTTTTTGAAGGGTTCATATAAACAATTATGGTTTTTTGTTGGACTGATAACAGCAAGTTTATTATTGTATTTTTTAGTAAATAAATTAAAAGTAGACGATGGGAAATTATTATTGTTTGTAAGTTGCCTTTACATAATAGGGGTGTTAGGAAATACATATACACAATTTTTTTCTAATATGCCAATGTTTCAAAAAATTTTAAAAATTTATTTTGAAAATTTTGAAACAACTAGAAATGGATTGTTCTTTGGATTGCCATTTTTTTCCATAGGCTATTTAATTAAAAAGTATAGTTATAAAATACATAAACATAGTTATGGGATATGGTTGTTGGTATTTTTTTGTGTTATGGTTGTAGAAACAGGATATAGTGTAAAAAAATGGGGAATGTTTGACAGGGACATGATGTTTTTGCTATTACCTGTAGCTGTTTGCCTGTTTTTGTTCATTTCTTTTAAAAATGGAAAAGGAAACCATTCTGTAATTGCACTTAAGTCTAGAAAAGTATCTACACTTATATTTGGGTTTCATTGTTTTGTTGGATTTTGGTTAGATATGGTATGCAGAAAAATAGGAATAAAACATTTGCAATCTTTACAGCGGTATATTATGATAGTGATGTTAACTATAATTTTATCATTTTTGATAATTAAGCTGTCAGAAATGAGAAAATTTACATGGTTGCAGTATTTGTATTAAATATATTTTTTGAAAATTAAAATGGTATAAAGAGATTTATATTAAAATGAGGAGGTAATGAATAATGAAAAAGAAGATTTCATTAATTATTCCATGTTATAATGAAGAAGAATCACTTCCCTACTTCTATAAAGAAACAAAAAGTGTTTTAGGGACAATTCCAGATTATGATGCGGAATTTTTATTTGTAAATGATGGCTCAAAAGATAGGACATTATCTGTCTTAAAAGAATTAGCGTCAAAAGATGACAGAGTAAAATACCTATCATTTTCAAGGAATTTTGGAAAAGAGGCAGCAATGTATGCCGGATTTTGTAATGCAACAGGAAATTATGTTGCTGTGATGGATGCAGATTTACAGGATCCTCCATCATTACTTCCGGAGATGCTTAAAATATTAGAATCTGGAGAATATGACAGTGTAGCGACAAGGAGAGTGACAAGAAAGGGAGAACCGCCAATTCGTTCATTTTTTGCGAGAATGTTTTATAAGATAATCAATAAAATTTCTAATGCAGATATTGTGGATGGAGCGCGAGATTTTCGTCTTATGAAGCAGGAAATGGTAGATGCTATTGTAGAGATGAGTGAATACAATCGTTTTTCCAAAGGCATTTTTGGCTGGATTGGTTATCGTACATATTGGTTTCCGTATGAGAATGTAGAACGAGTTGCAGGAGAGACAAAGTGGAATTTCTGGAAGTTGTTTAAATATAGTTTGGATGGAATTGTAAACTTTTCACAGGCACCGCTTACGATAGCTTCCTGGATGGGAATTTTACTTACGGCATTAGCTTTTATTATGACAGTATTTGTCGTAGTTAGAAGAGTAGTATTTGGAGACCCTGTAGCGGGTTGGGCATCCCTTGTGTGTATTATTGTTTTTTTGGGAGGAATTCAGTTGTTTTGTCTGGGAATTATGGGACAGTATCTTGCTAAAATGTATATGGAAACTAAGAAAAGACCCCATTTTATTATTTCGGAGACAAATGATGAATCTATGATAAAAGTTAAATAGCCCTTGACATTAATTTTTCCCTGCGTTACAATGTTATTCATTGAAAAAGCGTTGAAAGTGGGGCTTTTGTCCACAGTAGAAGTATGATGTACCGTTAGAGAAGGAGAATCATCGGCTGGAAGTTCTCCGAGGCTCCGTTATATTTCGAATTTCCACACTGGAGCTGCATTTCGGAGACTGATTCGTAATCAGGTAAGGAATGTCGTATGCGCACGTTACGCGTGAATGAGAGCCTGAATAACATTTAGTATATTCAGGAATCAGGGTGGTATCGCGGATTTATTCGTCCCTTTTTAATTTCGGTTAAAAAGGGACTTTTTTATATTATAAATAGTTTATCAACTTACCTGCTTTTTATAACATAAAGATCATCAGATAAGGACTATCAGAGTAGAGATATAGTTTTTATAAGTTTGTTCAAGTCATATGTGGCTGTTCAGACTTTGAGAATTATTGACTGTAAATTTGGAATACGGAATTCTGAATAGCTCAAGTTTAATAAAGAACCGTTATCATCATTTACCAAAGTAAATTAATTTAAAAATAAAGGAGTTTATCATGAAAGAGAAAATCGAGCAGATTCGTCAGCAGGCACTTGCTGCAATTGAAGATGCAGCAGGCATTGACAAGCTTAATGATGTTAAAGTTGCTTTCCTTGGTAAAAAAGGACAGTTATCCAGCCTGTTAAAAGGAATGAAGGATGTTGCACCAGAAGACAGACCAAAGGTAGGTCAGATGGTGAATGAGGCACGTGCCGGTATCGAAGCAAAGATGGAAGAGAAGAGAACAGCTATCCAGAAGAAACTTCGTGAAGAGAAAATGAAAAAGGAAGTTATCGACGTAACTTTACCAGGTAAAAAGGTCGCAGTAGGGCATCGTCATCCGAATCAGATTGCATTAGATGACCTTGAAAGAGTATTTATCGGTATGGGTTATGAAGTAGTAGAAGGCCCTGAAGTAGAGTATGACCACTACAACTTCGAACTGTTAAATATCCCTGCAAACCATCCTGCAAAGGACGAACAGGATACATTTTACATTACAAAGGACATCCTTCTTCGTACACAGACTTCCCCAGTACAGGCGCGTATCATGGAAACAGGCCGTATGCCAATCCGTGTTATCGCACCAGGCCGTGTATTCCGTTCTGACGAAGTAGATGCAACACATTCCCCATCTTTCCATCAGGTAGAGGGACTTGTAGTAGATAAAGGAATCACATTTGCTGACTTAAAGGGAACATTACAGCAGTGGGCAGAGGAATTCTTTGGACCAGATACAAAGGTTAAGTTCCGTCCACATCATTTCCCATTCACAGAGCCAAGTGCAGAGGTAGACGTATCCTGCTTCAAATGTGGTGGAAAAGGATGCCGTATGTGTAAGGGAAGCGGATGGATCGAGATTCTTGGATGTGGAATGGTACACCCTAAGGTATTAAGCGATTGCGGAATCGACCCAGAAGTATATTCAGGATTTGCATTCGGAATCGGTCTTGAGAGAGTTACACTCTTAAAATATGAGATTGATGATATGCGTCTGTTATATGAGAACGATGCCAGATTCCTTAAGCAGTTCTAGAGCGTGTTTGAAAAACCATTCCTACAATCTGCACGCCCCAATTTGCGGTATATTTTGCCTTCATTCAGTTGACGTAGCCCGCTACGCCGCCCTCATTCAGGTAAAATCTTCCACAAATTGTAACGCATATCTTGCAGAAAGCATTTTTCAAACACGCTCTAGAGCGTGTTGAAAAGTTATTTCAGCAATCAGCAGAAAGAATTATTCAAATATTTTTTAGTAAGACCGAGAAACCTAATTCGATGAAATGTAAAAAGGTTAGCATGATGAGAAACTAGAATTATCTCGGTAAGATAAATTCAAAATATATTCAAGTTTATAGATATAAAAGGAGATAAAAATGAATACACCAATTTCATGGATTAAAGCATATGTTCCAGATTTGGATTGTACTGTACAGGAATATGTAGACAAGATGACTCTGTCTGGTTCCCACGTAGAGAATGCAGTATACCTTGATAAGAATCTGGAGAAAATCGTTGTTGGACGAATTGAAAAAATCGAGAAACATCCAGATGCAGATAAATTAGTTATCTGTCAGGTAAATGTAGGTGACGAGGAAGTACAGATTGTAACAGGCGCATCTAACGTATTTAAGGGAGCTATGGTTCCTGTTGTTTTAGATGGCGGACGTGTTGCGGGCGGACATGACGGAAGCCCAAATCCTGAAAATGGAATTAAGATTAAAAAAGGTAAACTTCGTGGAGTTCCTTCTTACGGTATGATGTGTTCTATTGAAGAATTAGGAAGCACTCGCGATATGTATCCAGAAGCACCAGAAGACGGTATTTACATTTTTGATGAGAGCAAAGATGTAAAACCAGGTGACGATGCAGTAGCAGCATTAGGACTTCGTGATGCAGTCGTAGAATTTGAAATTACTTCTAATCGTGTAGACTGTTTCAGCATGATTGGTATGGCAAGAGAAGCAGCAGCTACATTTGAAAAGCCATTCTATGCTCCAGAAGTAAAAGAAGTTGGAAATAACGAAAAAGCAGAAGACTATATCTCTGTAGAAGTAGAAGCTACTGATTTATGTCCAAGATACACAGCAAGAATCGTAAAGAATATCAAGTTAGCTCCATCGCCAGAATGGATGCAGAGAAGACTTGCAGCTATGGGTATCCGTCCAATCAACAATATCGTAGATATCACAAACTACGTTATGGAAGAGTACGGACAGCCAATGCATGCTTATGACTTAAATAAGATCAGAGGTCATAAAATCGTTGTAAAACGTGCGAATGACGGTGATGTATACACAACACTTGACGGACAGGAAAGAAAGCTTGATAAAGATGTATTAATGATCAACGATGCGGAAGGTCCTGTTGGTATCGCTGGTATCATGGGTGGAGAAAACTCCATGGTTACAGATGATATTCAGACAATGCTTTTTGAGGCAGCTACATTTGATGGAACAAATATCCGTCTTTCTTCTAAGAGAATCGGTCTTAGAACAGATGCTTCCGGTAAGTTTGAAAAAGGTCTTGACCCAGAGAACGCATTAGAAGCGATCAACCGTGCCTGCCAGTTAGTAGAAGAGTTAGGTGCTGGTGAAGTTGTTGGTGGTGTTGTAGATGTATATCCAAATCCAGTAGAAGACGTAAAGATTCCTTTCGAGCCAGAAAAATACAATAAGCTTCTTGGAACAAATGTATCTGAAGAAAAGATGATGGAATACTTTGACCGTCTTGAAATCGGTTACGACAAAGAAACAAATATGTTACTCATCCCATCTTTCCGTCAGGATTTAAGATGTTCTGCAGATATCGCAGAAGAAGTAGCAAGATTCTTTGGATATGATAACATTCCTACCACACTTCCTCACGGCGAGGCAACTGCAGGTAAGAAGTCATTTGCTGCAAGAGTAGAAGATGTTGTTATGAACATCGCTGAGCAGAACGGATTCTGCGGCGGAATGTGCTATTCTTTTGAAAGCCCTAAAGTATTTGACAAGTTACTTCTTGCTGACAACGACCCATTACGTCAGGCAATCGTAATCGCAAACCCACTTGGAGAAGATTACAGTATCATGAGAACGATCGAGTTAAATGGTATTTTAACTTCTTTAGCAGGTAACTATAACCACAGAAATAAAAATGTTCGTCTCTACGAAATCGGTAACGTATATCTTCCAAAGGCTCTGCCATTAACAGAACTTCCAGACGAAAGAAAGCGTTTAACTCTCGGTATGTACGGCGAGTGTGACTTCTTCATGTTAAAAGGTGTTCTTGAGGAAATGTTCTTAAAACTTGGTCTTGACGGCAAAGTTGACTTCGAGCCATCCCAGGAAAAACCTTTCTTACACCCAGGAAGACAGGCACTCATTTATGTGGGCGGAGCTTATGCCGGATTTATCGGACAGGTACATCCAGAAGTATGCGAAAACTACGACATGAAGTGTGAAGCATATGTAGCAGGAATCGACCTTCCAACTGTTACAGAAAAGGCTACTTTCGACAGAAGATACGAAGGCGTAGCAAAATACCCTGCAGTAAACAGAGACTTAAGTCTTGTTATGAAAAAAGATGTTTTCGTAGGAAGCCTTGAAAAAGTAATGAAAGAAAAAGGCGGCAAGTTATTAGAGAGCATCCAGTTATTTGACGTTTACGAAGGTTCTCAGATTGAAGAAGGATATAAATCCGTTGCATTCAGCCTTGTATTCCGTTCCCCAGAACGAAGCTTAGAAGCTGCTGAAATCAACAAGATCGTAGATAAGATTCTTAAAGAACTTGAAAAAATGGGAGTTGAATTAAGAGCATGATGAAAACAAGTGATTTTAATTTTGATCTTCCACAGGAACTGATTGCCCAGGACCCGCTAGAAGACCGTTCCTCATCAAGATTGATGGTGCTTAACAAGGAAAGCGGTGAGATAGCTCACCGTATTTTCCATGACATTACAGAGTATCTTCATCCGGGAGATTGTCTGGTTATCAACGACACAAAAGTTATCCCAGCCCGTCTTATCGGAACAAAAGAAGATACCGGAGCCCACATTGAAATTCTGTTATTAAAAAGAAAAGAAAATGATGTCTGGGAAACACTTGTAAAACCGGGCAAGAAATGCCGTCCAGGTGCAAGAGTAGTCTTTGGAAATGGAGAACTGAAAGCTGAAATCGTTGATGTATTAGAAGATGGAAACCGTCTTGTACATTTTGAATATGAAGGAATCTTTGAGGAAGTATTAGACCGCCTCGGTCAGATGCCTCTGCCTCCATATATCACACATAAATTACAGGATAAAAACCGTTATCAGACCGTTTACGCAAAGTATGAAGGATCCGCAGCCGCACCGACAGCTGGACTTCATTTTACAAAAGAACTGTTAAAACAGATTGAAGATATGGGCGTAAATATCGCCCGCGTAACTCTCCATGTTGGACTTGGAACTTTCCGCCCGGTAAAAGTGGAAAATGTACTCGAACACCATATGCATTCTGAATACTATAACGTAACAGAAACCGCAGCGAAAATGATTAATGACACTAAGAAAAATGGTGGCAGAATCATCGCAGTCGGAACAACAAGTACAAGAACACTTGAATCCGTGGCAGATGAGAATGGAATCATCCATCCGGGCTGTGGTAACACAGAAATCTTCATCTATCCGGGTTATAAATTTAAGGCAATTGACTGTCTGATCACAAACTTCCATTTGCCAGAATCTACTTTGTTAATGCTTGTATCTGCACTGGCAGGGAAAGAGCATATTATGGCAGCGTATAAGGAGGCAGTGAAGGAAAGATATCGCTTCTTCTCTTTTGGAGATGCGATGTTCATTCAATAAATTCTGATTTGCGCAGCAAAGGAGACGCTTTCAAAGAGAGCCGATACCCTATATTTGTGACTTTAGTCGCTGCAGGTTGAATGTTCGCTTAACCGCTTGCATCCAACCTTTGCTCCGAGGCCACAAATATAGGGTATCGGCTCTCTTTGGAAACTGTTTGTTGGCTGCCCATGCAAATTCAGGATTTATTTTGAGAAAGATTTGAGGGAGGCTTCAGACAGTTGTGACCTTTTGAGGAATTGAAATACTGGAGGACTGACACTTATCTTATCATTTTAAATTATTTGATATTATAACTATCTTTGGAAGATTTCCGAACTTTATCCATTCGCCTTATAACTTTTTATTTTCTTTAGCATTTTTACCACAAATTACTTTGTTTTTTCAAAAAATAAATTCATAAACACGCTCTAGTTAATAGAAAAAAGTAGTGACCATAAATAACTATACGATTATGGCACTGGTTCAAGTGTCAATCCTATAGAATTTCATTTACCTTCAGGAGTTCGTCTGCTCCGTAGCCTGACAAATCAGAATTTTTAAATTATTTTTTTTTGCTAACCGAATGGAGGCAATATTATTTTTCTCTATTCTGGTAACAATTTTCGTGAAGCCTAAATATTCTTTGCCCAAGTGAATCAGAGGAGGAAGAATTTCTGAGGCGATTCCTTGTTGCTGCCATTTTTTTAGAACAGAGTAACCGATTTCGGCAGAATATTCATTAAAATCGTTTTCGGGATATTTTTCGGAAGTTTTTTCGGAAGAGTGCTCAGAAATATTTTTGCTTTTTTTCTCGGGAATTTTCTCTGACAAATTCTCAGAAATTTTAAAATTTTTTTCTTTTGAGTTTAGGGTGTCTGAAGTTATTACATTTTCAAATGGTGAAAAACCGGCAATTCCTAAAAAAGTCTCATTTTCTTTGTTGAAGATTCCATAAATTCCATATCCATAAAATGCATATTGATTTTTTATATAATTTTGAAGAAATTCTTCGGCTTCTGCGTATGTGGTACAGTTTTGTGGAAAGAAGCAGCCGGAAGGGTTGTTTTTATTTTCTTCTTGCAGTTGCAGAAGTTCAGGGAGTTGCCTGGTGGTGAGTTCTCGGATGATGCAGCGGTTTGTGGTGGTTATAGTTAGAGGTTTTTTATAATGTCTGCAATACACTTCATTTAAGAAAAATGGACTGAGTCCATCTGTATCTAAAATCAGCCACGGGGTTCCCATCAGGGATTCTTGTCTGTTATTTTTGTGTGAAAATGCGATGACGGGAAGGCTGTTTTTTTTTGCAAGTTCGATGTTTTTGTCAAGATCACATAAAATAAGCGAAAAATCTGGGAAATTAGTCAAGGCAGGAAACTCTTTAGAAATTATGAAATTTATGGTATAGTTAAAATATTCTGAGGAAAAATTCCGGGCAATATTATTTCCCTGGATTTCGTCCATAATAATAAAAAAGTTAAACATAACAGAATACCTTTCATTCTATTTTTGTATATTCTTGTTTATCATACGAAAGAAAAGAAAGATTGTAAAGGATATCTGTTTTGGAGGTAAACAATGCGAAAGGAAGAGAATACAGAAAAAGATGAGCTGTATGGCAAGCTGCAAGTTCATTTTATAGAGAATGTAGAGGCTGAGGAATCTTCTGAAGAAAAAGAATCGGATTCCGGAAATCTTTCTGATGAGACAGCTAGAAAGTCTGTATCGGCAGAAAAGGAGAATAGAGCAAAGAAGCCAGTACAAAAGGATATAGAGGAGGCATCGGCCAAATCAAAAGGGAAAAAGTCAGAGACCCAATCAGATAGTTCCAAAACTGATAGCGAAGATGATGTAAAAGAACAAAAAGGCAGCCGAAAGCGTAGACATAGCAAGGTAGATAAGCAGGAGGCAGAAGCTGTTGAGGAATCTTTTTATAAGGTAACAGGTGAGGCAGAGGAACATAAGTCTCACCCTGTTAGAAATGCAATATTAGGATTATTAGTCCTGATTCTTGTGGCAAGTGCGGTTGTATCCTACCCAATAGGAAAGGAATATTTTCAGGAAAAATCCGTAGCAGGCAAGGATATCGAAATCACGATTGAAAAGGGAAGTACTTCAAGAGATGTAAGTGCGATTCTTAAGAAAAAAGGTATCATTCGATACGAGGCAGCATTTTTATTGAAGCTATATTTCTCTGATTATAAAGGAAAGCTTCGCTATGGAACATTTGATTTAAATAATGGAATGAGTTTGGGTAAAGTTATCAAAGAACTGGCAACGCAGGACGGTCAAAAAGAGAATAAATTCACCATTCCAGAAGGATACACGATTGAGATGACGGCAAGCAAACTCGAAAAAGAAGGAATTATGTCCGCCCAGGAATTCCTTACTGCAGTGACGAATGCAGCTGTGACATCAAAGTATAAAGATGTCCTTCCGAAAAAGAAAAAAGTATTTTATCAGTTACAGGGATATATTTATCCGGATACCTATTATTTATCGAAAGATATTACCGGTGATCAGCTTGTGGCAAAGATGCTCGATGAATTTGATAAAAAGTTTGATCAGACAAGACAGGAAAAAGCGAAAAAGCTTGGTATGACTGTGGAAGAAGTTCTGATTCGTGCATCTCTTTTACAGAAAGAAACAGAACTTCCGGAGGAATATCCGATTATCGCAGGCGTTATTCAGAATCGTCTTGATAAAAAGATGAAGTTACAGTTCGATTCCACTGCTGTATATGCTATTACAAAAGGCCAGTATGGAATCGCACGAGTAATGTATAAAGACTTAAAAGTGGATTCTCCATATAACACATATAAGCATAAAGGCCTGCCAGTTGGACCAATATGTAGCCCAAGCTTAGAAGCGATTGATGGAGTGCTGAATCCACAGAAAAATGATTATCTGTATTTCCAGATGGATACAGTGAAGAATGATGGCTCCAATATTTTCAGTAAAACTTATGAGGAGCATAAGGCGGCTTCTGCGACTACAGAAGCGGCAGCAGAAACCACAACAACGGCTGCAAAACAAAAAACAAAGAAGAAATAAAGCCCTGATTTGTTGAGACAAAACGGACGCCCGAAAAGAGAGCCTATCCCCTATATTTGTGACTTTAGTCGCGGCGGTTTGAATGTTCGCTTAAGCGCTCGCATCCAAACCTTGCTCCGAGGCCACAAATATAGGGGATAGGCTCTCTTTTCGGGCTGACTGTGGTCGCTGAAGTAAAATCAGGATTCATATTGGGGGGACTCGTCTGTTTATCTCAATCCTACAACTTAGAATTTCTTCTTCTCATATTCTTTCAGAGCATTCAGAGCCTTTTTCGACAACGGATATAACATAATGATGTTAAAGATCGTCATCAATCCAATTCCGACATCTCCCAAATCCCATACAATTGTATACGCAGCAAGTCCTCCAACAAAAAGCATTGCTAAAGCAAGAACTTTGTAAGCTGTTTGAGAGAACCAGTTATCTCCAAAGAGGTAAGCTACGTTGGAGCGTGCATAAAACAAGATTCCGATAAATGTAGAAAAACTGAATAACCATAACGTTATGGCAATGAATATTACTCCGAATGAGCCGAGATGATATTCCATTGCTTTTTGTAATAAATCCATTCCAACGAGTCCTTCAGTGAGCTTTGTTGGAGTAAGGAGCATGATCATAGCAGTACAACTGCAGATCATAAGCGTGTCAATAAAAACGCCTAACGCCTGTGTTAATCCGACTTTAACAGGATTATCTGCAACAGCGGCTGCGGCTGCGCAAGGGGCAGAACCAGAACCGGCTTCGTTTGAAAAAAGGCCTCGTTTGATTCCATTCATAAGGACGGCACCGAATCCCCCGGCGGCTACCTGACGGAAACCAAAAGCTTCAGAAAAGATTCGTTCAAATACACCAGGGAGCTGTGTGATATTTGTGATGATAATAAACAATGTAATCAGTAAATAAAATCCAGCCATGATGGGAACGATAATATCCAAAACTTTTACGGTTGCATTTTTTCGAAGTACGATAATTGCGGCAAGTATTACAAGAATAACTGTAGTGTAAATCGGTGGAATGTGAAAAGCATTTTTAAAAGCAGATGCTACGGAATTACTTACTACCTGACTGATGCCGCACCAGCATATAAGGCCGGAAATGGCAAAGAGTACGGAAAGAAGTACATAACGTTTTTTCTTGCCGGATTTTTCTTCAAAATATCGATGAATGTAGTAAGCAGGTCCTCCTCGATATCCTCCATATAGAGGGTCTTTTTCTTTATAAATCTGTGATAAAGTTGCTTCGATAAAAGCGGTGGAAGAACCGATAAGGGCAGTAACCCACATCCAGAAAACAGCACCAGCTCCGCCAGCGGAAATTGCGGCAACTACACCGACCAGATTGCCCATTCCAACACGAGTTGCTGTGGAAACAATCAAAGTCTGGATGACGGAAAGTGCGCTTTGTTCTTCGTCTTTTTTTTCGAAAAGTGCGCCAACCATATCTTTAAAGAGACGTATTGGCAGAAACTTTGTACGGATTGTGAAATACACTCCGGTAGGAATTAGTAAAATGACTAAAAGTGAAAGGGGGAGTGTTCCGCCGCCGGGTAAGGGTGCGGTGAGTAAATCTCCCCATAAAAAATTGTATACTGTTTCGATTAATTTGACCATATTAATTTGTATCCTCCTGAAGGTAGTATATAATTTCTTTTTAATTTTGTAAATAAATAGTTGACTCTAGAAGAAAAATGGTATAAAATGGAAAAACAAACACATAAATGGTATAAAATAACTCAAATAGAAATTTAATACTTTTAAAAGTTCAAGAGAAAATAATGAAAGTTATTTAAAAAATTATTTTTGAGTCAAGTTAAATCTGTCAGTTGGAATGGTTTATAGATTAAACACATGTTAATAACTCCATTGCAGGGATTTTCATAATTATAGTATTTGGGTTACAGGGTCTGTAAAATAGTAAACTTAATAAAAATTCTGCAATTAGCAGGAGCCAGGGGGAGTATATGAGGGTAATTACAATGATTGTTATAGTTAGTATTTTACTGGTTATTTCTATAATTGATTTTAAAATCAAGATAATTCCGAATCAGTTAAATGTACTTTTGTTTATTTCAGGAATCTGGAGTGGTTTTGTTTTCCAGGAAGTTACATTCTTAAGTCGCTTTTTGGGAGTGTTTTCGGTTAGTATTCCGATGTTCATACTTGCAATTTTATGTTCAGGCGGACTGGGTGGAGGAGATGTTAAGCTAATGGCGGCAAGTGGAGTGTTACTAGGGATAAAGTGGAATATATTTGCTGCTTGTGCGGGATTACTTTTAGGAGGATTATATGGATTTTTTCTACTGATTACAAAGCGTGCGAAGCGAAAGGATTGCTTTGCGCTGGGACCTTTTTTGTGTATAGGGATTGCCGTTGTGTTTTTTAGATATATTTTTATGAAAGTGTGAGGGAGATAATATGGAATTACCGTGGATTCCCACTTAATTTTCTTTTCATCACTTCTGAGTAAAAAGTCGTTTTTCGTGAATTGTCTCATTGACATTTTGTCAAATAACGTGCCTGTTTTCCTATAGAGTTGTGTTGGCTTCATTCAGTTGACGTAGCCGCCCGTTACGCTGCCTTCATTCAGGCAAAATCTCCTGCAAATTGTGACACACATCTTGCAGAAAGCATTTTTTAAACACGTTCCAGTTGATTAAATTATGTAAAATTACGAAATTGTTATTTTTAAAAGATGGAGATAAATGGTGAAAACAAAGAGGAATCTCATAAAATAATTAAAAAAATGAAGAAAAAATATTAGAATTTTAATCCTGAATAATCCTAAAATTACAACAAAAAATTATTGAGAAAAAATCTAAAATAAGCCATATGTATATTGTATACAAAACTGTTGGTTTTATAGCAATTTTAACCTAAAATTGTTCTCGGAAAAATACGTTGTCAAGGGGAAAAATTGGCATAAAAAGGCTGTTTCGGGCAAGATTTTGTATTTTAGAAGGAACAGTTCCGAATAAGCTTTACATTACCTCAAAAAAATGATAATATTATGTCGAATTTAAAATAAACCACAACTTTTGACAAGGAGGAATAATCAATGCCTAGAGCAAAACAGTCTATGGATGGAAATACCGCAGCAGCTCACGTAGCATATGCGTATACAGATGTTGCAGCTATCTATCCTATTACACCATCTAGTCCAATGGCTGATTCCGTTGACCAGTGGGCAGCAGCAGGACAGGAAAATATTTTTGGTAACCAGGTAGTTGTTAGTGAGATGCAGTCTGAGGCAGGTGCAGCAGGTACTGTTCACGGTTCTCTTGCAGCTGGTGCTATCACAACAACATTTACAGCATCCCAGGGTCTTCTTCTTATGATCCCTAACATGTATAAGATCGCAGCTGAGCAGCTTCCATGTGTATTTGATGTATCTGCACGTACAGTTGCTACACAGTCTCTGAACATTTTCGGTGACCACAGTGACGTATATGCATGTCGTCAGACAGGATTTGCTATGCTGGCAGAAACTAACCCACAGGAAGTTATGGACTTAAGCCCTGTAGCACATCTTGCTGCAATCGAAGGTAAAGTTCCATTCATCAACTTCTTCGATGGTTTCCGTACATCTCATGAGATTCAGAAGATCGAAAAATGGGATTATGCAGACTTAAAAGAAATGTGCAACATGGATGCAGTTAAAGCTTTCCGTGAGCATGCTCTTAACCCAGAACACCCAGCTATGCGTGGTTCTCACGAAAACGGTGACGTTTTCTTCCAGCACAGAGAAGCTTGTAACTCTGTTTACGAAGCTTTACCAGCTGTTGTTAAGAAATACATGGGCAAAATCAACGAAAAACTGGGAACTAACTACGATTTATTCAACTACTATGGTGCAGAAGATGCAGACCGCGTAATCATCGCTATGGGATCTATCTGTGACGTAGCAGAAGAAGTAATTGATTACTTAACAGCAAAAGGTGAAAAGGTTGGTTTAATCAAAGTTCGTTTATATCGTCCTTGGGTATCTTCTGCATTATTAGACGTTATTCCTAAGACAGCTAAGAAGATCGCTGTTCTTGACCGTACAAAAGAGCCTGGAGCATTAGGAGATCCTTTATATCTTGATGTTGCTACAACTCTTAGAGAAGCAGGTCTTAACGATATCGTTCTTACAGCTGGACGTTACGGATTAGGTTCTAAAGATACTCCTCCTTCATCTGTATTTGCTATTTATAAAGAACTTGAAAAAGACGCTCCAAAGAGCCGTTTCACAATTGGTATCGTGGATGATGTTACAAACTTATCTTTACCAGAAGTTAAACCAGCTCCTATTACATCTGCTCCTGGTACAGTAGAGTGTAAGTTCTGGGGTCTTGGTGGAGACGGTACTGTAGGTGCTAACAAGAACTCTACAAAGATCATCGGTGATCACACAGATAAATACATTCAGGCATACTTCCAGTATGACTCCAAGAAGACAGGTGGTATTACAATTTCTCACCTTCGTTTTGGTGACAATCCAATCAGAAGCCCATACTACATTAATCAGGCTGACTTCGTAGCATGTCACAACCCATCTTATGTAGTTAAAGGTTACAAGATGGTTCAGGATGTTAAACCAGGCGGAATCTTCATGATCAACTGCCAGTGGTCTGATGAAGAATTAGATCATCATATGCCTGCAGCAGCTAAGAAGTATATTGCTGACAACAACATTCAGTTATACACAATCAACGCGATTGATAAGGCTATTGAGATTGGTATGGGTAAACGTACTAACACAATCTTACAGTCCGCATTCTTCAAATTAGCGAACATCATGCCTATCGACGAAGCAGTAGAATTCATGAAAGCAGCAGCTAAGAAGTCCTACAGCAAGAAGGGTGACGCTGTTGTAGAGATGAACTACAAAGCTATCGACGCTGGTGTAGATGCTGTTCATAAAGTAGAGATTCCAGCTTCCTGGTCTAACCCAGCTGCTGATGCTCCTGCTAAAGAACTTACAGGACGTCCAGAGACAGTTAAGATGGTTAAGGAAATGATGGAACCTATCGGAATCATGGATGGTGACAGCCTGCCAGTATCTACATTCGTAGACAACGCTGACGGACAGTTCGAACTTGGTGCTTCCGCATACGAAAAACGTGGTACTGCTGTATCTGTTCCAGAATGGAATCCAGAAGCTTGTATCCAGTGTAACCAGTGTGCGTTTGTATGTTCCCATGCTACAATTCGTCCTTTCTTAGTAAGCGAAGACGAAATTAAGGCAGCTCCTGACAACATGAAAGTTGCAGATACAAAGCCAAAGGCAAGCGAATACAAATTTACAATGAGCGTATCTCCATTAGACTGTATGGGATGTGGTGAGTGTATCACAGTTTGTCCTGCTGCAGCTAAGGGCGCATTAAAGATGGTTCCACAGGAAAGCCAGGCAGCAGAACAGCCAGTATTCGATTACTTAGTTGCAACTGTTGGAAGAAAACCAGGTGCTCCTGCAGATACTACAGTTAAGGGATCTCAGTTCAACCAGCCATTACTTGAGTTCTCCGGATCTTGTGCAGGATGTGCAGAGACATCTTACGCTCGTCTGATTACTCAGTTATTCGGAGAGCATATGTACATCTCCAACGCAACAGGATGTTCATCCATCTGGGGTGGTCCTGCAGCAACAGCTCCATATACAGTAAACAAAGATTCCAAACAGGGACCAGCTTGGGCAAACTCCTTATTCGAGGATAACGCAGAGCACGGCTTTGGTATGTATCTTGGACAGAAGACTTTACGTGATCAGGCTATCGCTAAATTAGAGAAGATGGCAGCATCCGATAAAGCATCCGATGAATTTAAAGCAGCATTTGCTAAGTTCATGGAAACAAAAGACAATACAAAAGAAAATACACCTGATGCTCAGGCATTAATCGCTGAGGTAGAAAAAGCAGCAGCAGCTGGATGCCCAGATGCAGCAGAAGTATTAGAGAAGAAACAGTATCTCGCTAAGAAGTCCGTATGGATCTTCGGTGGTGACGGATGGGCATATGATATCGGTTTCGGTGGATTAGACCATGTATTAGCTTCCGGTGAGAACGTAAACGTTATGGTATTCGATACTGAGATGTACTCCAACACAGGTGGACAGGCTTCTAAAGCTTCTAACATCGGTGAGGTTTGTCAGTTCGCAGCAGCTGGTAAAGAAATCAGCAAGAAGAGCCTTGCAGAGATCGCTATGAGCTACGGATACGTATACGTTGCACAGATTGCTCTTGGTGCTAACCCTAACCAGGCAGTTAAATGTCTTGCAGAAGCAGAAGCTTACAACGGACCATCCCTGATCATCGGATACGCTCCATGTGAACTTCACGGTATCGCTAAGGGTGGTATGAACCACTGCCAGGATGAGATGAAGAAAGCCGTTAAGGCTGGTTACTGGAACCTCTTCTCCTTCGACCCAGCTAAGAAAGCTGAAGGAAAGAATCCATTCACATTAACATCTAAAGAAGGCGATGGATCATATCAGGAATTCTTAAATAACGAATCCCGTTACACTCGTCTGATTAAGCCATTCCCAGAAAGAGCTGAAAGACTCTTCAACGAATCTGAGAAGGTTGCTAAGGCTCGTTACGAGCACCTGCAGAGACTCGTTGAGCTTTATAAATAATAAAGCCTGAACTGGTCAGTCAGATTAGTTACAAAAGATAAAACTTTATAAAATACAAAAGAGAAGCCGTGTGCTAGCTATGCTGGTGCATGGCTTCTTCTTGTGTGTTGAAAAAAAGAAGGGAATTGTATTATAATAAATCATAACAAATTAATGACTGATAGATGTACTGACAATGGTTTTGAAGAGGGACAGGAATGCTATATAAAGAAGATTTTGGAGAAGGAAAAAATATAGAATTTAAAAGAGAGATACCGAAAAGACATGAGAAGTTATTAAAAGATGTTATTGCTTTTTCCAATTCTACGGGGGGTAAAATTTTTATTGGAATTGAGGATAAGACGAATGAAGTTATTGGGATTGGAGAGAAGAATCCATTTAGATTAGCAGATGATATTTCAAATATGATATTTGACAGCTGCACTCCAATAATTGATCCGGAAATTACAATACAGACATTAGAAGGAAGAACAGTTGTTGTTGTAGAAGTTTTTCCAGGACGTATGCGTCCTTATTATCTCAAGTCATTTGGGAAGGAACAAGGTTCTTATATAAGAATAAATGGTACAAGTCGTCCTGCTGATGATAGAAAGTTAAAGGAACTAGAATTAGAAGGTCAAAAGATTTCTTATGATACTTTACCGGAAATAGACATGGAGTACTCGGAACGAGAGGCGAAGATATTATGTAATGCAATGGAAAAAGTGGCATATGATGTGCAGACAACATGTGTAACAAGAGCAATACAGGAAACGTCATTAGATCCCAAGCAAAATACAGAAAAAACTGAAATTATAAATAAAATGACAATCGAGAAACTAGAAGACTTAGGGTTATTGTGCCGAATAGGAAAAGACCTTCAACCCACCCATGCGTTTAGACTAATGACGAAGAATAAAATACGGTATGCCAAAATTCAATGTGCGTTATTTAAAGGAACAGAAAGAGATATTTTTATAGATAAAAGAGAATTTGATGGACCATTATATGTACAGCTGGAAAATGCTTATCAATTTGTATTAAAGCATATCAATCTTGGTGCAAAGATAGAAGGGTTACATAGAAAAGAAGCGTATGAACTCCCGGTTCGAACAATAAGAGAATTGATTACTAATGCAGTTGTTCATAGAAGTTATTTGGATGAGTCTTGTATACAGGTTTGTGTCTATGATGACAGGATAGAAGTAACATCTCCCGGAATGCTTTATGGGGGACTGGATATACAGTCAGCTAAATCAGGTAAATCAAAGTGCAGAAATACAGCGATTGCTGAAGCATTTCGTTATATGGGACTTATAGAAGCGTGGGGAACAGGAATCCCGAGAATGATAAAAGAATGCAGAGAATATGGATTGAGAGAGCCAGTGTTTGAGGAACTGGGAGATGGTATACGAGTAACTATATTCCGGGAAAATGAAGAATTGGAGATGCGAAAACGGGCGGAGAATATACAGAACGCTGAAAATAAATACCAGTATATGAATAATATAAATAGTGAGAACTTAGCATCTGTAGTAAAAGAACAAACAGTGGAATATAGAGAGCAAAATCACTGTTTCAATACAGAAAAATCACTGTTTAATGCGCTGGATTCACAAGGAAATGAAAAAAAATACTGTTTGAATGATGAAAAAACACTGTTTGAAACAACAAGTCAGGATAAAACCCACTGTTTTGAAACGTCTGTATTGACTGCAGAGAATAAATATATGTTATATAAAAAGCTGAAAGAACTACAAGTTAATAAAAGCATAGGTAGCGTCACTGCATTAAATATAAAGGAGATTATCGAAAGCTTTTCAGGAGAAGAAGTCTTTGGGCGAAAAGAAATAAAACAAAAACTGGGATATAAAGACAGTAAGGCGGGATTTCTGATTCAAACAATGCGGGAATTTGAGTTGATTAAAGCTGTGAAAGGAAGGGGCAAGGGAAAGTATTGTTTTGATATTTAAAACTCTATCTTGGCTTTCATAAGAAAATTTAAAGCCGTACTTCTGTGAAGAACGGCTTTAATGTATAATTGAAAATAGTATTGAATAAAATTATATAGAAGGACTATTTTAATTTTTTTGAGCGTATAGATTCTTTTACTGTGGAAATCAATACAAATAAAGTACTAATTACATCATAAGCATCAGATAAATTATCGTATGTATTTTTTGTTTTAAGAAAAAACTTTTTAAAAGTTGATAAAAGTTGAGTTGCTTTTTTGTGGATAATGTTAAATGGAATTTATTTTGTTTCTTATATGTATTATATGTATTTGTAGCAACTTTCTTTTTGTAGTTTTTAGGATTACGTTGCTCTTGGTTTTTGTTTGTGTATTGTTCTTGTATTTCGGATAATTTATTTTTCCCTTTTTGGTGAGAAGATCCATCAGAAATATCTAAAATACTAACTTGTACAGTAGGGTGGTAGGTAGGCGTTGGGAGAGTGTTAATGGTATTAAATGGCATACAAATTAAAGTGGCTATTATAATAAGAGATAAAGTTTTAGAAATTTTGGGTACAATTGAAAGCTGCTTAGCTTTAGCTTTTTTGTTAGATAAAGCTTTAAAAATCTTTGAATCTTTTTCTAAAGATTTTACAGTGCAAGGGACTGTCGTTAGAGTATTATTAATTGCTTTTCTATTTTCTGGCGTGTTAGGGATTAAAATATAATCAGATTCTAGTTTGTTGATAAGTTCCTTGTAGAGTTTTTCATAAAATTTGTTAATAATCATTGTGATTTCTTCTTTCTTTTTTCTATAATAATAAATGCGTATTTTTTTGCGAAATGGCCTCTCCTTTCTGTATCGAATTTCAACATTTTTTGTTGATTATTATTAATATGTATAATTTTTTCTTTTTGTATTGCTCTGATTTGCCATGTGTGTAATTAAAATCTCCTTTCTTACATTAGTATGAGAGATTAGGGAAATTTTCTTTTTGAAAAGATAGTTTACGAAAAAAGAATCCGATTCTTTTTTTGCTTTTTCACTACAAATAGTATGCTAGTTTAGACAATGGAATAAAATTGTAGAATTCAACCAATTACTTACTTAATTTTCTTAAGTTATTTTGTATACAATGTTAATAAAATGCAGGATTTGTATTTGAAAATTACATTTATAATTGTATGAATTGTCTTTAAATCTGAAAATAACGATGAATAAAGAGGTGAAATCACAAACAAAATTGTACTTTTATAAGAACAATATAATCTAAAAAGAAATAAAAACCAAATAAACTAACTACAATATCCCCTAAAACAAGAGTAATAATCAGAAAATAATATATTAAAAAATAAATAATCAAATTATTAGACAACTCACCTTAATGTTTATATTTACAACCTATTTAAAATGTTGTAATATGATAACAACAAAAAGAAATGCAGGAAGTCATTACAACTACTTCTGAAAATGAATTTGTTACTTTTTAAATATGTAATTATTCAGAGATTTATAGATTTTTATTCAGACTATAGATACTCATTCAGGATTATGAAATCATAAGATTACAAGAGCATGAGAACATGAGAATCATAAGGTTTGATTAAGAGTTCCTGATAATTACTAATTACAAAAATATAATTTACAACTGATGAATATTTACTATTTCATAGTGATGCAAGAAAGGGTGAGACCATGTATCAGGACAATATGCGACAGGGTCTATATGATCCAAGTCTGGAGCATGATAACTGTGGTATTGGTGCTGTAGTAAACATCAAGGGTCTTAAGAGCCATGAGACAGTATCGAATGCCTTGAAAATTGTTGAAAATCTTGAACATAGAGCCGGCAAGGACGCCGAGGGTAAAACGGGTGACGGAGTAGGTATCTTAGTGCAGATATCCCATAAGTTCTTCGAAAAAACCTGTAGTACTCTCGGCTTTTCTATTGGCAAGGAACGTGACTACGGTATTGGTATGTTCTTTATGCCACAGGATGAGTTACAGAGAAACCGTGCTAAGAAGATGTTTGAGATTATCGTTGAAAAAGAAGGCTTAAATTTCTTAGGCTGGAGAGAGGTTCCGGTTCAGCCGGGCATCCTCGGAAAGAAAGCAGCGGACTGTATGCCATGCATTATGCAGGGATTTGTAAAGAGACCGTTTGATGTTCCACGAGGACTTGACTTCGATAGAAGACTTTATATTGTAAGACGAGTATTTGAGCAGTCTAACGATTCTGCTTATGTTGTTTCTTTAAGCAGCAGAACAATCGTATATAAAGGTATGTTCTTAGTTGGACAGTTAAGATTATTCTATAATGACCTTCAGGATAAGGATTATGAATCTGCAATCGCATTAGTTCATTCCCGTTTCTCCACAAACACAGTTCCAAGCTGGGAGAAAGCACATCCTTATCGTTACATCGTTCATAATGGTGAGATTAATACTATTCGTGGTAATGCCGATAAGATGTTAGCCCGTGAGGAAAACATGGAATCTGATTATCTGAAGGATGAGATGATTAAGCTGACACCAGTTGTAGATCCAAACGGTTCTGACTCTGCAAGATTAGATAATACATTAGAATTCCTCTTAATGAGTGGAATGCCACTTCCTCTGGCAATGATGATCACGATTCCAGAACCTTGGGAAAATAACGAGGGCATGAGCAGAGAGAAGAGAGACTTCTATCAGTACTACGCAACAATGATGGAGCCTTGGGATGGTCCTGCATCTATCCTCTTTACAGATGGAGATATCATGGGAGCCGTACTTGACCGTAATGGTCTTAGACCTTCCCGTTACTATATTACAGATGATGACCAGTTAATTCTTTCTTCTGAGGTTGGTGTGTTAGACTTTGACACAACACATATCGTAAAGAAAGAGAGACTTCACCCAGGTAAAATGCTTCTCGTAGATACTGTAAAAGGTGAGCTGATTGACGATGAAATCTTAAAAGATTCTTATGTAAAGAATCAGCCTTACGGTGAATGGTTATCCGATAACCTTGTATTCTTAAAAGACTTAAAGATTCCGAATGTTGCAGTAGAAGAATACAGCTATGAAGAGAGCAACCGCCTGATGAAAGCATTTGGTTACTCTTATGAAGAAGTGAAAGATTCTGTATTACCGATGGCATTAAACGGAAGTGAAGCAATCGGAGCGATGGGGGTTGATACTCCATTAGCAGTACTTTCTAAGAGACATCATCCATTATTTGATTACTTTAAACAGCTTTTTGCACAGGTAACAAACCCTCCTATTGATGCGATTCGTGAGGAAATCGTTACATCTACTTCCATCTATGTTGGCGGAGAGGGGAATGTGTTGGAAGAAAAGGCAGAAAACTGCCATGTATTAAAGATTCACAACCCTATTTTAACAAATACAGACTTATTAAAGATTCGTTATGCAAAGGTAAAGAATATCAATGTAAAAGATGTGCCGATTACTTATTACAAAGGAACACCGCTTGATAAGGCTATCAATCATTTATATGTTGCTGTTGACCAGGCGCATAAAAATGGTGCAAATGTTGTTATTTTGACAGATAGAGGTGTTGATGAGAACCATGTGGCAATTCCATCTCTGTTAGCAGTATCTGCTGTACATCATCATCTCATTGAGACAAAGAAGAGTACTTCTGTAAGTATTATCTTAGAGAGTGGTGAACCAAGAGAAGTACATCATTTCGCCACACTGTTAGGTTACGGCGCATGTGCTATCAACCCATATCTGGCACAGTTCAGTATTAAGAAGCTGATTCAGGATGGTTTATTAAAGAAAGATTACTATGCAGCAGTAAATGATTACAATAACGCAGTACTTCACGGTATCGTAAAGATCGCATCTAAGATGGGTATTTCCACACTGCAGTCCTATCAGGGTTCTCAGATTTTTGAGGCAGTTGGTATCAGCAAGAAAGTCATTGATGAGTACTTTACAAACACAGTAAGCCGTGTAGAAGGTATCACAATTGAAGATATCGCAGAAGATGTAGATTACCATCACTCCAAAGCATTTGATATGTTAGGACTGAAAAATGATCTTAGTCTTGACAGTGAAGGTGATCACAAATATAGAAGTGGTAAAGAAGAACATCTTTACAATCCACTGACCATCCATACATTACAGACAGCAGCATGGACAAATAATTATGAACTGTTTAAACAGTATACTTCCATGATTAATAAAGAAACTTCTCCAGTAAGTCTTCGTGGATTAATGGATTTCAATTATCCATCCAAAGGAGTTCCTATCGAGGAAGTTGAATCTGTAGATTCTATCGTGAAACGATTTAAGACAGGTGCTATGAGTTATGGTTCTATTTCCAAGGAAGCACATGAGACTCTGGCAATCGCGATGAACATGATTCACGGTAAATCAAACACTGGTGAAGGTGGAGAAGATTTAGAGCGTCTGACAGTTGGTCCAGATGGACTGAATAAATGCTCTGCAATCAAGCAGGTAGCTTCCGGTCGTTTCGGTGTAACAAGCCGTTACCTTGTAAGTGCACAGGAAATTCAGATTAAGATGGCACAGGGAGCAAAACCTGGTGAAGGTGGACATTTACCAGCAGGAAAAGTATATCCTTGGATTGCAAAGACAAGACATTCAACACCTGGTGTAGGACTAATCTCACCACCACCTCATCACGATATTTACAGTATTGAAGATTTGGCACAGTTAATTTATGATTTGAAAAATGCAAACAGAAATGCCCGCATTTCTGTAAAACTGGTATCTGAAGCAGGTGTCGGAACGGTCGCAGCCGGTGTAGCAAAAGCTGGCGCACAAGTAATCCTTATTTCCGGACATGACGGTGGTACAGGTGCAGCACCTCGTAATTCTTCTATCCATAATGCCGGACTTCCGTGGGAGCTTGGACTTGCTGAGACACACCAGACATTAATTAAAAATGACCTTCGTAATAAAGTTATCATCGAGACGGACGGTAAGCTTATGAGCGGCCGCGACGTAGCAATGGCAGCAGCACTTGGAGCAGAAGAATTTGGATTTGCTACTGGTCCGCTGATTACAATGGGCTGCGTTATGATGAGAGTTTGTAACTTAGATACTTGTCCAGTAGGTATCGCAACACAGAATCCGGAACTTAGAAAACGTTTTAAAGGTAAACCGGAATACGTTGTAAACTACATGAAGTTCGTTGCACAGGAAATGCGTGAATACATGGCAAAACTTGGTGTCCGCACTGTAGATGAACTAGTAGGACGTACAGACCTTCTGAAAGAACTTCCAGAAGCAAAAGAGTACCACTTAGATTTATCTGCTATTTTAAATAATCCATATGTAGATAAGAAGCATCCAATCTGCTACAACAAGAAGAATGAATACAACTTTGAATTAGAAAAGACATTAGATGAAAAAGTTCTTCTTACTAAGTTGAAGACAGCGCTTGATAAAAAGCAGAAGAGAAGCATTTCTATCGATGTTGGAAATACAGACCGTTCCTTTGGTACAATCTTTGGTTCTGAAATTACAAAGAAATATTACAACACACTGGAAGATGATACATTTACTGTACAGTGTACAGGAGCCGGCGGACAGAGCTTTGGAGCATTTATTCCAAATGGTCTTACATTAGAGCTTGTCGGTGACAGTAATGACTACTTCGGAAAAGGATTATCCGGTGGTAAATTAATCGTTTACCCTCCAAAAGGAATCCGCTTCAAAGCCGAGGAAAATATTATCGTTGGTAACGTAGCACTTTACGGTGCAACAAGCGGTCAGGCTTATATTAATGGTGTGGCTGGTGAACGTTTCTGTGTTCGTAACTCCGGTGCAACAGCTGTTGTAGAAGGTGTCGGCGATCACGGATGCGAGTACATGACTGGTGGTAAAGTCTTAATTATCGGTAAGACTGGAAAGAACTTCGCAGCCGGAATGAGCGGCGGTGTTGCCTACGTTCTTGATGAGGATAACGACTTATACTTAAGCCTCAACAAGGAAATGGTTTCTTCCGAACCAGTTGTTTCTAAATATGATGTTATGGAAATTAAGGATATGATTACCGCCCATGTGGCATATACAAACTCTGAAAAAGGTAAAGAAATTTTAAATGATTTTAGCAAATATTTACCGAAGTTTAAGAAAATCATTCCACACGATTACAAGAAAATGCTCAAGAAGATTTCCGAAATGGAAGGAAAAGGTCTTAGCGCAGAGCAGGCACAGATTGAAGCATTTTACGAAATTAAAAGAGGATAGGAGGAGAGCGCTATGGGAAAACCAACTGGATTTTTAGAATATGAACGAAAAGAAAGCGTGGGAGAAGCGCCGTTAAAGAGAATCAAACATTTTAACGAATTTCACACTCCCCTGTCCAAAAAAGAACAGGAGAGACAGGGAGCAAGATGTATGAACTGTGGAGTTCCATTTTGCCAGTCCGGTATTTTGATTAAAGGAATGGTTACCGGATGCCCGCTTAATAATCTGATTCCTGAATGGAATGATGCAACTTACACAGGTAACTGGGATGAAGCTTATAACCGTCTTAGAAAGACAAATCCATTTCCAGAATTTACAGGTCGTGTATGTCCACATCCTTGTGAAGTCGGATGTACCTGTAACTTAGGCGGGGATCCGGTTAACATCAAAGAAAAAGAGTTAAGTATTATAGAGCGAGCTTATGAAAGTGGCCTGATCAAACCGGAACCACCAGAAGTCCGCACAGGAAAGACAGTTGCTATCGTAGGTTCCGGTCCATCCGGACTCTGCGTGGCAGAATACTTAAACCGCCGTGGCCATTCTGTAACTGTTTACGAGCGTTCCGACCGTGTTGGTGGACTGCTCATGTACGGAATTCCTAACATGAAGCTTGAAAAAACATATATTGAGAGAAAAGTAAAGCTCATGGAAAAAGAAGGCGTTGTATTCAAGACAGGCGTAAACGTTGGTGTAGACGTAAAAGCACAGGACTTAAAGAAACAGTATGATGCTGTTGTACTTTGCTGTGGAGCCTCTAATCCAAGAGACATCAAAGCACCAGGCAGAAAGAGCAAAGGAATTTATTTTGCAGTAGATTACTTAAAGGCAGCAACAAAGAGCCTTTTAGATTCTAACTTCGCAGATAAAAAATACATTGATGCCAAAGATAAAAATGTAATGGTTATCGGTGGCGGTGACACAGGAAATGACTGTGTTGGAACATCCATCCGTTTAGGATGTAAGAGCCTCATTCAGTTAGAAATGATGCCAAAACTTCCAGATGAACGTCAGCCAAATAACCCATGGCCAGAATGGCCTAGAGTCTGCAAGACAGACTACGGTCAGGAAGAAGCTATCGCTGTATTTGGCAAAGACCCACGAGTATATCAGACAACCGTAAAAGAATTCATTGCCAATGAAAAAGGCGAAGTCTGCAAGGCAAAACTCGTAAAACTTGAAAGTAAATTCGACAAAAAAGCCGGAAGAAATATCATGGCAGAAGTCGCTGGCAGCGAGTATGAAGTACCTGTTGATTTGGTATTAATCGCAGCAGGATTCTTAGGAAGCCAGCCATATGTTACAAAAGCTTTTGGCTTAGATCTTACAGAACGCACGAATGTAAAGACAGTAGAAGGACATTTCAAGACAAATGTAGATAAAGTCTTTACTGCCGGTGATATGCATCGAGGACAGTCACTTGTTGTATGGGCAATTCGCGAAGGTCGGGACTGTGCAAGAGAAGTTGATAAAGCCCTGATGGGATACTCAAATCTGTAACTTCTGGTTTGCCGCAGGCAAAGAGACGCTCGCAGTAAATAAAAGAACCTATATTTGTGACTTTAGTCGCTGCGGTTTGAATACTCGCTTATACACGCTCGTATCCAAACCTTGCTCCGAGGCCACAAATATAGGTTCTTTTATTTACTGTGAGCTGTCTTTGGCTGCTGAAGTAAAGTCAGAATTTATGTTTTAAAAGATTTGGGGATTTTTTAGAAGTTTGTGGCTTGCTGAGGAATCAAACTTGAAAGGACTGACATTCAAACTGTTATCATTGTGTTACAATAATAAACTAAGTTTCAAACACGCTCTAATACATATGCAAATCAATCTTGTTCCACTACAGCATTTCTCATGCTAATCTCAATAAAATATGGCTAAAATTCAGTGCTTTTCACATCTATTTTCGTATCAGTCCACTAAAATTTAATTGCCTGGTATTTTTATATTCTCCGTATTCTTCCCCAAATCTTTTAATTGATTTGCCGGATTAGAAATAGACAGCCGTATTTCATCCAGAATTATCAGATGTAGATAACTCTCTTATATACGGAATAACAGGAGGTGTGCCACATTATATCAATAAACTGGATGTAAACAAAAATGTGGATGAAGCATTATTAGATAATTTATTTCTGCAAAAAATGTATAGTTGAAATTTTCCACAAGTTACAATCCACATCTTCTAAAAAGCATTTTTCAAACACGTTTTACCATTTTAAAAACATTCTCTGAGGGCGTCTCTTTGCCTGCGGTAACTCAAATTTACAAAAAATTTGGTGTTTTTTTCTATTATGAAAGTGAGAAAAAAGTGCTATAATCCCCTATGGCAGAATATATTCTGTAATAAAACGGAATAAAATAGTTATTTTTATGGAAGAATGTTTCTTAGAGAAAAGGCGATTTTACACCTTCATCGAAGGGGCATCCGATTGATTGAGCAAGAGATTGGAGTGACAGAAATGAATTTGACAGAAAAAGAATTTGTAAAGTTTTTAAGCAAGTTTGATGAACATCCATTTGATGTGAAAATTGGAGATGAGGTAAGCCATATAGGTAAGGGAGAGTCGGAATTTACAGTAATTTTTCATAAGATTCCGTCGATGAAAGAACTATTAACGAGTACATCAATTGCGCTTGGCGAAGCTTACATGGATGGAAAGCTTGAAATAGAAGGTGACCTGTACCATGCTTTGAATATGTTTTTAGGACAGATGGGTAAGTTTTCTACGGATAAAAAAGCGTTGAAGAAATTGATTTTTTCTTCACTTACGAAAAAGAACCAGCAGAAGGAAGTTTCCTCTCATTATGATATAGGAAATGATTTCTACAAAATGTGGCTTGATGAAACGATGAGCTATTCCTGTGGATACTTTAAGCATCCTGAGGACACTTTGTATCAGGCACAGGTACAGAAGGTAGAAAGAATTCTGGAAAAATTATATTTGAAAGAGGGGATGACACTCTGTGATATAGGCTGCGGATGGGGGTATTTACTGATTGAAGCGGCGAAAAAGTACGGAATTAAAGGTGTAGGAATTACTTTAAGTAAAGAACAAAAGAAGAAATTTGAGGAGCGGATTAAGGAAAATCATCTGGAAGATCAGTTGGAAGTTCGTCTGATGGATTACAGAGATTTGCCGGAATCTGGATTTAAGTTTGACCGAGTTGTCAGTGTCGGAATGCTTGAACATGTTGGAAGAGATAACTATGAATTGTTCATGAAGTCTGTAAAAAGTATTATGAATCCAGGCGGACTTTTCCTGCTTCATTATATAAGTGCATTGCAGGAACATCCGGGAGATGCCTGGGTAAAGAAATATATTTTCCCAGGTGGAGTTGTCCCATCACTACGTGAGATTATCAACATTGCAGGTGACTATCAATTCTATACATTGGATGTGGAGAGTCTTAGAAGACATTATAATAAAACATTACTCTGTTGGAACGCAAACTTCCAGAAACATAAAGATGAAGTAAGAGAAATGTTTGGCGAAAGATTCGTCCGTATGTGGGAATTATATCTTTGTGCTTGCGCCGCCACATTCATGAATGGTATCATTGATTTGCATCAAATATTATTTACGAATGGGGTAAATAACGATTTGCCGATGACAAGATGGTATTAATTTAGCTATATCAGATGTGAAATGATTCCCATCTCGCAGCAAGAATGCCGGGGCATTCTTGATTTTGAATCCGTAGAATTAATTATTAAGACTGCTCTGATTAATAAAGTACGCAGTCTATTTTGTATATGGAAAGTCGCGGTTGATTACGAGAAATTATCCATTCGAATCATTGGGTAAAAGAATCTGATGCAATAATAGATAAAATAATAAACGTAAGAAAATGAAGAGAGGAATTAAGGAAATGAATATTATATTAGCATCTGGTTCGCCAAGAAGAAAAGAATTACTGGCACAGGCTGGATTTGACTTTGAAGTAGAAGTAAGCAACGCTGACGAGAATGTGGCAGAGGAATCTCCGACAGAAATGGTCGAGGAACTTGCCGCAAGAAAGGCAGAAGCTGTCGTTAATCTTCATAATAAAAAAGAAGACAACTGCCTTGTAATCGGTGCTGATACTATTGTAGTGCTTGACGGGAAAATTCTTGGAAAGCCATCCGACGAAGCAGATGCTAGAGCGATGCTCGCCTCTTTATCCGGTCGGACACATCAGGTGTATACAGGAGTAGCGTTGTTTTCAGTAAAAGAAGGTATCATAGAAAAAAAGACAACCTTCCACGAATGTACCGATGTGACAATGGTTTCCATGACAGAAAAAGAAATCGCAGATTATGTAGCATCTGGCGATCCGATGGATAAAGCTGGAGCATATGGTATTCAAGGTCTGGCAGCGATATTTATCTCCGAAATAAAGGGAGATTACTACAATGTCGTAGGGTTGCCAATCAGCAGAGTATACCATGAAATTGAACAATTCTGATTTGCGTAGCAAAGGAGACGCTTCCAAAGAGAGCCGATGGTGTGCATCCCGTCAAGTAGACAATTAAAAAAATATAAAATTTTTGTGTTGC
>ERZ1673752.880-NODE-880-length-47490-cov-5.895162_pt1 | contig 47490 bp, 38 predicted proteins | sample MGYA00580195_ERZ1673752 | MGnify/ENA primary metagenome ERZ1673752 (study PRJEB41218, sample SAMN15661744) | gut metagenome | host: Homo sapiens | place: Canada: London | collected 2015-08-20/2019-03-30 | study: EMG produced TPA metagenomics assembly of...
TTAACAATTCCCACACTTCCGGAAACTGACAGTACATTCTTCTTACCGTACACTTCGTCTGTGTTTTTTAGCGATGATACTGCTAGATATTCATTTAGTTGTCTCTCTTTCCACGGCCCCGTAAATCCCCGAAATCGTATCTCTGGAACCCTGCTTCCCTTTTGCGGAAACATCTTATCGAGCATGGCTTTCTTGAAAGATTGGAGCTTCTCGAGTTTTTGCTCTTGGAGGGAGATAAGCTGGTCAAGAGATTGGAACATAAGTCCGATTTGCGCTTGTTCAGGATAGCTAGGCACTAAAATGCTTTTCGACAGAAGGTCTTCTTTTGTAATACCCTTAATAGAGGTTCCCTGAACTGTATTGATCTCCGCTTGTAATTTTTTATAGCAAGCATAACTCGTAAACAGAGGCTCCGTCTTGAGCTGACTTAATGATAAAAAATCTTGACTTGTGGCATAGGCAAATGGGATGAAGGCAAGCTTTCCCACCCCGACACGAGTTATGATCGCCAGAGACTTTGCCGGTATGAGTTGTGTGGCAGATTGATTCAAAGCATCTTGGTTGATGTATTTTCTTGGGTTAATGCCAACTACTTTCCCTTCAAGCAGATCAGAGGATTGTATCCATGGAATATTTCCATTCCAGAATTGCTCATTGGTAGTAGAAGGAGTCCCGCCACCATAGGTCCTTTCAGCCAGCTCCCCTAGCTTCTTCTCTTCCCACTCCCCTTCAAATCCCTTGAATCTTAGGGATGGTGTATTTGTATCTTCTTTCATGTTTCCCCCCTTCCCTATTGTTATCAGCTTCCACACTCTAGGAGCTGGTCCATGCCTTCAAGTAGCTCTCGCCCTCCAGGCAATCTCTCTTTTTCAACCGCTCCGGTGAAGGCTGCAATCCTGCAAGCCTGCAAGTCCGCAAGGCCGCCAAGCTGCAAATTCGCAAAGCTGCAAAACCGCAACACCGTCATTCTGCCAATCTGCTAACTCGCCAGGCCTCAACTACCGCTATTATAGACTAATTCCGGGCTATTGGGTATAATTGGGCATCACTGGGCATCATCAGGAGTGCGAGGAGGTGGTCTATGGAGGATCCAAAGCAGAAAAAATCTTCTTTCAAGCAGTTTTACCCTTTCCGCTATCCGGGAAATCTTGGAAATCCTTTGGTATTTGACCCCCGAGATGTTCAAGATAACCGGCTTTGGGGAATATTTGCTTACATTCCTGTCATGTGGCTGATTCCGCTTATTGTCCAACAGCGTCGGTCTCCCCTGATCAACTTTCATCTGAACCAGGGCCTAGGCTATGTGATCCTGAATATATCCGTTCAAGTCATTAAGTACTTTGCCGGAGAGCGCTATGGTTGGATCACTCCAATTTTGGGATATTTAGTCGATTTTTCTCGCTTCATTTCCTGTATTTATGCTATTACCGGTCGGGGCATCTTCATTCCTTGGATCGGTAAATATTTTCGCTTCTTTCGGGTCTTTTAACGACCGTCGCCCATTCGTCGCTTATGTGTGCAGCTTCCTTTCTTTCAGCAAATAATCCCTTGGAAAATAGTCCCTTGCCTGATCTCTCCCCATCACATAGTCCCTTGCCCAATCATCCCTTGGCCCTGATCCTTTCTGGTGGGACTTATGCCCCTGTTCCGGCCCCTCTGATCGAAGAGGCTGCTTTTGTCGTGGCCTGCGACAAGGGCCTCCAATATGCTTTGGCCCAAGAGATTTCCGTGGATCTCTGGGTAGGTGATGGGGATTCCCTATTGGAAGCTTTGGGACAAGGGGAAGAAGAGGCGAATTGCCCTTCCCCGGCCCAAGATCTACAAGCCGAGGACCAAGATCTGCTCCAAGACCTGCACCAGGATACCCAGACCCAACTCCAGGCCCAGCTTCACGTCCTCCAGGCCCGGCTTCACGCCCTCCAGGCCCAATACCCACAGTGCCTTAAGAATATGGAAGTCCTTGCCTTGCCCTGCCACAAGGATGAGAGCGATACCCTCCAGGCCCTCCTAGAAGTTTACCGGAGGGGCTACCGTCGCCTGGAGCTGGCTTCTGCCTTTGGGGGGCGGATGGACCATGCCTATGCCAACCTCCAGACCCTAGTCCGGGCCAAAGAACTAGGCTTTACTGAAGTGGTCGCCCGAGATACGCAGACGACCCTGACCGTCCTCCAAGGCGGGGATACGCTCAGCTTTATGGGCCCGGTGGGCCTGACCTTTTCTCTTTTTTCCTACAGTGAAGAGTGCCAAGGGGTTAGTATCCAGGGGGCAGCTTACCCCTTAGACAAGGGAACTCTAACACAGACTTTCCCCCTGGGACTGAGCAATAAAATCGCCCCCCAAGAGGAGGGCGAAAGCCAAGTTACAGGCCATCATCTTAGTCCTGGACTCGGCCAGGTGAACATATCTTTAGATGAAGGCTATCTCTTAGTTTTTGTCAATCTTGACGCATCCATCTAGACGCATCTATCTAGACCCGGTTCTTTTTCCAATCCCCCTTCCGGTAGAAGAAGTAGATAACCCCCCAGTTGGCCAACTCACGAACAGCGTAACAGACCCAGATCCAAGCTAAGGGAACCTGGAGTATTTGCACGAGAAGGTAGGCTAAGGGGAGTTGGACGGCCCAACGGGAGAGGAGGATCGCATAGAGGATGGGCCGGTTGTAGCCAGCGCCTGAAAAAGCAATCTGGTAGCCAAAGGTGAAGGAAGTGATGATCATAGAGAGGGCCAGCCAGCGGACCATGGGGTAGCCGGCGCTAAGGACCGTGGGGTCGTCGGTGAAAATCCGCAGAAATAGGCTTGGAAAGATCAGCAAGGGGAGAACCAAGGCGGTAATCACGACGACAATCATAACCTGGGCAATCTTAGTGAGATGCATGGCCTCCGTCTCATCATCCCGACCCAGAGCCTGGCCGACCAGGGAAGAACCCGCCATATGGAAACCAAAGACTGGGGTAAAGCCAAATTGCACAAATTTGCTCGAAATACCTGCCACGGTAATGGCTGTCGTGCCATAGCTAGCGATAAAGAGCATGAAGACGTTGTTAAAGGCCATATTGACAAAGTTCTGGAAGCCAGCGGGCAGGCCGATGCGCAAGAGGTCAAGGTCAATTTCCTTGTTGAGGGAGAAGAGACCACGGATGCTGATATGGCGTCCACCTTTCCCCATCAGGAGGAGGATAAATCCGTAGAGGAAGCTCACAGTCTGAGAAATGTTGGTGGCCAAGGCTGCCCCAAATACTCCCCAGCCAAAGCCTGGGATCCCCAATAAGGGGACCTTGTCAAACATAAAGATGGGGTCCAGGATGAGGTTCAAAATTGACGAGACAATCAAAAACTTCATCGGGGACTTAGAATCACCAGTACAGCGGAAGATGGTATTGACCGAAAAGGAGGAAAAAGCAATAGGAAGAACGAATATTCTCGGAATACCATAGGTCATGGCGGCCTCTTTGACCAGGGGATCCTTGGTATAGAGGTCCAAGAGAGGGGGGAGGAAGATGTAGAGGAGGACGCCGGTGATAACGGCTAAGACCACTTTGAAAGAGATGGTTTGTTCTGAAATCTTCCTCGTACGTTCCGTATCGCCTCGCCCATAGCTCTGCGAAATGAGAGAGACGGAACTCGTGCCAGCCACTTCGTTTAAAACCCCGAACATGGCAAAGATGACCGTAAAGAGGGTTACCCCCGATAAGGCTTCCTTGGAAATGCGTCCTACCCAGGCCAGGTCCACGATATCATAGATATTTTGAAGAACCGAAGCAATAATGCTGGGGTAAGCCAGGTTCCAGAGGGAACGACTTAAGATCTTTTTTTCGGGGGTCAGCCGAGCTTCGAGCTGGGCGGGGAGATGGATATGACTAGCAGGGGCATCCGAAGAAGTCTGAACTTCCGAAGAAGCCCGAGCTTCTGAAGAAGTCCCTGTTTGAGGGGGATGACTTTTCTCCTTGTTTATGAACGACTTTTTCAGAACAATACCTAGCCTTTCTTTTTTTATTTTCCCTTCTTTTTCTTTCCTTTGCTATCAAGGCCCCAGATCTTCTTGGCGGCCTGCATGAGGGTGAGATTATTTCCATAGCTCAAGGAACCTAGGTGGTAGACCTTGATAGAAAAATCAGCGACAAAGATAATGCTGATGATGAGGAGGAGGGCAGACAGGCCCATCTGCCAGATGGGGACCGCCGTCTGCAGGTAGCGGGGGGTCATACAGAGGATGGAGGTCAGCGGGAAGATGGAAGAGAACACCATAATCCCCCCATAGGGGTTCATATTTCCGTAGATCATCGCAAAATAGGCGAGCATAAAAATCATCATAATCGGGGTGATGGTCTTTTGGGCATCCTCCAACTGGTTGGCCAGGGCTCCGGCTGCAGCAAAGAGGTAGAAATAGAGAATTTCCCCTAAAATAGCAAAGAATAGAATAATAGCTACCACATCAACATGGATATAAGCCGTCAAATACTCCAGCAACATCTGCGGGTAGGAATCTTTGACGAAGAGGTAGACGAGCCCGCCCCCCAGGCAGTAGATGGCAATCTGGAAAATCGATAAAAAGATATTGGCCCAGACCTTGCCGTTGATAAGGCTGGAGATGGTCGTGTTGGTGATCAAAAGTTCCATGGTCCGGTCATTCTTTTCCCGGGCTACAGCTGTGGAAACGCTACCACCAAACATGATAATGATCTGATAAATCAAGATGCCGACAATAAAGGCAATGGTATAGCCAGGCAGGCCATTTTTGCCTAGGGAAATCTGGACGGCCGGGGTGGAGAAAGCGTTGATGGCTGAAACCAGCTCCGTGTCAATTTTATGCTTTGCCATCATCCCATCTCGCTGATAATTGTCTAAGGCCTTTAACACATCGCTGGGCTTGATGACCGATTTCACCTTGTCCGTATTGAAAAAGACCGCAATCGTCCCATCTGTACTTAAGGCTACGCCTAAATTATATTTGGCTTCCTCCAGGGCCTTTTCTAATTCCTCTACACTGGGAACTTTTATGGCCCCATCAAAGGGAGGATAGGCCACTAATTTATCATCTTTTAAGGCAAGTGGCTGAATCTCATATTTCTTCAATAAGGCTAGCTTTTTCTCTTCGGCCGCCTGCATATCTTCCGCCATCTTTTTGATATCCACGCCCGCAACATCAGAAGGGGAAATATTAGCTGCTGCCCCGGGATTCACCATGGCAATATTGGCGGGGGTAAAACTATCAGGATGGGTCTCCTTGAGCTGGATGATTTGCTCAGGATTCATATAACAATAGGCCAATTTCTTGCTGTCTGTGAGGGGCTTTTTCCCTTCTGTCCAGTCAGAAATGTTTTTAAAGACGGAAGCGATCACCGGCGAAGCGGTAATGAGCATAAGAATTACGGTTGTGATAATAAGTTGGGTCCAAAACGACTTCTTCTTTAATTGTGTTAAACACTCAAATTTACAGACTGTCCAGATCCTTTTTAATTCACTGTTCATGATACAGCGTCGTCCCTTCTATTTATTTTATTCCTTAGCAAGAAGCTTGGCTTGTACTTCAGACGCTAATTCATCATTTTTAGCCAGGTTAATAAAAATGGTCTCGAGGTCATTATCCACGGGTTCAAACGATTTCAAATCCAGCTGCTGCCCTAAGGCAAATTGATAGAAAGCCTGCTTTTTTTCTTCAGTGGGAAGGTGGAGACGGAGTATTTGTTCTTTTTTAACAGGATTCTCCTCGACTCGGGCTCCTAGGTCTGGTGCCTTTTCCTGTAAGATCTGATAGAGGGCCTCGGGGGTCCGATTGTAGATAGAAATTTCATAATCTCCGATATTCATCGCATTCTTCAGTTCCTCAAGGGAACCCGTCACAATCAGCTGGCCCTGTTGGATCATCACCACATCGACGCAAAACTGCTCAACCAGGGTCATCTGGTGGCTCGAAAAAATGAGAAGAACATCCTTCGATTGCATATAATCGGTAATCAGATCCTTGATCATCATGGCATTCACAGGATCCAAGCCACTGAAAGGCTCGTCTAAAATCAAGATATCAGGATCATCGATGAGAGCCTGGGAAATCTGAATCTTTTGCTTGTTCCCCTTAGATAAGGTTTTCAACTTTTTCTTGGCATAGTCGCCGAGTTCCAAGGCATCAATCCACTTATTGGCTGCCTTGAGAGCCGCTATTCGATTCATACCCTTGAGTTCAGCAAAATAACAGAGTTGGTCTACCAGCGAAACTTCCGAGTACATGCCCCTTTCCTCGGGCAAATACCCCACTTTCACTTCACTCCGGCGGAAAGGTTCCCCATCGAGGAGAATTTCCCCCTCGTCTTGGTGAAATACTTCCATAATGCAGCGCATGGTTGTCGTCTTTCCCGCTCCGTTTCGGCCCAGAAAGCCCATGGTCCTTCCACTTTCCACCGTAAAACTAATATCATTTACAGCTTTTTTTTCTCCAAAAGACTTTTTGAGATGGCGAACTTCCAGCTTCATAGCATCTTTCCTTTCCGCCGTACTTCTATCTTTTTTGCAAGCAAATATTCCTGCCCGCCTGTCAGCACAGCTGTTCTATTTTACCAGCTGAATCGCCCACTGTCAAGATGACCAGACGGCTGTGACTTTCTTCGCAGCGATGGCGATGGTGATGCCGGGGAAGACCTGTTTGGGGACAAGGAGGCGGTCTGCCCCTACCATGGCTGCCCGTTCGCAGACATTATCCACCCCGGTTACCCCCTGAACAAAGGAGGAGGCCGTAAAGTTTCCTGGTACAGCTAACAGCTTTTCTGACGAATAACAGTGAAAGGGAAGCTGGCGGTCCTCAGCGAGGGACAAGAGACCTGGCTCATGGAGCTTCAAGTCAATGGATGCCAAGCTTACCAAGGCCTTGGCCTGTAAAGAAAAGCGAGCAAGGACCTGGTCTAAGGCGGCTGCCAAGGCCGAAGCCGGGGTCCCCTTACGACAACCCATCCCTACTTGGAGGATGGGGGGAATGAGAAAGAGGGTCCGGGCAAAGGGGGCCTGGGTTCGGACGGAAATGGCGATCCCTAGGGGAGGGGGTGGAAAGGAGGGCTCTGAGGAGGATAACGATGGGGATAGCGTTAAGGAGACTGAGCTGGGTGGCGAGGGGGACACCAAAGGGGACCCCGATGAGGACAGCGAGGCTGGGCTTTCATAAGGGTAGAGGCCAGGAGGGAGGAGGCCAGCAATGGGAAAGTCCGAATAGACGGGCAGGTCACCCTCTAAAATAGCAGCGGATATATCCTTCGCAAGGCCCATGTCTGCGATGACAAGACCCTGGCTTTGGGCCCAGGAGTCCACAGCAAATTTTTGGTGGAGGTCGGTGGCCGTGGTGATAATGGCCTGGGCCCCGAGGAGGGGAGCTAAAGCTTGCGCCAAATGATTAGCCCCTCCCAAGTGTCCCGAAAGAATGGGGATCACATAGTGGCCCAGGTCGTCTATGACGAGGACGGCCGGGTCTTTCGTCTTATGTTGGACCCAAGGGGCGATCTGGCGGACCGCAATTCCAGCGGCTCCAATAAAGATCAGGGCATCCATGTCAGTAAAGAGGGGGCCGATCGTCTTCGCAAAGGGCTTGGAGATGGGCTCCCAGCCCCGGTTCAGGGGTCGATCTTGCTGGCTCTCCTGGTCCTGGTTCAGGGCCGAGCTAGTTCCCTCCAAGAGCCGTGGCACCGTAAACAGCCGACAAAGATCAAGGGCCTGGAGATCAGCCCCAGGCCCTTGATCTTCCCAGCCTCTCCGCAGGCGGTCCGCCAGAATCATACCCTGGCGACTATAGGTGATGATCGCAAGCTTCACCGCTTATTCCTCCTCTTCGGGATCCTTTCCCTGGCGGAACAGGGTGGTAAAAGTCGGATCATAGAGGCGGGAGCGGTTCTCCGGCGGCTCTAGGCATTGGCCCACGACCAGCAAAGCGGTATTCTTCAGCCCTGCCTTTTTGACGGTTTCCGAGAGCTGAGCCAGCTTCGTCCGGTAAATTTTCTCCTCCGGCCAAGATACCTTGTAGAGGATGGCCACCGGGGTCTGTGGATCTAGTCCCCCCTTGATCAAATTTTCCTGCACCTTGTCGGCCAGGCCCGTACTAAGATAAAAGATCATGGTGGCCTCGTGTTGGGCGAAGGAAGCCACCGATTCTTTTTCCGGGACTGGGGTCCTCCCGGCCTCCCTGGTAATAATGACACTTTGACTGACTTCAGGAACCGTGTATTCCACCTTCAAGGCAGCCGCCGCCGCACAAAAGGCACTGACCCCAGGGCAGACATCGTAGGCGATACCCAGCTTATCTAAGGCCTGGAATTGTTCCTGGATTGCCCCATAAATAGAAGGATCCCCGGTATGGAGACGAACTGTTGTGAGCCCCTTGGCCTCCGCCTCTTGGATGACCTGGATCACTTCCTCTAAGGTCATCTTGGCGCTGTTATAATTCGCACAGCCCTCCTTGGTCAGGTCCAAAAGAGCTGGATTCACCAGAGAACCAGCGTAAATCACCACATCGGCCTCCCGCAAGAACTTGGCCCCACGTACCGTAATTAAATCCGGGGCCCCACTCCCTGCCCCTACAAAATGAACCATTCTATGACCTCCTCTAATATTGATCTTGTACAAATCTTAGCAAAATGATCCAAACAAAAATATACACACAACTACACTAAATTTCTTTTACCAGCAACTTCCCCTGCCGCATCTCCCAGAGCTCATCAAAGAGAGCGTAGATTTCATCGCTCAGATGGTGGGTAATGACGATCACCGTACGATGATTCTCGCTTACGGCCATTTGCGTCAATTTCAGGGCCGTCGGGGGATCGAGATTTGCAAAAGTCTCATCGAGAATAACCACATCCGGCTGGTAGAGCTCAATCCTTGCCAGGGCAATCTTTTGTTTTTCACCGCCAGATAAAGTTTGCCCCGCTTGTCCCATCCTATGATCCAAACCATCTGGATAGCGATCTAACAAATACTCCAAATCCACTTTTTTAATCACTTCTCTCACTTCTTCATCGTAAAGGAGGGGTGGAAGAGGGTAATGTTATCCCGGAGGCTGGCCTCGAAAATGAAGGTGCTCTGGCTACAAGCAAGGACCGCCCGGGCCAGATCTTCAGGATCAATCGCCTGGATATCCATCCCATTGAAGAAAATCGATCCCTCCTGCAGGGGATACATGCCAGTAATGAGCTTGGCTAAGGTGGATTTCCCAGAGCCCGAGGGGCCCACAAGGAGATATTTTTTGCCTTGGACCAGCTTGGCATCGACCCCATCTAAAACCTGATGGTCATCATAGGAGAAAGACAGCTTGCGGGCTTCGATCTTTTGGACCGGGCGCTGCAAGGCTTGTACGGGCTGGGGTGCCGGGCTTGGAATATCGCCCTGGCTAGTTGTATTGCCCTGGCTAGCTGCAGGGACCGCCGGATGTAATTCCTCCTTAAGGCCTGCAAACATTTCCCCTGCACTCTTCATTTCCGTCAGATCCTCACTCATCGTCTCCAGCGGGGAAGCGATATAGACGACCAATTGCGAGGCCATGATCATCATGCCGACAGTCATCTTACCTGAAATAATCAGCATGGCCCCTAGGAAAAAGATGCCGACGTAAATCACTTGACCAAAACTAAAAGAAAATAAGCGAGTAAGAGAAGAAAAGACCCTGCTTGAGAATTTAGCCTTTTCGAGGTCGGCCCCAGCTTCTTGGAGGGAGGAGAGGGAGTATTTGTTCAAGTTGAAGCTCTTAACTAAGTCAAAACCATTCAAATGCTCCGTCGCCGTGGTCGAAAAGGCCTCGGCTTTTTTCATTTCTTGGTCTTTTCTTTCTGCAAGTTTTGGCCCCATGATCCGAGGGATTAACATCTGCAGAGCCGTTGTCCCTAGGACGAAGAGGGTCAACCAGGGGGAGATGAAGCTTAGGAGGACCAGGCTGATGGCAAAGGTTAAAATGTCCGAAAAGAAGGAAAAGAAGATCTTAAAATAAGATTCTTCGATCATTGAACATTGGCTGGTGAGAGTCGCCAGCCAGGCCCCTGTATTTTTTTCGTGGAAAGCCCGGTAAGGCATGTTCCAGATGTATGTGGCCAGGTCGTTCCTGAGATTGTTTTGTGCGTGCTGGATGGTCCGCCATTTCAGCCTTTTGCTCAAATAATCCACAGTAAAATATAAGATCATATAAATAACCAGCCAGATGGCCACGGACCAAGCTTTGGTGAGGGTCCCGCCCATGGCTAAATCGACGCATTTCATCATGACATAGGCCAGAGCAATGTCCAAGATGCCGCTTAAAATCACAAAAACCAGGGTCAGGCTCAGACGCCCCCTTTGCCCCCTGGCTAAGTAGGAAAATAATTCTTTCATATCTTATTGATCTTCTTTCTAGCTAGCCTGAGCTTATTAGTTCAAGCTTATTAGCTCAAGCTTATTAGCTCAAGCTACTTTGCAGGAGCAGGTGACAATTTTACTTCTACAGCCTAGCATATCAGCGCAAAAAGGCCAATCTGGGAGCAGACATTTGACTTGATGGGAAATGAGCAGAAAAGAGCAAACTTGGGGCGGGGTTTTGGTCTGTTCGAAAAATACGCCTGACCCCTTGACAGAACTTTTTTAATTGCGTATCCTTACAAGGCGTTGGGCTTTCTGTCCAGCGGTCGGCCCATGGAGAAGTACCCAAGAGGTCGAAGGGGACGGTTTGCTAAACCGTTAGTAGGGGCAACTCTAGCGAGGGTTCAAATCCCTCCTTCTCCGCCAGTATTGTCCATTAATATAAGAAAGGCTCCTAGGAAATTTCCTAGGGGCCTTTCTTTTTTGTGTCAGATATAGTTTACAACGGGCATAGCAGATATGGGTTGCAGCAGGTATAGATCGCAGCGGGTACAGTTGCAGCGGGCACAGTTGCAGCGGGCACTGATGGCAGCGGTTCCTTACCCGTAGTAGTTTTCAAGGTAGGCCTCTGGATCCATGATTTTACTGCCATAGGGCATGAGGGCCAGTTGAGCTAATTTAAAAAACTGGAGGCCAAAGGGAATGCCAATGAGGGTGATGCAGGCTATTAGACCAAAGCCGAAAGCGCTAAGGGCTAAGGGCAGACCGCAAAATATGAGCCAAATAAGATTTAGGACGAAGCTTCCCATACTCGTCCCATAGACGATGATCTTACCAAAGGGGGCTAGGCAAAGTTTCGCAATTTTCATGCAGGGAATGCCTAGGGGAATCCCAATAATAGATATGTAACATAATAATCCAGCGATGGCCCATCCGGCACTTAAAATCAAACCGCCGAAGATCAGCCAGATAATATTCATAAGGGTTTTCACAGGTCTACCTCTTTCTTTGCACAGACCTTGCTGAAGTCTTGCAGATTGCCTTTTTTGGCACTATGATAGACCTATTATACCAAAAAACTTGCTGGTAGGGACGAGGGAATATTTGTTGCAAATGACAGAGAATATATTTCAAATTCGGGCATTACGGTATGGAGAGATTTTGGCGATTGACCAGCTTGACCTGCGTCAAGGGGAAACGACAGTCCTCGTGGGGCAAAGTGGCAGTGGGAAGACGACCCTGTTGAAGCTCATCAACCACTTGATTTCGCCTAGTTCTGGTACCATCTTATACAAGGATAAAAGTGTGAATGAGTGGGATCCCATCGCCCTACGCCGAGAAGTCGTCATGGTTGGGCAAAGTCCGCTGATCTGGGAAGGAAGGGTGAGGGATAATTTGCAGATGGGGCTGCGCTGGGCGGAAAAGGAGATGGCCAGCGATCAGACCTTGGAGGAGGTCTTAGATCTCGTTCACTTAGACCAGGCTTTGACAGTGGACCCTCAGGTCTTTTCTGGGGGTGAAAGGCAACGGCTTGCCCTGGGACGGGCCCTCCTGCTCCATCCCCAGGTTCTTCTTATGGACGAACCTTCTTCGGCCTTAGATCCGGCCACGGCCCAGGCGGTGATGGCGGATGTCCTTGCGGCCCTTCGTAAGGAGGGGACGACGGTGATTATGGTGACCCATGACCTGGCCTTGGCTAAGGAGCAGGGAGACCGAGTGCTGACGATGGTAAATGGAACCATCCTCCAGGAGGAAGGGTAAGATGGATGTGCAAGATATTTCCTTATGGCAACTGGGCAGTGCCTATCTTTTTGTCCTTCTGAGCCTGGGCATTTGTGCGGCTAGGGGGATCCCCAAATATAAGGATTTAGTTCTCGCTTCCCTCCGGATGACGGGGCAGTTGGCCCTGGCTGGTTGGGTCTTGCGTTGGGTCCTCCAAGATCCCCAGCCCTGGGTCACGGTGGTGATTTTCCTGGTCATGGAGGCTTTTGCCTCTTTCTCGGTTTTTCGTCGGGTGAAAGGAACTTTGACCCCAGCCCTGAAAAGGGCGGCAGCGGGATCTCTCTTCCTGGGCACGACGGCTAGTTTGACTTATTTTATCCTGGTCGTGGTCCAGGTCCATCCCTGGTATGCCCCCCAGTATGGGATTCCTCTTGGGGGGATGATCATTGGTAATGCCATGACAGCGGTAAGCTTAGCTGCTGGCCGCCTCTTAAATGACACTTCCCTCCAAAGGGATCAGATCGAGGGGGCTCTCATGCTGGGGGCAAGACCCCAAGCCATCATGAAGCCCATCGTTGATCGGACTTTTGATGCAGCCTTGATGCCTACCTTAAATTCCATGTTGGGGATGGGGATCGTCTTTTTGCCAGGTCTTATGACCGGGCAAATCCTCTCTGGCAGCTCGCCCGTAACTGCCATTAAATACCAAATTGCTATAATGTTAGGGATCCTGGGGAGCGTTTCCCTCTCGACCATCCTCTTTTTACTCTGGGGGTCGAGGTCGCTCTTTAATCGCCAGGCCCAGTTCCAGGACTTAGGAAACAAGTGAGAGCGGGGGCCATCGCTAAGGTGTTCGATGGCCAGCGACCATTAGAAAGGATTATTTTGTTTAGACCTGTTATTTTAGCGGATTATCAACCACAAGAAGAGGAGGCCTTGCTCCTTCAAAATCGCTCTGCCCTCATCATAAGAACGATCAACATAGCTTGGCCTGCTATCTTAGAGAGCGTTTTTATTGTTTTAGCTTCTACAATCGATACCCTCATGGTCTCAGCCCTTGGCATGGAGGCCATTTCGGCGGTCGGCTTGACTACGCAGCCCAAGTTTGTCTTTTATTCGCCTTTTATGGCGATCGCAGTGGCCCTGTCGGCCCTGGTTGCCCGCCGCAAGGGGGAGGGAAGGAGGGAGGAGGCCTACCACACCTTTGCCCTGGCCTTTGTCCTCGTGCTCATCTTATGCGGCCTGATTACAGGCCTTTGCCTGGCCCTGGCCGACCCCTTGATGCGCTGGGCAGGCAGTAATGCGGAGACCCATGCCGATGCTGTCCTTTATTTTCGCATCATCATGGGGGGCTTGATCTTCAACATGGTGACCAACGTCATCAATGCAGCCCAGCGGGGGAGCGGCAATACCCAAATTGCTATGGTGACCAATGTCGTCTCGAGTCTCACCAACGTCTTTTGCAACTATCTTTTAATCGAGGGTCATTGGGGCTTCCCCGCCTTGGGGATTCAGGGAGCAGCCATCGCTACGGTACTGGGGGCTGCCGTGGCCTGTGTGATGAGTATTCTTTCCATTTGCAAACCGAAAAGCTATATCTTTCTCCCCCACTTTTTTGGAATGAAAGAAAAGTGGAGTCTTGAGCCCCTGAGTGCCTTGGGTAAGATGGGGGTTGGCATATGGATCGAAAACCTTCTGATGCGGGTGGGCTTTATTGTAACGGCCTTTATTGCGGCCAGGCTTGGCACCATCGAATTTGCTGCCCACCAGATTGGAATGAATATGCTTGGCCTCAGCTTTGCCTTTGCCGATGGCCTCCAGCAAGCTGCCGTGGCCCTGACGGGTGAGAGTCTGGGGAAGGGGGAGAAGAAACTGGCCTTGACCTATGGCCACCTCTGCCAGCGGATTGGGCTGATCCTCTCCATCCTCATCGCTATCGCCATCCTCTTTGGGACACCTTCCTTTTACCGGCTCCATAACGATGCGGAGGACGTGATAGCTATGGGACGTCAAATCGGTAACTTCTTAATTTTCATTGTTCTCTTTCAGATTTCTCAGATTATCTATGCCTCTTGCCTCCGAGCAGGTGGCGACTATTGGTATACGCTGATGTCGTCGACCGTCAGTGCGGCCATCATCCGGACCATTGTGACCCTCATCCTGACCCAAATATTCCAGCTCGGCTTGGCCGGTATCTGGTGGGGAATATTTTCTGATCAATTTTCTCGCTATATCTTTTTGAGTATCCGTTTTTTACAGGGAAAATGGTTGGTAAAGAAGGTCTAATGCTTCTCTTCCTGACGTAGGGTCTTTTAACTTTTGGTAAATATGTTAGAATGTCACTACTATTTTCAGGGCCCTCTGGGGCCTAATTTGGGCCTGTTGGGTTTGGACACTTGCGTGCGGCGTCAAGGCGGAGCCGAGGAGACGCATGCCCAACGGCAGGAAGGATGCTTGTACTGTGGTTTTTTCCAGTTTGGTTTTTATTTACCTCTTTTTACCCCTTTGCCTAATTGCTTATTATGCGGGTAGGGATATTAAGGTAAAGAATGGGGTACTCTTGGTTTTCTCTCTGGTCTTTTATGCCTGGGGGGAGCCGGTCGGCATTTTCCAGATGGTCATCTCGGGCCTTTTGGTCTTTTTGTCAGGGCTTCAGATGGAGCGGGTGAGAGGGAATCTGATCAAACGCCGACAGTGGCTAATGATAGCCATTGTCGCCGCCTTGACCCCCCTCTTTATCTATAAATATCTGAATTTTTTCATTGATAATATCAATGCCCTGGCTTCTTCTACTATCCCCCGTGCCAATCTCACGATGCCCATCGGGATCTCTTTTTATACCTTCCAAATTATCACTTACGCAGTAGACCTCTACCGGGGGGAGTGTGAGCTTCAGACCAATTTTGGCCAATTTTTGCTCTATGAGTCTTTTTTCCCCCAACTCATAGCGGGGCCTATTGTGCGCTACAAAGATATTGCCGAGCAGATTGCCTACCGGACCTTTACCCTGACCCAGGCTGCAGCGGGCGTCCGCCGTTTCCTTTTTGGCCTAGCCAAGAAGGTCATTTTGGCCAATCAACTGGGCAAGATCGTGGACCAGGCCTTGAGTTCCCAGCAACTCGGCCAGATTAGTGTCTTGGAGGCCTGGGTGGGCCTCCTTGCCTTTAGCTTGCAGATCTATTTTGACTTCTCTGGTTATTCGGACATGGCGATCGGGCTGGGCAAGATGTTTTCTTTTGAATTTAAAGAAAACTTCAATTATCCCTACATGAGTCGGAGTATTTCGGACTTTTGGCGTCGTTGGCATATGTCCCTGGGGACCTTTTTCCGGGACTATGTCTATATTCCCTTGGGGGGCAACCGCCGTCACCAGTTTCTCAATATCCTCGTAGTCTGGTTTTGCACAGGTTTCTGGCACGGGGCTTCCTGGAACTTTATTATCTGGGGCTTGTATTTTGCCGTTATCCTCCTCATTGAAAAGTACATCTTTTCGCATTTCTGGAAGCGGGTTCCGACCCCCATTCAGATTATCTATGCCTTGTTCCTCGTGATGCTGGGCTGGGGCATCTTCTATTATGAAGATTTTGCCCTGGGAAAGATTTTCTTCTCCCGGCTCTTTGGACTGGGAGGGGCACCTCTGGCCAACCTCTCTGGCACCTTACTCCTCCAGCAGAATATTCCTCTCTTGCTCGTAGCTATCTTATCCTGCCTCCCGGTAGTCCCTTGGCTTAAAAAACAAGGGATTGTGGTAGACCATGCCTTGGCTACAGAGTCCATGCCCCTCTATGGGGTCACAAATATTATCTTTATGATCCTGATCCTCTTTGTCACCACTTTTAGTCTGGTGGCCGATAGCTTTAATCCCTTCCTTTATTTCCGCTTCTAGTACTTGTACTTTCTGTAGTTCTTCTACCTCTTGTACCTTGGAGAAAATGTTGCCATGTTTTTGATTGATTCTTTTAACCTTACAAGTTTATCTTTCCCTTTCTTTCAGAAGGCTTCTGCCCCGGCCCTAGGGGGGGCCGGCGGGGGAAGCTCCCGGAAAGGGGCTTCCTCTGACCCTGGCCAGCAAGGCAATCAAAAGGCTGGCAAACGTCGTACAGGTCCCACCAGTTTTCGTCCCCAAGGGTCTGCGGATCCCCGGGTCCGGGAAATTGCTGACCAGGTCATGGAGGCCCATCGCCCTAAAAAGTCCATTCAGCGTCCTGGTATTGATTATCCGGTAGAACCGGAGGTGGACTATGATATTTCGGCACTCTTTCACAAGGTGCCGATTCAGCGGGAGACAGTACAGCCAGGGGGCCAGGATGGAAAGCAAGCAGGGGAGGCGATTAGCCAGGGGGCTGCAGCCATCAGCCAAGCCGGTGCCAGTCTAAGGGACGCTAGCCAGGGTCTAGGTCGCAAAGTAAGCAAAGATCCCCGCCAAGGGGCTAGGCAGGAGGCGGTAGCAGCAGCCATGGCCCAGACTGCCCAGGCCCAGGAAAGACAGGCTCAGGCTGCCAAGATCCAGGGGGAGACCCAGATTGCAAGTTCCCTAGGCACAGCCCCCTCCAATAAGACTACTTCCAGCGAGCCGACTTCTGCCTCTGAAGCTACTAGCAAGGGGCTGACCAAGGCTCTTTTTCCCACGAAAGTCTCTCAGAAAAAGTCGGTTACCCCGAAAGACGGCTTGTCAAAAGCTAAGCGCAAATTCTTGGCCCCCTTGCCCAAGGCAACAGCCAAAAATCAGGCAGAAGAAGCAGCTGATGTCAACTATTTGAAGCAGAATTTTAAGACCAAGGCCGAGGATCTGATGCCCTCGGTGGTGCCGCCTTTCCAAGATTTTGGGTCTGAATCCTCTGAGCCCCATACGGCTCCTGGGAGTGGGGGCGGGTCTGCCCCCTTCCTGGATCCCAGTGAGAGTACCTATGGGGCAAAGCCCGGTGAAGGGGATTGGAGCCAAGACGAGGGCTTCCAGGCCAAGGACCCCATCGATTCTTATGTGGATGGGGATGCCTTTGTTTCCGATGAAGCCTTTATGCAGTACTTTACGAAGGCTGAGCGCAACAACCAAGCTATTGTTCTAGCCTTTTTGGCGATCTTAAGCTTGGTAGGACTGGCCTTTTGGATTGTTCCTGACCGCCCTGAGTCAGCAATGGAAAAAAGAAAGCTACAAATGATCCCAAAGGTGACCATCAAAACTTGTCTGAGCGGGGACTTGATGCGGGAAATGGAGAATTATTATACAGACCAATTTCCTTTAAGAGAACGCTTTATTGGCCTTCATACCAGGGTCCAACAGGTCATGGCAGATTGTGTGCCCACGTTAACGGGTAAGAAGGAGGATAAGGTGCGCCTGGTCCCTACCCACCGAGATACGGCCCAGGGCGGGGAAGATTTCCGAAAGGTTTTGGAGCAAAAGCAAAAGGAGGGAGTCTGGAAGCCCGGAGAGACGGGCCCGGATACAATTTCCCCTACGGCTAGTGAAGCGACCGACAAAGAGGGCGGTACTGCCGCAAGCGAGGATACCCAGAATACGAGCGCCGAGACCACTTCCTCTACGGATGCCTCGACCTCAGAAAGCAGGAAAGCTTCCGACTCAGAGAAAGCTAGCGAAACAAAAGCAACGAAAAAAGATAAAAGAGATCAGAAAAGTCAGGCTATGGGAGAAAATCAGGCAGTGAACCGTCAGGCGGGTGCTATCTTCATAGCCCAGGACCGGGGATTTGAAGTCTTTGGTTTTGGCCCTATCTTCTTTAAAAATTATGGGAAACGCCTGAATTACTTCCAAGAACAGTTAGAGGGTAAGGCCAGGTTGATCAGCCTCCTGGTCCCCACCGCTGTGGCCTTCTATGGACCGGAAGAATACAAGACCGGGGACCATTCCCAGTATGATGCCATTAACCTAGCTTATGACACCATGAATTCTTCGATTGTAAAGGTCGATGCCTACCGCGAATTGGGCGAACATTATGACGAGTATCTCTACCTCAAGTCGGACCACCACTGGAATGGCCGGGGGGCTTACTACGCCTACAAGGCCTTTTGCGACGCCCTGGGCTTGAAAGCCCAGCCCCTGTCCGAGATGAAGCCCCTCCCTACGGGATCGACTTTCATGGGGAGTCTCTATGGCTTTTCAGGGAATGATCCCTTCTTTGAGACCCACCAAGACACCATTGAAATGTTCCAGCCCAGGGCTAAGGGAACTTTGACCATGTATTCCGATGCTACGATGTCCGATCCGGCACAAGGGATCCTCCTAGATCCTTCTGCCGCCGAATGGCAGCCCAACCACTACCTCCTTTTCTCAGGTGGGGATGTGGCCCTATCTCTCATTAAATCGGATACGAAAAATGGGCGGAAGATCTTGGTGATCAAAGATTCTTACGGAAATGCCTTCGTGCCCTATCTGATGAATGACTATGAGGAGGTCTATGTAGTGGATCCTCGTTTCTTCAAAGATCCGCTGATCCCCTTCATTACCCAAAAGAAGATCCAAGATGTCCTGGTGCTGAACTATACCTTCTGTCCTAGTAACGATGGCTGGATAGACCCCTTCGATCACCTCATTGGCTTACCCGACACGTATTTTAATGAGTAAGGTCAGATAGAAAAATGGGGACAGGAATATTTGTTAAGAAAAAATGAGCAAGATGTTTCATTTCTATGAAAATTGCTATACAATGAGAAGTACTACGGTATAGAGGAGGAATTCTAGACCATGCATAGGAAGAAATTATCCCTGCTTTTCTTGGCCCTCGTTATTTTTGCAACGAGTCTTGTGGCTCCTATCGGAGCAGGCCAAAAAGAGGATGTATCGGCCCTGGGTTCGGAGGAACTTAGTGTCTCTCCCACCAATCCTGAATTCGAAGAAAATGAAATCTTCGTCCTGCGGGCAACGCCAGCAGGGGAGGAAGCTGCGAATGCAACAGGATTTCGCCAGGCCCCGACCGTTTATCATAGTAACTATGATCTCTTAAAACAACGTCAAGCGGGACCCTTTGCCCAGTTGGGGGCAGGACAGCTACCTGCCAAATTTGACCTGCGTGACGCTGATCCGAAGAAATTGACTTCTGTCCGTGACCAGGGTCCGAACGGAAGCTGTTGGACTTTTGCTACCTATGGGTCTATGGAATCCTGCCTGTTACCAGGTGAAGAATGGGACTTTAGTGAGAAGAATCTGCGCAATGGCCATGGTTTTGACTGGCCCCCAGATAAGGGAGGCAACCGGGAAATTTCGGCGGCTGTCCTTTCTCGTTATGATGGTCCGGTGAAAGAGGCAGATGACCCCTATAATGCCTTTGATTTTAGGGTAAAGAGAGGGGTGACCCGGGTCAAGGACTTGGATCGAGTTATGTATTTGCCGGATGTCCGCAATGGAAATGATAAGGATGCCATGGATGCCATTAAAAGGGCCCTGCAAGAGAATGGCGCAGTTTATACCACCATCAGCGGTGACGAGCGTTTTTTCAATAAAGACACCAATGCTCACTATGATGGTCGTAGGGCAAGGGCCAACCACGCTGTCACCATCGTGGGTTGGGATGACAACTTTAGCAAGGATAAATTCATCCTGAGGCCTCAAGGAAACGGAGCCTGGATTGTTCGTAATAGCTGGGGATCGACTTGGGGCGAGGATGGCTACTATTACGTCTCGTATTGGGATGGCTGTGTGGCAAAATTGAATGCCCAGTTTATTGCCAAAGCCAAGTCCAACAAAGACGTCTGGTACCATGACTTTTATGGAATGACCAACTCGGTCGGTTACTATCAAGAGACTGCGTGGGCGGCTAACGTCTTTGGCAGGACCACGGAGGATGTGAATTTAGATGAAGTCGGTTTTTTCATCCCCTCCGATGGAGCAAAGTATGAACTTTACCTCAACCCTGACATCAAGGAACCTAAAGAGGGCTTTAATGAGCGGATCCTTCTTGCAAAGGGTGAAGTACCCTATGCCGGTTACTATACGGTCACCTTTAAACCACAAAGGATCAAGAAGGGCAGCTTTTTCAGCCCTATCCTCAAGATTACGACGCCTGACTACAATCAGCCGATCCCAGTAGAACAGCGCTATAATAATTTCTGCTCCCGCGCTAGGGCATATAGCGGAGAGTCCTATATTTCTAAGGATGGCAAGGTTTGGGAGGATCTCACTTCGAAGCTGTCTGCCAATGTCTGCATCAAAGCGATGACCCGCCCTGCGAATGGATCGCCAGAACCCTCTGAGCCGACAGAGCCGACGAAGACAACTCAGCCGACGGAGCCAAGCCCAACTTCGACGCCAACTCCAACTAAGAAGCCAGAGCCAACTAAGAAGCCGAATCCCACTCAAAATCCTGAACCGACCCAAACAGTAGAACCCGTCGAACCCACTCAGTCCTCTGGGCGGGTGCAAAAGATTACCCTGCGGGCGGACAAGAACAGCCTCCAGGTCAATGAAAAGGTTCGAATTATCGCAGATATTGAACCCAAGAGCGCCCAGAATACATCTTTACAGTGGATATGTGAAAATAATCTTGGTATGATGGACCAATGGGGCTACTTCCATGCCTACAGGGCAGGGGAAGAGATTATTACCGCCAAAACGTCAGATGGAAATGAAGTTTCTGGAAGCATTCGCTTAACCATTACCCCTAAGGTGAAAAAACAGTTGAAGATTGGCATTACGGTAGAAACATCAAAGCTGAAAGCGGGCGAGCAGTTGAAGTGCCGCTTTGTGTTAACCGATCAAGACGAGCAGCGTGTCCCTAGGAAATTCTTTAACATTCGAATCTTAGAACCCAATGGCCAGCCGGTGACTTGGATCTCAGGCTTTACGAATGAAAAAGGAGAAGATTACGCTGCACGTACCTTAGCCGTGGGTCTTGATCCGGGTTTATACACGGTGGAGGCCTTCCTTCAGAACGATCGTGACTTTGATGATATGAAGGAAACGGCAAGTTTCCGTATTCTTGGCGAAAATGAAAAACCTGATGAGGAAGATTCGTCTTCACTTATTTACTTCGCAAATTATGTGAGTAAGCCCTTTTACTCCTTCGATCAGGACAAAGGCTATACCTTTATCTTCCTCAAGGATGCCAATCGCCAGCCTATACGCTGGTTGCGCGTTACCTTGAATTTAATTGCCCCGAACGGCGAGGTCGTAGGAACACTCGAAAAGGTGACAGATTATTACGGACGAGTATACTCATATATTCAGCCCAATTTAGCCAAAAATAATAAAAATTATACTCCGGGTACTTATACGATTGAGGTCAAGGCCCCTTATAAGGAACGTATGTATAGTCACCAAGTTCACTTGATTTTCCGATAAAGAACATTTACAATCCTAGGGAAGATCATTCAGAATTTTAATAAAGAAGATCAAGAATCGCAGTAACGAAGATCATCCTGGATCACAATCGAAGGATTAAGACAATACAACGATTCCTGTTAAGAGTGGACGTCCTTAGCTTAGCTAAGGGCGTCCTTTTTTCTTATTTGGTAGACTTCCGATAGTAGTCCTTGGAAAAGTCGTCGGATATCATACTACAAGAGCTGCAAGAGAGGTCACAATTTTCACAAGAACTAGGCTTGCGCCCCATCATTTCAGCCTTCATAGCATCCTCCGAAGGAACATGGGGCAAGCCCTTCTTCCATTCAGGATTCTTTTTTGCTGTCTGGGCCCGTAAATAAAAAGTGAGATAGCGTAAGAGAATGAACACCAGGTTAAAGGAAATTAAAATGGCAGCGCCAATGAGAAATTGAGGCATATGGATCCTTTCTAGGCCTTCAAATGGCCTTCATGGCAGAAGATGTTAGGCATGCTTGGCTTCGTTAAGTTTTTAAAGTTCCTGACAATTCTTGACCCTGTCGTGATTCCGCAGTTCTTAGGAATTCTTGGACTTGTCGTCGACGCCAAAGGATTTTTTCGTTTCTTCCTGGCGGTGTTTGAGCCCTAAGGCGGTGAGTCGGACCATCATAAGGAAAGAAAAGAGCTTGGCGCGGCGGGGTGCCCGGATATAAGTAAATTCTCCCAAATTTTCGTAAATTATAGGGTCAAAATGGGCCTTATAGATACTTAACCCATCTGCAAATGATCCATCGACGCCTCCCAGATTGAGCTTTTTGGCCTTGAGTTTTTCGAAGGTGAGTTTCTGGGCTTCCCAGAAAACTTGCCATACCGCTGGAATTTTGAGCAGGGCGACTTTAGACCCGGCATAGGGCATTTCCACCACCTGACCCGTAGGGACGAGGAGGGCGGAGGCGACGGGGGTCCGTTCACAAGTATCTGGCAAGGTCTTTTGTACCTCTTCCAGGATGGCTAGGGTGGCCTCGACATTGTTAATTTGCCCCTCGATTTCTTCTTTTTTCTTGGGGGCGCTGGCCGGGAGCCGCTGCAAATTCCCCTGGAGGGTGTCCAGCTGCCGGTGGATGAGGGGGATACTCTTTCTAGGTTCTAGGTAGGCTGTTAGGAGCAGGCTGTCAGGAAAGACAGCCAAGATGGTAGCAAAATATTCTTTCGACCGAAGGCTGATATTTTGCTCGGCCTCGGTGGAGGCAATGCACTCGCAAAAGGCATCTAACTCATCTTTCCTGCCTACCTGGGTATAGAGCCCGTAGCGATCACATTGCTTGAGCTGGTATTTCATCTTGCTCTTGGGTTTACCTGTCCAGCCTTGGGCTTCCAAGATGGCCTGGAAGCGGGGCTGGATGGTAGAAGAGAGCTTGGGAGAATACGGCTCGGGATGAAAGCCTTGGTCGGCGAAGGTCTGGAGTATTTGTTCGGTATGGGGGGTAGAAGGGAGGGCCTGGGGGTCAAAGCCTTCAGTACGGACGGCTTCTTTGAGGGGAAAGGTCCTTTTGGTCCAAGCGGGTTGGAGACGAACAGCCATAACTCGATATTTTTTGGCCATTTTGCGCAAAAGAGTAAGAAAGGCCGTCAGGGACTCTTTGTCCTCAAAATCGAGGAGAGGGCCCCCTGGAACGTACATGATCCTCATCCCCAAGGGAAAACTTCGGATGAGAACCAGGGAGGCGGCTAAAATCTGTGTGCCTTCGGCATTCAAAATCCCAGGGAAATAGCCTTGCCAATTCCTTTTGACTTTAGGCCAGGCTGGGGCCTGGGAGAGGCAGGCATAGGGGTGGTGGTCAAAAAACTTGCCGTAGGTCTCTGCCCCTAAGTCATAAGTAGCCTGGTAGGGCTGATCCAGACCAGGGAGGGGAAAAGCCTTGACAAGAGGCTGCAAGGGAGTATTTGTTGGATTTATATCTTCATTCTTCATATCGTTACTGGATCCTTGCGTCGGATCTCCTTTCTCTTTCTTTCCAACATAGCAAACACAGGCAACAATTGAAACAGGCTGGCCAGCTAGATCCCCTGCCTATGGGAGATGAGAGCAGATCGACAGCTTTCCTCAGCTAGCTCGGGTCGGCATCCGGGAACCTTTAGCCCTCGCAAAAGCTTAGGCCTTAGAGAAGCAGCTGGGTCCAATGGATCCCCATCTTTACTTGCAGTCTGGCCGCTAGTTCCTGCAAATGGGCAGCCAGACGGGCTATCGCCTCGCCGTGCCGAGGGGCATAGAGGAGAAAGATGGTCGGCCCTGTCCCCGATAGGTCCAAGTATAGGTCGCCCTGGTCCCAAAGTCCTGACCAGAAGTCCTGAGATAGGGAAATCTCCGGCAGGGTCCAAGATTCATCAAGGATCTTCTCTCGGACGAGAAGGTGGTGTGATTGCGCCTGAAGATACTGCCAGAAGTCTCGTCCGGACCGGCAAGTGAGGCTTTCTTCCTTGGCAAAGGCAATCAGCTCCTGGAGGAGCTTGGCCAGGGGAGGAAAGGCTTCAAGGGAAAGAGGGGCAAAACTGTTAGAAAGTAAGGCGTCGGCACCACCTCGCTCTGCCAAGGCATCTAATTTTCCGTAAAAAAGAGGGGTAGAAAAGTGGATGTCGGGAAAGGTTAAGAGGAGGCAGGAGGGTGGGAGAATTGGCTGAGAAAAAGCATAGAGACTGGCAATCCTATGCCCTGTGTCGTCCACAGCCAGCATCTGTCTCAGGTAGGCGGGATAGACGTCGCTGCCTAAATCTGGACAAATATTCCTTGCCATCTTTTCTTCAGAGACTGGGTAGGGAAGCTGAGTTTGTAGGATGCGCAGGAGGGCAGCGGCATCTGAACTTCCACCTCCTAGGCCAGCGGCCCAGGGAATATTTTTGGACAGGATAAGGTCAATCTGGGGGGCAAAAGTGCCCTGTTTTCCTTGCCAGGCCTCCCACCAGGCTGCTGCGGCCTGCCAGAGAAGATTCTCAGGGCCGAGGGGAAGATCTGGCCCTAGGGGAGGTTCAGACACTCGAGAATGGTCGGCGTCTATGGAATGGTCGGAGTCAACGGAATGGTCGGAGTCAACGGAATGGTCGGAGTCAACGGAATGGTCTGGACTTGGATCTGCTAGGCGAATCCGCACAGAAAATGGAGCCCCTTGATGCCAGTTGACCTTGACCTGGATGGTATCAGTAAGGCTACAGGGGGTAATCAGAGAGCGAACCTGGTGGAGGCCGGAACTGCCGGGCTCTTTGGGGAAAGTCTGAAAAAAGAGGTTAAGCTTGGCAGGGGCCAGAATGGATTCTTCGAAGTCCCAAAATTTGGGGTCGGCTGGGTCAGAGGCCATGTTAGAAGGAATTGGCCGTCTGGGGGAAGCCCAGCCCTAGGACTTCCGTGACATCGTTGACGACTACGAAGGCCTGAGGATCAATTTCCTTGATCCTTTGCTTAAGTTTTGGCACTTCCCGGACAGTCAGGACGCAGTAAATAATGGGGATGGGCTCGTTGGAGTAACTCCCCTTAGCTGAGATAATTGTGGAGCTCCGCTCCATTTCATGGAGGATAAAGGGCGTGATGTCTTCAATGTGTTTGCTTATGATGAAGACAGCCCTGGCCCGGTCGATGCCTTCCAAAGCGTAGTCAGTGAAGTATGAGGTCAGATACATGGCGATGAAAGAATACATGGCCAAGATGACGGTATTGGCTGAGGTATTCCGGTAGAAGAAGAGGGTAGAAAGAACGACCATGAAATCCAAGCCCATGAGAGCCTTGCCGATAGAGAAGTTCGGGAAGTGCCGGTGGATTACCACAGCTAAGATATCCGTGCCTCCAGTGGTATAACCTCCTTTGAGGATGAGCCCCATGCTAATCCCATAGAGGATGCCGCCAAAGAGGCAGAAAATCAACATATCTGGAAGGCTGCCTGTGGAGAGGGGAATATTGAGATAGGTTGCAAAAATATCTTTGGTGAAAGGAAGGGTAACATTGGTTGCCCAAGAATAGACAAAGGTTCCGACAATGCTCCGCCATACAAAGCGGAGGCCAATATCATACCAACCCAGGATGAGCAAAGGAATATTGAGGAGGGCCACCAGGGTACCAAATTTCATAGAAGCGCCAGTTAGCTGGTAAATGATGGAAGCCATACCTGAAACCCCGCCCATGGTAAGCTTAAGGGGCAAGTAGAAGATATTGATGACAGCCCCGCCAATCAGGGATCCTATGACTAGGTAGAGCATATTGATGATCTCTTGGCTGGTCCGGCTCCTAGCCTCGGGCAGGGTGGGCTTCGGCGGACGTTTTTTCTTGGTCATTTTCCCGGAGAACGGGGTTTTAGGGGCGTTTTCTGTCATAGCTTACCTCACTTATCTATATCTTGTATCTATATCTTGTATCTATATCTTGTATCTATATCTTGTACTCCTTACAAATCGTCGCTCCCCCCAAGAGGAGGTCGTCTTGGTAAAAGACGGCCAGCTGTCCAGGGGTAGGCGCTCGAAAGGCTTCTTGGGCTCGGGCCTCAAAGACCACGTTTTCATCCGGCAGAATCCCAGCCCATAAATCCGCCATGACCTTCTTTTTCTCCTCTTTTGTAAGAGAAACAAAGGGAGCGTTTTCCCCTTCCTGACGGGCATGGGGAAAAAGAGTCACCGGACGCAGTTGGGACCGGTAGCGAGTCATCATCTGGGTCTCTAGGAAGGCTGGCACTGGAGCTTCGGTAGACCTTGGCTCTGCGACTGACATAGGAGCAGGAGTTGACCCTGGGGTTGGTAGGAGAGCTGGCGGCAGTGGAGTATTTGCTAAGGAAGGAGCTGGTGCCATCCAAGTTCGGGCGGTCTTAGGGCCAGCGAGGGAAAGCTGGCGGAGGTAGATGGTCTTCTGAGCCAAATCTTCCTCCTTGCCCAGGGTAATGGCCCTTGTAAAGGGGTTGATCTCGGTCACATAAACCCGCTCACCCAGGGCAATACCCAAGTGACGGCTCTGCCCGAGAGTATAATTCATAAGCCCCTTGTGGGGGCCCAAAATATTCCCTTGGCTATCAACGAAGTTGCCAGAGGGGTTGGTCAGATAACTGGTCTTGAAAAAGTCTCTTAGATTCTGGGGGACGAAACAAATATCCTGGCTCTCCGCCTGGTCAGCCTGGTGATAATGTAGGGCCTGGGCCTGGTTTCTAAGATCAGTCTTGCAATAGTCAGCCAGGGGAAAAATAATTTTTTTTAGAATGGGTTGCCTAAGATAGGCCAAAACATAGGTCTGGTCTTTGCTGGCATCCTTGGGACGGCGGACATAATATTCACCTAAGTCAGACTGGTAGGAAATTTCGGCATAATGGCCGGTGGCAATGTGGTCAAAACCAAAGGCTTCAGAGTAGTCGTTGAGAGCCTTAAATTTAATAAGGGGGTTGCACCTAGCACAAGGATTGGGGGTCAACCCCTTCTGGTAAGCGTGGAGAAAGGGCTCCATCACATCCCGGGCAAAGGGACGTCGTAAATCGAGAATCGTCAAAGGAAGGGAAAGCTCGGTCGCAGCATCTAAGACTTGCCTTTTGGCTAGCTGGGCCTTGGCTCCCTCTTGTAAAAATAAAAAAAGCCCATAGACACCATAACCTGCCTCCCGCAAGAGGTAGGCGGCCATGGTGCTATCGAGCCCTCCGCTCAGGGCGAGCAGAACCATATTACTGACTATCGTTTTTCCGACCTAAAAGATACTTTTGGTAGAGATTCATGCTGTCTTCCTGTTGAATTTTTTCCAGCAGGGTCTTTTGTGCTAACTCAGACAGGGTGAGGCCCTGCTTTTTAGCATACTGCCTCGCAAGCATCTCTTCCGCATCGGTCAATTTAATATTCACGATTCCCATAGCTTTACCATCCTTACCAAGTTATTTATTTGGGTTCATTGCATGGATATCATAGCAGATATCAGGGGAGATTTGCAACCTTTGGGAGGGGGTCCTATCGGAGAAGAGGCGGTTTTCTGGAGGAGGTCCTACAGGGGAGGAGGCTATAGCTTGAAAAAGCTTCTATTGAGGAGGAGGCTCACCCTGGGAGAGGTGGAAATTCGTGACCTGAATTGCTAGACTAGGCCGGATTGCTAAGTTATCGCCATGTTATGTGAAAATTGCGGTGACCGATCAGGAAGGAAGAAACACCATGAGTTTATTAGGTGGTCGCGAATACACGAGATTAACAGAAGGTCCCATTGCTCGGGACATCTTGCTGTTTGCCGTCCCCTTATTACTTACAAATATTCTTGAGCAGGCTTATAACACGGTTGACCTTTTGATCGTCAGCCGTTATGCCTCGAAAGCGGCTTTGGCCGGCGTAGGGTCGACGACGCCTTTTTCGAATATGCTCATTGGCCTTTTTATGGGCGTGGCTACCGGCACATCTGTTAAGGTAGCCCAGTATTTTGGCGGGGAAAATCCGGAAAAGTTAAGGAGAACGGTCCATAGCTCTTTGGCTTTGGCCATTTTGGGCGGCCTGATTTTGACAGGTCTTGGCTATTATACAACTCCCTGGCTCCTTAGGATGACAGAAACGCCGGAGAGTATTTTTATTGAGGCCCAGACCTATTTGCAGATTTTTTTCCTAGGAATGGTGCCTTTGCTCGTCTATAACCTAGGTGCCGGTATTTTGCGGGCTGTAGGGGATAGCCGACGCCCCTTCTTTTATCTTTTGGTGTCGGCGGTCATCAATATTGTTTTAGACCTCCTCATGGTTAAGCATTGGGGGCTCGGGGCCCGGGGGGCGGCTTACGCCACGGTGGCAGCCCAGGTCGTTGCCGCCATACTCGTAATTTTCCACCTGGTATTTGCCATAGGGCCGGAACGCCTCTATTTTCGAGATATTCGCCTCCACAAGGAAGAGAGCATGGAGATTATCTGGATTGGCCTACCGGCTGGGTTACAATCAGTGGTGATTTCCCTGTCGAACGTCCTTATTCAGGCTAAAATCAACGGCTTTGGCCCCGATGCCATTGGGGGCGTCGCCATAGAGTGGCGCTTGGATGGCTTTGTTTTGGCTGCCATTCAGGCCATGGGCCTGGCCGTCACCACCTTTTCTGCCCAGCATATTGGGGCCCATCTCTATCACCGCCTCCACAAGGGGGCCAGGGTGGCCTTGGGCTTATCCCTTGGGATCACCTTTAGCCTGGGTGCCTTTTTGACCATCTTTGCTGAACCTCTCATCGGCTTTTTTACGACGGACCCTGGGGTCCTCTGGCACGGCAAGATCATGCTCTGTGTCCTAGCTCCCTTTTACTTTATCATGGCCCTGTCGGAGACCTACGGAGGCTTGGTGCGTGGTGCTGGTAAGGCCTTCCAGCCTATGATGGTGGCTGTTCTTACCATGTGCGTCTTTCGGATCTTTTGGATCAGTGTTATCTTGCCCCTCCACCACACCTTCCTTTGCATGATTATTGGCTATCCCATTTCCTGGCTCCTTGCTCTTATTATGAACGCCTCTTATTATGGATGGGGAAAGTGGGTTCCCGGCGGGATGACATTCCGGGGATACCTGGCTACCCATCCCAGCGAGAGTGAGCAAGCAGTCAATGCAAATTAAACTTTTCATATCAGTAAACAGATATTTAGGATAAAAAATAGAAAGAAAAAGGAGGCTCCATGATTCTCTACCTTGTCCGTCACGGTGAGACGGAAATGAACCTGCAGCATATCATGCAGGGAAGGCTCGATTCACCTTTAAGTCCCTTGGGCCAAGCCCAGGCGGAAGCGGTGGCAGAGGCCCTTGCCCCAATCGAAGTGGACTACATTTACCATAGTACCCAGGGGCGGGCTAAGACGACCGCAGAATATATTGCCAAACATCATCCCCAAGCCCAGATTCTGGGGGATGACCGCCTACGGGAGATAGATAGTGGGGATCTGGAGGGGCGGCCTTTTGATGAGGGGGAAGCCCTCTACCCCGAAGCTTATTATCTGCTCAATAATAACCCGGCAGCTTATGCGGCACCTGGAGGGGAGACCTACGACGAGGTCTTTGCCCGGGCAAGAGCAGCCTTAGAAGCTTGTTATCAAAAGCATCCCCAGGCGACCGTGGTGGTGGTCACCCACGGTTTTACCCAGCTCACCCTGATGCCTTGGTTCTTTTCGGGCTCTTGGGATAGCTATGAGGAGCCTGAGCCTGTTATCTATGGAAATTGCTCCATTACAGAGGTGGAAATACAGCCAGACAAGACTTTTAAGCTCCTTAGGGTCAACGACTGTAGCCATGTGCCGCACCAGACTTATCTTTCTCCTCAACCAGGAGATATCAAAAGGGGTGGAAGTAAAGAATAGTAGAGTGATGCATAGAATCTGCCGAGCATATAAAAAATCCAATAATACAGAGAATAATAGAGAAAGGAAATAGAGAGATGAAAATTATTATGTCATGCGACCATGCAGGTCCGGGGATGCTGGAGTATTTGGAGGAAAAGTTAAAGGAAAATGGCTTTGAGGTTGAAGTTCCGGCCAGTGCCCAGGCTTTGACCGAGGAGACCAAGGTCGATTATCCAGATATGGCGAAAGAGCTGGCTCACAAGGTGGTAGAGGCCCAGGGTGAAGCAATGGGAATCTTAATCTGTGGGACCGGAATTGGGATGGCTATGGCGGCCAATAAGGTGCCGGGGATCCGGGCGGCCAATGTAACCAATGAGTTGTGTGCAGCCCTGTCCCGTCGCCATAATGACGCTAATGTGCTATGCTTAGGAGCGAGAATTATCGGCCCGGAATTAGCTTGGGCCATAACCCATACCTTCCTCGAAACGTCTTTTGAGGGGGGACGTCACCAAAGGAGAGTCAATAAGATCGATGGCACAGAAGAAAGCAAGTTCTAAAAACGACATACAACTTTGGACAAGGTGTGTCTTTGATTCCAATTGTTACCCCATCTTGCCGATGGGGGATTTGATCTGTTATCCGACCAGTACGATTTCCTTGGAGTCAGGTTCTCGGGACATGTATGAGAGCCTGGAGAAGCTCCTGACCCTCAAACATGGCAATTTGGTCCTGACCCACTTGACGGTGAATGAGCTGGGGCCTGACCACGTGGCTCAAGACCTCCAGACGGACCAGGGCGCTGGGACTCCTGAGGCAGCTGTGCCGAGCGACGGGGCAGGGCCCACTGAGGCTGCTGGATTTAGTGATGGGGCAGGGCCCGCTGAGGCTATTGGATCTAGTGACGGAGCTGGGCTTGCGGAGCCTACTGAGGCCCCTGGAACCAGCAATGACGACCCGGATGCAGTTCCCCGGCCCAAATATCAGATCCTCTATGCCCCCATAGGCTGCCTGTGCCGGGTGACCAGTTTTGAGGTTATGCCACCGGAAAATGCAAAATCCACTAAAATCTCTCCTGCGGGAGAGCTGATGACCGAGGAAGAAGACAGTTTCCGTTTTCAGATGGTGGTGGAAGCCCAACAAAGGGTGACCTTGAAGGAAGTCATCGAATGCAATCGCTACGATATCTTCTGTCGACTTGATCCCCTGCCGAACGAAGATCTTTCTGAGGAGGAGGAAGCTGCCCTGACCAAACTGCTTCCAGATATCGTAGAAAAAATCCGTATCCTGGGCGAGGCCATGCATCCTAATTTTGTCGATTTCAATAAGGTAATGGGGGCCCTCCGAGAGACCTCCCCGACCGTCTTGATGGACCAGGTATGCTCCATTTTAGCTGTAGACCTCGGTTTCAAACAGGAACAGCTCGAAGAGACCAACCTCTTGCGTCGGGGCCAGGCTCTTCTTGAGAAATTGGACGTCCTTGCCAAAGAATATCCCATCACCCCTATTTCTCCCTCGCTCTTTAGCCGATCTGGACCATCTTCTGACAAGAGGACCGACCAGCCCCTTCACCTGGCCAAGCTGCCAGAGCGCTTGAGGGCAGCTTTGACTCAGGGAGATATCGATCCTCTGGATTATTTGGAAGCGGAACACTGGGAATACCAGAAGGAAAGCTATGATAGAACTAAGGAGCTCATCGATAAGATGAAGCTCTATCGGGAAACAGTGAGTACCCAGGGGGTCATCAACTACTATCGGCAACTCCTGGAAAAACCTCAGATGGACGATGAGGTCATGAAGGTCGTGGTCCAAGAGATCGTCAACGTCGAGAAAAGTATGAAAGAGGGGGCGTCTGCGGAAGCCAATGTCTCCCGAACCTGGCTGGATTTCGTCTTATCCCTGCCCTTTGGTTCTTATACCGTGGAAAATCACGATGTTGCTGAGGCTCGTAAGATCCTAGATAAAGATCACTATGGGTTGAAAGATGTTAAAGAACGGATTTTGGAGTATTTGTCAGTGCTCCACCTCAGGCATCAGCAGATCAATCCGGGTGAAAAAGTGACTGAAAGGACAGATTTGGCCGATGGGGCCATTATTTGTCTGGTGGGACCTCCTGGGGTAGGCAAAACTTCGATTGTCAAAAGTATTGCCAAAGCGACAGGGCGAACCTATGTCCGGATGTCCCTGGGTGGCGTCAATGATGAAGCAGAAATCCGGGGCCACCGAAAGACCTATGTGGCTGCCATGCCGGGGCGGATTTTGTCGGCGGTTAAGCGGGCAGGCAACGACAATCCCCTTATCCTTCTCGACGAAATCGACAAATTGACAGAGTCCCGTAATGGGTCCCCGACTTCGGCCCTCCTTGAGGTTCTGGATCCGGCACAAAACAATTCTTTCGTGGATCATTTTGTAGGCCAACCCTACGACCTGTCGAAAGTCCTCTTCATGACAACAGCCAATTATGAAGCAAATATTCCAGCTCCGCTTCGTGACCGGATGGAGATTATTCGCCTGGATGGCTATATCGATAGTGAGAAGCTGGAGATTGCCCGCCGCCACTTGATTCCCAAGGTCTTAGAGGAACACGGGATCAAGCCTTCTCAGTTGAAAATTAGTAAGAAGGCTCTGGAGCTGATTATTCAAAGGTATACCCGAGAGGCGGGGCTCCGGGAACTGGAGCGCCAGTTAGAAAAGTTAGCTAGGCGGGGGGCCAATCAACTGGCCGAGCAAGGGGTCAAATCCATTTCTGTGAGTCAGCGGAATTTGGAGTCTTTCTTGGGCATCCCCATCTATTATGATAATGCTACAAAAATGCGTCCGGCCCTGGGAACGGTCTATGGGTTAGCTGTCACGGAACTGGGCGGTGAGTTGCTCCGAGTTGAGGTAAATTCTTTCCCGGGAACGGGCAAGATTGAGCTGACCGGCCACCTGGGGGATGTGATGAAAGAGTCGGCAAAGACGGCCCTAGGTTATCTGAGGAGTCAAGCGGAGACCTATGGAATTTCTGAGTTCTTTCCCGATAAGGTAGACATGCATATTCATGTGCCAGCTGGGGCTACCCCCAAGGAGGGGCCTTCTGCGGGTATTACCCTGGCTAGTGCCATGCTTTCTCAACTTACCAAGACCCCTGTCCGCCGAGATGTGGCTATGACTGGGGAGATCTCCTTGCATGGTGACATCTTGCCCATTGGTGGTCTCAAGGGGAAGACTGCAGCGGCTTACCGCCACCACATTAAGACGGTTATCTATCCGAAAGAAAATGAGAGTGAGCTTCAGGATATTCCTAAGGAGATTCGGGAGGGTCTCACGATGATTCCCGTGTCCCATTTTGAGGATTTGATCCCCAAGCTCTTTGAGAGCAGGCCTTACTTACATAAAGAGCAAGAACCTGCCGCGGCGACTGCTAAAGATGGGGAAGCTGAGGATAGAGCTTCCTTCGCCTCAGCGAAAAAGGAGGTCCTATGAGCGAAACACATACAGCTCCCCTGGTTGACCAGACGGCTGACTTAGGCTATGAAGGATTGGGATGTTTTTATCTTGGAAGAACCATGACAGAGCCTGGAGACCAGGCCCCTAGGTTATTAGACCCGGGGGAGGCGGCCTCTCAGTCCTCGAAACCAGGGGGGCCAGCCCCCACATCTTCAGATCCCTTGTCTTATTATCTTTATAAATCGGATGACCTGCTGACCCATGCCCTGTGTGTGGGTATGACCGGGAGTGGGAAGACAGGCCTTGGTATCAGCCTTTTAGAAGAAGCGGCCATTGACGGAATTCCAGCCTTGGTGATCGATCCCAAAGGGGATTTGCCCAATTTAGCTTTGTCCTTTGCCAATCCTAGTCCTGAGGATTATCGTCCCTGGGTGGAGGGTCCTGGCCTTGGAGGCCAGGGGGGCAAGGGAGATCCTGCCCAAGCAGCCTACGACCGCCACGTGGCGGGGATGCAAGCATCTCGCCAGGGCCTGGGTAGGGCCCAAAAGATCTGGGATCAAGCCGATATACGAGTCTATGCCCCTGGATCTCGGACAGGTCAAGCTCTGTCCTTGGCCCCTTTTTTCGTCCCCCAGAATCGGCAGCTGGGGGGAGGCCCTGTAGAAAGCAACCAAGATCTCTTGGCTGGTAATACGAGGGCCTTTTTATCGCTCTTGAATTATCGGGATGAGCTGGCTTCTCCAGCTCAAGTTTTCTTGACCCAGCTTTTCCAATATTATGCAGACGGCCATGAGCCCTTTTCTTGGGAGTCTTTTTTACAGCGCCTTCTCCAACCCCCTTTCGACAAAGTAGGCTTCCTGCCGGTTGAAACCTATTTCCCGGCTGAGGAGAGACGGGCTCTTTCTTTCCAGATTAATAGCCTGCTGGCTTCCCCTGATTTTGGTCGTTTCTTTGAGGGCCAGACCTTAACCATCCAAGACCTCTTCTATTCCCCCACGGGCAAAGCTCAGATTTCGATCCTTTACCTGGCCCACCTGGAACCCAAGTGGCAGCAATTTGTGATCACGACCTTTTTGAACCAAGTCCTTGCTTGGCTGAGAACCCAAGCTGGGTCATCTCATCTCCGCTATCTTCTTTATATGGATGAGATTGTCAATCTAGCCCCTCCCGTAGCAAATCCTCCTGCCAAGGCCACTCTTTTAACGCTCTTAAAGCAGAGTCGGGCCTACGGTCTAGGTCTCATCTTGGCAACGCAAAATCCAGGTGATATCGACTACAAGGGTTTATCCAATATTGGCACATATTTTATTGGCCGTCTCAATACGGATCGGGACCGGCAAAAGCTCCTAGAGGGTCTGGAAGAGGAAGAACTGACTGGAGCCATCCAGGGCCTCAAGCCCCGAGAGTTTATTGCAAGAAATGTTCATGAGCAGGGGCTCACCCTCTTTTCTACCCGGGAATGTCTTTCTTTCCTAAGGGGGCCCATGCTCCTAACCGACTTGGCCCGCCTGCCAGGCCAGGGACCCCATTATCAGGAAGGGCAAAGTCAGGCTCATCCTGGACCGATGGAGGCGCAACCTGCCCAAATGCAGACTCAGTCTAACCCGATGCAGGTTCAGCCAGGGTCGATGCAAGCTCAGCCCAGCCTGATGCAGGATCAGCTTGTCCCAATGCAGGCTCAGCATACCCCAATGCAGGCTCAACCAGATCCAGTTCTCCAAGATCAGAAGTTGGATGATGTAGTTGGTGGAGGGCTTATCTCTACGGGCAGTTCTCCAAGGCAGCTTTATGCCTTGGTTGATGTCTTTTTTGAAGATAAGCGCCGTGATTTCCGGGAGAGTGACCTACTCGTCTATCGGGCTGATCCTCAACCGGGCCTTAGGGGCTTTGCTTGGGAGAAGCTTTCCGGCCCGGAGCTCCTAGGAGGGACGGATCAGGGAGAAGGCTCTGCATGGGATGCCTGGTCGGCAGAAGAAAAGGCGAGACGGGTGGAGGAGTATTTTCAGCAAATGGTGGATCGCCATGAGACCCTGGACCTAGAGAGCTATTACCAGGCCGACCAGCGCAAGGGCATGGTCAAAGCAGTGGAAGAAAAGATTTATCAAGAGGAAGTCTTAGCCCTTCCCTATCATCCAACTTTGAAACTCTACCAGGAAGCTGGAGAGAGCCTGAGGTCTTTTCGCATTCGGGTCCAGGCGGCGGCTAAGGATGAGACAGCCAATGCTGTGGATGCCCTGACTGAAAAATATCAAAAAAAGATGGAAACAGCCCAAAATGCCCTCACGAGGGCGGAGCAGAGGATGGGCAAAGAAGAGGACCGGCGCTCTGACCTCCAGCGCCAGGAGCTTTTTGGAATTGGCAATGCCATCTTTTCCACCTTACTAGGGAAACGGAAAATCAGTTCCGGCAATCTAGGCAAGATGACGACAGCAGGACGGGCTATGAGCCGGACCAGTAAACAAAAAGGAGATTTGGCACGGGCGGAGGAGAATTTGTCCGCTGCCCAGGATAAGTTGGCCGCTTTGCAAAAGTCTTTTGAAGAAGAAATGGCAGCCCTTCAGGAAGGTCAAGCTGACGCCTTAGACCAGGTCAAGGATCTTCATATTCGTCCTTTGAAGTCAAATATCCACGTAAAACGTATTTTTTTGCAAAAATAAAGTAAGCTTGAAAGCCATCGCCCAGACTCTTTTTTAGCCTTCTAAAGCGGGTCTTTTGGGCTATTCTTGCACTTAAGTAAAATACGTGATAAAATTGTAATAAATTGTCACCGGGCTTAACAAGAGCCTTCCTATCTCTTGTCAAAGCTTGAAACGATTAGGTCCAATAGGATCCTTATTCAACGAGGAGGAAAAATGAGTAAAAGCAAGATTAAACTGCTCTCCGCACTTTTGAGCGCAGTCTTGACGGTATCGTTACTGGGTGGGTGTGCTCAACCGAACAACCCAACCCCCACAGGCACCACACCTGCAGCGTCTCAGCAAGAAGAAAGCAAGGCAGCTGAAGAAACCACCGAAGCTGAGAGCAAGGTTGAAGAAGCTACTGGTGAAGCTGAGAGCCAAGAAGAAAAGAAGACCGAAGAAGACACCAAGGCTGAGGACACCAAAGAGCCAGACGGCACCATCCTATCTGTTGGTTACGATGAGTTCACCGAAAAGTTCTCTCCTTTCTTTGCCACTACAGCTTATGACCAGGATGCCCAGGGCATTACCCAGATCGGTTTGACTGGCAATGCGCGTGGCAGCGAGATGATCTACAAGGGCGGCGAAGGCGACGGCGAAGTAATTCCTTATCAAGACAAGGATTATACCTATCCGACCCTGGCCAGCTTGGATGTCGAGCCTAGTGAGGAAAAGGACGAGAACGGCATTCCTAAGTTTACAACCTATACCTATAAGATGAGGGATAATGTTAAGTTTAGCGATGGAAAACCCGTGACCGTTGATGATGCGATCTTCTCTTTCTATGTTTATTGCGACCCAACCTATTCTGGATCCAGCACTTTGAGCTCCATTAACATTGTTGGACTCCAAGAGTATCGGACCCAGACCAACACAGGCCTCTTTAACAAATATAAAGATCTCTGGGATGCCGCTGTCAAAGCTGGTCCGACCACCGAAGATGCTGAGCAAAAGAAGGTCTGGGAAGCTATCTCCAAGGCAGCCAAAGAGAATGCACCGAAGATCGCAGACGCTGTTGGTGATCCTACCGATGAGTATGCTAAGAAAGCCTTTGGTGATGACACCAAGCTTACTGGGGAAGAAATCAAGAAGGATGAGGGCCTCCATGCCGCTTATGCCATGGTCATGTGGAACCTAGCCTCTTTTAAGGATGGCAAGCTAACCGCTACCGGGAAAGATGAAAAGGGCGAAGAAGTCAACCTGGAGTTCAACCTGGATGACAAGAAACCCACGATGGAAGACATCTACAATGTAGGCCGGATCCTCTATGAGTCAAATGATAAAGAATTCATCGAAAACGAGATGAGCGGGAAAAATGGTATCTTAGAGATCACTGATGTCCGCGATGCCTTTATCAAAGAAAGCGGCGATGCTGATCCAGAAGCTGGTGAATCTAAGGGCGTTAAATCTATTGAGGGTCTGAAGAGAATTGATGACCATACCTTTAGTGTTACGGTCAATGGTGTGGATGCTGCCGCTGTCTACAAGCTCGGCATTACCGTCAGCCCCCTCCACTATTACGGAGATCCTGCTAAGTATGACTATGAAGCAGGCAAGTATGGGTTTGATTTTAAAGATCTGAGCAAGATCAAAGAAAAGAATAAGGTACCTTTGGGTGCTGGCCCCTATGTCTTTGAAAAATTTGAAAAGAAAGTAATCTACTATACCGCCAATGAGAATTATTGGCTTGGTGCCCCCAAGATCAAGCACCTCCAGTTCAAGACCACTCCTGGCAAAGATAAGGTTATTGGTGTTGAGCAAGGTATCATCGATATAACGGATCCGTCATTCTCCAAAGAACGGGCAGAAGAAATCAAGAGCAAGAACTCTAACAAAGAATTAGTCGGCGACATGATCTCCACTTCTTTAGTCGATAACCTAGGTTATGGCTACATTGGGATTTCTGCTAAAAATGTTAAAGTTGGTGAAGATTCGGGTTCTGAGGAATCCAAGGCTCTGAGACTAGCCTTTGCTACCGTCTTTGCAGAAGAGAGAGCCTTAGCTGTTGACTCCTTCTACGGCGCAGCTGCTTCTGTTATCCAATACCCCATTTCTAACACCTCTTGGGCCGCCCCCAAGCCTGGTGATGAAGGCTATCAAGTCGCTTACTCTCAGGATGTCGAAGGAAACTCCATCTATACCGATGAGATGGATGAAAAGGCCAAGAGAAAAGCTGCTCAAGAAGCTGCCATTGGTTATCTAAAGAAGGCTGGCTATACCTTTGATGAGGGTACTGGTAAATTCACAGCTGCTCCAGAAGGTGCATCCTTAGTTTATACCATTATTGTTCCCGGCGAAGGAACCGGCGACCACCCCTCTTTCAAGCTTATCACTGAGGCTAAGAAGATCTTTGAAGAGATTGGTATTACCCTGGACATCAACGATCCTGCTAACCCCGCTGAGCTTTGGGATACCCTGGATGCAGGCACCCAAGAAATGTGGTGCGCTGCCTGGAACGCAACCATTGATCCTGATATGTATCAGATCTATCACAGTTCTAGCATCCTAGGTGCTGGTGGAACCAACAACAACCACTACTGCATTGCCGACGAGGAGTTAGATAAACTCATTATGGATGCTCGCGTCTCCTTCGATCAAGAGTATCGGAAGTCTGTTTACAAGCGCTGCTTAGACATCATCATGGAGTGGGGTGTTGAGATTCCTATCTATCAGAGACAGAACTGCATTATTTTCAGCACAAAACGTGTCAATATGGATACTGTAACGCCTGACATCACCACATTCTATGGCTGGATGGCTGAAGTTGAAAAGATGGAACTGAAGTAAAAGTAAAGTTAGCGTAGTGGCTAAAATACCAACCTAACTTTAGTAAGAGCCGACCCTGTGTCGGCTCTGCTTTTATAAGATATGTAAAAGTAAAGGTGAAACATGAGAAAATTTATCATAAAGAGACTTGTTGTTTCAGTTCTAATCTTCTTCTGTGTGGCGTTTATCATTTATGCCCTCATGAGAGCCCTGCCCACCTCATTTATCCAGACGGTAGCCCGGGAACGGTCCGCAGGAGATCCATCTAAGAGCTATGAGGAGTGGATGAAGGAACTGACGGTTATTTATAATATGGATAAGGGGGTCTTCGCCGGTTTCGGCAACTGGATCTGGGAAATGCTCCAAGGCAGATTTGGTGAGAGCTGGTATTATGGAATCCCCGTCGTCGAAAAATTTAAATCTTGTATTATGTACTCCTTGTGGCTCAACATTATCACATTTGTCTTGCAAATCATCATAGCCGTACCGCTAGGAATTACGACTGCTGTCCACCAGTATTCATATCGAGATTATATATTTACTTTCCTTGCTATGGTAGGCATGTCTCTGCCGACCTTCTTCTTTGCAACTATTTTAAAATATATATTTGCTGGAAAGCTCCACTGGTTTGAAGCCTATGGTATGATTAGCAGGGATAATCCTATGATGACCCCCTTCAATCAGTTCCTTGATTTGGCCTGGCACTTTGTCCTTCCTGTCGTAACTTTGACCATCCTAAGCATCGGGGGACTCATGCGTTACGTCCGTACTAACATGCTAGAAGTTCTGAACTCAGATTATATCCGGACGGCTCGAGCCAAGGGACTATCGGAGTCCAAGGTTATTAACCGCCATGCCTTCCGCAATACCCTTATTCCCATTGTTACCATGGTTGGCGGTTCGATTCCTGGTCTCTTTTCCGGGGCTATGATCACCGAGCAGCTCTTTGCTATTGAGGGAATTGGCTACTATTCATACCAGGCTATGACCAAGGGTGATATCCCCTTCTACATGTTTTATATGTGCTTTTTGGCAATCCTAACCCTGTTGGGAAACCTGGTCTCTGACGTCCTTTACGCCGTCGTTGACCCCAGGGTAAGATTAGGCTAGGTGATAAGATGACTGATAAAAATCAAAGACAAAATAATGATTTTTCTCCAGAACAGGGATCGAAAGAGTCCATAGGGGAAGGTACGGTCCAGCCTATGGGAGGACAAAGTTCTTCTAAGCAAGGGCCCGCCCTAAAGTTCTCCAATCCTCCTACGGAAGAAGAGTTAAGTAGGATTCCCAGCTCAGGTCCCTATCCCTTAGAAAGACAACGCCATCTAGGGGATGATGAAATGACATTAGATGATGCCCGGCGGGTTAAAGTTATTTCGCCAGGTGCCCTCATTCTTCGTCGTTTCATCCGGAATAGGTTAGCTGTTTTTGGGGTCGTCCTCCTGGTTATCATGTTTCTTTTCTCTTTTATTGGTGGCGCAATCTCCCCCTATGGTCAGGATCAAACCTTTAAGAGATATGAAACTCAGTACAAGGTTATGGGAGGTGCCCGGGTCAACAGGGAATATCGTTATAACAGTAAAGAAGGTGTGACATTCCCCAAATTGGCCCAAGCCAAGTTTATTCAAGCCAAGAACGCCAACAAGGCAACTTTTGAATCCGACAAGATCAACTATGGACTAGAGGAGATTAACGATAAGACATATCTCATTACCTCCAACCAAATTTTGGCAGAAGCCAAGATGGTCGGAAAATTTGCAGATATTAAGGTTGCTGAGGATCTACCAGATCCGATCCTTGTGAATGATGAGATCTTGAAAGCTTTTGGCGAGGCTGTCGAAAAGAATAAAGACTCTTTTGAAATTGGTGAGGTGACTTACAGCGTCAGCCAAAAAGAGGGCACTCGGGATATGCTTTTAACGACTAAGAAGCCGGCAACTCTGGCATCGATGAACAGCATGAGTGTTTTTGAAAGAGACCTCCTTAAAGAACATAAGATTGATCCCTTCTATATTCAACTTGCCGTTGAAGAAGCGGCTGGCAAGGGTGAAAAGGAAATCAAGATTGGTGAGGATACATTCCGCATTGATAACTCAAAGAAGGCGGAGACCACTGTTTACTTTGCCGATAAGCCTGTGGCAACAATTGGTAGCTTTGTCGTTCAGCCAATCAGCCAAGAAAAAGCAATCTTATACAGCTTTAGGGAAGATGTTATTAAGGCCATTGAGGCTGGTGAAACTTCTTTTACGAGCAAGGCCTATGAAGGCGACGAAGATCAGCTCTTCAAGTTAGAGCAAAAAGAAGGCCGTTATGATATTAAGGGGCCTCATGAGACCTATATTTATGATGCCTTGTCTAAGCCCTCGAAAAAGCACTGGCTGGGGACTGATAAGAACGGGATGGACTCCCTGACCCGCTTGATGTACGGTGGTCGTATTTCCTTACTTGTCGGCTTTGTTGTTGTTATCATTGCCATGGTAATCGGGGTCAGCCTTGGAGGTATCTCTGGTTTCTTTGGCGGATGGGTAGACAACCTCATCATGCGTTTGGTCGATATTATGTATTGTATCCCCACCTGGCCAATCCTAATTATCTTTGGTACAGTCATGGATGCGCAGAGGGCTGAGCCTAACCAGCGGATGATCTCCATCATGGTGATTCTGGGTGTCTTGGGTTGGGCCGGGATTACCCGACTCGTCCGTGGACAGATTCTCTCCTTGAGAGAGCAGGAGTTTATGGAGGCGGCTGAAGCCACTGGTCTTAGTACAAGAAGAAGGATTTTCCGCCACCTTGTACCGAACGTCATGCCTCAGCTGATCGTCTCGGCGACCTTGAGTTTGGGTGGCACCATTCTAACCGAGTCAACCCTGTCCTACTTAGGCTTAGGGGTTAAGTATCCTTACGCTTCTTGGGGGAATATTGTTAACTCCGTTTCAGACCAATATGTTATGATGAATCACCCTCAGGCCTGGATTCCCGCTGGCCTTTGTATCCTGATTACCGTTATAGCATTTAACTTTGTCGGAGATGGTCTCCGTGACGCCTTCGATCCGAAGATGAAGAGGTAACTATGGCTACAGAACCGAATAATATGGAACAAAAAGAAAAAGACCTCGATACTGAGGTGAACAGCAAGAAAAAGGCATCCTATCTTTCCCTTGCAGATCAACGCAAGATTGCCAAGCATAACGTGCGGATCATGCGCCAATATGAAAAGAAGCGCAAGAGTCGAAAAACTTCTGAAAGCTCCTATTTAACTCAGATGAAGGATCCTGGGAATATTTTGGAGGTAGATAACCTTCATACCTGCTTCTTCACCGATACTGGCACGGTCCGGTCTGTGGATGGCGTGACCTTTAACGTTCCCAAGGGCAAGACCGTGGGTATCGTAGGTGAATCGGGATGCGGCAAGTCCGTCACATCTCTTTCCATTATGCAATTGATCCAGCGGCCCCAGGGGCAGATCGTGGAAGGGGAGATTCGTCTCGACCTAGGGAATGGAAAGGTCTATGATGTGGCTAAGGTTCCGGATGCAGAAATGCAGCGAATCCGGGGCAATGTGGTCTCCATGATTTTCCAAGAACCTATGACCAGTTTGAACCCCGTCTTCCGGATCGGCTATCAGGTGGACGAGGTTATTAAGCTCCATAATCCTGAGATGAGCGATGAGGCAGTCAAGGCTAGGACTATTGAAATGCTCAAGCTCGTCAAGATCGCCAACGTAGAAGGGGTCTATGAAATGTATCCCCACCAGTTGTCTGGTGGTATGCGTCAGAGGGTTATGATCGCTATTGCTTTAGCCTGTGATCCTCAGTTGATCATAGCAGATGAGCCGACAACGGCCTTAGACGTAACGATTCAAGCTCAGATCCTAGATATTCTGCGGAGTCTGAAAGACCGGATCAATTCATCCATCATGCTTATTACCCATGACTTGGGCGTTGTAGCAGAAATGGCAGATTACGTTGTGGTCATGTACTCTGGAAGAATCGTAGAACGGGGAACGGTTCGCGACGTTTATCACTATCCTGCCCATCCTTACACGATTGGGCTGATGGCTTCGAAACCAGTCATCAACCGGGATACCGAGCGTTTGTATAGCATTCCTGGAACCGTGCCTAACCCGATCAACTTACCTGACCATTGCTACTTTAGAGATCGCTGCGACCGTCCTATCGAACCATGCTACAGTATCTATCCCCATATGAGAAAGATTAGCGACACCCACTATGTAGCATGTTATAACTGCAACAAGGATCGGGTGGATCCGGCTATTTTTGGAGGTAAAGCGATCCATGACTAGAATTGAAGCACGCAAGACCAGCTTTGGCGGGGATACCTCAGTCCCTGACGAGGAGTTCGTAAAGGTTCGGGGCCTACAGACCTATTTCCCCATTAAAGCGGGTTTGTTTTCAAAAACCATCAATTTTGTGCGGGCTGTTGATGGGATCTCCTTTAATATTAAACGGGGTACCACCATGGGACTGGTAGGAGAATCTGGCTGTGGCAAGACGACAGCTGGAAAGACCCTCCTGCGTCTCGAAGAGCGGACAGATGGGCAGGTTTTAATAAACGGTGTTGATGTCTACCGGCTCAGTCGGGAGGAATTAACAAAGGCCCGGCCCATGATGCAGTATATCTTCCAGGACCCCTATTCCAGTTTGTCTCCTAGGCTTCCTGTTGGTGAGATCATTGGTGAGGCAGTTCTGGAACACCAGCTCATTGATCCCAAGAACTATGATGCCTATGTAGAGCAGGTTATGGCAGACTGCGGTCTCCAGCCTTACCATAAGAACCGCTACCCTCATGAATTCTCCGGTGGTCAACGGCAAAGAATTTGTGTTGCTAGGTCTCTAGCCCTGAACCCTGATTTCGTAGTATGCGATGAGCCTGTCTCAGCCTTGGACGTGTCGATTCAGGCACAGATTATCAACTTGCTGATGGACCTACAACAAAAATATAATTTGACCTATCTTTTTATTTCTCATGACCTTTCCGTTGTCCAGCATATCTCGGATACCATTGGTGTCATGTATCTAGGAAATCTTGTAGAGCATGCCTCAAAAGAAGAGATCTTTGCACATCCCTATCACCCTTATACTCAAGCTCTCTTTAGTGCTATCCCTGTACCAGATCCTGACTACAAGATGGATAAGATCCCTCTCCAGGGAAGCATCCCCTCACCTGCAGACCCACCCTTTGGCTGCAAGTTCCATACCCGGTGTCAGAGCGCCATGCCTGTCTGTTCGAAAGAAGAGCCCAAGGCCAGGGATATGGGGAATGGCCACGTCTGCGTCTGCCATCTCTATGATGACAAACCGCTTAGCAGTGTTTGGCACCAAGATGAGATCGTCTTGGATCCTGCGACGGAAGCAAGGAAAAAGAGAATTCAGCAAATCATCGCTAGCTACGATGCTCAGCGTCGTTCCAGACAAGAAGGTCCCAAAACCAAGGCATAGAAGATTTTTCCAAGAGGTCTCCTATACCCAGATCTAATCGACAAATTTCAAGCAATATAGGACAAAAAGGCACGGGTGACCGTGCTTTTTTTGTTGGCTGAGGATAGGTACCTAGGCCTTCTTGGACGTAGGACCTGAGTCTATTGGAAAACGGGAGAAGATTAGTTTTGGCCCCGCATTGCAGCCCTTGACGATGGGATGGCAGATTGACAAGAAGCAGGAAAATGCGGTAGACTACAGGCTGGATTATTTGTTACATGTAAGGAGGAAAGATATGGCAAGTAAGAAAAGACCGAAGAGACCGAGAAAGCCAGCGCCTGCACCAGCGGCTAAGGGGGGGCAGGGAAATCTGAACCAACTGATGGCGCAAGCTCAGGCCATGCAAAAGAAGCTCCAGGCAGCCGAAGAAGAGACCAATACCTATACTGGGGAGTCGAGCGTGGGTGGTGGGGCCGTGACCTGCACGGTGAATTCAGATCACCAGATCACAGAACTGCATATTGATAAAAGCGTGGTCGATCCGGATGACATTGAGATGCTCCAGGACCTGATCACGGCAGGGATCAATGAGGCAATGAGCGACTTGGATGCCAAGGTGGGAGAGACGATCTCGGCAGCTTCAGACGGCTATGATCTGTCATCCATTATGCCGGGCTTCCCTCAGATCTAAGGCCTAGCTTGGACCATTCATGCAAGAGTACCCACAGCCCCTCAGTGATTTAATTGCCCATCTGGCTTCTTTGCCCGGGATTGGGAAGAAAACGGCACGGCGCTTGGCCTTCCACCTTATGGAAATACCGAAGGAAGAGGCCTTGGACTTTGCCAATAGCTTGGCCGTGGCCAGGGAAAAAATTGGCTATTGCAGTCTGTGTTTTAACCTGACCGACCAAGATCCTTGTCCAATTTGTCAGTCGGCCTACCGGAAAAAAATGGAGATTTGTATTGTAGAGTCCCCTTCGGACGTGGCAAGTATTGAAAGGATGCAAGAGTTTCATGGCCTTTACCATGTCTTGCACGGGGTTTTGAGCCCCAAGCAGACGGGGGGCCTGGCTTCCTTGCACCTACATGAATTGGCTGACCGCTTGGTGGCTATAGAAGCTGAGCAAGGAGTATCCCCTCAAGAAATTGAACTGATTCTAGCTACCAATCCTAATACCGATGGGGAGGTGACGGCCAATTTTATAGCTGAGATTTTTGCCCCCCAAGGGTACCGGTGCACCCGAATCGCAACAGGGATCCCATCAGGAGGGTCCTTGGAATATTCTGACGAGCTTTCCCTGGCCCAATCCCTGAAACAGCGCCGGTCCTGGCGGTCCTCATCCTAGGGGGTTCATCCAATGAGCAAAGAAAAAAAAGAGCGCCAAGGCTTATTTGTCTCCTACCAGGTGGACCTCAAGACCATCTACGAGCAACTTGCCCTGGTTCGGGCCTATCAACTGGCGGAAGCCCATTTGGTGGGGGAGACGAAGGAAGAAAATATAACCGACTTCGATCAGGCGAAGCGGCATGAGAGCAGCCTAAGAAGATTTGAAAAAGAGGCTGAAGCGGCCCACTACCCCTTTGACCCCAACAAGATGAAAAGCTATGAGCGAAAGATGGAAAGCCTGTTGAGGGAATATTTGTTGATGAGGGAGGGGGATAAGAAGGAGTTTGACCGCTTACACGGGAAGCTGGTCGAGCTCCTTTGTTTTTTTCAAGATCCCAGCCACAGGGATAGGCCGATCCGCTTTGCGACGGCCAGGATCCTATGGGAGACTCTTTTGAACGGGCGGGGAGAGGAGCCGGATGGCTCTGAAGAGGCTTTGGGGGGTGGAACGCAAGGATGTCCATAACCTATTGATCCCTCATGATCATGACCCGCCCATGACCTGTTGGCCCGCTGATATCAAAGGTCACCCATGATACAAGGGGGCCATGATTCAAGAATGAAAGGAAATTCCATGTCTGATTCTTCTCAGGAACAAAATGCAATGCGATTGGATAAGTTTTTAAAGGTCTCGCGGCTAATCGTTCGTCGTCCGGTCGCAACGGACCTGTGCAATGCAGGCAAAGTTATGGTCAATGATCGAGTGGCAAAGGCAGCCACCAAGGTGAAGGTAGGGGATATTTTGGAGATTTCTTTTCCAAATGGTCCCAGCAAGGTCCGCATCGAAAAGTTGGCGAATTTTGCAACCAAAGAAGGGGCCGCCGACCTCTATCGGCCTGTGTCGTAGGAGGCAGAGGATCTGGTGGTAAAAAAGTCTGCTAGGAAGGCGCCTTGGGCCACAGAAAGAACTGTCTTTACTCCCGTTTCCTCCAATCGACTTTTGGGATGGGGAGTCTTGCCTTTTCTTTTATTTTTAGGGATTTGGCCGGTTGCCCCTTTTTATCCCCTCTGGGCCTTGTTTGATCCCCTTACCCAAGGGGCTGACTGGGACTCCCAGGCCTTGTCGGTTTGGCGTGCGGATTTCCATGCCTGGGGGGCCGTAGGAAAGGCTTATCTTTTGGTGAGTCTGGTTGCTGTTCTTGTCGTGCTAGCCCTGCGTTGGCGGATCCGTCAGGGGAGAAATCCAGGCAGGGTTTTCTATTTTTTATATTTCTCTGCCTTTTTTGTTTTTGTCTATATTGTAGAAAAATTGCTGGGAGAATTTTTATACCTCAACCTAGCTAATCGGCTGGCAGCTATCCCCCAACTTCCTCAAATGACCCAGCTTCGGGCTCTTTTCTATTTCAGGGCCTTTCTGATTGTCCTGGGTGTCCTGATGCTGATTGCGGCCTTTGCTGTGGCCCGCAGTCTTACGGAGAGGTTGAAGGTCTGGTGGTCAATTTATGAGCGGGATTGTGAGCAGGACCTTGAGCGGCCCCATGCGAAGGTGATAGAAGGAGTGGAGGATGGAAAATTCTGATAAGGTGACGATCTGGGATGCCCTAGGGAAGAAGGGAAAATGGCTAGATGAAGTAGATGACGGCCGGAGTTTTGCTGAGATGGATGTCCAGGGGATGCCCAGCCGCCATGGGTCTAACCGTCTGATGGGCCAGGTTCTAGGCCCCCTAGGCGATATGAGCCTTCGAGAAGAATTACAGGCAAAAAAGAGGGCCGAAGCCGATCCGGGTTCCCATAAGGGACTCTACGAAAAGGATGGCTTGGCCCATTTGGAGGACATTCCAACTGAATCTCAATTGCAAGCGGCTTTGGACCACCAGGTCCCCCACTTTGATCCTCTGGGGGATACGTCCCTCTCCCCGAAGCAGGTCCGAAAAGTGGTTCTTTTTCATCTCTTTTGGAGTTTGGTGCTCATGGCAGTCTTTATTGCTGTATTGATGGGAATTATCTTTTTGTGGTTGAGATAGGGCATTGAAGTACTCTGCCTTATCCCATAACCATTTATTCCCTCCCTGGATCTGCTTCTAGGTATTTTTCTAAAAGATCGCACAAACCTAGGGCTCCAGTAGGGTCTAAGTGGCGAAAGTCGGTCAAGCGGGGGAGAGGTCCGTCAAGGGTCTTTGGTTGGACAGTCCCGCTTTCAAAATCTTGATTGATTTGAGCCAGAACGTGGAGGAAGGCCTTGTCTCCTGGGCCTTCCTTGGGGAAAGATTGGGTAAAGGGCGGG
>ERZ1673752.881-NODE-881-length-47486-cov-5.365584_pt1 | contig 47486 bp, 37 predicted proteins | sample MGYA00580195_ERZ1673752 | MGnify/ENA primary metagenome ERZ1673752 (study PRJEB41218, sample SAMN15661744) | gut metagenome | host: Homo sapiens | place: Canada: London | collected 2015-08-20/2019-03-30 | study: EMG produced TPA metagenomics assembly of...
ACTCCCCCTCTTCATCTAACAAATAATCCGCATCCTCCAAGGGTCGAGTCAACTTGCCTTCCGTAAGGGGTAAGGCTGGAAAGGAGAGGACATCGGTTGGGCGGTCTACGCCCCGGTAGGTCTTATTATAAGATTGCATCTCCTCCGTGTTGCAAAAGCTCAGGTCTACCGATAAGTTGAGATCACCTAAGGGCCAGGGAGCTGCTTCGGTACACGCTTTTTGATCCGCTTCCCCACAGGCCTCCTGGAGGAGAGCCCCATTTCTACCAAGCTCCTTGCAATAAACTTGCTTTGCTAAAGCTAAAAGCCCCTCAACCTTGGCTTGAAGGACCTGGACCCAAGCCCCCTCTCCCTCCATCTGGGCCTCCAGACCTAGGTCTTGAGCGGTCGGCAGGTTAGGATTAGGGACCAGGTCTACCCAAATATTCCTTAGCGGATCCCCGTCCGGGCCAGGGGTGCCCGAGCCCAGAGAATCGGACTTCATCTTTTCATCCACACTTGTATCTCCTTTAGCTTTAAACGCTGAGTTATCGCTGAGGTGTCTCAGCTTAACTCAGTTTTCCTTAGTATTTAATTCTCTTATGGAACTGGCCGGCATAGACCTGGAGGAAGGATTGGATAATGACTTCCACATCCGCATAAGAGAGACCAGAATTGGTGAGCTGGTTTTGGTCCGTTTTGATTTTCACGATTTTTCGCATCAGATCTTCCGCATCTTCTAAGTTCTGGATACCTGTGCTCTTCATAGCGGCTTCCGTACTATCGGCCAACATCACGATGCCAGACTCCCGGGAAGAAGGTTTGACTCCATCATAGGTATAGTCTTCTCGCTTTGGCATGGGTCGTCCGGCCTTCTCCGCTTCTCTTTTTGCTTTTTCATAGAAATACTGGAGGACGGTAGTCCCATGATGTTCAATAATAATATTTTGAACGGCCTGGGGAAGGTTATACTTTTCAGCTAGCTTGATTCCATCCAGGGTGTGCCGCAAGATAATCTTGGCACTCTCTTCAGGAGTCAAGGCATTGTGCGGGTTATCCCCGGCCTGATTTTCGGTAAAATAAATCGGGTTACGAAGTTTTCCGATATCATGGTAATAGGCTCCAACCCGACAGAGCATGGCATTGGCACCGATGGCCTCAGCGGCCGAATCGGCTAGGTTGGCCACCATCATGCTGTGTTGAGAAGTCCCTGGGGCCTCAATGAAAAGCATCTTCATTAACTTATTCCCTGGCTGGGCCAAACTAATAAGCTTAAGGGGCGAAATCGTATTATTAAAGAGCTCAAAGAGGGGCATGGTCCCCATGGCCACAATATCAGCGACAATGGTCGCAACGCCCACGGTCACAACCCGGGTATAGAGAAGGTGGACAGAGGCCCCCTGGACCCAGCAATAGATGGCGGTGGCGATTATATTGGCTAAGATACTCACAAAAAAGAGCTGCATGAAGCCCTCTTGCCGGCTCAGGCGCTTGGAGTAGAGGGCCGTCACCAAGACCCCAACACTGGCAGGGACAAAAAAGAGCGAAGAAAAGCCGACGAGGGGTAGGAGAATCACTATCGATAAAAAGCTCATGACGATTGCCATCTCAAAGCCAAAGAAGGAAACAAGCAAGATCGTAGTAAAATAGGCTGGAATCGCCAAAGGAGTATTTTTTCCGACATAGGCAGCAAAGATCAGTGGGACAAAGAGGGAAAATAGGAGCGAAAGGAGCTGTTTAGAATTGGCGAGAACAGAAGGAAAGCGCATCGAAAGGTAGGTCCAGCCCACAGCAATGATCAGAGTGACATAGGCGAGCAGGGCCAGCAGAAGCGACCAATCTTGGCCTCGATCAGTGGTCAAATTGAGGTCGGACAGGAGATCGTAGGTCTTTTGATCAATAACCGTGCCCTTAGATACGATCACCGTCCCCTTGCTGATAATGACAGGATTATTTTTGGCCCGGTCATAGGCATCTTGTCGGGCAGTCTCAGTAGCATCCTGATTGTGATAGACGTTGGGTTGGAGGAGAGCCGTCAGGAGTTTACGCATAACCTGGGCGTCTTCCTTATAAAACTCCTGGGCGTTTTGCAGGCGATCCACCTCCTGCTGGATAGCCGTGTTAAGTTTGACCGAATCCAGGGAATCGGCCATGATAGCTTCCGTGCTCGAGACCAAATTAAAAATAAGATCAGAATACCGATCTTCGGTCATCGTCAAGACGGCCTTGGCTGTCTCCTGGTCCAAATCGCCCTCAAATTGCTGGGCAAATTCTGAGATCAGGGCTGTCGTTGCCGCTACCATCTCCGATTCCGTAGGTTTGCGCCGGTGCATGTCGATGGGGACTCTTTTTTCCGTCTCTGTGGCCTCCTGAGGGGAGCTCTGCGCTTCTGTCGCCTTGGCCTCAGTGGCGAGCTCACTAGGGCGGGCCGGGGTCACTTCCTGACCTGCCCGGTTGAGCTTTTCTCGTTCACTGGGCGTAAGATAGAGCTCCTCCCGCTTATGCGAAGCAATTTGCCCAAAAAGGTTCACTCTATTGAGGCACTGGGTCGAAATCTCAGCAGACCGATACATCTTGGGCACAATAAGGCGCATCTCCTCTTTAGCCCTCTTCTCAGTCGCCGCCTTGTCCTCGACATCCCTACTGGCAAAAATGTCTTCCCTTGCAATATCGCCCACTTGGACCGCATACTTTTTCGGCTTAGCGCCATAGTAAACGACCAGGAAAAATCCCATGAGCACTGCCAAAAATACCCCAAATTTCCAAGCAACTTGCTTGAAATCCCACGTTTTTGGTGGGTCCGGACCTAAGAGGTCTACGTCTAGGGCCTGGTTAATGTCCCTTTGATGCTCTTCTTGGCTTCGCTGTTTTTCTGCCGCTTCAGGCTCCTCCTCACTGAGGCGATTGGCCTGGCCGGCTGGATCCAGAGTCTCTTGGTCTATAGACGACTGATCTATAGACGACTCGCTCGCTGGAGTATTTGTTGTTTTATCTGTCCTAGGAGTCTTCTCGTTCTCTTGCTGCATCTTTTCTTGCTTGGCTTTTTCTTTGGCTTGCACGGCCTACCCTCCCTGCCACCTAGACCCGACCAGGTGGCCTTCTATCTTTCACGCCCCGATCTTTTCTGGGAGCGGCGCTTGGACCAGGAACCAGGGGCTGTCTTGCCAGTCCCACGGAAGCCCCCCTTGGTCCTGCCCCCCCAAGAGGGCCTGGAACCAGGGTTCCAAGTGGATCTCCCGCTCCCTTGTTTTGCGAGCCGACCGCCCTTGTCAAAGGATTCGTGACCTGACTTTTCATCTTCCAGAACCGGTCCGCCAGCCATCCCTCGGCTAGGTTTTTTCGCTGTTTCTCGTTTCCAAGCTTCTCGGACCTTACCTTTTAACTCTTCATCTCGGTCATAGGCCTCAATGATCCTTTGGACGAGGGGGTTGCGGACAATATCTTCTACCCCTAGGTAGACAAAGTGGATACCTTCAACATGGGCTAAAATACGCTCTACCTCGCGTAATCCTGACTTCACCCCATGGGGAAGGTCAACCTGGGTATCATCCCCTGTCACCACGGTTTTGGAATTGTAACCAATCCGGGTCAGAAACATTTTCATCTGCTCTGGGGTTGTATTCTGAGCCTCATCAAGAATAATAAAGGCGTCATCAAGGGTCCGTCCCCGCATATAAGCCAAGGGGGAGACTTCAATGACACCCTTTTCTTGGTTCAGTTTGGCCTGTTCAATCCCCATAAAATCATTGAGGGCATCGTAAAGGGGTCGCATATAGGGATCGACCTTACTTTGCAGGTCACCAGGCAAATATCCCAGTTTCTCCCCGGCCTCTACTGCTGGCCTCGTCAAAATAATCCTTGACACTTCTTTGCGGCGAAAGGCCTGGACTGCCATAGCCACCGCTAAATAGGTCTTCCCCGTCCCTGCCGGTCCAATAGCAAAACAGAGGTCGTGGGCAGCGATGGCGTCCAAATAGGTCTTTTGACCCAAAGTTTTACTCACAACACTCCGTCCCTTGGCCGTAATGGCCACGAAACCCGGGGTAAACTCGACTTGGTCTTGACCCGCCTCATTCCCCGCAAGCTCCGCATTGAGGACGTAGAGAACCCGCTGATCATCCGCCACTTGGCCTTCATCCAGGCCCCGTTCTAGGGCCTCTAGGACTCTTTTAGCGTGGCGGACCTGGGTCGGATCACCCCGCAACTCAATCCCGCTCATCCCGACCTCGCAAGTCAATCCCAAGGCCCTCTCGATCATATTAATATTCTTATTCAACACGCCCGCCAAAAGGCTCAAATGTTCGACATTATTCGGCGTATATTGATCATAATCTCCTTGCTGAATGGACACCCTACCTCCTTGATGATCCCATAATTCCTTGTATTGAGCTTTGTCTTGAGCGCTTCTTAAGCGCTATCTTAAACTTTGGCTTGAGCTCCATCTTAAGCTCTGTTTTAGGCCCCGTTCTAAGCTCTGTTTAAGCTCTGTTTTAAGCTCTATTTTAGGCCCCGTTTTAAGCCCTGTTCTAAGCCAAGGAAGACATTCTCCGTATTATTGCACTTTTCCCCTAACTATTCAACAAATAATCCCCAACACCTAGGCCGTCCGGATTCCTTTTCCAGCTTGGCGATCAGGCCGTCTCCCTCAATCTTTTTGCAAATATTTCTCCAAAGCCTCCAGGTCAGCTGGCAAGGGGACTTCGAAGTGGAGGCTCTCCCCCGTCTTAGGATGGGTAAAGGTCAGGCGTCCCGCATGGAGGGCCTGGCCCTGTAAGAGACTAGCCAAAGGAGGGGGGTTTTTCCCAAAAACCGGGTTGTAGATTGGGTCACCCAACAAGGGATGATTTAAGTAAGCAAAGTGGGCCCGAATCTGGTGAGTCCTTCCTGTAACCAGGTCTACCCGGACCTTGGTTACCGCTTTGGGGACCTGGGGCCAGCAGGATCGGAGCCTGCTATCCCCTCCAGCCCCCGCCAGGTCATAGACGGCCTCACTCATAAATTCCGTTACAGCCACCCGTCCGCCTTCCCCTACGGTAAAGCGCTCCCAATGGACGGGATCCCTCTTGAGGGGGGCGTCGATCCTGCCCCTTTGGCCCAGGGGGATCTCCCCCTCTACATAGGCCGTGTAGCCCCGTTGGATCCGATGGGCCCGGAGGTCTTGACTCAAGATGTCAAAGACCTTCTGGTCCCTCACACACAAAAGGAGGCCACTGGTATCCTTGTCAATCCGGTGTAAAATCCCCGGCCGCCCACTCGTAAAGCCTGGGAGACGGGGATCATTTTCCCAATGCCAAGCTAAGGCGTTGGCAAGAGTCCCAGAAGGATGGCCCACCCCCGGATGAACCACCATTCCCCGGGCCTTATTGATGACCGCTAGATAGGAGTCTTCATAAATAATGTCAAGGGGCAGGTCCTCCGCAAAAGAAGCGAGGCCCCTAGCCCAGGACATGGAGTCCTTCCAAGGCAACTCAGGCAAATCCTCCTCTGCCACCAGGCTCTCGCCTGCTTCCAAGTCTGGACCACCGAGGCGGGGCAGCCCAGGCTTCCCTTCTTCAAGAGTTTCTGGCTCTGCCATGTCTTCAGCCTCTTCTTTTCCTTCCCACTGAGCAGGTCCAAAAATCAGATCTTCACTTAGGCAGATCAAATCCCCTGCCCTTAGGGCGTAAGAAGCTTTTACTGTCTTCAGGCGACCTGGGGACCCAGGGTTTCTCACTTGGATCGTCCCCTCCTGGATTCGCTTTTGTAAAAAAGACCGGGAGAGGCCAGGAATAGTCTCTGCCAAATAGACATCAAGCCGGTCCCCCACTTTTCCCCGCCCGGCAAAGGGGTCAACGACCATCATCAGAAACATCCTTTCCGTCCGTGGCCAAGGGCTGAGCTTCAGAAAGCCAGGCTGGATAATTTGTTTCCAAGAGTTGAGGGGCAAAAAGGAGGATCACGGCCAGGAAAAAGACGGCTAGGCTGATCCAAGTGTCGGCCAGGTTAAAGACAGGAAAGTTATAGGATCCAAAGGTAAAGGAGAGGAAATCAACGACTTCCCCATAAAAGAGCCGCTCGACCATATTACCCGCTGTTCCTGCGCTCATCAAGGCCAGAATCCGCCCCACCCACGGCTGGTGGGACTGGTAGGTGAGATAAAGCAGAATAATAAAGCATATAACTGAAATGCCACTCAAAACGACGATTCCCCAGGTTTTATCAGATAAAAAGCCCCAGGCTGCCCCGCTGTTGGTGATGTAGCGAAGAGAAAAAAAGCCTGGAATCACCGGATGATCCTCCCCCAACACAAAGTTGTGGGAAAAATAGGCCTTACTCCCTAAATCCATAGCTAGAAACAAGAGAAAAACAAAGAATTCTCCCCACTTTTGTTGACTCCAAGTGTACTTTTTTCCCACCGTCAAGGCCTGCCCTGAGGACGCTGACATAGATTCCAAACTTTTCTGGTTCACTTGGGCACCCTCCCCCGCCAAGTTTTGGCCTTGGGTCATTGAAACGGGACCTTCCTGATTTTTTTTCTGGATCTCTTCCATATGCATACTAACTCCTTCATCCAAGGACTACTCTTCAAATTATTCTTCGGACTACATTTATGCTTACTCGTTAGACCACCCTCGAAGGACGCTTTAGTCCTCCTCTAGGGTTCCCCTTGGTCATACCACACCACCAAATTTTCCAGCCCATTCCAGGGTTGGTCGGGCAGGGGGCTCAAACTCCCTTGCACCTGGGGGGAGGCCACCACCCCCTCTTGGCTGAAGGCCAAGGGGATCAGGGGGAATTCCTGGTAGACCTTGACTAGTTGTTCTGCCAACTGGGAGGTCTCTTCCCGGGTCAGGGGTTCTACCGGTGTGGCCTCTGCATTCTGCAGGAAGAACTGTTGAATTTCATCATTGTAGAACCCATAGGTACCCAAGCTAGCATAGGTCTCCTGCATGACAGAACCTGGCCAATAGGGAGTTAAACTCGCCAATTGACTCAGGGGATTGATGGGATAACTATAGGGCTGGAGGGCAAGGGCCAAGTCATAGTCCCCCGCTTGCAGACGTTTCCAATAATCTTCTGGGTTTAAGAATTCACAGACCGGGTCGGCCTGGATCTCTAACAAACTTTGGATTACCGGTCCCATCAGATCTTTAGCCTCTGCCTCATTGGGAGCAATAATTCGGGGGTGGCCTTGTATCAGGGTGACTGTCTCAATGCCACGAAAGGCATTACGTTGACGACGTGCCTGTTTTTCTTTCTCCTTGATCTCAGCCTCGGACAGGGCCCCCCCAGTTGAAGAAGTCTCATCAGGGCTGCTGACTTTTGGACCACTGACTTCTGAGGAAGTCGCTTCCGTCTTGCGAGAGGCCTGGAGCATTTTGTCATAATAACGATCGAGATCCTCATCTTCTTTGAGCCCCAGTTCAAGCCGCTTCATATCATCAAAGAAGGACTGGTCATAAGGAAGTTTTTCTTCTTTCGGCTCCTGGTACTGGGCCTTGAAAAAGGCAGTCAGAGCCTCCAAGGCCTTGGTCTCCTGGAAGGCCTTCTGCTGGATTTCATTGGCACGGTCCGTAAACTGCCAGAGGGTACTGCCTGGGGCCAAGGGCAGGTAGGCCTCTGTCGACCCTAGTTCCAAGTTTTGGATGGCCCGACGTTGTAAAAAATACCTGAAATTATCCTTTAAACCCGCCAGCTCCAGGTTCTGCAAGAATTTCTTCTGGCAAAGAAAGGACATAAAATAGGGGCCAGGTTTAATAAAAGTGCGCATATCATGGCGTAAGGCCATTTGTCGAAAGCTGGGGGCCGACAAAAAGACCAAATCCACCTTCCGCTGGTGCAAGAGGGTCGTAGCATTTAACCCCTTGGGGGGGACCAGGAGCCGGGCCAGCTCCTGGGGATGGTAGGCCAGCTTTTCCCCTTGACTTGGCTTGCTGCCCTCGGCTCCCGCCTGGTCTTTACCTGCCTCCCCGGAGCCTTCTCGGCTCGCCTGGGCTTCCCTACTAGCTTGGGCCTCCCGGCTCGCCTGGGCCTTGGCCCAGGTCGGATCATAGGTTAAAAGAAAATGTTGGTCGACCTCTGTGAGGGCAAAGCCCGTCGTTCCCGGGGGAAAACTCTTGAGCTTGGGCTGACAAGCCTCCAGGGGCACAATGGGAAAGCGCAGGGCCCAGGGCAAATGATCCTGCCTACTATCCAAATAGATGAGGACACTCCCATTCGGCCCCTCTTCGATCTTTTCGATAGCTTCCAAGGCTGTATGATTTGCCTTATCGGCATAAAGCTTGTAATAGCTGGCTTCCGGAGCCTGTCCTGGTGCCTTGGGGCGCTTATGGCGATTTTCAAGGTTATCCGCCCATTCTTGGGCCTGTTGATTTTGCTGGCGCTTTTTCTTCTTTTTCTTCTTTTTGGATGTCTTTCTGGGAGAAGAGGCCTCAGGATCGGAAGGGTCGATCTCTTCTGTCCCCTCTTCCTCATCCGTGCCATCCTCTTCTCCAGCATCTTCGCCTTCTTCGTCGCCAGGACCATTCAAATCGTCTGGAGGAGCAGTATCCTCTCCATCCCCTGGGCCCTTATGGGCTGCTTGGTCTCCCCCTGGAACAGCAGAACTTGGTAAAACGAGGTCCAGGTCATAGAGGGGCTGATAGGCAGGAGAATCTGGACTGAGCTGAACTTTGGGGATCAAGGCCTCCTTTTCCTTGGCCCGATAGGCCTGGAGGTCCTTGCGTAAGAGCAAGAGATTCTTGGCTTGGTTCAAGTTGGAACCTGGGGCCTTGGGTGCCTCCTGGTAGAGTTTTACCAATGCTGGGGGACCCGCCGGGACCGGGTAGAAATTCACCTGATTGGGTTGGGCACAGCCATAAGCATCAAAAGTTAAGTCCCAAGCCTGTAGGGCATCGTCCGACATGGTCGTCTCCACCTTCGAAAAGTCTTGATCCAGATCATAATAAGCCTGCAGAAAAAGAGAGCGGTAGAGGATTAAAGAGCCAACTATATCCTGGCTCGTAAGCAGGTGATCTTTTTTTTGCCCCGGATCATAAAAAGAGACCTTGGTCTTGGGAACCAGAGTCAAAATCCGATGGTCCTCCGACCAAGTATAGGAAGCCAAAAGATCTTTTTTTAGATTGGCTCCCTTATCTAGAGCAAATAATCCCCGATAGGGTAGCATAGCCAAGCTTGACCCTGCTTGGGCATGGATTGCCAAGGGCTGACATTGACTAGGTTTCTTCCAGGCAATCCGAAGAGACTGGGATGGCTTGTGCATCATCGCTTGATCCTTGGCTTCCCCCGACAAATCTTCCCAGCCCAGGCCCTCCCCTCTCTGGTCCAGGTCTTCAAAGCGTAAAAAGTCCATTTCTGCCTGATCTTCAGCCCGGAGATCCATATCCCCTGATAGGTCCTTTCCTCCCTGCCCGTGCCCTTGGCTATTTAGGTCGGTGCGGGCCTTGGGGGGAGTATTTTGGGAAGGCTTTTTCAAGGAAGCTTTGAGCCCCTGGCAGGCGGTTAAAGGGAAAAGGAAGAGGAGCAGGCCCAGGAGACCGATGCACAAGATCCCAGCCTGGGAGATCTTTTGAAGCTTTAAAAAGGGAAAATGAGGGAATTGCATGGGAAAAGATGCCTTCTTTCGAGCATGGTGGTCCGGTCAGCCCGTCATAACCAATCCGGGCAAGATCCTTACAACTATAACAAAAATAGGCCTTTAATGCTATGATACAAGGACGAGTTCTAGAGACAGGACACGGATAAGGGAGGTTCAATATGCCTGACAGTATGGACCACCGGGGTAGCCGCCAGCTCCTCGGTCTTGCCGCCGTAACGGCAGCATCTATGATTTGGGGTTGTGGCTTTGTCTTCCAGCGAGCCAGTATGGACTACATCGGTCCCTATACTTTTAGTGCCATCCGCAATATCATAGCCTGGATCGCCATTGAGTGCTGGGTCTTGCTAAAAAAGATTCCGAATAACATTCCCACAAAAGAGCGGCGGAAATCCGGGTTTATTTGCGGTTTGTTGGCCTTCGCAGGTACTTCTTTTCAACAGGTAGGTCTCGTCTATACGACAGCAGGCAAAGCAGGCTTTATAGGCATTCTTTATATTGTCATTGTCCCCCTGGCGTCCGCCCTTATCCTCCGGCGCCCTGTAGACAAAAAGACCTGGCTAGGAGTTTTCTTGGCCTGCGTAGGCTTCTACTTGCTCTCCATGAGCGGAGCCACTAGCCTCTCCAAGGGCGACCTTTACGAATTCATAGCGGCCTTTATGTGGGCCGCCCAGATCCTAGCTGTAGAACATTTTGCCCAAGACCAAGACCCCTTTCACCTCTCCCTCGCCCAATTCAAAATCGTAGCCATCTTCTCCGCTCTCATCGCCCTCGTAACGGAAAGTCTTTCTGTCCCAGCCCTTATCCAAGCCGTGCCAGGCCTCCTCTATGCAGGCTTGCTGTCTTCTGCCCTAGGCTTTCCCCTCCAGATTTTAGGCGAAAAAATCCTCGATCCCACCATTGCAGCGCTTTTGATGAGTATCGAGGGGGTATTTAGTGCTATCGTTGGAAGCATCATCCTACATGAGTCATTAACGGGACGAGAAATGTTAGGTTGCGGGATTATTCTCCTATCCGTGGCCCTGAGCCAATTGCCTTGGAAAGCAAAGTCCACGAGCTAGTCCACGAACTGGACTAAGATCTAGATATAGATCTAGGTCCCGCTAGCAAAACTTGTCACCAACTGAGGAGGATCGGTCTCAGGATCTATGCTGGAAAGGTCAGTCACAATATCGGTGCCAGAAATAGAGTGGACTCCCTCCAAAAGGGCTTTCCCTTTGGTCGTATCTAAATAGGAAGACAAATCATCCAGTTTCTTTGGATACTGGACTTCCCCACCACTGGTCTGCATATGTTCTACCACATACATCCGAGCCGCAGCAACCAAAGTCGAGTGTTCTTCCTTGGCCCGGGTCATTTTTGCCATGCGTAGATCGTCACCAATTCCTTCCTTAACTGGATTCTTATGACAGGCCCCCAAAAACATGGCAACGCCCAAGGCAATCACCAACAGGCAAAGGATAAAGGAAATTGTTTTCGGCATAGGTACCTCCTTTGGGTCAGCTCATAAGTCCAAGCTTTCCTTCATTTTCTAAAGGTCCCGACTCGCTTACCCAGATCTGTTCTATGCTTCCTATTTTCCTAGGAAGCCATGATGTTACATTATAGCAAATATTCCTTAGTTTTACCACGACGCTCCCTTTTATTTCCTTGAAAACTCCCTAAAAAAGCGCTAGAATAAGGCTTAGGTTTGAAAAGGTTAAGAGTCTTTTCTAAGCCAAGTTTTAGGAAATTGTATTTTGACAATGACATAGATAACCAGGAGGAATTATTGATGCCCAATGCTATTTCTCTGTTATTCGGTCTTTTATTAGGAGCCTTTGCCTCTAGTTTGGTCTGGTTTTTTGTCCAGAAAGCTGGCTATCGCAAGGAGCTCCAAGAGATAGAGCTTCGATCGAGCCAAAGCAAAATTGAAGCACAAAGAATTCGAAATGAAGCAGAAGCAAGTGTAGAAAAGAAGCGTAAGGAAATCTTACTCCAGTGCCGGGATGAAACCCAGAAGGCCCAGGCTATCTTGGATGAATTAGCTGCTAAAAAGAGGGACGAGTTTCTAGCAGAAAAGAAAAGGTTGGATCAAAAGGAGGCAACTTTGTTTGACCGACAGGACCAGCTAGAACGAAAAATGAAACTCAAAGAAGCAGAACAGGAGCGCCAAGCTGCCCGTCTACAGGAACGGGAAAATGCCCTGCTTGATCGGGAAAATGCCATGGCCTCTGCGGAGGAAGAACAGCGTTTGGAGCTGGAAAGAATTGCTAGCTTGAGCAAGCAAGATGCTAGGGACATGATCCTAGAAGATGCGAGAAAGGCGGCTGTCCACGAGCAGGCTGAGCTCATTCGCAGGATGCGGAAGGAAGCCCAGTTTGCCGTCAAAGAGGAGGCCAAGGAGCTCGTCGTCGATACCATCGAACGCTATGCGGCTGATTACGTCTCAGAACATTCCACCAACGTTGTCTCCTTGCCCAGTGAGGATATGAAAGGGCGAATTATTGGTCGAGAAGGAAGAAATATCCGGTGCTTTGAAAAGTTGTCCGGCGTCCAAGTCATCCTAGATGACACTCCCCAGGCCGTTGTTCTCTCTAGCATGAATCCCATCCGCAGGGAAATTGCCAGGCTTGCCCTCGAGCGTCTCTTGACTGATGGGCGGATTCACCCCGCCAATATCGAAGACGCCTATGAGAAGGCCTTGGGTGACTTTGACGGATACATCTGGGAGCTGGGGAATAATGCCCTACTCGAACTGGGAATATTTGATTTACCTAGAGAATTAACGCAAAGGATTGGCCGACTTCAATTTCGGACCAGTTACGGACAGAACGTCCTGCAGCACTCCATGGAAGTGGCTCGGATTGCGGGAACCCTGGCCTCAGAACTGGGCCTGGATGAGGACCTAGCCAAAAAAGCTGGGCTCTTACATGATATCGGCAAGGCCGACGATAGCGATATTGATCGCAAGACTGGGACCCACATCACTCAGGGGGTGGAACTGGCTAAACAGTTCCGCCTCCATGACGTCATCGTCAATGCTATTGAGTCCCATCACGGAGATGTTGAGCCCAAGTACCTCATCTCCTCTCTCGTGGCTGCCGCTGACGCCATTTCTGCCGCAAGGCCGGGAGCCCGCCAAGGGGAAGATGCCGAACGCTTTATCCAACACATCACGGCCCTCGAGTCCTTCGCCCATGAGGAGGAAGGAGTCAAGGAGGCCTACGCCATCCAAGCTGGACGTGAAGTTCGAATTTTCGTGAAGCCAGAGGTCGTTGACACTGATGAGATGCAGCTCATCGCCCAACGTGTCGCAGATAAGATCCATAATACCCTAAAGTACCCCGGAGAAATCCAAGTACAGGTCTTCCGAGAGGAAAGTTGTGTGGCAGTAGCCAATTAGGCCCTCAGCACAAAAAGACCCCCGCCCTATCCTAGAAGGATAGGCGGGGGTCTTTGCTTTTCAGGATTCCTTACTTTTCAGGATTCATTTTCAAAATCCCTTTCTTTTTAGGAATTTACCTTACTTTTTAGGAATTTTCTTAGCTATTATTTTCCTAACTGAGCATCATTGTTGCCGCTATCAGAGGTCCACATCTCTAACATGTTGATGGGGTCTGAGAAGTCAGCGATCCAGCCGTGACGGGCAATGCCGAAGTTACCAGCTTTTCTCTCACTCTGGAAGTTATTCCAAGCCATGGTCTTGATTTCCATGTTGATGCCAAGTTCTTGGTAGTCAGATTGGATAATCTCACCAATACGGACGTGACTCTCGATATCGTTTGCGATATAGGTTAGATTGAGAGGAGTCTCAGGGCTGAGCTTTCCATCAACCAACTTATAGCCAGCTTCTTCTAGATACTTTCTTGCCATATCAAGATCCGGCTGAGCAGGCATATATCCGCCATCAATAGGATAGGCAAAGCCATCATCGTGGAACTTCTTGCCGTTCCCATCCATCATGGAATCAGGAATAAAGCTAGTGGCCACGTGTTGTCCGGTCTGAGCAACGTTGTCAATGATATATTGACGGTCAAGACAGCAGCCCAAGGCCTTTCTCAAAGCAATGGCTTGCTCTTTGGTCTTCCCACCAAAGAGTTCTTTGCTGTTGGTGTTGAAGATCACAAAGTAGGTGCCGATCTGGTCAGCAACGTGGAAGTCTTCCCGTTTTTTCAGCTCACTCAGCTCGTTCGTAGGAACAGAGTCGATGAAGTCAAGGCTACCAGACTCATAAGCAGAAAAAATAGCTGGGTTATCGTCACTGAGCATGAAGGTCAGTTTATCGAATTTTACTTCATCAGCCCTGTGGTAGTTGGGGTTCTTCACATAGACGATAGAACTTTCGTGATTCCAAGAATCGATCATGAACGGCCCGTTCGAAGGATATTTGCCCTTGAGGGTCCAGGCCTTGGGGTTAACCACTTTTCCATCCTTCATATAGCCTTCAGCAGATTCGATGGCCTTTTGAGGGACAGGGAAGTAAGTAGGGAAGGCGACTAACTCCAAGAAATAGGGGCAGGGAGCGCTAAGCTTGACGGTCAGAGTCAGTCCATCTTCAGAAACCTGAATGTTCAGATTGCTAGGATAGCCATCAATGACATCAAACATATACTGATAGTCAGCCGTGGTAGCAGGGTCAGCCCCTCTCTTCCAAGCGTAAGCGACATCGTTGGCATCTAACTTCTCACCATCAGACCATTTCAGCCCTTCACGGAGGGTAAAGGTATAAGTCAATTTGTCATCGCTCACCTCAGCCTCTTTGGCACAGAGGTCAGGAATCAGCTTATTGTCTTTGTCATAGGTATAAAGACCAGCAAAGGAGTTGACAGACAAACAAGCCCCGTCTACCGAGGAGTTCATCTGAGGATCCACGGTCTCAGGCTCACTGCCCATGTTCAGATTCAATTCTTTCTTATCACCCATGGAAGCCTTGCCAAAATACTTAAAGCCCAGAGGAGTGATCGTAACATCCTTGAGTTCAGGCTTCATCATATAGGAATCGTTGTAGTGATAGAGAGGGACTATGGCACCCGTCTCCATCAGCATGGTCTCAGCCTGGTGCATCAAATCAGCCCGTTTTGCAGGATCTGCTTCTGCCTTAATAGACTTGATAAGGGCGTCATAGTCTTTCCAATCGATTTTGTCCACTTCGCCCTCAGCAGGTGCCTTAGCCTCTTCACCGGCCTTTGTCTCTTCAGCGGCTTTCGTCTCTTCACCGGCCTTTGTCTCTTCACCAGCCTTGGTTTCTTCCTCAGCTTGCGTCTCTCCGGTGCTGCCAGCAGCCTCTTTGTTCTCCTCAGCGGCTGTTGTTTGCTCTTCGCCTGCCTTGGTCGTTCCTGGTGTAGGTTGCTTATCTGGACCCTGACATGACACAAATAGTCCAGAGGCTAAAAGCAGAGAGACCAACATAGCAGTCATTTTCTGTTTTCTCATGATTAATCCTCCCATTTACTAAATATGAAAAGTTTTCTATTGCTTTCCCCTCTCCAAACTTCCAGTATCTAAGCCGAGTAAACCCAGCTGAGCTAGACTAACAGAGGGGGTAGAGCCAAAATCAATAGCGTAGGTTCTCGTATAGGAAAAGACTCCTATATCAAAGAAAAGCCTTCCGCCTTCTCGTAGTTCCAACAGGCCACCTGGTGGCCGCCCCCCACATCTCGTAAATGGGGGCACTCTTGCTTACACTGGTCCGTCGCATAACGGCAGCGGGGCCGGAAGGGGCAGCCTGCCGGAACATGCAAGGGACTTGGTACGTCACCCTCTAAGATAATTCTCTCCTTTTTCCTGGCCTGAATAGGGTCAGGAATGGGGACGGCAGAAAAGAGAGATTGGGTGTAAGGGTGGAGGGGATTGGCCGCTAATTCTTCGGTCTCTGCCGACTCCACAATTTTCCCTAGGTACATGACCACGATAGCCTGACTAATATGTTTAACAACCAAAATATCGTGGGCTATAAAAAGATAAGTCAAGCCCAATTCAGCCTGTAATTGTTGAAAGGTATTGAGGATTTGAGCCTGGATTGAAACGTCCAAGGCCGAGACGGCTTCATCGCAAACAATCAATTCTGGATCGACGGCCAAGGCCCTAGCAATCCCGATTCTCTGTCTTTGCCCTCCTGAAAACTCATGGGCATAGCGACTAGAATGCTCTGAGTTTAGGCCAACCAGAGACAAGAGCTTTTGAATCTTGTGTTCTCTCTCTTCCTTCGAGGAATAGAGACGGAAGACATCTAAGCCCTCCCCGATAATATCCGCGACCGTCATCCGGGGATTCAAAGAAGAATAAGGGTCTTGAAAGACCATCTGCATTTTCTGCCGGTACTGGTCAATATTTGCAGCCGTAACTTCCTCTCCCTCGTAGTAAATATGCCCATCTGTCGGTGGATAGAGGTGTAACATCACCCGTCCCACGGTTGTCTTACCGCATCCGGACTCTCCCACCATTCCTAGGGTTTTGCCCCGGGGGATCTTAAAACTGATCCCATCTACAGCCTTGAGGGGAGAAGTCTTCATAAAGCCTGTCTTGACAGGGAAATATTTTTTTAAGTCCTTAACTTCTACTAAATAATCATCTGTCTTAGGCATGTTGGTCCTCCTTTGTCTCACTTCCCATGACTAAGGGATCCCGATCGTCTTCCGGATTTTCCCCAGCCAAGCAGTGCTCAATGGCTTTCCAGCAATAAGCCGTATGGGTATCCTCCAAGCGCAGCTTTGGAGGCATAGCCTTGATACAAATATTCAAGGCCTCCTGGCAGCGGCTAACAAAAGGGCAGCCTGGGTGCATATTGAGGAGGTCAATAGGGGTCCCTGGAATGGGGGACAGGGACTCCACTCGGGTTACTTTAGGAATGGAATTCAAAAGTCCTTCCGTGTACTGGTTGGCCGGATGATAGAAAATATCATCCGGATTACCTGACTCTAAAATATGTCCCCCATACATAACAATAATTTCATCGCAAATCTGGGCGATAACTCCTAGGTCATGAGTAATCATAATAATGGCCATGCCAATTTTTTTCTGGAGGTCCCGCATAAGATCCAGGATCTGCGCCTGGATGGTCACGTCAAGGGCCGTTGTTGGCTCATCTGCGATCAAAAGGTCCGGCTCACAGGCCAGGGCCATGGCAATCATGGCCCGCTGGCGCATCCCGCCTGAGAATTCATAAGGGTACTGCTTAAAGCGCCGTTCCGGCTCATTCATCCCTACCAAGCTCAAGAGCTCAACGGTTCTCTTCTTGGCTTCTTCCTTGCTCCGGTCACTATGGAGTAAAATAGCCTCCATAATCTGAGAGCCTATGGTAAAGACCGGGTTTAAGGAGGTCATGGGATCTTGGAAAATCATACTAATTTTATCCCCACGAATTTTGCGCATCTCGCTTTCCGAAAGAGACAAAAGATTTTGACCATCAAAGATAATCTCGCCACCAATAACTTTGCCCGGAGGGGTTAGGAGCTGCATGATAGAATAAGCTGTGACACTCTTGCCACTCCCGGATTCACCCACGATTCCCAAGATCTTGCCATGGTCGAGGGAAAAAGAAATATCATTAACCGCCTTCACTTCGCCTTCCTTGACATAAAAGGCAGTGCAGAGGTTTTTGACCTCCAGGAGGGTGCCTGTTTTTGCTGTTCTTGCCTGCTTGGCCGAACTTGTTTCATGTGTTGCCATAAGGTCCTCCTATTTTCTTAATTTCGGGTCAAAGGCGTCCCGTAGTCCATCTCCCAACAGGTTAAAGGACAAAACAATTAGACAAATGAATAAGGCCGGGAAAATGAGTTTATAAGGATACGACTGCAAGCCATTTCTGGCATTATTGGCCAATGAACCAAGGCTTGGCATCGGAGCTTGGACCCCCAAACCGATGAAACTCAAGAAACTCTCTGTAAAGATGGCACTTGGAATCTGAAGGGCCGTCGAGATAAAAATAACCGACATACAGTTGGGAAGAATATGTTTACGAATAATCCGTCCAGGCTTTGCCCCCAGGGCCTTTGCCGCTAAGACATATTCATTGGATTTAATGCCTAAGACCTGGCCCCGTACCAAACGAGCCATTCCAACCCAGTAGAGAACCGCAAAGACAATAAAGAGGCTGATCATGTTGACGCCCACCTTTTGAAGGGCTGTCCCTTGAATGGCTTTCTTTAAAGTTCCTTCCAGGGCGATCTGTAAAATAATAACCAAAAGCAAGTCTGGTAGGGAATAAATGATATCAACAATCCGCATCATCACCATATCTACTCTACCACCCAGATAGCCAGAAATCGACCCATAGATCATTCCAATAATAAGAACAATCAAAGCAGCAAAGATACCTACTGTCAAGGAGACCCGGGTTCCATAGACCACCCGGATAAAATAATCCCGCCCTACGTCATCGGTACCGAAGAGATGGGGGAAAACCTTAACTCCCTTGGCAATTTCCGCCTTCTCCTTCTCGGAATATTGGAGGGGACCTAAATTTGAAAGGCCAGAATCCCGGCTTCCATTAATCTTAATAACTTCATCGTATTTGTAAGGGACGATCATCGGAGCAATGATGACCATCAGTATAATCAAAATCAAGACCACGATGGAAAAGACCGCCAAGGGATTACGCATCAGGTTGTACATTCCGTCACGGAAAAAGGTAGTCGATGGCCGCATGTGCTCTACGACAGATTTAGCCTCCTCGGAGGCCTTGGCCATCTTTTGCTCGTCTAACTGGAAGGACAAGAGTTTTTTCCCCAATTGCCCTGGGGTTAAGCTACGAATATCAAGGCCCTGATCAATTTCTTTAGCACTCAAAGTGGTAGCGGCATTTTCGTTATTTTCAGACATCGTCGTTCCTCCTTATGAGCTTTAATCAAATTGAATTCTTGGATCAACAACCTTATAGCAGAGATCGCTGATCAGGTTCATGGTGACCATCAGGAAGGCCAAGAAAATGGTCATAGCCATAATGACAGAATAGTCCGATTTATCGATGGCATTGACAAATTGTTTTCCCAAACCACCTACCGTAAAGACCTTTTCAATGACCAGACTGCCGGTCAAGGTCGAGGCGGTCAAGGGGCCTAAGTAGGTGATGACCGGCAAAATCCCATTGCGAAGGGCGTGCTTTCCTACCACAACCGCCTTAGCCACCCCCTTAGCCCGAGCTGTTCGAATATAATCTTGATTTAATACATCTAAGAGGCTCGATTTAGTCAACCTGGTAATATAGGCCATGGGATACATGGCTAAAGATGCAATAGGCAAGACTAAATTTGGATTTTCTGGCGACCAGACCGGGAACCAATCCAAATACTGACTAAAGGTCAAAAGAAGTAGGGTCGCCAAAACAAAACTTGGTACCGAAACGAGAAGGGTCGTAAAAAAGATAATCAATCGATCCAACCAAGTATTTCGTGCCATCGCTGCTATGATCCCAAATAAAAGGCCAAAAATCAGAGCGGTGATAACGGCTCCTAGACCAATCTTCCCTGAGACTGCAAAGGATTCATGAATAATATCCCGGATTTCTCGCCCGGTTTTTAATGAAATGCCAAAATCTCCTTTAAAGATGATATTGCGCAGGTAGATGAGGAATTGTTCTCCAACTGGCTTATCAAGGTTAAAGCGCTCATTGAGCATTTTCTTGACTTCTGGTGAAGGTGCCTTTTCTTTTTCGAAAGGCCCACCAGGTACGGCGTGCATGGCAAAGAAAGTAATGGTGATAATGATGAAGAGGCTAAAAATAGCTAACAACACCCGTTTTAAAACATAGCTTCCCATGGGTACCTCCTGTTTATAACCGCTTGCCGAGCCAAAAGTTCCTTTCGGCCCGGAATTTTATTCATTAAACTACAACATATTACTCAAAAGATCAAACAATTCTTAGTTTTATTCAAAAAAATAAAAAAAAAAGGCCCAAAGCCTTGAGCTTTGGGCCTGGAACCTATCTTTAGGTCCTAAGAAAGGAGGCGTCTTATAGTTTTTCTTCCACGAAAGCCTGGACAGCGGCATAACCAGCGTCCGCTTTCTTTTGGATTTCCTCATACTCCTTCTTGGCTTCTGCTTGGAGCTTTTCATCTTTAATGCTAGGAAGGTTAATCCGAACGTTCAAGATAGCCCCATGAATTGCGGCCATAGCTAGCTCTGCAGACACTCCAGCGTCCGAGATGGCATTCTTATTGCCATGCTTAGCGATGGATTGGAGATGGTCAAAAATCTGGACGGTTGTGCGAGCGGTCTCCCGGGGAATTTCTAAAGACTCCACGGCAGCCGCATCCATGGCCTCCGTTCTCTTCGCTTGCTCCTCTTCTGTCTCCTTAGGCATTTTTAAGGCTGCCATAAAGGCATTAAAAGCCTTGGTATCCTCGTCCACCAAGTTTAGGAGTTTTTCCTGTAATTTCTGCAAAGCCTCCGCATCCTTGGTAACTTGAGCTTGCGTCTCAGCATCGAGGGCCAAAAACTTCTTTTTCTTATGCGTGAGGGCAAAAACCATGTGGCCTAAGGCTGTGCTCAGGGCAGCAGCAGCGGCAGCTACGGATCCGCCTCCTGGAGCGGGGGCATCACTTGCGGTCTCTAACACAAAATCACGAAGCGTCATGTCTACTAATTTCATCATTTACCTCTTTCTAGGGTCTAACATTTTGAAAAGTGTCAAATATTCCTAAGTCTTATCCTTGACCCAATAGGTCTAAGGATCTTTACCGAATAAGCTTTTCCTACAGTCCCTAGCTTACTAGGGAGCAAGAATTTCTCGGTTTTCTACCCACTTACGGCCATCAATATAGAGGGCCTGTAAATGGTTGACGGAGAAGTGATAGAAGAGCTCATCCAAGTCATGGACATCAAAGATCGCAAAGTCAGCGTCTTTTCCCTCTTCTAAGGACCCAACCCGGTCAGCCCGTCCGATGGCCTTGGCCGCATGGATCGTCACCCCCTGGACAATCTGCCAGGGTTGTAATCTCAGGTTAAAGCAGGCCTGACTCATGGCCGCCTGTAAGTTTTCACAGGGCGAAGAACCGGGGTTGTAATCCGAGCCAATAGCAACGGTGCAACCTGCCTCCCACATCTTCTTGGCCGGAGCAAAATCCTTTACCATCAAGTAATAAGAAGTCGCCGGCAGAACGACAGCCACGGTGTCACTATTGGCTAGATTCTGAATATCCTCATCGGTAATTACCATGAGGTGCTCCGTCGATACAGCCCCAAGTTCCGCAGCTAAGCTGGATCCACCCAGAGGAGCAATCTCATCAGCATGGATCTTGAGTCCAAAACCAGCCTCCTTAGCCGCAAGACAAAGCTTTTTGGTATCCTCATATGAGAAAATTCCTTTTTCACAGAAAACATCAAAATACTCGGCCAAATTTTCCTTTTTGACGAGAGGGATCATTTGTTCAATGATAAAATCGATATATCCCTCTTTATTCCCCTGATATTCTGGGGGAACGTCGTGGGCACCTAGGTAGGTGGAGACCAACTTCACGGGCATGGTTTCCTGAAGTTTTTGGGTTACTTTAAGCTGCTTGATCTCATCGTCTTTATTCAGGCCATAGCCACTCTTAGCCTCGACAGAGCTGGTGCCATGAAGCATCATGCTCTCTAAGTCAGCTTTAGCCTTCTCATAGAGCTCATCAAAGCTAGCTGCCCGGGTCGCTTTGACGGTAGAAATAATCCCTCCGCCTGCTTCACGAATGGCCATATAGTCTTTGCCTTCGAGCTTCATACCTAATTCTCTTGCCCGATTACCTCCGTGTACGAGATGGGTATGGCAATCCACCAAACCTGGCAGGATTAGTGAGCGTCCATAATCGACAAAGGGAATTTCCCCATCTCCCCCGTCGGCCAAAAGCTGCTCAATGAGGCGGGCCAAGAGGTAATAGAGTTCAGGGTCTGAGATGCTATCTAGGTCAAAGGTCTTGCCGTTCTGAAGCGTTGCAAGGTCCCCATCTAAATCCAAATCTGGGTGGGCCTTTTGAATGTAAGCGTACAAATCTTGGGGGGTAAATACGCCCACGATCTTGCCTTCACGTACAAAGATAAAGGCAGGGCTTGCTTGGGTCTGGCCAGGAGTCGAACAAAAGACAGCCTGAGAGCCCAATATCATATCATAATGCATTTTATATCCTTTTCATTTGCCAACTAGAAAATCCCAGGGAAGGCTCCCTCGGCCTAGGGCTTAATCAGAAAGCAAGCGATATTCAATCACTTGGTCAAGGGTAAATTCGTGTAAGCCTAGATAGAAGGTGGCAATGTCTACAAGGCACTCCATAGGTGCCAAACCAACAATCTCACTACCTACGACATTCACCCCATAGCGAGCTGCCTCAGATTTGACCATCTCAAAGACATTGTAAAGAGTACTCTTTTGATAGTTGGTCATGTTGATAGAGACCTGGGCAATGCCCTTCTCACTCATATCAACCCCCATGGCCTTAACATAACGGAAGCCGCCTCCGATGTGGCGAATCTTCTTGGCAATGGTGCTGGCAATCTCAACATTGGGTGTCCCGAGATTGATATTAAAGGCAACTAAAGGCATGCGAGCGCCAACGGCAGTCACCCCAGCAGAAGGGTGAATCTTGGCTTCGCCATAATCAGGCTTCCACTCAGGTTGGGTAATTTTCTCTGCAAATCCTTCAAATTGTCCCTTGCGGATGGTCGCTAGGTTTTTGCGGTCTTTGCTGGTAGCAGATTCCTCATAGAGGTAACAGGGAATCTGGAATTTCTCTGCAATAGCCTCAGCAACCTGTTTCGAGAGGGCGATACAATCTTCCACAGTCGCATTTTTGATGGGAATAAAAGGAACAACATCCGTGGCACCCATTCTGGGGTGAGCCCCCTCATGGGTTCTCAGGTCGATGAGCTCGGCAGCTACTCCGACGGATTTGACGACCCGGTCTAGGAGACCTTCAGCGGTTCCGATCAGGGTAACGACCGAACGATTATGGTCCGCATCGGACGAATAATCTAAGATTTTGACGTTATCGGCATCCTTGAAGACATCGAGAATTATCTGTAGTTTTTCCGGATCTCTCCCGGTGCTATAATTGGGGACACATTCAATTACTTGACTAAACATGAGTTGTTTCCTCCTTCATGGTTCCATGTTTTCTTGCTATCCTAACTTGGTCCATTGCTATGGCCCGGTTGGTGCTATGATTCATTCCGTGTTCGGATTGCGGTCTACATTGATGAGCATCCTAGACGCTCCTCTTATATCTTAGCGTTTTTCTTTGTCTTTTGCTCGTCCTATATTTTGATGGTACTGGTCTAGCATCTGAAGGGCTAGGTCCCGGCTCTTAGGATCGTCTACCCTGCCAGAGAGAAGGCGAGCGATCTCACCCACCCTAGCCGAAGGGCTTAAAAAGCTTAGATGGCTGGTGGTGGCCAGGGCTCCTTCATGTTGTTGGAAATTCTTTTCGATATAAATATGGTGGTCTGCAGCAGAAGCAGTCTGAGCTGTATGGGAGACGCAAAGGACTTGTCGCCCCTTTGCTAAGTCATGTAGTTTATGGGCCACCTTACCCGCTGTAATCCCGCTGATCCCACTATCAATTTCATCAAAAACCAGGGTGGGAATCTTTTCCGCCTCAGCAAGGACCGATTTAATTCCTAGAATAACCCTGGCCGCCTCCCCTCCTGAAGCCACCCGTTCAATGGGCTCCGGGGGATGGCCGGGATTGGCCGTAAACATAAAGTGAACTTCATCTCGTCCCGACTCTTGGAAATAGCCGGCTTCTTGGGAATCCAAGGACCTAATATCAATGGAAAAAATAGCATGGGGCAAATTGAGCTCGTGTAAGTTTTGCGTCACGACCTGGCTGAGAGTCCCCGCGGCCTCCACTCTAGCTCGGTGGACAAGATCTGCCATTCGATCCAAGTCTCCCTCCACCTGGGCCAGGGCCTTGTGATACTTATCATCCAATTCTTCGGCCTGCCCAAGGAAGTCAGCCCTCTTCTCCGCTTGCTTGCGGAAGGCTAGGATCTCTTCCAGACTATCCCCATATTTGGCCTTGAGACTACGAATGAGGTCCAGACGGTTCTCTACCGCCTCCGCCTCCCCATCTTCCGGCTGGATTTTTTCTTGATAATCAAAGAGGACGCTAGCCCCCTCATGAAGAATCTCGGAGGCCTCCTCAAATTGCTGGAGGGTAGGGGCTAAGTCAGGAACCAGACGGCCTGGAACTTCAAGGGCCTTGAGGGCCTGGGAAAGGAGGGTCAAAACCGCATGGTCTTCATCTCCCTTGAGGAGGGTATAGGCCTCGTAAAGACCAGAAAGGATTCGCTCTACTTCCGTCAACTGTTTTTGCCGGTCAAGGAGGGTCTCCTCTTCTCCCTCTTGTAAATGGGCCCCTTCAATCTCAGCAAGCTGAAAGGCTAAAAGGTCTAGTTCACGGGCCCGATCTTGGGGGGTCATGCCAATTTTTCGAAGGCCTGCTAGTAGTTTGCGCCGCTTGGCAAGAAGTTCTTGGTAGCTCCGAAGGGGCTCACGAATGGCTTCGCCCCCGTAAAGATCTAAAAAATCAATCTGATCCGTCTCCTGGAAAACTTGGGCAAAGCTATCCTGACCATGGATGGTCACAAGGTACTGGCCTAGATCTTTTAAAAGTCCAACCTTACTTAATTTTCCATTAATTCTTGCAATCGTCCGTCCATTGGACTTCATTTCGCGAGACAGAATAAGTTCTTGGACGCCAGCTACCGCAGCCTCAGACTCCCCCTTGTTGTCCCCCCAATCCTCTCCTAGCACCTCTTGAAAAACTTTTTGAGCATCGGGGCTGAGCTTTGCTGGGTCTACAGAAAAGACCGCTTCAATTAAGGCTTCCTGGTCATTTCGCCCCAGAAAAGCCCGGCTAAGCCGGTTACCCAGGAGGGCCGCCAAGGCATCTATAAAAATAGACTTGCCAGCACCCGTCTCCCCCGAAATCACGGTCATACCCGTTTCCAGTTGAAGGACACTATGGTCAATCAAAGCAAAATTATGGATTTCTAATCGCTCTAACACAAAACTCCTTCTAGCCCATCTCAGAAAAGTAGCCTCGCTTGTCCCAGGATATTGGTCTTCCTAGGGTAGCAGCTAGTTAGGGGGCGCAGGTCTGACCGGTCAACTCAAGACATCAAGCTGCTGGACTCGGTAGTCTTCTCACTCTGTCCTCATCGAATCCTACTGGTTTCGTCCCCGCAACTTCTGAGGAAGGCGGAGGAAGAAATGATCCCCTTCAAAGTGAACCATAGACAAGTCCTGGGGAGCTTTCTTTACGACCACATAGCTGCCGGTCCGTAAACTAAGGTGGCTTGTCCCATCCGCAGATAGGGAAGCCCTGGGACAGCGAGCACCCAGGACCATCTTAATCTGGGTCTCACTAGCTAGGACAAAGCTTTGGTTCCATAGGGTATGAGGGGCAATCGGGGTCACTAAAAAAGCTGGGAGGGTCGGATGAAGAATAGGACCGCCTGCTGCCAAAGAATAGGCTGTCGACCCAGTAGGGCTGGACACAATGAGGCCATCCCCTGGAATTTCATAAATCAGCTCCTGGTCAAGATATAGCTGGAGTCGAATCAGGCCATCAAAGGAGCCCCGTTGGATGACTACGTCATTGAGGGCAGGGCCTTGGCCCTCTAATTCACCTTGGGCATTAAAAGACTGGAAATAAAGCAGAAGGCGCTTTTCTAAGCTATAGCGACCGGCCTTAAGAGCATCCAGGGCCAGCTCTAAGTCCTCTGGTTCTACTTCAGGCAAGAAACCTACACTTCCCAGGTTGATCCCCCAACGTGGGAGAGTAGGATCAAGGCCTAGGTGGATGGTCCGCAAAAATGTTCCATCTCCGCCCAAGCTCACCAGAAAATCGCAGTCCTCGTAGCCTTCCGACAATAAGCCGGGGATCGAGGAAGAAAAATCTAAAAGATTCGGGTCATAGGAACACGTAATATCTAAGTCTTTGCAAAGACCAACCAAGCGTCTCGTACAGGCTAAGTCATGGTCCCTAGTCTGGTTCACATAAAGGCCTAAGCGCATCAGCCTGCCCTCCTTCTTTCCCCCAAGCCTTCCCTAAGAAGTACGTTTCATGAAATCTTGAATTGCCTGGAAAATCCCTTCTGGATCAAGTCTTGCCTCAGTCAAAAGTTCTGAGCGCTTGGCTTGGCCCATGAGGACATTCTGAAAACCGAGCGGACAATGTAAGAAAGAGATTCCTTCTGCCATGAGCCTGAGGTTCAGACAAGAACCAAAAGATCCTGGTAGGACAGACTCCTCTATGGTCACCAGCCGGTGGCTTTCAGACACTGATTTCAGTATAACATCTATCGGGAAGTTTTTCGACCGGACCACGGAAAAGAGCTCGGTATTCCAGCCCTGATCAGTCAGGGCGGGGCCCAAAGCTAAGGCCCGGCTGGTCATCGATCCCAGGGCCACTATGGTAAGATCTGGACCCTGATCCCTCGGTGCAGGAGACGAGCTAGAAGCTTTAGCGGACCTAGGTGATATAGAAGGGCTAGGAGACTTTAAAGAACCAGAAGCTGTAGTCGGTGACAGCGGAAGTTTGCGAGCTGTTAAAATGAGATCTTGCCAGTTTGAAGAACTAGCGAGCTTCTCTTTGCGCAAATCCTCCAAAGCAGGCAGGTGCGGCATCCCCTCCTTAGGGTAACGAATAGCCATGGGGCCCGTAACAGTCAAAGAATAGCGCAGGAGGAGGCTCAGGTCCTCTTGGTCGGCCGGCTCAAAGACCTCCATATGCGGCAAGGCCTGCAAAAAGGCTAAGTCATAATAACCCTGGTGGGTCTCCCCATCTTGGGAAACCGCCCCAGAGTGGTCAATCAAAAAACGGACGGGAAGATTTTGCAAGCACACGTCATGGAGTATTTGATCTAGAGCTCGCTGCAAAAAGGTGCTGTAGAGGGCTACGTAGGGCTTCACGCCCCCTGCTGCTAGGCCTGCCCCCAAGGTTACGGCATGCTGTTCGGCAATACCCACATCAAAGAAGCGCTCCGGATAGTTTTCAGCAAAGTCAGCCAGGCCCGTCCCAGAGGTCATCGCCGCCGTAATCGCAAAGATATTCAGGTCTTCCTTAGCCATATCAACCAAGGTCCGCCCCGCAAATTGGGTAAAAGTCTCCACCTTTGCCTTTGCTTCCGTCCGATCCTGCTCCGCCTTGATCGATGGAACCAGGTGATAAGAAAACCTACTATCTCCCTCGTCCATTTCTACGGCAAAGGGAGCCACCCCGTGGTATTTTTCCGGGGCCAACTCCGCCTCTCGAAAACCCTTTCCCTTCTTGGTGACTACATGGATCACACTGGGCCCTCGAAGCTGGTGGACAGCCTTGAGATTGCGGCTCAGATCTTCCAAGTCATGGCCATCAATGGGACCATAGTAGGAAAAACCCATGTCCTCAAAAAACAGTCCCTTACGGCGAGCAAAAAACCGGTCCAAGGCTTTGATTTTCTTGATTTTCCTAACTAAATAAGGCCCAATGCCAGGAATTTTCTGCAAGGCCTCCTGGATCACTTTCTTGAGGTGTAAATAACTACTATTGACCCGCAAATGCCCCAAAATCTTCGAGACACTTCCCACATTGGCATCAATCGACATGAGGTTATCATTTAAGATAACAATGAGGTTATCACGAGGCCCCGAAAGGTCATTTAGAGCCTCAAAGGCCATACCTGCCCCCATGGCTCCATCCCCAATAAGGGCAATCACTTTGCCATCCTCATGGCGGTGCAGCTTGGCCCGGCCAAGGCCCTCCGCAGCCGAAATCGAGGTAGAACTATGCCCCGTATTAAAATAATCCCAAGGACTCTCCGTGGTCTTGGGAAAGCCGGACAAACCGTCCCGTAATCTCAGCGTTGAAAAAGCTGTATCGCGGCCAGTCAATAACTTATAAGTATAGGACTGGTGGCCCACGTCAAAGATGATCGAATCATGACCCGGATGGCTAGGATCAAAGTCAAACTCCCGTAAAAGGGCAATCGTCAGTTCCACCACGCCGAGATTAGACGCAAGATGGCCACCGTTTTGCGATACGGTCCAAAGAATCGTTCTTCGCAAAGCGGCAGCCAACTCATACAAATCATCTGTATGCCATTTTCTCAAAGCTGAAGGATCCGGAAAATCAGGTTGAACCTGCTGATCCATAAAATATCCCTCAATTCTACCGGCCACCTTACCCAGGAACAAGCCATGAGATAAGTACCGGATCTACTCCCCATCTAGACTAAACAATCCCTTAGGGTTACGACTCCAGATCTTTCGTACTTAACACATCCTCAATGAGAGCGAATAAGAAGTCGGCCTTCCCATCGGTGTTATCCAGCTCCTTGCAAGTATCCCGAACCTGCTTTGACATACTATTGAAGTAAATCATAGCGTTCTTGCGTCCAAACAGACGAATAATCGTAAGCTTGGAATACTCACTGCTATAGCTGGCATAGCGGTCAGCATCAGCATCGACGATATCATCTTTAACATATTCTACAATACCCAGTCTCTGGCCTAAACGGGTTAAAGCAACGAAATCTTCCATTTTCGCATCGGCCATGGTAGCTGGAATCAGCATTGACGAAGTAAGCAAGCTGACCGTCTTCTTCTGGATCATCAGCATCAAGGTCTTGAAATACTCCTCACGGCTATCCTGGGTTACCTTAAAGCCTGACTCGTAGGGAGGTAGGGTCTGGGTCAAGTCAATGCACTGTCCGCCGATCATACCTTCAAAACCAACTGCCTTCGCCAACTGACGAGCAGCAGCCAAGTGCTTCTTACTGATGTAGGCCTCGTCAAAGGCTAGGTTGACTGCTTCAAATAGGCAGTACTGGGCTGCAAGGAGGGCAATACCGATTCCATAGCGTCTATGGACGCTGGGGCGACCATAACGAGTATCCGTATCGTCAATGCCTGGCAAATCGTCATAAATGATATAGTTGGTATGCAAGAACTCAGTAGCCACGGCAAAGTTTAGAAAGTTCTCCGCCCGGAGCCCAAAATATTCTGCTACCGCAAAAACGAGTAAAGGCCGCAGGCGATCCGACCCTCCCATAATGACGTAACGGGTCGCATCGACTACCTTCCGAGAATTCGGGTCTACTGCGCCCTGTTGCAGTATCTGATCAATTTTCCTGTCAATGGCACCGATATAGTATTGGCGCTTTTCTTGGTATCTTTTAAAGTCTAGCAAAGCCTCTGTCCTCCTTCGCTAAAATCCTCAGCAATGACGGTCCCGTCATTATCCGTATTCAACTTTTTAATTTCCGACTCAGCTTGGTCAATCCGACTTTGACAAGCAGCCAAAAGTTCTTTTGCTCGCCGATAGAGCTTTAAGGAAGCTTCCAAACTATTTTGTTGTTTCTCCAACTGGTCCACCGTTTGTTCAAGTTGGCGATACAAACTTTCATAGCTCTCTGTTTCCCTGGAACCGGCTGTATCCAAGTCCGACCTGGTATCTAGTCCATGAGCAAAAGAGGGTGCCTCTTGGGCCATCCCCTGACCCTGCAAGGTCACCTGCGGATTTTCCTCTGCGTCAAGCATCTACTTTTCCTCCTCGTCTTCTCCCTCATCCCCCTTTAGAGTGGGGTGAGCAGAAAGCCGATCCAGGTAATCCTTGACCTGGGCCGCCGTTCCTTGCCGGTCATCCTCACGAATATCTGTGAACTGTATGCCTGGATAAACGCCGCTAACATTCACCAAAGCAAGTCCATCAAAGAACTGCAGCAAGAGTGAGTCTTGAACCCGGATATCTAAGGTCTTGCTCACAAGCCTTTGGTCTTTTACCCTACGTCCGACAAGGTAACCTCGCTCTAAGACCCGCTGTGGGGCCAGTGCCTCAATCTTGGCTTCTTGCTTCCGGAGGGAAGCCTCCGCTTGACGTAAGGTCTCTTGCACCAAATATCCTATGCGCAAATTAAAAGTCTGCAAGGTACGCAACTTCTGCCCCGTAATAGCCGGAGCTAAGGCACAGAGACCGGAATGCAAACGTTGCAGTTCCTGGCGACGAACTTTTAAAACCGCTTGAGGATTTTTGCTCTCAATCCTTCTTCCTAATTGTAGCAGATTAAGGGAAGAATTGCCTAGCTTTTGCCCAATAACTTGGGTGATTCTGGTTTGGAAATGACTTAAGCGAGTAAGGACCTCCTGACGACCCCAGGGAAACAGGGCGTGGGCCACTTGGGTAGGGGTATTGCAGATCCGATCGGCCACCTTATCACATAGGGAAATATCCGCTGTATGGCCCACTGCTACGATGGTTGGCAATTTAGAGGCCCACAGACTCCTAGCTAGATTTTCATCATTATAGATGGACAGGTCCTGCTGGGATCCTCCACCCCGCGCCAAGACCAAAACATCACAAACCAAATCCTCGATCGAAGCCAACAAGGCTTCTTTAGTCGCAGGATCTAAATTAGGATCATTCTGCCATTGTTGTGATAAATCATAAAAAGCATTGATTTGGTGAATATTTTTAATGAGACTTCCTACAGCCTTATCCCCCTGAACATAAGAATCCACTAAGAGGATTCGGTAAAAAGGGGCATGGGCCTTGAGTTCATGCAAGATATCCCCCAGAGCCTTCCCTTGCAGAGAGGTCAGGACGGCAATACGTTTTGGAAAACGAGGAAAAGAAATGGGCCTTGGTTCAAATAATCCCTCTTTGGCAAATTGGTCAAACAAGGCCTGGAGGCGTTTTTTTTCTTGACCTTCACCCTGGGTATAGACCTTGCGAACTATGAGCTGTAATCGAGTCCTAGCCGGATAAATATTCAAAGCCCCCTCTAGGACAACCTTTGCCCCATCCACCAGAGCTTCCTCCAGACGTGCCGCATCTTGTGGGAAGCAGACGCAAGGCAAGGAAATTACATCCTGATTAGCGTTATAGTCCAGGAGGCGAAAATAAAAAATGCCCCTTTTTTGACTCAATTCATTAATCTCTCCCCGTAGAAGAAGACGTCTTAACCGGGCATTATTCCGGAAGACCGAGTTCAAGGTCGTTGTCAATTCTTCGATCGTCAAAACATCTTTGGGATCGTAGGGAAAGGAAGAAGATTGGTCAAAAAAAGAGACATCGTCAGGCATGATAGACCTCCTAGACCTGTAGCAGGTCTACAGGGCAAACAAAAGCCACCTATTGCTGGTCCTCTTTCTGGTCCTCCTTTGGGAGAGCCGAGGGCAAAGGACCCTTTGAGGCTGACGCAGATGAGGTAGAATTCGGTGAATCTGAAGCAGATGGGGCAAAATTAGAAGAAGCAGGAGCAGGTCGCCGCTTGACCACCTTGACCATCCGCGAACTTGCTAAAATACTCCTTTGACGAGCCTGTTGGGCTGGATCGGGACGACTAGGTTTAACCACCTCCTGAGCCTCAAGTTCATCCACCTGGTCAATCTGATCAAAGGACTGATTCCGATCATAGGGCCTAGAACGGTCATACGCACGATCTCCATCAAAGAATCTAGGTCGGTCATATATACGATCCCGATCAAAGAACCTCTCTCGATTGAATCGCCCCTCGTAATCGCGAGACTTATCACGGCTGTAACGGTCTCCCCGATCACGATTTTGTCCTTGATCAGACTCGGAGTCGACCGGTTTTTCCAGTTCTGGCACTTTCTTGGAAAATTGGGACTCATAGCGACTTTGCAAGGTAGGATAATCCGGGAAGCTTTCTTTAGCTTCTACAAAGGCTACAGGACAGGTACTTGTAAGAAGATGAAAAGTTGAAGTTAGTAAGCCGTGTAGGAAACTAGCGCTCTTTTCTTCGCAATAGGTATTGGATAATTTGGTGATTTCAGAAATCAGAATAGGAATAAATTTTTCATCAAAGGCAACGAGCTCATATTCTGCCATAGCTAGACGTACCAGACAAAGCTCAACTTGACCCAGTCGGGCCAAGGACCAGTCCTGGAGGGCTAAGCTGATCAACTTATCATAGTAAGGGGCATGCGTCAGGGTCTTGGTAACCAAGGCCTCAAAAAAACTGACATTCTCCTCATCTGGACGGATGCCCTCTCCTTGTTCGTATGCCTCTAACCCCTTATCCCTAAGGTTTGCATTAAATTGATAAGAAAAAAGATAAAAGAGGGCAGTTTTTCTTGCTTTACTCCGATTCATAAGCGTCTTTCGATATCCTTCCTGCGGCCCCCGACGAGGGGCAGATACAATGACTAGGCGAGAAAAAGAAGCGATTCAGTTAGAAAAAGAGTCCCGGAAGCTATGAAAGTTAATGAAAAGTCCCGGGAGGGAACAGTTTATCCAAAAATTTGGCAATTTCCTCGCGGCTGTTGAAATACCGGGCACCCAGGTAATAGCCCACGAGCATGGCAAGAAGAATAAAGAGCGTACCCCACAGGCGAAAAATCAATAAAGAAAGGGCTAGGGCAAGGCCAATAAGGGCACCGCGCAGACCTGAGCTGCCTGCCTTCCAACCTTCTTTGAGAACCTGTAAGAAACTTTTTCTGTCCTTCATTCCACCTATGCCCTCACTTTCACATCGATATCCTCGACGTTACTTACTTTCACGAACACTTTCGCTACTTCGATCCCCGTATATTTTTCCACATCGGTGGCGACACGTTTTTGAAGTTTTTCCATCATAGGCGGAATTTCAACATCAGCATAGGTCACAACAAAAAGACGGACAAAGAGCTTATTATCCTTGTCCGACTGAATAGAGGCTCGGCAAGTCTTGACCCCAGCTTGGGCGGATTTGGCTGCGTTCAGGGCTAGGGTTTCAATAGCCCCTACGCCTACGTCAATGGTACCCATGACCGAGTCTTTGACTCGAGCCTTGCGGAGATTCCCATGCTGGATCATAAGGACTATACAATATATAGCAAAACCAAATAATCCCAAGAGAATAAGTACAATCAACCATCTTATCCCACTATGGGCAAACACGCTATCCATGCGATCTAGGAAGGCAAGAAATGCCCGGGTTGACCCAAAAATAATAGCAAAGCTCATCGATAGGATCGCCACAAGAATGGCAACCACAATGAGCAGAAAACGGGTTAAGGTTGTCATGACAAGTCCTCCTGTCCTCGGTCCTTTAAAGACCTCTCCGAAGACTCCTGGGAAGGCTCGGCCGGAGCCTCTTCAGCAGGAGCGACGACAGATACAATAAAGACATCGACCGCATGAACCAAATATCCCGTGTACAGTTCTACCGCACGGCGGACCCGGTCCTGGATCGTCCAAGCGACGTCAGGAAGTATATAGCCATACCAGACATTTACATAGACTGAAATTAAGACCGTCCGGGGTTGGGCTGGCAAAAAAAAGACCTTAATGCCTTTGCCTGCATGCTCAGCCCCTACTGCCTCTTTGAGAGAGACGAGGACGCCTGGCGCTAAACTTGCCACACCCTCCACACTAAGAGCCGCTTGTTCAGCATATTGGGCTAAAAAGCCCTGGGACATGGTCCGAGCGCCCTGAACCTGGTTCCTACGATCATTCTGAAAAGTTAAGCTTGAGCTATCTTCTTTGATGTCGTCCTGGTTGCGGGTTATCTCGGGATCTGGGGGCATTACTGCTTGACCCGATCAGCGTATTCCCCTGTTCTTGTATCAATACGAATGATATCATCTGAACTTACAAAGAGAGGAACACGAATAACGGCTCCGGTCTCGATCGTTGCTGTCTTCGTAGCATTCTGGGCCGTATTGCCTTTTACTGCCGGATCACACTGGGTGATAGCCATTTCGACGAAAGTCGGAAGCTCCACATTATAAATAGATCCATCGTTCGAATAGACCTTGCAGACCATGTTCTCTTTCAAGAAACGGAGGGCATCCTCACCAATAAGCTCCTTATGGACGGGCACCTGCTCATAGGTCTCGGTATCCATGAAATAGTAGAGATCCCCTTCATTATAGATATAGGACATATCCTTCATCTGGATTTCGCCCTCTTCATATTTTTCATTGGGGTTAAAGCTCCGCTCTACGGTAGCTCCTGTCTTGATATTGCGATATTTGGTCCGCACAAAGGCTGCTCCTTTGCCCGGCTTGACGTGTTGGAAATCAATGACTTCATAGATTTCCCCGTCCATCTTAAAAATTAAACCTTTTCGAAAATCACCAGCTGTGATCATAGGTACCTCCTCTTTTTTCTTACAAATATTCTAGTTTTTGCCTTGTTTTTCGACAGTGGAATCAACCAGCGGCAAAGGTTCAGCCACCCTACCAGCCCAAGGGCCCTGGGAAATTGTCATCCAGTGGATCAGGGGCTTTTCAAGCCATCTTTTGAGATGGACATACCAAAAATCCAGGTCAGCCTTGCGAGGGCGGACCAGGACTGCCTCAATCCCCATATACTTAGCTGCCCACACATCCGTAAAAAGCTGGTCACCCACCATGAGGGAATGGGCCAGACTCGGATGCTCAGCCTTTAAGGCACGAAGCTTACGAGACCAAGGTTTTCCAGCCCCAGAAAGAACCGGCAAACCTAAGGTGGCCGCATATTCTCCCCCCCGGCCCTTACTGGAATTTGAGACCACAAGAAGCTCCAAACCAGCCTTCTGCATTTCTGCACAGGCTTGGCGGGCATAGGCATCGGCCTCATGGGCGCCAGTCAAGGCCAGGGTATTATCAATATCTAAAAGCAGACATTGGTAACCCTCCGCCACCAGGCTAGCCCAATCGATCCCAAGCAGGGTATCGGTATCATATCGTATGGGAAAAAGCTTTTGCCAAGGCATGCGAAAATCCTACTCTACTACCCTCATCCGCCCAAAAGATCGTACGACCTAGAAAGCAAAAGATTCCGGAAGGGAATTGGGGTCAAAATGTCGACAAGTGCTTAGCTATTATGCATCAATTGAAGGGAAAATGCAAAATAGCGACCTAGGGGGCTGTTTGAGGGACCAGGGCCCGATTTTCTTGGTCTAAGAGGGCAGAGCCCCGGCAAAAGCGGTCTAATTGCCAATTTCCCGGATACGACAGGGTATTGCCGTTGATCGGAACCTTATCTACGTGAATAAAAGAATCCGCCTTAAAATTATAAGTTTTCGCCCCAATCCCAGAAAAAAAGCGAAAGCCGTGGTCCAGGAGTATTTGTAAAAGCTCGGGACGGTCATAGCAATTGGCCCCGTCAGGAAATTGATAATTACTCATGGGCCCAGTTAGGGGAATGACCTGGTCTTGGAACTTCTGGGTATCGGCCTTGACCTCCTCCAGGCTGGCTGTGCCCAGGTTGAGGCCCGCGTAGCTGCCCGAGGCAAAAAGATAGCCCCGCTTTTTTAAATGGGCACAGAGGGCCTTGACCTTGTCTTTATTGCGGGGATAGACCTCGTCGGCAAGCTCTAAGGGGGTAAAACGCCGGCCCTCCCGGAATTTATTAACCTCAGCCAGCTGATCCGGATAGCAAAAATAACCGAGGATCCCGGTAGAGCCCCGCAGGGCAACCGTTGCCTTGGCCCCATCAAAGCTAAAGTCAGGGTGGGCCTCCACAAAATCATCTAGGATGGAAAAAAGAGACGGAAAAGTTTGAATTTCTCCCTTTTCCCCCCAGGCCTGGGGATCCTGATAGGCCATGACCTCCCCCTGATCATTCACATCATAGTAAGTGGCGGTACCAGCAAACTGCTCCAAGGGAGACAGGGAAAAAGCGTCAAAAACAAGAAAAAGAGGCTTTCTTCCAGCGGGAACGATGATTTCCGGTTTTTCTGTCGGATAATGGGCGTATAAGGAACCCTGGACCAAGACATACTTATGGTCATAAAGATCCTGGAGGAGACTGCGAAACTCCTGGGCCGTGAGGAGACTATTTGAGGCAAAAGAGGCGACATCAGGGTTAACAAAGCCTTGCTTGGGATTCAAGCACAGGGGATAGACGGAAATCGAATCCACCATGCCTTGGTAGGTCTCCATCTGTTTCGGAAGGCCTGCCATGGCCTCGTCCAAAATGGGGAGGAGTTCGCCCTGATTTTGGAAGGCCTGGAGCATTTTTTCAACTAAATTCTTAGCGGAAAGGTAATTTTTCTGCGCCACCATAGTCTTTGCCGACTGGTATAGTTCATCATATTTTTTCACCTGGAAGGCCTTGAGTCGGTCGAGGGCATAACTTTTGGCAAAGGAGCTAATTTCTGGATCATCAATGATGGACTGCCAGTGAACCCAGATGGTCTCCCAGTCGGCCTTGGCCTCAATCTCTTGCATCTCGACAAAACGCTGGTGAGCAACCTTCATCCCCTCCTCCTTAGCCCAAAAGTGCTGGACCACCAAGGCAATGTTATCCAGATCTTTGACCGAATCCATGATGGTATACCAGGTTGAAAAAGGAAGTTGGTCGTCAAGATACTGTTTGGTGATCTGGTTAAGGAAGGGAACCAAGTTGGAAGCGGAAATCTCGCCCAAATCAGCCATAAAGGCCATCTGCTTCGGGTTTAGGGCTTCCCCATTTTGCAAAGATCCAATCATCTCGCTACAAAGTCCATGGACCTCAATTTCCATTTTGGCTTGTTGGGCCCGGGCCTCTTCCTGCTCTTCTAAAGAAGCTTGAAGGTCGGTCGCCCGACTTTGGACACGCTTGTAGATCACATAGGCCTCCTGGTACTCTGCGTCAGCTAGGGCCTTGCGAAAGGCTTTGAGGTCTCGCTGACGGTCCAGCCGTGGCAAAAGAAGGCGGTAGGCCAGTAAACCCAAAGCACCCAGAACTAGGAAGATGGCAAGGAGGAGCAGGCGGTTGGTCCACTTTCTCTCCTGGTCTAGGCGATAGACCTCCTGGCTTTCTCTGGAAGCTGGGCGCGAAAGCGGCTTCGCTCCCCCGGATCTCTCTTCTCCCCTTTCCTGAGCTGGCGGGGTAAAAAGACTAATTTCCCGTAACTTTCTTTGAGAACGCCACTTGTTGCTAAATCCGAAACCCATCTAAGCCTCCTCCTTTCTGCGTGACATCTAAGACTCTCTCATCCGGTGCGACAGCTAAGCCTCCTTCCTTTTTTAGCTGCATCTATGCCTCCCCCTTTCCGGAGCGGATCGAATCCGGGAATAAATCAAAGAGGCTATTTTTTTGTGGGAGATCCTTATCCCGCAAAATCTTCCCTACCGCAGGGAGGGATTGAAGCTGATAAGAAAGATAAAGGTCCGGCACATCAGATAAAGACGGCCAAGCATAGACCTCACCCAGCTCATCCCCACTGCGAAGGCGGAAAATCCGGTTACCCTGGGAAGTACGGGAAGATTTGCTCACGACTTGAGAGGCCACATCCAGGAGGATCGCCCGGCGGTTCTTTTTGGTCACCAGGAGAAGGAGCTCTTCCGAGGCGTTATGGGGGACGTCGTTAGGAGTGCCTGCAGATGCGTCCTCCGGGGCATTTTTTGAGGCGTCCTCCGAAGGATCTTCCGAATCCTCCTCCCCTGGTCCCAGGGGGCTAGGACGGTAACTCATATAGACCAAGGGGGCCTTCCCGTAGAAGGCATTTTTCAGGCGACGGCGCTTTTGTTTGGTCGCATAGACCTCCGCTGGGAGGCGGACCGCCTGGGCATCGGCAAAGACAAAGAGAAATTCCCCTGGATAGGTCTCGGGATCAATGGTCTGGATAAAGACGACCTCCTCCCCTGGATCGAGTTCAAGGAAATTGCTACAAGGCTCGCCCAAGTCCCCCCACTTCACCTCCGTCAACTCGTAAATAAAGCGCTTATGGACATTGGCCGTATTGGTAAAAAAGAGAACCTCATCCTTATTCTGAGCCGCCAAAGACTCAACAATATAATCCCCATCTTTCAAGCGGTTCTCTTGGTCTTCCCGGACCGCACTAGCCGCCACTTTCTTGCAAAAGCCCTCCTTGGTAAAGAATATTTGCACAGGGTAATCTGGTACCAGCTCCACAGCTGGATCCTTGATCACCGACACCTCGTCAGCTGCCACAATCTGGGTCCGCCGCCCCTGCCCATACTTCTTCTTTGCTGCCGCCAGATCTTCAAGAATCAAGGCTTCTTGGCGCTTTTCTTCCTGAAGGGTCCGCTCGCAGTCCTCGACCTCTTTGTGGAGGACGTCAATCTCCTCAGTCCTTCGCAACAAATATTCCCGATTCAGGTTCCGAAGTTTTATATCTGCTACCGCTTCGGCTTGGCGGCGGTTAATCTTAAAATGGGCCTCGAGGTTGGCAACCACCTCATTTTCCTTGGGAGTCGCCCGGATGATCCGAATGGCCTCGTCAATATCTAAGAGGATAGTCTTTAAGGCTTCCAGGATCTCTAATTTATCCAGTAAATCTTGGCGTCGTTTGCTTAAAATCCGCCGCAAGGAGGCCTTGCGCCAGGCGAGCCAAGCATCTAAGATCCCCTGGATCCCCAGGACCTGGGGGGTCTGTCCCAAGAGAACGTTAAAATTGCAAGAAAAGCTACTTTCCAAAGAGGTCAAGTGAAAGAGCTTATTACGCAGGAATTCTGGATCCGTAGAGGCCTTATATTCAATAACTACTTTTAAACCATCTAGGTCGGTCTCATCCCGAAGGTCAGTAACTTCCTTGAGCTTGCCATCCTTGACCTGCTTGACCACCTCGTCCATGATCTGTTCCAAGGTGGTATTGTAGGGAATCTCCCGGACTGTAAAGGTCCGCTCCTTAGGATCATGGTCTACCAAGGCCCGGAGTTTGAAGGAGCCCCGCCCAGTCTCATAGATCTGGGTCATCTCCCGGGCATCCCAAAGTAAAAGTCCTCCGGTTGAAAAGTCAGGGCCTGGAAGGAGGTCCAAAAGGATCTTATCCGAACTCGGCCAGCCCTTGGTCAAATAGTACGACACGAGATCTGTCAGTTCTTCCAAGTTAAAGGAACAGATGTTACTAGCCATCCCTACCGCAATGCCCTGGTTGGCATTAAGGAGGATGGTTGGCACCTTAGCCGGGAGTAGGATGGGCTCTTCCAAGGTATTCGAATAATTGGGGACAAAATCAACGGCATCTGCCTCAATTTCATCAAAGAGAAGGTCACAAATGGGGGCCAGTTTCGCCTCAGTATACCGGTAGGCCGCACACTGCATATCCCGACTATAAAACTTCCCAAAATTCCCCTTAGAGTCGATATAGGGGTAAAGGAGGGCCCCATTGCCCCGGGTCATCCTGACCATGGTGTCATAGATGGCCTGGTCCCCGTGGGGGTTAAGGGCCATGGTCCTCCCCACGATATCGGCCGATTTGGCCCGGGGCCCCTTCATCAGCCCCATCTTGTACATGCAATAGAGGAGCTTGCGGTGGGAGGGTTTGAAGCCATCAATCTCTGGCAGGGCCCGGGAGACAATGACACTCATTGCATAAGGCATATAATTGTCTGTCAGGGTCTGGGCTACATAAAGCTCCCGGGGTGGATTGAGGGCTTCCAGCTCCTCCAAACGCTCTAATGCCTCCTCTTTAGCGGTCCGTTTCCTTTTTGATCTCCTATCTGCAGCCATTCTTCTCCCTTTCTAGTTGCTTCCTCTTCCCCTATTAGGCATTGATTATAGCCTTTCCCCCTACTGGGCAGTAATGATAGCTTTTCCCCTGCTGGGTATTGATTATAGCCTTTCCTCTACTGAGTATCGATCATATCCATATACTTGGCTCCGTGACTTTCGATATAGGCCTTTCTCCCTGACAAATTATCCCCCAAGAGTAAATCAAAATACTCCTTCATCTTAGCAGGTTCTTCCGGTAAAACCTGGATGAGCCGGCGAGTCTTAGGGTTCATCGTAGAGGTCCACATCATCTCGGGCTCATTTTCACCCAAACCCTTCGAACGCTGGACTTTGACGGTGCCCTTGCGGCGGGCAAGGGTCTTCAATAGTGCCCGTTTTTCCGTTTCAGAATAGGCAAAATAGGTTTCTTCCCCCCTGTCCTCCCCCTTTTTCCCCCGGCCTGTTCCGATAAATGTCACTTCAAACAAAGGGGATTCCGCAATATAAACCAGCCCTTCCGTCAATAACTTAGGAGTCAGCCGATAGAGCATGGCTAGGATCAGGGTACGGATCTGAAAACCGTCTACATCTGCATCGGTGCAGATAATGATCTTCCCCCAGCGCAGCTTGTCCAAGTCAAAATTTGACAGGTCTTTAACCCGGTTCCCGTGGAGCTCGGCCCCGCAACCCAGAACCTTTAGGAGATCGACGATAATCTGATTGGAAAAGATCTGCCTATAATTGGCCTTGAGGCAATTTAAAATCTTACCACGAAGGGGAATGACAGCCTGAAAGTCAGCATTCCTCGCCATCTTTACTGAGCCCAGGGCCGAATTTCCCTCCACGATGAAAAGCTCCCGCTCCGCCTGAACCTTCGACTTACAGTCGACAAAATTCGGGACCCGATTTAAAAATCCTCCGGTTCCTACAGAAAGTTTCTTCTTGAGGTTAATCCTTTGCCGATCCGAACTCTCCCGGCTCCTCTTGTTCACTAAAATCTGGTCCAGGGCCTTCTCAGAGCCAGCTAGGTCCTCCACAAACCACAGTTCCAAGGCCTTTTCCAGGAGCTCCGTCAAATACTCCCTAATAAAGCGATTGTTAATAGCCTTTTTCGTTTGATTTTCATAGGAGACATAGTTAGAAAAGGAAGAGGAAATAAGGACCAAGCTATCAAAAACATCCTGGACCTTGATTTTCTCCTCTTGGGCCTTATACTTGCCCCTCTTTTGGAGCTCTCTATCAATCGCTCCAAGAAAAGCCGCCTTAGCCGCCCTTTCAGGAGCCCCCCCATAGGCTAAGAAACTTGAATTGTGAAAATACTCCTGGGAGAGAGTATTTTGTGTAAAACAAAAGGCTACTTCTGCTTTGACATGGTAGTCTTTCAAGTCTTTGCGGTCGCGGCCCATCCCCGTACCCGCATTGGTGATAAGACCGGTAATGGCATCCTGACCAGCAAGTTCTTCGACCCGCTCGGCAATCCCCCTGCTGGTCTCATAGGACCAAGTCTCCCCAGTCGCTTCATCGTAAAGGTCAAAACGTATTCCCGGGTTGACCACGGACTGCTGAGTCAAGATCTCTTGAAAATACTCCAGGGGAATCTCGATTTCAGTGAAGACCTCTAAGTCCGGAAGCCAGTGCTGGAGGGTCCCCGTAGGCTTTTCTGCCTTTTCCTCCGGACGCAGGTCTCGTTGCTGGAGGCCGGAGACATTCTCCCCCCGGACAAAATCCAGCTGAAAAAGCTTGTTATCCCGGCGGACCTCGACCTTAAACCAGGAGGAGGCATATTGGGTAGCGCAGGCCCCAAGCCCATTGAGACCAAGACTGAACTCATACTCGGATTGAGCGTCGTTGGCGTATTTGGCTCCGGCGTAGAGTTCACAGTAGACCAGCTCCCAGTTATAGCGCTTTTCCTTGCGGTTGTAAGCCAAGGGGATCCCCCGACCAAAGTCTTCCACACTGATGGAATGGTCTTGGTAGCGACGGACAATAATATGCTTCCCATAACCTTCTCTGGCCTCATCGATGGAATTCGATAAAATCTCAAAGAATCCGTGGAAACACCCCTGAAGGTCATTGGACCCAAAAATAACCCCTGGCCTGAGCCGGACCCGATCTGCTCCCTTGAGGGCGGAAATACTTGTATTATCATAGGTTTTGGGGGGCTGGGATTGGGGGCTGGACGAAAGTGACATGACTCCTCCTTTATGAATGAGGTACGTAATGGGGCTCGTGACGTGATATGATGAAGATCTGCAACTGAAAAAAAGCTAAAAAAAACCTTGAAACCGGTTTCAGCTTCAAGGTAGTGGAATCATTCCAACAAAGTGAGGCCACATTGGCCTCCGTACTAGGTCTCCTGCTCAGGGCAGGCCGCCTAAATGGTGAACGCAGCAGGACTCGAACTTGCGACCCACAGCTTAGAAGGCTGTTGCTCTATCCAACTGAGCTATGCGTCCATAAAATGGAGCGGGTGATGAGAATCGAACTCACACGATCAGCTTGGAAGGCTGAAGTTCTACCACTAAACTACACCCGCATCGAAAAAGGCGTCCCTTTGTCAATTCAACAAGGATCATTCTAGCAGCTTTTTCGAATTTTGTAAAGGGTCCAGGAGAAAATTATCTAAACTTTCCTCCTAAGGACCTAAGAGAAATCCAAGGGGGACCTAAGGGATACCTAAGGGATACCCAAGAAATCCTACTCCAGGTAATTGGCAAAGACGTAGCCCACCTGTCCATCCGGCAAACTTACGAAGACAAAACCATTGGCAGGCTCCGTAAGCTGGGTCAGCTTGTCTCCCCGGGTTAGAGTAGCTATGATCGGAGCATTGTCCTTCGGGGCCTGTAAAATTTGCAACTGCACAGCTTTGACCGTGTGAACAATCTCCAAAGGGGTCTTCTCAGGAATCACGACCGCTTGTGGGTCCCCCTGCTGGTAGGGGACCGTCTGATCCGCCTGCTGGCTAGGAGCTGGCAGATCTTCCTTCCCAGCTTCCGCTCTCTTCCATAGTAAGGACATCCCGTAGAGTAAGGCAACCAGCATCACTAAGGAGACACCAATAATTACCAAGCTCAGGGCGGAATTCCGTGGCAGGAATGAACGTAGGGTCTTTAAAAATTCCGTCAAGCCCCTCCTAGAACCTTCTAGTTTAACCTCCATGAGGCGGTCGTTCCATTCAGCAAGCTTATTCCCCGTAGATAGCTTAGGAGCCGTCTTTTTGGGCTGGGAAAGGGTATTTAAGCTTGCTTTGATGACTGGGCGCTTATCTTTTTTCAAAAGTTCTTGACGGACTTTAGCATCTTGTAGGATATCAGCCCAAAGGGGGACGGGCTCTCGGTCCACCCTCATGCCCTTGCGCTTGTTATCGATCAATTCCCGATCCAAGTCTTCACAGGTCAGCCAGGGGTAGAATACCGATTCAGCTACCTCTTGGTCTAACAGTTCGTAAAAACGCAATTCAGCCTCACGGTAAGGGTCCAAGAACTGACTTTTTTCCCGGTTGAAATCAGGTCCTTGGATATCGTCGAATTGCATATACATAAAGGAAAAATCTCGGTCCTTGGCTAGGCCCCGCCGTCCCCTGGGGAACATGACGGTGGAGATGGCAGCGCCAATCCTCTCTTGGGATTCTAATCTTTGACGCAGTTCCTTATTCTCGTCACTGCGATAAGGGAAAAGACGCTCCGGAGGCAAGAGAAAAAGGGCATCATCTTGACGGGGGCGAAAGGCGTAACATTCCAAACTTCCTAAATAGTATTGGGGGAAAATACCAATTGGCCAATCCGTAGGGTGTAAGCGGTAGATCTTTTTATGGCGACGCAAATAAACCCCGCTATTGCGGTTGCTCCATACGAAGACAAAGCCACTATAGGCTAGGATCAAGAGTTCTGTCTTGGGGACCTTATCCCAAATAAAGGGCAGGATATGACGGAGTCCATTGTGGGGCATATCGGGCATCAACTGCCCCCAAGTATCCAGGGGGGCAGAACCAAAACCTGAATTCTTTTGCCCATACCAGACTCCTGTCATCATCACGATGTCCGTACGGAATGGGGCCACAAAAAGCTCATCCGCATCTTCTCCCTGGTTCCCATAACGGAGGTTTTGGATCCACATGTTAAATTCATTGCGGTCCCGCTCATTCAAGTGGGCCCCAGCCATCACCTGGATCATGAGGCACCCCCTGGGAGGGCCTGTTCCGTCGATGAAGATGGATCGAGGAGTTCACTGGATCCGGAAGTTGTCAGGCCCTGCTGGCCCCTCAACAGGGGGTAGCGGGCATAAAACTCCTCTTGGAGGAAAGAATAAAGATGCAGGTCAAGATAGGTCGCCCCCCGCCGCTGATACTCGCGAAGGACCCCATCCGGACGAAATCCCAGTTCTTCCATGATTTTTCCTGACACCACATTACCCTCCAAATACGAGGCAGCTATTCGCCGTAAGTTGAGTTCTCCAAAACAATAAACCAGATAAAAAAAGACCAAAATCTTACTTAGTCCCTTGCCCCGCATCTCTGGCAAGAGGGCATAACCTACCTCTGCCCGCCGACTTACCGGATCCCAATGATCAAGGGTAACGAGGCCCGCTGGCCGACCGTCCAAAAAGACCCCAAAAGCATAAAAGCTAGGAGGGTCCAGCCACTGGGTCGCCAAAATTTCCTTGGCCTGAAAAAGATTGGGAAGCATATGGGTCTCGCACACAAAAAAGAGTGCATCCAAAGGATCAGCTAATAGAGAGGCAAAATCACCGGCATTCTCCTTGGAAATCTGACTAAAACTGACCAGATGATCCTGGACCTCTCCCTGCGAATCCTTATCATTCACTGTTTGACCCGAGATTTCCTCCGAACTGTTGGATTGGGGGCTCTTGTTCGGAGTAGAGGAAAAGTGAGGAGAGAGAAAAGCGAAGTCCGAGGCTTGCCCTCGGCGAGGGAGAAAAGAAGGAGATCCCCCCGACGGACTTGCCTGGACTTCGACGATGGTGCGAGTAAAAGCTTCTAGATAGCGTACACTCAAAGTTTCGGGACCTGGATCATTTGTAGCTTGGCAAAATCGGGTAAACCATCCTTATAGGGGAATGCCAAATCGCCTTGAATGAGGGGAAGGAGGTAGTCGACAAAGGCGTCGGTGATGCCATTGCCGGCCTCGTTGATGTAGGCGTCGGGCAGTTTGTCCTCAGCATTGGCCACCTGGTCTAGGGGATACATGACAATTTCCGTCTGATAGGAGCGAGAAATGGGATCCCGATGGAAGCCCGGCATCAGGGCCGTGGCCCCAGTAACCGCCTTTTGGACGGCCATCTGTCCAGACTTAAAGCACTCGTCAATATCGAGTTGGGAGGCAAGATGGGCCGCACAGCGCTGCATCAAAGAGAGCTCGATGGTCCGAATCTTTACCTTGAATTCTTCTTCCAGGATCTGGCCCAGGATCTGGCCAATCCCGCCCAACTGGGCATGGCCAAAGGCGTCTTTAGCGATATCCTTGTTGAAGACCTCCGCCATCAGGACCCCATCTTCGTTGTGGATCCCCTCGGATAGGGCAATCATAACCTTCCCCTTTTCCTTCAAGATCCGACCGACGTCGGCAATCATCGCCTCTTGAGAGAAGGCCCGTTCCGGCACATAAATAAGATCGGGGCCGATATCATAGACACTGGCCAAATGCGAAGCCGCCGTCAGCCAACCCGCATGCCGTCCCATGATCTCCACAACGGTAATTTGAGGAATGTCGTAGGTCACGGCATCATGGGCAATCTCCATCATTGTCGTAGCGATATAACGGGCTGCAGAAGGATAGCCCGGGCTATGGTCCGTGCAAGCCAAATCATTGTCAATGGTTTTGGGGATCCCCATGCAACTAAAGGCATAATCTTTCTCGGCCATAAACTTGGCGATCTTGTTGCAGGTATCCATCGAATCATTGCCGCCATTGTAGAAAAAGAAGCGGATATTGTACTTTTTGAAGATTTCGAGGAGCTTTTCGTAGTCAGAAGGATCCTTGTCCGGGCTCACTAGTTTACGGCGACACGAGCCCAGGAAAGAAGATGGAGTATGCTTCAGCTTCAAAATCTCCTCTTCCGACTCCTGGTCCAAGTCAATAAAATGCTCGTTAAAGACGCCCACAATCCCGTTCATAGCCCCATAAACGTGGTGAATCTGGTCTTTGTGCTTTCTTGCCTCCAAAATAACCCCGGCTGCACTCGCATTGATGACCGCCGTCGGTCCTCCCGATTGCGCAAATAACAAATTACCCTCTAACATCACAAGTCTCCTCTCTGCCTCTAGGCATTTTGCTCAAAGTCAGCCCATGCGTCAGCCAGCGTCATGAGCTTACTCTGCAGGTCCCTTCAATCAAAATGGGGGCCAGCTTCTTCCACAAATACTCCTGGCCCGCTCCCTCGATTGTATCATGTACCCGCTTTTCCTTCAACGCAGGAAGGAGCCTTGACGATGCTAGGCCTTGTTATGGCAAGATTAAAGATGCTTGCTTAGTTGGATTATTTGTTGCATTTTTTCGGGGAGAATAATCTGAAAATGGAGGGAAAAGCCTGCATTCTCATGTAAAGCATCTATAAGATCGGAATTTTGATAGACTGGTATAAAGCCTTGCTCAGGAATTTCTAACAGATGAATTTGACGCAAGCAATCGGCTATTTTTTTCGTTGAATAGCGATTATCTAACTGAGCGGCTAAGCTTTTCAGAAGGTGAAGACCTACGAAGCGAACGAATAAGTAGGCTTTGAGATTAACTTCATCGGAAGGATGGATGGAGTCCGGCTGGTGCATCCTACTTCCTCCAAAAGCAACGAAGGCAATTTGTAAGTCCTCTCCATAAAAGCTAAGGCCCTCCTCCTGGGGGTAAAGTCGATCATGGCTCCTTCGAAGGGTCTTCACCTTGGGATTGAGCTGCTTGGCCATCCCAGTACCTTCCTTAGCCAAGATTTCAAGAGTTTCATAAAGGTCATGGAGTCCAAAGCTGGGCGGTTCCGGGAACCTATGGGTCTCTTCCAGGATGGTCGGCACAAAGAAGGCCTGAGCCTCTTCTAAGACAGACTCTTCTCGCAAAGGGAAAAGAACCTGAAGAAAAACCAAAGTCTTCAGAACCTCATTGAAATCATAGGAAAGCTTGTGTTCTTGGGATACATTCTGGCAAAGCTGATCGATCCCCAGATCATAATAGACTTTTTGCAGGAAGAGACAGCCCGCATCTAAGAGCCTCCGCTGGTTTTCCAAGAGCTCGCGAGTGCTATCATAAGTGACCTTAACAGGAAGGGTTCCCGCTTTTTTCTCCTCCGTCATCTGTTTAGCAAGTTCCTTGCCCCAAGCAATCGGATCTAGGTATATTTTCGACAAATCTTCCAAGGTCCCGAGCTTTTTGACCACCCGGTTGGAACGTTTGCCTGTTTGGCTATCGTAGGTTGATTCCACGATATAGAGGGTCGAAGCGTTTTTGGATTTAGAAATTTGCAGTCTCATAAGGAAGGCCTTTCTGAATGGAAGTCTATGATCAAAGGTTCACGATGGCGTATGTTCCACGTTCATAAGCGGTTTCTATTTCGCCAAATAAAACCGGCAGCCTATCCTTGTACTTGGATAAAACGTTGTAGGCATGGTCAAGTTCCTCCTCTGAGTAGAGTTCATTTTCAAACGTCGAAAAATAAATTCCTTGGTCCATCAGCTCTTCTTGTAACTCACCAAGCATCAGATCCGTCTCTGCTTTTGGTAAAAATGTCCTTCTAGTATCAGTATCCTTTCGATCCTCCGGATATTTAAACATAGCTTCCTTATTTAGATAAATCTCAATATTATATTTGGGGTTATTGATTGAATCCAGGCGAGAAATCTGTTCTTCCTCGTCACAATTTTTCTGCTCTGGGACTGGAGGACGCTGATCGGAAAGTATAGATGAGCTAGCTCTAACAGATTGTCCTTCTGCATAAGCTTTTCTAGCTTCTTCTAAGGTCATTTCGTTTGGGCCGCCCGGGATTTCCCAGAGGCCGTTATTCTCCCAATTGCAATTGTCGCACACTCTGTCTTTCTCAACCCGCATACCACAGACAGGGCATTTAATATGGGTTGCGTCGAGCCTTACGTTCTCATACATTTCATCATCGCTGTAAACATCAATGCTGGAGTCATTCTCTTTCATAGTATTTTTTCCTCCTGACGATTTGAACATCGTCGTTATCTCACCTGATGAAGAGATAATAAGAAAGTCATTTAAACTGGGCCCCCAAATAGGGCCTTGCGTTTTCAAATTTAGCAAACCCTTTCCTTCCTGCATAATCAGACTGCTCGATAGTAACTTGGTCTTGTCCCTTTTAAAAGCCTCTTTAAAAAATTTTTCCTCCCACTTTGGGACGGAGTACGCAGATCCAAAAGACAACAATTATTAGGCGCAGCGTGTACTCCCGCTATGCCTAGGTGCACAGACCTAAAATCACAGACGCACTATGTAATAGGTCGCCCTTCTTTATAAGCTTTTTTGGCTTCTTCTAACGTCATTTCATTTGGGCCCCCGTCAACTTCATAGTGGCCCCCATTCTCCCAGTTACAGTTGGCGCACGTAGTATAAAATCTAACCCGCCTGCCGCAAACCGGGCATTTAATATGCCTATCGTCGAGAAGA
>ERZ1673752.882-NODE-882-length-47471-cov-7.411928_pt1 | contig 47471 bp, 37 predicted proteins | sample MGYA00580195_ERZ1673752 | MGnify/ENA primary metagenome ERZ1673752 (study PRJEB41218, sample SAMN15661744) | gut metagenome | host: Homo sapiens | place: Canada: London | collected 2015-08-20/2019-03-30 | study: EMG produced TPA metagenomics assembly of...
AGAGCGGCAGGCGTACCGAAACCGGCGGCACCTTCGATGAAGGCGGCGAACATGAAGCCGATGATGATGGTCTGCAGACGTTTGTCGGGGCTGATCTTCTTCATGCCGGCCTGGATGGTTTCCATGGCGCCGCTGTACTGCATGGTGTAGTAGATCAGCAGCGCGCCGAACACGATGATCAGCACGCCCACAGCCGTGATGGTGCCTTCGATGGACAGAGCCACAAGACGCAGGGGTTCCTGACCCCAGAAGGCAAAGGCCAGCACCACACCGGCAAGCCAGGCGATGGGCATGGCGCGGGTGGAGGGCCAGCGCATGCCGGCCATGAGGATCAGGGCAATCAGGATCGGGATGAAGGCAAGAAATGCCAGAAGACCGATGGACATGAGACCTCCTCTGCAAGTGTCCATGTTGAACATGTCCCGGCCGCATATTTTCGCACCACACGCAGCCGTGACCTTCCCCAAACCGGCGGCATGTCATCATGCCGCATTACGGTCGTGACCTTGCCGCATGGCCGTGGGCCCACCGGCGCTCCTTCAGGTTCGCCAGGAAAAGGCCTTGATCATACGGCGTTTTCGAACAGACCGCGGTCTTCCTCAAAACCGCCCGGGAGACCCGGTGTCCGTTCAAAAATCCCTCCTGTCCCTGCTGCCGGGGCGCCCTGGGCTGCACCCGGCCCGGCACAAGGCCGGCGATCCCTGCAGGCCCGGACAGGTCAGGCCCGCATGGCAAGGCGGCGGCGCGCCACAAGGCACGCCGCCGCTCGTTTACGGTTAGTGCTTCAGGTTTTCGGCCACCAGTTCCGCGATGTGCGAAACCTTGACCTTCATGCCCTGCTTTTCCACACCACCACGCAGCTGCATGACGCAGCCGGGGCAGTCCATGACCACGCGGGAAGCGCCGGTCTCTTCGATGTGCTTCAGCTTCTTGGCCAGCAGCGTACCGGAGATCTCGGGGAACTTCATGGAGTAGGTACCACCGAAGCCGCAGCACACGTCTTCTTCGGCGCACGGCACATAGGTGGCCGCGTCGGCGATGAGGTCGCGCGGGGCCTTGGTCACGCCCAGGCCACGGCAGATGTGGCAGGAAGCGTGGTAGGTCACCTTTTCACCGCTGTTGTTGAAGTCCTTCTCGGTCAGGCCGAGGACATCATGCACGAAGGAGCTGTAGTCCGTCACCTTGTCGGAGAAGAGCTGCACGCGGGCGGCGTCGGCCTTGCCTTCCAGGATGTGGGGGTACACATGCTTCAGGTGGGAGGCGCAGCTGGCGCACAGGGTGATGATGGCGTCGTACTTGCTGGCGTCGAAGGCTTCCAGGTTCTGCTTGGCCACATCCACGGAGGTCTTGCGCTGACCCATCATTTCCAGAGGCAGGCCGCAGCAGGTCTGGGCCATGGGGTATTCCACGGCCACGCCGCGGGCGCCCAGCACCTTGACGCAGGCTTCCAGCTGTTCGGGATAGATGAAGTCCTGGGCGCAGCCGCCGAAGATGGCCACACGGTAGCGCGGGGTGGCCACGCGCGGGGCGATCTTGGCCCAGCGGTCACGGAAGGCTTCGTTGGCGATGGCGGGCAGGGCCTTGAAGCCGTGCTTGCCAAGGAACATGGCAGGCAGGTGACGCTGGAACTGGGTGCCGCCGGTGAAGGGCTTCTGGGCGTAGGAGGCGAACTTGAGCAGGCTGTGGAACATCTTGCGGTTCTTCATCACAGCAGCCATCAGGGTGCCTTCCACACCACCGCCCTGCTCGTCGGTCAGGCGGGAGCGGATCTCGCGGATCAGGCGGGGCAGGTCGATGCCGCCGGCGCAGACGTTCTTGCAGGATTCGCAGCCCACGCAGTTCTGGCACAGCACCTTGGCCTTGTCCTTGCCATGGAAGAAGTAGGTCAGGATCAGGCCGATGGCGCCGATGTAGATGTAGCCCATCTTGTGGCCGCCCACCAGACGGAACACGGGGCAGACGTTGGCGCAGGCGCCGCAGCGCACGCAGCGGAAGATCTGGGAGAACAGCGGATCACGGGCGATCTCGGTACGGCCGTTGTCCAGGAAGACCACGTGCATGACCTTCTTGTTGTCCTCACAGGCGCCGCATTCGCCGGCACCGGCCATGAAGGTGGCGTACGCGGTCAGGCGCTGGGCCGTAGCGTTACGGGGCAGCACCTGCAGGGCGGTCAGGGCCACTTCCAGGTTGGGCACCAGCTTGTCCAGGCCGGCGATGGCCACATGGACGCGAGGCAGGGTGGTGACCATGCGGGCGTTGCCTTCGTTGGTCACGGTGCTGACGGCGCCCATTTCGGCCACGGCGAAGTTGCAGCCGGAGATGCCCATGTCGCCGTTGATGAACTTGCGGCGCAGCTGCACACGGGCCACCTTCACCAGACGCTGGACGTCCTCGGCATCCTGCTTGACGCCGGTCTCCTTGGTGAAGTCGTCGGCCACCTGATAGCGGGACAGGTGGATGGCGGGCATGACCATGTGCGAGGGACCTTCGTGGCGCAGCTGGATGATCCATTCACCAAGGTCGGTCTCGTCCACGATGAACCCTTCCTTTTCCAGGTAGGGGTTCAGCTGGATTTCTTCAGCGGTCATGGACTTGGACTTGATGACGCGCTTGACGTTGTTCTCGCGGGCGATGCTGGCGATGATGCGGTTGGCATCTTCGGCAGTGGCGGCACGGTGCACGTGCACGCCGCGTTCTTCGGCCACACGGCGGAACTGTTCGTACAGTTCTTCCATGTGCTTGCAGGCGTCGTCCTTGGCGTCGGCGATCTGTTTGATCAGGCCGCGTTCGTCCACTTCCTTGAACACAGCTTCACGGTTGGCGCGGTAGGCCACGGCAAAAGTGTCGAGGGTACGGCGCAGGAAGCTGTCCTCAAGGGCGGAATCAATATCCTTGCGGTAATCCGAAAGGGTTTTGGGTGCGGTGTGGCTCATGGCTTAGTCCTCCAGAAGAATGATATGCAATTCCAGCGGGCCATGAACGCCCACGGCGGCCACGCGCTCGATATCGGCGGTACGGCTGGGGCCGCTGATCAGGGTCGTGTAGTTGCCGCCCTTGGGATTGGCCATGAGCAGCTCACGCATGCGACCGGCGATCTCGGGCAGGGTGCGCACCAGCTTGGACTTGGCCAGCACCAGCACGTGGATCTCGCTGATCATACCGGCCAGACGGGCATCTTCGTTGTCGGTGTTCACCAGGCAGGTGGCACTGGAAGACACGCCCATCTCGGCGAAGGTCAGACCCACGTCGATACCGGCCAGATGGTTGCGCAGACCTTCACGGATGCACAGGAAGCCCTTTTCCTTGCAGGCGGCTTCCAGGGTGGCGAAGTCTTCATCGTTCAGGACAGGGGCGGCCACGATACGCTGCACGCGGGTGGGCACACCGTTGGGGCCGTTGGGGCCCTTTTCCACATCCTCGTCCGCCATCAGTTCGCACGGGGCTTTGTTTTCGCACACGTCCACCACGTACTGCAGCGCGGCGGCCATGTTGGGCAGCTCCTGCACCACGGCGTTGACGGCCGTGGCTTTGGCGGTGAAGTCCTGAACAAGATCCTGGATTTCTTCAGGGGCCATTGATGTCTCCTTATAATGAATGCCGCACCCTATTTGAGGGTCTCGGCATAGATCTGGATAGTATGCTTGACCTGCACGGGGTCATTGTTGTGCGAGAGCACGTCTTCCAGCTGCATCATGCAGGCGGGGCAGCCGGCGGCCACCACATGGGCGCCCGTGGCCACCACGTTGTCACGCTTGCGCTGGCCGATGACACGCGACAGGTCGTAGTGGAAGAGGTTGAAGGAACCGCCGCAACCGCAGCAACGGTCGGCTTCTTTCATCTCCACCAGCTTGTAGTTGGGGTTGGTCTTGATGATGGTGCGCGGTTCCTCGGAGAGGCCCAGGGCCTTCTTGAGGTGGCAGGAGTCGTGATAGGTCACGGTCTTGGCGCCGGGCAGGCTTTCCACGGCTTCGACCTTGAGCACCTTCACCAGGAATTCGTTGATGTCCATGGTAATGGCGGCCAGGGCCTCGGCCTGATGCTGTTCCACGCTGCCCAGGCGGGCGGCGTAGCGGGGCCACAGTTCCTTGATGGTGGAGGTACAGGAGGAACAGGCGGTCAGCACGTAGTCGAAGCTGCTTTCGCCAAAGGCGGCCAGGCTCTTGGCCATCTGCTTCACCATGCCTTCGGCGTCGCCGGAGGACAGGGCCGGGATACCGCAGCAGGCGAAGCTGCTGGGCATGTAGATGGCCACGTTATGGTGGTGCAGCACCTTGATGCAGGCTTCGGACACATCCACGTACAGCTTGTCGCCCATGCAGCCGGGGAAGAAGGCCACCTTCAGACCGCCCATGACGCGGGGCTCGTCCAGGTTGCCGTAGATGGCGTGCAGGGGCTTGAGGGCCAGGGAACGGATGTGGCGGTCGCCCAGCATGAAGTTGAGCATGGGAGCACAGGCCGTGTTCTGGGTGTCCTTGTTGCTGCGGAAGATGACGCGCTGCATGGGCGCGCCCACCCGCATGGCAAAGTTGAACAGGCCGGGGTACGGCAGCAGGGCACGGAACACCATCTTTTTGACCGGGTGCAGGCCAAGATAGGTGTTCACGATCTCGCGAGCCTCCATGAAGATGTCCATGATCTTCACACCGGAGGGGCAGTTGGCCTCACAGGAGCCGCACAGCAGGCAGCGGCCCAGCTTGTCGGCCACGGCCTCGGGATCGGCGATCATTTCGTGGGCCAGATTGTCCACCAGGGCCAGCTTGCCGCGGGCCACGTCGGCTTCCATCATGGTGGCGCCGAACATGGGGCAGACAGCCTGGCACATGCCGCACTTCATGCAGGCGATGATGCGGTCGTCAAGCGTCATCAGACGCTTTGCCAGTTTCTTCAGGTCGCTCATGGCGTGTCTCCCTAAATGCCCACCAGCTTGGTGGGATTGAGCAGACCCTTGGGATCCAGAGCGCGGCGCAGGCGCTGCGAGAAGAGGATGGTGCCGCGGGAGGTTTCCTTTTCCATCCACTTGGACTTGGCGGTGCCGATGCCGTGTTCACCGGACAGGGTACCGTGCAGGCTGATGGCCACATCGAACATTTCGTCGACGGCGGCTTCCACGCGGGCGAATTCTTCCTTGTCGCGCTTGTCGCACAGGAAGGTGGGATGCAGGTTGCCGTCACCGGCATGACCGAAGGTGCCCACTTCGACATTGTACTTCTTGGCGATGTCGTTGACGGCCTTCATCATGGCAGGGATCTGGGAGCGCGGCACGGTGGCGTCTTCGAGCACGGTGGTGGGCTTGCAGCGGGCCAGCACGGGCAGGGCCTGGCGGCGGGCTTCCCACAGCTTGAACTTTTCGGCGGCGTCCTTGGCCACATGCACGGCCACGGCACCGGTCTGCTGCAGCACGCGTTCCACCACGACAGCTTCGTCAGCCACCTGGGCGGGATGGCCGTCCACTTCGATGAGCAGGATGGCCGCGGCGTCGCGGGGCAGGCCGGCCTTGGTGTAGTCGTCCACGCGCACGATGGTGTTGTTGTCGAGGAATTCCAGCGTACAGGGCACCACGTGGGCGGCGATGATGCCGGCCACGGCTTCGGCGGCCTTCTGCATGTCATCGAACACGGCCATCAGGGCCTTGGAGGCCTGCGGCGGGGGCACCAGCTTGAGCACGGCCTGGGAGATGATGCCCAGGGTGCCTTCGGACTGCAGCATCATGCCGGCCAGGTTGTAACCGGTGACGCATTTGACGGTGCGGGAACCGCTCTTGACCAGCTCGCCGGTGGCGTCAAAGAATTCCAGGCCCATCAGGTAGTCCTTGGTGACGCCGTACTTCAGGCCACGCAGACCACCGGCGTTTTCGGCGATGTTACCGGCCAGGGTGGACACGGCCTGGGAACCCGGATCCGGGGGATAGAACAGGTTCTTCTTGGCAACCTCGGCAGCGAAAGTGGCCGTGACCACGCCGGGTTCCACCACGGCGTACAGGTCGTCGGAGTTGATCTCAAGGATGCGGTTCAGGCCGTTGGTCAGGATGACCACGCTTTCCTTGCTGTCCGGGATGGTGCCGCCGGACAGGTTGGTACCGGCACCGCGCACGGTCATGGGAATGCCGTAGTCATAGAGTTTCTTCACACAGATGCCGAGCTGCTCAGTGGTGGTGGGACGCAGCGCAAAGGCGGGCACCACGGGGGGCAGCACCGCGGAATCATAGGAATAACTCTGGCGGTCAGCTTCGGAGCTGAACACGTTTTCCTTGCCGAGGAGATCTTCAAATTCTTTGATAAGCGCCTGGCTTGCCATAAGGGCCTCCTGTTACTCATGAAATATGCTCATCAACCCGGGCTCCCGACCGGGCCTGCACCCAATCTACCCGGAACACGAAAAAAAGAGCACGCAGCAAGACCTGCTCCGAAGAATAGGTTGATCCGGGCCGAATGAATTTTTTTAGCAAGAATTTCTTTTTTTGAAAAGGTAAAACTGCTCCCCAACCTGCTGTTGCAAAGAAAAAAGAGGATCCTCTTTTTCTTATATTTTTAAAAATATTTTATAAAATACGACCATAAACTCCTTCTCTTCTTTTATTAAGGTAAAATGTACAAAAAATGCGGCAACACAGATGATACAATCACTCTTTTCCAAAGAACGTCCACACAAAAGAGAAAGAATAGATATGCAATATGCTCTTCATTTTGCACATTACTGCAGTCTCTTTCAGGCACACTTATCTTACTGGTAAGAAATCAAAACAAAAAATTTTTCTATATCCTGTCCAGAATCTTCCGGAAACACTTTTTCTGCTCACCATGCAGGCTTTGAGATTGTCTATTTTTTCTCATTCGCCAAATGCATAATATATTCAAAGGCTTCTGCGCTCACCGGCTGAACGGAGAGACGGCTGCCCCGGCGCATGAGCTCCATACCGGCCAGGGCCGCATGCGCGGACAGTTCCTTGCGGCTCAGGGCAGGCAGGGCCTTGTGCAGGCGCACGTCCACCATCTCCCAGATGGGCTTTTCCGGCGTGGCCCGGGGGTCGAAATGATTGTTCTCAGGGTCCTGTGCCGTATGGTCGGGATACGCCTCGCGCACCACTTCCACCACGCCCACGATGGAGGGGTCGGCACCGCTGTGATAGAAAAAGCCCAGGTCGCCTTTTTTCATGGCCTTCATGAAGTTGCGGGCCTGATAGTTGCGTACGCCGTCCCAGGACGTGGTCTGCCCGGGCGCGGCCTCCAGATCCTGCCAGGAGTAGCAGCCCGGCTCGCTCTTGAACAACCAGTAGTTCATGGTACCTCCTTTTTTTATCAGGATATATTCTCAAAAAGAAAGTGGCAAGTGTTCTAGAAAGATGCTGGGCAGCAGGGGGAAGGAAGACCTTTTCGGAAAAAGGCCTCCCCCTTGCGTCCCCTCCCCTTTCCAAAAACTTTTTCCCTGCACGGTATGGTAAGTCCCGTCGCCGGACAAAAAGCGTCAGCATCGTCCTCTGCAAACGGACAGGAAGTCACATGACGATATGTAACGACCGGCCCCTAAACGGAAAACCTGCCCCTGTAACGTGGTGATACGGACGCCACCGTCACTTATTCCCCTGCATACCGTTCCCGCGTTTCACGCCCAGCCACGGCAGCCCCCTCCCCTGCCTCCGGGAAGAACGGGCATCCCCTTCGCCCTCCATCCTTTCCGGGTCACGAAAAAGTCGCCGGCAACTGCCGGACAACGACGGGGACCGACGGCCAGACCCTGACAAAAGTTTTTTCGGGGTTGGGGAGAGCACGAGAGGGGAAGGGGCAGTTTTTACAAAAAACGCCTCTTCCCCTCTCGTCCCCCCTACTCCACGGCTCCCACAACACCCATCCCCCAAAAACAACGGCGGCCCCGAAAGGCCGCCGTGACGAAGGCATGACACGCGGGAGGCCGCGCCCTCACAGGGGGCACGGCCGTCCTGCCTGTTATTCCATATCTTCCGTAAGGATCATGTGGCGCGCGGCCGCGGTCTCGTCCAGACGGCGGACGGGCATCTTCACCGGAGCATCCAGCAGCTGCTGGGGATCGGACTTGCCCAGGGCCACGATCTCGCGCAGGGCCTCGATGTAGGCATCCAGGGTCTGCTTGCTCTCGGTCTCCGTGGGCTCGGCCATGAGGCATTCATGGACGATGAGCGGGAAGTAGACCGTGGGCGCATGGAAACCGCGGTCCAGCAGGGCCTTGGCGATGTCCAGGGCACGCAGGCCTTCGGGAGCGGAGGCCACGAACTCGTGGGCGCAGATGCGGTCGAAGGGCACATCGAGCACGCCCTCCAGCTTCTTGCGCAGATAGTTGGCATTGAGGCTGGCGAACTCGGCCGCGCGGGTCAGGCCCTCGGCGCCCAGACGCATCATGTAGGCCAGGGCCTTCAGCACCACGGCGAAGCTGCCGTAGAAGGGACCGATGTGGCCGATGCTCTGCGGCAGATCGTAGTCCAGGGCATAGCTGCCGTCTTCGGCCTTGCGTACACGCGGCGCGGGCAGGAAGGGCAGCAGGCGCTCGCCCACACCCACGGGACCGCAGCCGGGGCCACCGCCGCCGTGGGGCGTTCCCAGGGTCTTGTGGACGTTGAGGTGCACCACGTCGAAGCCCACGTCGCCCACACGCATCTTGCCCAGGATGGCGTTCATGTTGGCGCCGTCGTAGTACAGCAGGGCATCTTCGCGGCGCAGCACTTCCACGATGCGCGGCAGATGCAGCTCCAGCAGGCCCAGGGTGTTGGGGTTGGTCATCATCAGACCGGCCACCTGGTCGGGATACTTGGCCATGGCTTCTTCAAGGGCGGCGGGGTCCACCATGCCGTCACGCGAAGGCACGTTGACGATCTCGAAGCCCGCCAGCACGGCCGAGGCGGGGTTGGTGCCGTGGGCCGAGTCGGGGATGAGCATCTTGGTGCGGTTGCGGCCCTTGGCCTTGTGGTAGGCGGCGATGAGCTTGACGCCGGTATATTCGCCGTTGGCCCCGGCCATGGGCTGGAAGGTGAAGGCCTTCATGCCCGTGACCTCGCACAGCCACCGTTCGGCGTCATACAGGCATTGCAGGGCGCCCTGGGCCAGTTCGCCGGAAAGCTGGGCCAGCATGGGATGCATGCGGGCAAAGCCCGGCAAGGCGGCCACGTATTCCGTGAACTTGGGGTTGTACTTCATGGTGCAGGAGCCAAGGGGATAAAAATTGGCATCCACGCTGTAGTTGAGCTTGGACAGATTGGTGAAGTGGCGCACCACGTCCAGCTCGGAGCATTGGGGCAGGCGCGGCGCACTCTTGCGCAGCAGGGCTTCGGGCAGCATCTGCGCGGCGCGGGGCGCGTCGTCGTCCACAGGCAGGGCCAGACCGGGAGCGCGGCGGCCTTCTACGGATTCGGCAAAGATGGTTTTCACAGCAGACCTCCCAGCTTTTCGACCATGGCATCCACCTGCGCACGCGTGTTGCATTCGGTGCAGGCCAGCAAGAGCACATCATCCATGCCCGCATAGGCACGGCCCACAGGATAACCGGCGGCCACGCCCTGACGCAGCAGGGCCTGCACCACCTCTTCGGCGGGACGCGGCAGGCGCAGGGCCACTTCGTTGCCGAAGGGCGCGTCATTGAGCAGCGAGACACCGGGCAGGGCCGTGAGCTTTTCCACCGCGTAGCGGGCCAGGGCCATGCCGTGTTCGGCCACGCGGGCCAGACCGTCCGGACCCACCAGCGAAAGGTACATGAGCGCGCGCAGGGCGCACAGGGACTGGTTGGAGCAGATGTTGGACGTGGCCTTGGCGCGCCGGATGTGCTGCTCGCGGGCCTGCAGGGTGAGCACATAGCCGGTGCGGCCTTCCAGATCCGTGGTGCGGCCCACGATACGGCCGGGGAACTGGCGGATATGCTCCTTGCGGCAGGTCATGATGCCCAGATAGGGGCCGCCGAAGCTCAGGGGCTGGCCCAGGCTCTGGCCTTCGGCCACGGCGATGTCGGCGCCCATCTCGCCGGGAGTCTTGAGCACGGACTGCATGACCGGATAGACGGAGATGACGCCCAGAGCCTTGCAGGCGCGGGCATGGGCGAAAAGCTCGCTGAAGTCGGCCACGGCGCCGAAGAAGTTGGGGTTCTGCACCAGCACGGCGGCGCAGGTGGCGTCCACGGCGGCCTTGAGGCCTTCCATGTCGCTCAGGCCGTCCTTGTGGGGCACGGTCACCAGGGTGATGTCCAGGCTGGAGGAGTAGGTCTCCAGCATGGCCCGCCAGATGGGATTGATGCACTGGTCCACCACCAGCTTTTTGCGGCGGGTGGCGCGCACGGCCATCATGCAGGCCTCGAACAGGGCCGTGCCGCCGTCATAGACGGAGGCATTGGCGCAATCCATGTCCAGCAGGCGGCTCACCGCGGTCTGGTATTCGAAGATGGCCTGCAGGGTGCCCTGCGAGCATTCGGCCTGATAGGGCGTGTAGGAGGTATAGAACTCGCTGCGGCCGGAAAGGGCGTCCACGGCGCGGGGCACGTAATGGGCATAGAAGCCCGCGCCCAGGAAGGAGACGGAGGGCGAGACGTTGGCGGCGGCCAGGTCCTCGAAGTAGCGGCACACGGCGAATTCGCTCTGCCCCTTGGGCAAATCGAAATGTTTGGGGCGCATTTCAGGCGGGATGTCCGCAAAAAGGTCGTCAAGGTTGCGCACACCCACGACGGAGAGCATTTCCTGCACTTCGTCCGGCGTATGGGGAATGAATGGCATAGGGGAGCTCCTTGCAGCGAAGGCTGCCGTGCTGGTGGAAAAAAGGCGGCAGGGCCGGGGCCCTGCCGCTCCACGGACTAGTGCTGCTCGTTCTTGCAGTGTTCTTCGTAGGCCGCGGCGTCCATCAGGCCTTCGGGCTGGGCGGACAGCTTCACGCGCACGATCCAGCCGGCGCCGTAGGGATCGCTGTTCATGACTTCGGGAGCGTTCTCCAGCTCGGTGTTCACGGCCACCACCGTGCCGCTGACGGGCGAGATCAGGTCGCTGGCCGCCTTCACGGATTCCACGGCGCCGAACTCGCTGCCGGCGGTCAGTTCGTCACCTTCGGCGGGCATGTCCACATAGGTGATGTCACCCAGGGATTCCTGGGCGAAATGGGTGATGCCGAGGACAGCTTCTTCACCGTTGACTTTGGCCCATTCGTGGGACGCACTGTACAGGAGGTCTTCGGGATTGCTCATGGTCTTCTCCTTGGTCCGGGGCGATGCGCTGTCCCGGAAGTTGATGTCAGCATCTGTGGCGGGGCGAGGGGCCCCGGCAGTCCGCCATCCGCATGGTGCTGCCGGGCCTCCCCTGCCCTGCCGGGATCTTTCCTGAAATATGGCTGGAGTACCGTCTTTCTTCGTCCGGCCGCGCCGGACAAGGGACGGCGGACAGGCTCCGTACCGGCCCGCGAAAGCCGGGACGCCCCGTGCCTAGGCCAGCTTCTGGCGGGCCGTGCCTTCCTTGTAGAAGGGCGCTTCGGTGACCGTGGCCTTGAGCTGGCTGCGCGAGGCCTGCACCAGATAGGTGGCGGCATCGGCCTTGTCGGCGTCGGCCCAGGCAAAGGCCACCACATGGCCCAGCGAAGGCGCGAACGAACCGCTGGTGACCACGCCCGCCGGGGTGCCGTCTTCCAGCAGGAGCGCATCGCCGTTGCGGGCGGCGCGGCGGCCTTCGATGCTCAGGGCCAACAGTTTCTGGCGCACTTCCTGCGCGCCTTCACGGCCCACATACAGGGCGGTGCTGGTCAGCATGCGGCCCATGCCCGCCTCGGCCGGGGTGTGATTCTCGTCCAGCTCGTGGCCATAGAGGGGCAGGCCGGCTTCCAGACGCAGGGTATCGCGCGCGCCAAGGCCCACAGGCTTGACCCGCTCATCGGCCAGCAGGGCTTCCCACAGGGCCTGGGTCTGTCCGGCAGGCACGTAGAGCTCGAAACCCAGCTCACCGGTGTAGCCGGTGCGGCTCACCAGCAGCTCGCAGCCCTGCCAGGCCTCGCTGCGGAAGCCGAAATAGGGCATGTCGCGCAGGCTGCGGCCCAGCAGGGTCTCCAGCACGTCCACGGCTTCGGGGCCCTGCAGGTCGATCTTGCCGGTCTGCTCCGAGATGTCGGTCAGGGCCACGCCTTCGGGCAGGCGGGCACGCAGGGTGGCGAAGTCCCCGGCGGCGCAGGCGGCATTGACCACCACCATGAAGTCGTCCGGGCCGAAACGGTAGACGATGCAGTCATCCAGCACCGTCCCCTTTTCCGTCAGCAGGAAGCCGTAGCGGCAACGGCCAGGGGCCAGCGTGGCCAGGTTGTGGCTCACGGCGGCGGCCAGCGCCGCATCGGCACCGGCGCCCCGGATGCGGAACTCGCCCATATGGCAGATATCGAACAGACCGGCATGCTGACGGGTATGCTGGTGCTCCACGAGGATGCCCTCATACTGGATGGGCATCAGCCAGCCCGCGAAAGGCGCCATCTTGGCGCCGTGGGCCACATGCCAGTCCGTGAGCGGGGTCTTGAGTTCGGCCACGGTTCCTTCCTCCTTTCCGGCGCGGCTCCGGCCGGATGACGGATGACACGGTCAGGACAGGGCCCGACCGGCCTGATGTTAGCGCAGAGAGGTCGCTCCTCCCCGAAGCGTGCGGGACCTGTCCCGGAACGCCCGGAGGGATGGCCTACAACGTCGTAAAAAACTGCTCCATGCGCTGCGGATCGCAATGGGAAAAATATTCCTGCCAGGCCACCCCGGTCAGGGCCCCGGCCAGCGCGTCGCTCCGGCAGCGCACCCCGCGCAGGCGCTCTTCCAGCCCGGCGATGTCCGCGGCGGCGAAGAAGTCCCCGCAGATGCGGCAGTCCCGGACCATGCCGTCCCGCACGTCCAGGCGCCAGTCCACCAGCCCCCAGGGGAAACGTTCGCGCCGCTGCAGGGTGAAGGCCGGCGAGGCGCCGTAATTCCAGTCCCAGCTGCGGTATTTGCGTTCCGCCAGTTCTTCCGCCGCCCGCAGCACCTCCGGCTCCAGGCTCCCCTCCCCGTCGGCGCAGTGGCGCAGCAGCGCGGCCCGCAGGTCTTCCATGCCGCTGCCCGGCGTCCAGAACTCGGAGATGTTGGCCACCCGCGAGCGTACCGAGGCGATGCCCTTGGAGCGGATCTTGTCCGGGTCCACATGCAGGGCCTGCACCAGCTCGCCAAAATCCAGCGATACCAGCAGGGTGCCGTGATGCAGGATGCGTCCCTGCCGCAGGGATTGCGCGCTGCCCGAGATCTTGCGGCCCCCGGCTTCCAGATCGTTGCGTCCGGTAAGGGAGGCCTGCACGCCGAGCTCGGCCAGCGCCGCGCAGACAGGACGCAGGTAACGCGCGAAGTCCACGGTCTTGCGCCCGTGCGCATTCTCCATAAAGGAAAAATTGAGGTTGCCCAGATCATGATAGACCGCGCCGCCGCCGGTCATGCGGCGCACCACGGGCAGGCCGCGCCGGCGGACGAAGTCAGCGTCGATCTCGTCCAGCGTGACCTGATGGCGTCCCACGATGACGCTGGGGGCGTTCTGCCAGAGCAAAAACAGGCCCGGATGATCCGCGGGCAGCCATTGCAGCAGGCATTCTTCAAGAGCGAGATTGAGAGCAGGATCGGTGGAAGAAAGGGAAAGAAACTGCATGGGACGCTCCTGAAAAGACAGCCGACCGGTGCCGGGTCCGGCATAAAAATAGCATAGCTGCAGGGGCCCAACAAGAAATATTTCAGAAAATACTTTGTGAAATATGGCGTGAGGTCGAGCCCATGCCCGTCTGACGGCAAGGCGGCACAGGCCGCCTCCTGCCATCCCGAGACAGTGCAGGAGCATAACCTGCTGTGAGAAAAAAGGGAACGCCACCTTCCGGCACGCCCGGAAAGATACGCCCATTTCAAAAGGTCGCACACGGGACCGGCCGCAAGGCTGACGCCGCTGTGCCATGTTTGGATGCAGAGGTGAAAGGGAATCATCCTTCTCAGGAAAACGACGTTCGCCAACGCAGTCTCACGCATACTATCCGCATACTGCGTCGATTTTTCCTGTTCATTTTTTGCGATACCAATGCAGGAATAAAGAGAGAATAGGCAAAAAACATCACTCTATCAGAAGATAGACTGTCATAAAAAATAATTTATGCAATCATGTGAAATGATTTTCTTATAAAATTTTTTTAAATATCTTATAAATTTCATCTATCGATTACAAACATTCATCTGTGATGGCGGGTACATCTTCGCGCCATCAGCCCCGTTTGCCCCTGCGGCCCGGCCATGGCAGGGCCCGATCCGCTCCTTCCGCAGCCGGGGATGGAGCAAGGGCACAAAAAAAGCGGGGAAGAGGCACAAGTCCTCTTCCCCGCCATGCGGACGCTTCGTCCTGCGGCCTAGTGGCAGCGGATGCCCGTCAGCAGATGGGCCATCTTTTCCTTCTTGGTACGCAGGTAGGATTCGTTTTCGGGGCAGGCTTCGATCTCGATGGGCACGCGTTCCACGATCTCCATGCCGTAACCGGACAGACCCACGATCTTCTTGGGGTTGTTGGTCAGCAGACGGATCTTGGTGATGCCGAGGTCCACGAGGATCTGGGCGCCGGTGCCGTAGTCGCGCAGGTCATCGGGGAAGCCCAGCTTGCGGTTGGCTTCCACGGTGTCGTAGCCCTCGTCCTGCAGGGCATAAGCGCGGATCTTGTTGGCCAGGCCGATGCCGCGGCCTTCCTGACGCATGTAGAGCAGCACGCCGCGACCTTCCTTTTCGATCTGGCGCAGGGCGGCGGCCAGCTGGCCACGGCAGTCGCAGCGCAGGGAGCCCAGGGCGTCGCCGGTGAGGCACTGGCTGTGCACGCGCACCAGCACGGGTTCGGGCGTGGTGATGTCGCCCTTGACCAGGGCCAGATGGGTGCCGGGCTCGCGGTCGCTCTCGTAGGCGTAGACCGTGAAGTCACCGTACAGGCTGGGCAGGTGGGCCTTGGCATCGCACTTGACGGACACCTGGCCGCGACGCATGCGGTAGCAGATGAGGTCGCGCACGGAAGCGATCTTCAGGCCGTGCTCGGCGGCAAAGACTTCCAGATCAGGCATGCGGGCCATGGTGCCGTCGTCCTTCATGATCTCGCAGATGACGGCGGCGGGCTTGAGACCGGCCAGACGGGCCAGGTCCACGCTGCCTTCGGTCTGGCCGGCGCGGGCCAGCACGCCGTCGGGACGGGCGCGCAGGGGGAAGACGTGGCCGGGGGTCACCAGGTCGTCGGGACGGGCGCCGTCGGCCACGGCGGTCTTGATGGTGGTGGCGCGGTCGGCGGCGGAGATGCCGGTGGTGATGCCTTCGCGGGCCTCGATGGACACCGTGAAGTTGGTGCCGAAACGCGAGCCGTTATGTTTGGCCATCAGGGGCAGTTGCAGCTTGTCGGCCATTTCGCCGGACATGGGCAGGCAGATGAGACCACGGCCGAACTTGGCCATGAAATTGATGGCTTCAGGGGTCACGAATTCGGCGGCCATGGTCAGGTCGCCTTCGTTTTCCCTGTCCTCATCGTCCACAAGAATGATCATTTTGCCCTGCCGGATCTCGGCAATGGCTTCTTCAGTGCTGCACAGAGGCATGTCAATTCCTTGGCTTGTGCCGTACGGGACGGCGTTATCTTCGTTTGTGCCTAAAGGTAGGGCCGCTCTGCCGTCCTGTCAACGGGGGACGCGCTTTTGGGCCGGGCCGTGGCCGGGCATGTCCTCCGCAGGGAGCCCGAAGGCGGACAGGGCATCCGGCGGCCCGGAGCCGTGGCTAACCCTCGTTGCGGGGCAGATCGCGCAGGGGCTGCCCCAGCAAAAAGGGCAGTTCGGCCTCCGTCAGCGCGCCGCGCTCCACACAGAGCCGGCGGAAGGCGGCGTCGTACCGCTCCATGGCCGCGGCGGCCTCACGGTCGCCCATGTCCAGCAGGACGAAATACTGGCGCACGTCGCAGGCTTCCTCATGGGCCTGTACCAGCTCCTCCCACAAATGGCGCTGCGCGTCGGGCAGGGGCAGCAAGGCGATGGCCGCCCGGCGGTCCAGGGCCGGGACGTCCCGCAGCAGGGCCTCCAGCGGCCGGGTATCCTCGCAAAACAGCACGCCGCACTGCACGGGACGCCGCTCATAGATGGTACAGCCCGTGCCGGGCGCATAGGCCAGGCACTGCCACGGATGCGGGGCCTTGCCCGTACCGGCCAGCTTGATCATCTCGTTCTCCAGCTGGGCCAGGCCGCCGCCCATGCCGTCCTGCCGGGCCCACTGGCCGCGACGCAGGCAGACGAGCATCTCCGGCTTCAGGGCGCCCGAGGACAGCAGCGGGGCATCGTCACGCAGCAGGCCGGGCCCGCCCAGTTCACAGCAACGGCCGCAACGGCGGCACACAGGCGCGTTATCCGGCATGGCTGCCTTCCTCCTTCTCATGCTCGGCGCGGGCGGCACGGTTGGCCTCGAAACGCTGTCCGAAGCGGCGGGTGAGCCAGCGCGAGAAGTCTTCCATATAAGCGTAATACACGGGCGTGATGTACAGGGTCACCAGCTGGGAGAAGCACAGGCCGCCCACCACCGCCAGGCCCAGGGGACGGCGGGCCTCGGCGCCGGCGCCCATGCCGATGGCGATGGGCAGCGCGCCCATGAGGGCCGCCATGGTGGTCATCATGATGGGACGGAAACGCACATGACAGCCTTCGGTGATGGCGTCCAGCGGCGTGCGCGAGGGGTCATGGCGCTGGGCTTCCAGAGCGAAGTCCAGCATCATGATGGCGTTCTTCTTCACGATGCCCAGCAGCATGATGACGCCCACGAAGCCGTAGAGGTCCAGCGGCTGGCCGAAGATCCAGAGGGTGAACAGGGCCCCGAAGCCCGCCGACGGCAGACCGGAAAGGATGGTCAGCGGGTGGATGAAGCTCTCGTAGAGGATGCCCAGCACCAGATAGATGACCACGATGGCCAGCAGGAGCAGCCAGCCCATGCCCTTGAGCGAATCCTGGAAGGCCTGGGCCGTGCCCTGGGACTTGGCGCTCACCGAGTCGGGCAACAGCGGCAGGCTGACGCGTTCCACGGCGGCCACGCCTTCGCTCAGGGCCACGCCGGGACGCAGGTTGTACGAGATGGTCACGGCCGGGAACTGGCCGTCATGGTTCACGGCGATGGGGCCCACGCCGGGGCTCATCTTGGCCACGGTGGACAGGGGCACCAGCTCGCCGCTGGAAGAGCGCACATACAGGCGCGTCAGGGCGTCGGGGTTGCGCTGGAAGTCTTTGCGCACTTCCACGAAGACCGTGTAGTCGTTGGTGGGCGCGTAGATGGTGGAGACTTCGCGCGAGCCGTAGGCCGTCTGCAAGGCCAGCTCGATCTGCCCGGCGCTGATGCCCAGGGCCGAGGCGCGGTTACGGTCGATGGTCACCCGGATCTCGGGGTTTTTGAGCTGGAGGTCGCTGTTGACGTCCTGGATCTCCGGCACCTGGCGCAGGGCGGCCTCCACCTTCTGGGCACATTCGAAGAGCTCCTGCATATTGGTACCGGTGAGGGTGTACTGGTACAGGGCCTTGGTGGAACGCCCGCCGATGTTGATGGCCGGCGGCACGCGCAGGAAGACCTGCATGGCCGGCGAGGTGTTGAGCTCGCGGCGCAGGCGCTGCACCACGGTCTGGATGTCCGGACGCTCGCCGTGGGGCTTGAGGTGGATCATGAGCGTGCCGTTGCTCATGCTCTGGCTGCTGCCCACGATACCCACCACGGAATTGAAACGGTCCACATGCGGGTTGTTGCGCAGCACCTCGTCCAGCTTGTGCTGGGCCTTGACCATGCCTTCAAAGGAGATGCCCTGCTCCGCCTCGGTGGTGGCCACCACAAAGCCCATGTCTTCGCTGGGCAGGAAGCCCTTGGGCACGATGACGCCCAGCCAGCCGGTGGCCAGCAGCAAGAGGAGCGAGAAGATCAGCGTGGTGCGGCGATGCCGCAGCACCACATCCAGGGAGCGGGCGTACTTGTCGGCCAGCCATTCGAAGGCGCGCTCCAGCTTGCCGTAGATGCCCTCATAGCCCACGCGGTGCTTGCTGCCCGAATGGCGCAGGAAGTAGGCGCAGAGCATGGGGGTCAGGGTCAGGGAAACCACGCCCGAGAACAGGATGGCCGTGATGATGACCACGGCGAACTCGTAGAACAGACGGCCCACGATGCCGCCCATGAACAGTACCGGGATGAACACCGCCGCCAGGGAGACGGTCATGGAAAGGATGGTGAAGCCGATCTCGCCCGAGCCGTCATAGGCCGCCGTGAGCGGGTCCTTGCCCATCTCCTGGTGGCGGACGATGTTCTCCAGCATGACGATGGCGTCGTCCACCACAAAGCCCACGGCCAGGGTAAGGGCCATGAGCGACAGGTTGTCCAGGCTGAATCCCATGGCCAGCATCACCGCGAAGGTGGAGATGACCGACATGGGCAGGGCCAGGCTGGGGATGATGGTGGCCGGCAGGTTGCGCAGGAACAGGAAGATGACCAGCACCACCAGGAAGACCGTCAGCACCAGGGTGAACTTCACCTCGGCCACGGACTCGCGGATGGATTCCGAGCGGTCATAGAAGATCTCCAGCTTGACCGAGGGCGGCAGCTGGCGGGTCAGGCCGGGCAGCAGGGTCTTGATGTCGTCCACCACCTGCACGGTGTTGGCGCCGGGCTGGCGTTCCACGGCCAGCATGATACAGGGCTTGCCGTCATCCGCCCAGGAGAGCTGCTTGTCCTGCTCCACGCTGTCCACCACTTCGCCGATGTCCGAAAGGCGCACGGGCGCGCCGTTGCGGTAGGCCGCCACCACATCGCGGAAGGCTTCGGCGTCTTCCAGCTGGCCCGAGGCCTTGATGGCGCTGGCGCGTCGCTCCCCTTCCAGCGAACCCGTGGGCAGCTTGCTGTTGGCATTGCTCACGGCATCGGCCACCTCGTCGATGCCCAGCCCGCGGCTGGCCAGGGCGTCGGGGTCCACACGCACGCGCACGGCATACTTCTTCTGCCCGTAGATGACCACCTGGGCCACTCCTTTGACCATGGAAAGTCGCTGCCCCACCAGGGTATCGGCGTATTCGTTGAGCTCGTACAGCGGCAGGGTGGGAGAGCCCACGCGCAGATAGAGGATGGGATAGTCTGCCGGGTTGACCTTGCGGAAGCTGGGGTCATTGGTCATGTTGGTAGGCAGACGGCGCTGGGCCAGACCGATGGCGGCCTGCACGTCCAGGGCCGCGGCGTCGATATCACGGTCCAGGGCGAACTGGATGGTGATGCGTGTTCGGCCCGTGGCATTGACGGACGAGATAGAGTCGATGCCCGCGATGGTGAAGAATTCCTTTTCCAGCGGCGTGGCCACGGAAGCGGCCATGGTCTCCGGGTCAGCGCCGGAAAGGTCGGCGCTCACCTGGATGGTGGGAAAGTCCACGTTGGGCAACTGGTTGACCGGCAGGTTCACATAACTGGCAGCCCCGAAGAAGAGCATGCCCAGCATGATGAGTGCCGTGGCCACGGGTCGGCGGATGAAAAGGGCAGCGATATTCATACGCTGCAGCATACCTGCCCGTCCCGCAGGACACAAGCGGGCGAGCCCCTGGCCCGCCCGCACAAATGTTGCGTCTGCAACGGTATTTTATTTGAGATTCAAGGGGATTATCCCCAAGAAGCAGCTCGGGAATTTTTTCTGTTAAAAACAGCCCGCCTGACGCAGGAAGAGGAAGGCCCCCAGCCCGATGCACAGGGCACCGATGACCTTGCGCAAAAACGGCGCCGACACGCGCTGGGCCATGGCGATGCCGCCCAGCAGGCCCACCACCTGCACGGCGCACAGGGCAGGCAGCAGCATCCAGTCCACATGGCCGCCCATCATGTTGCCCACGCTGCCGGAAAACGAGGTGGCGATCTGGTAGGGCATGGACAGGGCCACGGCATGGATGGGGGAATAGCCCACCAGCACCATCCAGGGGATGGAGGCCACAGGGCCGCCCGCACCGGTGAGCCCGGCCATGAAGCCCGTGGCGCCGCCGATGACCGCCCTGCCCTTCCAGCCCAGCCAGAAGGGGCTGCCTTTGCGGCCCGGTTTGGGCGGACGCAGGGTGCAGGCACCGGCAAAAACGATGATGACCGCCAGGATCATGACCAGCGGCCCGGCATCGATGCGGGCATTGACCAGCGCACCGGGCGCAGCACAGACGAAGCTGCCCAGGGCAAAGGGCACGGCCTCCATAAAACGGTAGTGCCCGTTCTTGTGATAGAGCCATGTCCCCACGAAGCCCGTGCCGATGAAGGAGGCCAGCGCCGTCCCCATGGCCGTGTGCGGCTCCAGACCGCTCATGAGGATGAGCACCGGCGGCACCAGGATGCCGCCCACCCCGGCCAGCCCCACAAGAAAGCCCACCAGCAGACATACCAGCAAAACAACGATCATCACGACCCCCGGATGTGCAAAAGTCGATGCGGCACGCTGGCCGCACCTTCTATGCCTTATTCTCCTTTTTGGCCCTGCTGGCAAGATACGGCGCGAATGTTGCGCGGATGCGTCCCCAGCCTTCCCCGATGCTCAAAATCCGTTGCATTCGTGCATCATAAAAAGGCAATAGATTCTTTTTACTGATAGTTTCCGCGTATCCCCGACAGCGCGTCCTCCCTGCAGGGGAGCACGTCAGGCGCGCCGTCCCGGCAAAGGGCATGAAAAAAGGCAGGGATCATCCCCTGCCCGTATGGCTTTTGGGAAAAGCGTTCCCTGCCCCGCGGGGCTATGGCGCGCAAAGCCGGATCACTGCCATTCCGGGCCCTCCATGAGCCCGCAGGAACTCATGGCCGTGAACAGCACGATGCCCGCAGCCGTGGAAAGGTTGATGCTGCGCACGCTGTCCTTGAGCATGGGGATGCGTACCTTGTACGGGGAGCGCTTCAGGATCTCCGGCGGCAGGCCGCGCGTCTCGGGCCCGAAGACCAGGCAGTCGTCCGGCGCGAAGGCGAAGTGCTGCAAAGGCTCCCCGCCCCGGGCCGAGGTCAGCACACAGCGCGGCGGCGTACCGCCGTTCTCCGCCGTGGCCGCGGCCAGCCAGCTGTCCCAGTCCGGCCAGACATCCATGCGCACATGCGGCCAGTAATCCAGCCCGGCACGCTTGAGGTAGCGGTCTTCCAGCTTGAAGCCCAGCGGCTCGATGAGGTTGAGGTGGATGCCCGTGGAGGCGCACAGGCGCGCGATGTTGCCGGTATTGGGCGGGATCTCCGGCTCGAACAAGACGATCTTCATAGGATGGCGTCCCTTGTTGATGACGACGGTAACTAAAGTGTGGCGGGAAGAGGGCTTTGAAGGGGACCACTTCCTCTCGGCAGCGGTCTGCTGACGCTCCTCCCTGCCCGCCGGCCACGCGGAGGCGTCACGGGCATGGACAGAGATGCGGAGGCTCCCCCAAAACGAAGGGCCGTACCCGCTGGCGCCGGCCTTGCAGGCATGGGCAGCGGGCAGGGGACGCCCCTCCCCCCAAAAACGATACGTACCGGCCGGGAGAAGCGTCCCGCCTACCCGGCGGTCCCCACCTGTCCGGTGATGCCCGGCACGGCCTGACAGCGCACGCGCATGTCGCGCGAGGCCCGGCCGCTGTCGTCCAGCACGGCAAAAAGGTCGGCTTCCACCACCTCCACCCGGGCACCGGCCGCGTCATGGGCGGCCAGCCGCTCTTCCAGCAGGGCCACGGCGCGTTCCTTCACGGTCTCCAGGGTGGCCGCACGCGGCAATTTTTCTTCCAGTTCCAGCGAGGGCACGCGCAGCAGGGCACGGCCGCTGTCGGCATAGACTTCCAGACCGGCGGTGGGCAGGGTCAGGGCCGCGCCCACGGCATTGGCCACCGGCGCATGGGGCGGACAGTCCACGGGCAGGGCCAGCCGTCCGGCCAGACGCTCGCGCAGACGCTCCGCCGGACCGCCCACCAGCCAGACCCGCTCCGGCGCGATGTCGCGCAGGCCGCGCAGGGCCGCCAGCGTGTAGACGGGGCGGGCATTGACGCCGTCCACCAGATCGCGCACGGCTGCCGCCACCTGATCGAGGGCATCGGCCACGGCCCGGGCCGCCAGCTCTTCGGGCTCCATGCCGTGTTCCCCGGCCAGGGCCGCCACGCCGCGCAGGGAGGCCGCCGCATCCCCGGAAAGACTGCCGGGCCGCTCCCGGTCGCAGACGTTGAGGGCATCCAGCAGCGTGGGACGCGTGCCGCCGAACGCCATGGCCGGGCCTTCGCGCAGGGGACCGGTATGCACGCGGGCCTCCGCGCCCTGCCCTTCCACGCCCAGCAGGGAATCGCCGCCCACGCCGATGGACAGGGAGGCCAGCGAACGCACCAGCGTCCGGCGGCCGCGCACGCTCATGCCGTCACGGTCCACCACCGGCGAGCCCTGGGCGAACAGGGCCACGTCCGTGGTGGTGCCGCCCACGTCCAGCAATACGGAGCAGGCATCTTCCGCCACGGCGGGACACAGGGCCAGTATGCCCATGACGCTGGCCGCCGGGCCGGACAGGACGGACTGCACGGGTTCCTGCCGGGCCAGGGCCGCCGGGACGGCCCCGCCGTCGGCCTTGAGCAGACGCAGGGGGGCCCGGATGCCCGCTGCCTGCAGGCTCTGCTCCACGGCGCTCAAAAAGCCGTCCACGATGCGGGCCACGGCGGCATTGTAATAGGCCGTGGCGATGCGGCGCGGAAAATTGAGTTCGCCGGACAGGCTGTGCCCGCACACGGGCGTGAGCCCGGCAGCGCGCACCACGTCGGCCATGGCCAGCTCATGCGCGGCATTGCGGGGCGAGAACTTGCCCACGCAGGCCACGGCCCGCACGCCCTTCTTTTTCCAGGCGGCGCAGGCGTCGGCCAGAGGGCGGGTATCCAGCGGCGTCACTTCCACGCCGCGATGGTCCAGACCGCCGGGCAGGATGCAGACGTCGTCCCCGATGGCGAAACGGGCGGGCGCCAGACCAGGCCCGGCGCTCAGCGCCAGGGCCACGCGGTCGGCCCGGCCCTGCACCAGGGCGTTGACGGCCAGGGTGGTGCCCACGGTCACCCGGTCCGCGGCACGCAGGCGCGCCGGGCCCTCGGGGCCGAATTTTTCTTCCAGAGCCTTTTCCAGAGCGGCTAGTGCCGCACGCACCGAAGAGGGCAGATCTTCGTGGCAGGTGGGCGCCTTGGCCCCGGCCAGGATGCCTTCCGGCCCGCAAAGCACGGCATCGGTATGCGTGCCGCCCGCATCGATCCCCAGAAACGTCTGCGCTGTCATGCTGCCTCCACAGGCATCGCTGCCTGAAATGTTTGTCTGCTGGGTTGTAAACTTTCGTCCCGCCACTGACAAGCAAGGCCCGTCCACTGCCCTGACGGGGAGAGTCCCCGGCCCGGCATACGGGGAGGGGCCGGAAAGACCGCCGGAGGATGCCCAACTGCCGCCGGGATGCAGGAAAGCGGCCCGGGATGCCCCGCCGGAAGGGTGCCGGAGCTCTCCTCTCTGCGGCACGGCAGCCCGCGCCCGGTAGCGGGCTCCCGCCTCTTCCCGTTGCGGGCAGCGCATCTTCCTGCCCGCGGACGCTTGCCATACGCGGCGCTTTCCAGTAAATTTTTACCCTTCGGACAGGCCCCGCCGCGCGCGGAAGATCCGGCCTGGCCAATATCGCGGAATATATTGAGGAATGTATCATGCAAACGACCGATTTCATCTGGTTTGACGGCAAAATGGTCCCCTGGGCCGACGCCCAGGTTCACGTTCTCACCCATGCCCTGCATTACGGCAGCGCCGTTTTCGAAGGCATCCGCGCCTATGCCTGTGCTGACGGCACTTCCGCCGTTTTCCGCCTGAAGGAACACAGCCAGCGCCTACTCAATTCCGCGAAGATCCTGCGTCTGAACATTCCCTACACCGTCGACGAGATCAGCCAGGGCATCCTGGACACCCTGAAGGCCAACAAGATGAAGGAAGGCTACATCCGTCCCCTGTCCTTCGTGGGTGATGGCGAAATGGGCGTCTACCCCGGCAACAACAAGGTCCACACCATCATCGCCGTGTGGCCCTGGGGCGCCTACCTCGGCCCCGAAGCCCTGGAAATGGGCATCCGCGCCAAGACCAGCTCCTTCGCCCGCATGCACGTCAACACCCTGATGAGCAAGGCCAAGGCCGCCGGCAACTACGTGAACTCCATCCTGGCCAAGATCGAAGCCAAGGAAGACGGCTACGACGAAGCCGTGATGCTGGACACCAACGGTTTCGTTTCCGAAGCCACCGGTGAAAACATCTTCATCGTGCGTGACGGCATCATCAAGACCACGCCCTGGACCTCCATCCTGGGCGGCATCACCCGTGACTCCGTCATGAAGGTGGCCCGCGACCTGGGCTACACCGTGGAAGAACAGCAGTTCACCCGTGACGAGCTGTACATCGCCGACGAAGCCTTCTTCACCGGTACCGCCGCCGAGATCACGCCCATCCGCGAAGTGGACAACCGCACCATCGGCGCCGGCCATGCCGGTCCTGTGACCAAGCACCTGCAGAAGGAATACTTCGGCGTGGTCAAGGGCCAGAACGCCAAGTACGCCGACTGGCTGAGCCACTACACGTTCTAGCACTCTCTTCCGGCGCGCCTGTAACCTTCAGGGGGACAGGCGCGCCCTGCCGTTTTTTTCATGAAGCACCTCTCCCTCGCCGCAAAATACCGCCCCCAGACCTTTGCCCAGGTCGCCGGACAGGACATGGTCAAGGCCGTGCTCTCCCGTGCCGCCGCCGAAGACCGGGTCGCCGCCGCCTATCTGCTCAGCGGCACGCGCGGCGTGGGCAAGACCACCATCGCCCGCATCTTCGCCAAGGCCCTCAACTGCCGCCATGCGCCGGGCCCCGAGCCCTGCAACCAGTGCGACCAGTGCCGCAAGATCACCCAGGGCAGCCATGTGGACGTCACCGAGATCGACGGCGCCTCCAACAACAGTGTGGAAGACGCCCGCGCCCTGCGTGAGAATATCGGCTACGCCCCCATGGAGGGCCGCTACAAGGTCTTCATCATCGACGAAGCCCACATGCTCTCGCGCAGCGCCTTCAATGCCCTGCTCAAGACGCTGGAGGAGCCGCCCGCGCGCGTGGTCTTCATCTTCGCCACCACCGAGGCGCACAAGTTCCCCATCACCATCGTCAGCCGTTGCCAGCATTTCGTCTTCCGCCATCTGGGCGAAGACGCCCTCGTACAGCACCTTTCCCAGGTCCTGAACAAGGAGAACGTCCCCTTCGAGGAAGGCGCCGTGCGCCTCATCGCGCGCCGGGCCGCGGGCAGCGTGCGCGACAGCATGTCCCTTTTGGACCAGACCCTGGCCCTGGGCGGCGACAACCTCACCAGCGCCGTGACCCGCGAAGTGCTGGGACTGGCCGGACAGGAACTGTTCGCCGACCTCTTCGACGCCCTCCATGCCCGGGACTGCGCCGCCGTCTCCCAGCTGTGCGCCAGCCTGTTCCGCCAGGGGGTGGACATCGGATTTTTCGTGCGCGAGCTGGCCGGACATCTGCGTGACCTGTTCCTGCTGCGGCAGGGCGGCGAGGCCGTGGCGCCCACTTTGGGCCTGCCCGGCGAGGAGATCCTTTTCTGGCAGGGCCTGGCCCCGCGTTTCTCCGCCGGTCACCTGCACGCCGCCTGGCAGATGGTACTGGACGCCCAGCGCGGCATCGTGCAGAATCCCGAGCCGGCCGCGGCCCTGGAGCTCTTGCTGCTCAACCTGGCCCTGCTGCCGCAGCTGCTGCCTTTGGAGCGCATGGACAGCGTCCCGGCACCGTCCGCGCCCGTACAGGGGCATCCCGCTCACGACAGGCAGGAAGGCAGCCCCCTCCCGCCCCGGGACATGGGCCATGCCGCACCTGTCCGGGCCCCGGCGGCCCGCGCCCGTGAACACGGGACCCCGGCGGAAAAGAGCGCCGCTGCCGGCAGCAGCGAACCCGCTCCCGAGCCTGCGCCCTCCCGGCAGCCCGGAAGTTGCGCCCGGCCCCAGCGGGAAATGCCCGCCGGACAGACAGCCCGTCCCGCACGGGTGACGGAAACCTCGGCCCCGAAAACCGCCCAGCCCCGCCCCGAGGCCCCGGAACATCCGGGGCATGTGGGGCCCAGCGAAGCGGGCATGATCGAAGCTGACGACATCCCGGCCGCCGCACCGGTGGAACCTGCCCGGCCCGCAGCTCCGGCCGCCCCTGTGGCACCGGCCGCGACGACGGCCCCCGTGCCTCCGGCAGCACCTGCCGTGGAGGCGCGTCCGGCAGCCCCTGCGGCTGCGGAAGGCTTCCGTCCCGACTGGCAGGCCTTTTGTGATTTCTGCGCCCAGCGTCTGGAAAAGGGCGAGGCCGCGCCGCAACTCCATCTGCTGCGCCAGTTGCGCGCCAGCTGGGAAGCGGACTGCCTGCGCCTGACCCCGCGGGCCGAGACCCTGCTGCATCAGACCGAGAAGCAGCGGCCCCAGCTGGAACAGGCCCTGGCGGCCTGGGGCGCCGGGCATCTGCGCCTGGAGTTCGTGGCCCCGCGTCAGGCCCGTACCGAGGCGGAACTGATAGAAGAATTTCGGAACAGGCCCGAGATGCAGGCCTGCCTCCGTCTGCTCAACGCCAATATCGAACATTGTACCGAATCCAACCAAGGAGATACCCATGCGTAACATGAACGATATCCTGCGCCAGGCGCAGGTCATGCAGAACAAGCTGGCCAAGCTGCAGAACGAACTCAACGAACGCACCTACGAAGCCAGCAGCGGCGGCGGCATGGTCAAGGCCGTGGTCTCCGGCAAGCAGGAACTGCGCGGCCTCACCATCGACCCCAAGGCCCTGGAAGGCGGCGACGTGGAAATGCTGCAGGACCTCATCATGGCTGCCGTCAATGAAGCCGGCCGCATCGCCCGCGAGACCCTGGACCGCGAGATGAGCGCCATCTCCGGCGGCATCCGCCTTCCCGGCGTGTTCTAGGCCATGCACAGCCAGATTCCCGAACCGCTGCGCGCCCTGGTGGAACAGCTGGCGCGCCTGCCCGGGCTTGGCCCCAAGTCGGCCATGCGCGTGGCCATGACCCTGCTCAAGTGGCCCGAGGCCGAGACCCGGCGCCTGGGCAAGGGCATCCACGACCTGCGGGACAATCTGCACCTGTGTTCGCGCTGCGGCGGCCTTTCGGCCACCGATCCCTGTGACATCTGCAAGGACGAGAACCGCTCCCGGGACACGCTCTGCCTGGTCAACGAGTGGGACAGCATGCTGACCCTGGACGAAGGCGGCTTCTATCACGGCCAGTACATGATCCTCGGCGGCCTGCTGGCCCCGCTGGCCAACATGGACAGCGACAGCCTCGACCTCGACCGCCTCATCTCCCGGCTGGAGGAAGGCGAGATCCACGAGCTCATCCTGGCCCTGGGGGCCACCATCGATGCGGAGAACACGGCGTCGTTCATCAGGAACCTCGTCCGCAAGCGTTTCCCGCACATCAGGGTATCGCGTCTTGCCCAGGGCATCCCCCTGGGCGCGGAGGTCAAATACATGGACCGGGAGACATTGCGCCAGTCCCTGCAATACCGGCAGGATATCTAGCGCGTCCCGGCAATTTCCAGACGGGAAAGGGAGCCTTGCCCAAGGCGCCCTTTCTTTTTTTCATGCCCGGGAACGGCGGCGGCCCGTCCGCCCCTGTCCCGGCACGGGGATCTTCCCGCAGGGACGGCCAGCGCCGTCCCCTCCTTCCCGCACATACCGGGAAGGCGTCTTCATCACGCCGTCATGTACGCATGTCCGGCGGCTGCCGTTCCGGGGGGCGCGGCAGGCCGCAGGGATGCCGTTTTGCGGTGTGTTCCGTGGACCTTTCGCCTTACAGCCCCCTGCCGGTCATACCGACGGCCCCGGATGCCACGCCCGGCCTTTTGCCGAGAGTTTTGGCAACGGGCACGGCCTTACGGCCGCCTTCGGTCGCGCGTTGCTGTCGATGCCCGTAATGGCCTCGCGGCCAATGGGCACGGCCTTACGGCCGCCATCCGGTCGCGCGTTGCTGTCGATGCCCGTAATGGCCTCGCGGCCAACGGGCACGGCCTGCGGCCGCCTTCCGGTCGCGCGTTGCTGCAACAGCGCGTGACACATCGGGCCCGGTCTGACCAACCAGAAGGAGAATGTTCCATGGAAGCACTTTTTGGTCATCCCATCCTGCAGTCCCTGCTTGCCGGTATCCTTTCCTGGATCTCGGTCAGTCTGGGGGCCAGTGCCATCTTCCTGCGCCGCGAGTTTTCCCGTCTGGCCATGGACTGCATGCTGGGGGCCGCCGGCGGCATGATGCTGGGCGCGGCCTTCCTGGGCCTGCTGCAGCCCGCGGCCGAGATGGCCTCCCATATGGGCCGCCTGCATTTCATCCCCATCGTCTGCGGCCTCATGGCCGGTGCCGCCTTCCTCATGGGCCTTGACCATCTCCTGCCCCATCTGCACATCCGCCAGAAGCAGCAGGAAGGCCTTTCCACCAGCTGGCGCCGCAGCGTCCTGCTGGTCACGGCCATGGCCCTGCACCACATCCCCGAAGGCCTGACCATGGGCGTGGGGTACGGCGCCGTGGCCGCGGGCAGCACCCTGCCCTCGGGCGTGGCCCTGGAGATGAGCTCCGCCTTCATGGTCACCGGTACCACCCTGCTCCAGAACCTGCCCGAAGGCCTGGTGGTGGCCACGGCCCTGCGGGCCGAAGGTTTCTCGGCCAAACGGTCCTGGCTGTGCGGCATCTTTTCCGGCTGTACGGCCCCCATCGGCGCCATCCTCGGTGCCGTCGCCTCCCAGGTGGCGGGCAGTCTGCTGCCCTTTGCCCTGGCTGCGGCGGCAGGCGCCATGGTCTATGTGGTCATCGAAGAAGTCATCCCCGAAGCCAATGCCTCCGGCAACGGCAACGCCGCCACGGTGGCCTGCATCGGCGGTCTCTGCCTGGTCATGAGCTTCTCCAGCCTGGTGGGCTAGAACGAAGAGAAAGCCCGCAGGCCGCCGGCGTCGACCTTCGACCGGCGGGCAGGGCGTCCGGCCATGCGGCCGGCAGGAACCAGACAAACGAAAAGGGCGCGGCTCCAAGGAGCCGCGCCCTTCTTTTTATCCTATGCTTTCAGGCAGGTATGCCCGGCAGCGGGATCCCGGACCTAGGGATGGTTTTCGAACTTGTTCAGCAGGGGTTCCGCGCCGTTGTGGCAGGGGGTGCAGTCCATGACGCCCTTGGCCCAGTTGGCATCGTTGCCCTTGGTCTGATGGCATTCGCCACAGCCGCTCACGGCGGGCTGCACGGCGAAGGTGCCCTTGTAGTTCTTGCCCTGTTCGATCTTGGCGTTGAAGATCTCCACGGCCTTGTAGGCCACGTCGGCGGTCAGACGGCCGCAACGTTCGCTGCGGGCCTTGCTGGTGGCTTCGATCTTGTTGGCGGCACACCATTTGGACACGGAGATGTGGCAGAGCACGGAGCCGGAAGCGTTGTTGGGCAGGTCGCCCTTGACGCCCTGGGCCAGGTCGCCGGGGTTGTAGATGGGCAGTTTGGTCACTTCGTACCAGCGGTACAGCTCGTTGACCATGGGGGTGCGTTCCTTGCGGCCCCAGAACAGGGCATAGGCCGCAGCAGCACCGTACAGGGCGCCGCAGATGGTGCCCCAGTCGGAGATGCCGCCCTTGTTGGCTTCCAGCATGCTGAAGGGGAACTGGTTGTACGGGGCGCCGTATTTTTCGCCCAGCAGACCGATGATGCTGTAGAAGGCACCGTAACCACAGGCGTAGCCCTTGTACCAGTAACCTTCATAGGCCACCTTGGCGCATTCCTTGGGATCCAGCTTGTGGGGCTTCCAGCCGAATTCGCCGTTGACCTGCTCGAAGCGCTTGGCCGGAGCCGCCGCCTGGGCGATGCTGCTGCCGGTACCCACCAGGGCTGCCACGGCCCCGCCTACGGCCAGACCACCGAGGCCACACAGGCAATTGCGTCTGCTGTTGTCCATATATCCTCCTTCTTCGGCGCGTTGCGCCCTCTATGATAGTCGTTACTTTTTTCACTACATTTTTCCAGCGGGGAAAGCAAGACCGCGTCGCATGGAACAGGGCTACTTTCCCTCCGCTCCGGCCGGGTCCCCGCCCCCGACAAACAGCCCCGCTCCCCTGCCGGTCATGCCGGCCTGAGGCGCTCCCGCCCGCCCCTCCCGGCCTGGGGACAAGGCCTGCCGCCACTGCCGGGCGGCTGTCTTTTCATGGCTGTCCATCCTCCGCGCTTCCCCTTTCCTCCCTGCCCGTATGCCGGGCCCACAGAAAAAAATTTTCATTTGCCACTGGACGAGCACGCAGAAAGACTTACTTAGAGGACGCAAGCGAAAGAGACGCCGCTAAGGCGTTCACCGATACAGTTTTTATTTCTCCGAGGAGGATCCACATATGTCCAAAATCATCGGCATCGACCTTGGGACCACCAACTCCTGTGTCTACGTCATGGAAGGCAAGGACCCCAAGTGCATCACCAATCCTGAGGGCGGCCGCACCACTCCCTCCGTGGTGGCTTTCACCGATAAGGAACGCCTGGTGGGCGAGATCGCCAAACGTCAGGCCGTGACCAACCCCAAGCGCACCATCTTCGCCATCAAGCGTCTGATGGGCCGCAAGTACGCTTCTCCTGAAGTGGACCGCTGGAAGGAACATTCCCCCTACACCATCACCTCCGCCGCCAACAGCGACGCCGGTGTGGAAGTGGACGGCCGCACCTACACCGCTCCTGAAGTTTCGGCCATGATCCTGGCCAAGCTGAAGGCCGACGCCGAAGCTTACCTGGGCGAACCCGTGACCGAAGCCGTCATCACCGTGCCCGCCTACTTCAACGACGCCCAGCGTCAGGCCACCAAGGACGCCGGCCGCATCGCCGGTCTGGAAGTGAAGCGTATCATCAACGAACCCACGGCCGCCTCCCTGGCCTACGGTTTCGACAAGAAGGCCAACGAAAAGATCGCCGTGTTCGACCTGGGCGGCGGCACCTTCGATATCTCCATCCTGGAAGTGGGCGACAACGTGGTGGAAGTGCTCGCCACCAACGGTGACACCTTCCTGGGCGGCGAAGACTTCGACCAGCGCGTCATCAACTACCTGGTGGAAGAATTCAAGAAGGAAAACGGCATCGACCTGTCCAAGGACAGCATGGCCCTGCAGCGCCTGAAAGAGGCCGCTGAAAAGACCAAGAAGGACCTGTCCACCTCCATGGAAGCGGAAGTGAACCTGCCCTTCATCACCGCCGACCAGACCGGTCCCAAGCACCTGGTGGTCAAGCTCTCCCGCGCCAAGCTGGAAGCCCTGGTCAGCGACCTGGTGGACCGTACCATCGCCCCCTGCCAGAAGGCTCTGGCCGACGCCGGTCTTTCCCCCAACCAGATCGACGAAGTCATCCTGGTGGGCGGCATGACCCGTATGCCCCTGGTGCAGAAGAAGGTGGGCGAGTTCTTTGGCAAGGATCCCAACCGTTCCGTGAACCCCGACGAAGTGGTGGCCATGGGCGCCGCCATCCAGGGCGGCATCCTGGCCGGTGACGTGAAGGACGTGCTGCTGCTGGACGTGACGCCCCTGTCCCTGGGTATCGAGACCATGGGCGGCGTGTTCACCAAGCTGATCGACCGCAACACCACCATCCCCACCCGCAAGAGCAACGTGTTCACCACGGCCGCTGACAACCAGCCCTCCGTGTCCATCCACGTGCTGCAGGGCGAACGTCCCATGGCGGCCGACAACATGACCATGGCCCGCTTCGACCTGACCGGCATCCCGCCGGCACCCCGTGGCGTGCCGCAGATCGAAGTGACCTTCGATATCGACGCCAACGGTATCGTCAACGTGTCCGCCAAGGATATGGGCACCGGCAAGGAACAGTCCATCAAGATCCAGTCCTCTTCCGGTCTGTCCGAAGAAGACATCCAGCGCCTGGTGCGTGAAGCTGAAGCCCACGCCAGCGAAGACAAGAAGAAGCAGGAGACCATCGAGGCCCGCAACCACGCCGACAGCCTGATCTACGGCACCGAAAAGTCCCTGAACGATCTGGGCGACAAGGTGGACGCCGCTGTGAAGAGCGACGTGGAAGGCAAGATCGCCGCCCTGCGCAAGACCATGGAAGGCGATGACGCCGCCGCCATCAAGGCTGCCACCGAAGAGCTGGCCAAGGCTTCCCACAAGCTGGCCGAACAGCTCTACCAGCAGCAGGCCCCCAACGGCGGTGCCCAGCAGCCCGGTGCGGGCGCCAACCCCGGCGCCGGTGCCGCCCAGGGCAACAACAACGACGACGTGGTGGACGCCGACTTCACCGAAGTGAAGAAATAATCCCCATACCCTATGCATCTCAGGGACGGCCCTTCGGGGCCGTCCCTTTTTTTATGCCCGCGGCCTCTTTTGTTCCTTGGCCGGGGGTGCTATCCTGGAGGGAACCAAGGAGTGCCTATGCGTACGCATCCCGCTTTTGTCAGGCTCCTGCATGTCCTGGCCCTGATCCTGCTCTCCGGGCTCTTCGTCCTGGGGACAGGCTGTGTGCATGACAATGACCCCTGGTATGACGACCCGCCACCGCCGCGCCATCACCGGCAACCGCCGCCACCGCCGCACAGGGTCCAGCCCGGCAAGCCTGCGCCGCCGCCCCATGTGTCTCCCCGCCCGGAACCCCGCCACGGGGACAACAAGCCCATCCCGGTCCATGACCGCCGCGACGACAGGCGGGACCATCCCCCGCGCCGCTGATCCCCTTTGCGGAAGCTCCCCGGAGCTTCCGCATTTTTCGTCTCCGGCCCCGCACAGGGCATGGAACGGGGATGGCCGCAGCCCCGCATACGGCCTGCAACAGGCCCTGCGCACACCGCCGGCCACTGCCGGGAAACGCTTTGTCGGGACAAGGATATTTCCTGCCATGACGCATCTTTACAAAAATTTTTTTTTGCTGCATAACTTTCTGGATTTGCAGATGGTCCCTCCTTCCGGCACGCCGGAAGACCTCCATATTTGTGCCTCCCACAGGCACAGCCGCGACGCGCTCCGCTCCAATCCAATCCTTGGGCGCGTCGCGTTTTTTTTGTCCCTTTCCCCTCCCCGCCTGCCTCTCTCCCGCCCCTTGCGCCACGCCGCAGAGCGGGCTATGATTCCAGACTTGCCCGGGAACGCCGCTCCTGCCCGTCCCGTGCCCGGCAGCATGTCCGTCATGCCGCCTGCCTGAGGCATGCCATCACCGGCCATCCGGTCCCGGCCCGTCCCGCGTCCGGAAACGACGCATCCTTTCAGCCCTGTACTGCCATGAAAAACAGCTGCTCGCCCCGCGTTTTTCTCCCGATCCTGCTGCTCCTGGCTCTGGCGCTCAGCGCCTGCCAGTTCTCTTCCTCCGCTCCCAGCAAGGCTCCGGCTCCCAAGCCCGCCACGCCCACGGGGCCTCACATCGCCCTGGCCCTGCCCAGCAGCGGCCCCTATGCCGGCGTAAGCGCCAAGATCCGCAACGGCGCCGAGATCGCCCTGCGTGAACTCCAGGCCGGCGGTCTGCTGGCCCAGCTGCATATGGTGGATACCAGCAAGCCCGACTGGAGCGCCCAGCTTGCCGCCCTGCCCCCCAACTGCGTCATGGTGGGCGGCCCCCTGCAGGCCCCCGTCTTCAAGCAGCTCCAGACGTCCGGCATGCTGGAAAAGCGCGTCTTCTTCGCCTTCATGCCCAGCCTGCTGCCCGGTGACGAAGGCGTGCGGGCCTGGCGCTTCTTCCCCAGCCCCCAGGACCAGATCGACCGTCTGGTGAGCTTCGTCACCGAAGACCTGGGCCTGCGCACCTTTGGCGCCTTCTATCCCACGGACAACTACGGCCCCCGCATGACCGGCCTGCTGGACCAGAAGCTCACCGGCATGGGCATCACCCTGCATTCGGCCAGCTACACGCCCGGCCAGTCCAGTACCTGGAGCGGCCAGGCCGCCACGCTCATCAATCCGACCACCCAGGAGAACATCACCGCGCCCATCCCCCAGACGCAGTTCGAGGCGCTCTTCCTGCCGGACTCCTGGAAGAACATGAACCTGCTGACCACCAGCCTGATGTACAACGGCGAGGACCGCCTCGTGCTGCTGGGCACCACCCTGTGGGAGCAGGGCCTGGACGGCAAGACCGTGGCCGAGCCCGACCGCTATGCCCTGGCCGTCTTCCCCGCCGCCTGGGACGCCACGCAGGCCCCCGCCGCCCTGCGGGCCCCCGGCACCGATTTTTGGGTGGCCCTGGGCTATGACTTCGTGCGCTTTGCCGTGCGCATGGCCTTCGACAGCCGCCCCCCGGCCGCCACGGTCAATGCCCAGGCTGCCAACATGAAGATCCAGTGGGCCATGGCTCCCCTTTCCTGGGACGAAAAAGGCATCGCCCACCAGAAACTGCATCTGTTCCAGCCCGGCGCCAACGGTATGGAGCCGCTGGATCTGACCCGCTTCCGCAACATGCGTGAAGCCATCCTGCAGCGTGCCGCCCTGCGCATGCAGGGGCTGCCCACCGTGGACGAGCAGGGCAACTCCCTCATCCCGGGCCTGCCCGGCATGTCGGCCGGCCCTGCCGTGCTCAACACGCCCGCGGCCACGTCCCCGACGCCCGGTGTGGCCCCCCTGTCCACCACGCCCCAGCCGTCGTACAAACTGCGCCTTTCGCCGGCCACCACCGGCACAACCCGTACCGCCCGATAACGGTGCACCTCAAGGTAGATCCCATGTCCGAAAACAAGAATATCAGCCAGGACGTCGTGGCCCACATGGCCCAACTGTCCCGCCTTGCCGTCAGTGACGAGGAAAAGGCCCTCTTTGCCCGCCAGTTCGGCGACATCCTCGCCTATATGGATGTGCTGGCCCAGGTGGACACCAGCGCCGTGGAACCCCTCTACAGCCCCGTGAGCCATGCCACCCCCATGCGCGACGACCAGCCCGAGCGCAAGCGTCGCCGTGAGGACGTGCTGGGCAACGCTCCCGAACATGATGAAGACTATTTCATCGTGCCGCGCATCGTCTAAAGGAGACGCATCATGAACGAGATCTGCTCGCTGAACCTGACCGCGCTGGCCGATGCCCTGCAAAAGAAAGAGATCGGTGCCGAAGAAGCCACCCGCGCCTGCCTCGACCGCATCGCCGCCACTGAAGAACGCGTGGGCGCCCTGCTCCATGTGGATGCCGAAGGCGCCTTGGCCCGTGCCCGCCGGCTGGACGCCCAGGGCCCCGACGCCTCCCAGCCCCTCTGGGGCGTGCCCGTCACCGTCAAGGACGCCCTGTCCACCCAGGGCATGCCCACCACCGCCGGTTCCCGCATCCTTGAAGGCTACATGCCCGTGTACGACGCTTTTGCCGTGCAGCGCCTGCGTGAGGCCGGTGCCGTGATCCTGGGCAAGAACAACCTCGACGAGTTCGCCATGGGCTCCACCACGGAGAATTCCGCCTACAAGACCACGCACAACCCCTGGGATCTCCAGCGCGTGCCCGGCGGATCCAGCGGCGGTTCCGCCGCATCCGTGGCCGCCTGCCAGTGCTTCGCCTCCCTGGGCTCCGATACCGGCGGCTCCATCCGCCAGCCCGCCAGCCTGTGCGGCTGCACCGGCATCAAGCCCACCTACGGCCGCGTGTCCCGTTACGGCCTCATTGCCTACGGCTCCTCCCTGGACCAGATCGGTCCTCTGGGCCGCAGCGTGGCCGACTGCGCCCGCGTGCTGAGCGTCATCGCCGGTCATGACCAGCGCGACGCCACCTGCGATCCCCGCCCCGTGGACGACTATGACGCCGCTGCCGCCGCGCCTTCCCTCAAGGGCGCCCGCCTGGGCCTGCCCAAGGAATTCTATGCCGAAGGTCTGGCCCCCGAAGTGCGCGCCGTGTGCGAAAAAGCCATCGAAACGGCCCGCGCCGAAGGTGCCGAGATCGTGGAAGTGAGCCTGCCGCATACCAATGCGGCCATCGCCACCTACTACATCATCGCCATGGCCGAAGCGAGCTCCAACCTGGCCCGCTTTGACGGCGTGCGCTACGGCCATCGTGCCGCCGACGTCAAGCAGCTGGCCGAGCTCTATGTGCGCTCGCGCAGCGAAGGCTTCGGCCAGGAAGTCAAGCGCCGCATCCTGCTGGGCACCTATGTGCTCTCCTCCGGTTACTACGACGCCTACTTCCGCAAGGCCGCCCAGGTCCGCCGCCTCATCCGCGACGAATACCTGGCCGCCCTCGAACAGTGCGACGCCCTGCTGGCCCCCGTCTCCCCCGTCACGGCCTGGGAAATGGGCTGCCACAGCGCCGATCCGCTGCAGATGTACCTCATGGACGCCTACACCCTGTCCCTGAACCTGGCCGGTCTGCCCGGCCTGTCCCTGCCCGTGGGCATGGCCGCCGAAAGCAGGATGCCCGTGGGCATGCAGCTCATCGGCAAGGCCTTTGACGAAGCCGGCCTCTTCCGCCTGGGCGCCGGTCTCGAAGCCGCCCTGCCCGGCATCGGTCTGGCACAGCTGTAGGTCGTAACGTCAGACTCAAAGGGAAAGCTGAGGGGGAGGGAAACCTTTTCGGGGAAAAGGTCCTCCCTCCAGCCAGCTCTCGATGCCCGTAACTTCCTTCGTCGTAACGGGCACGGCCCTGCGGGCCGCCCCTGGCCGGCCTTTCCCCCTCCCTTCCAAAATCTTTTCTTCCGATCTGCATGCAGGTCCCCGTCTTCGGATGAAGGACCGCCAGACGAGAGGAGCCCGGTCAAAAACTGACCGGGCTCCTCTCGTCTGGACTTTTTTTGCAGGGAGCAAAGGCGTCCCGCAGTCCTCCTGCCCCTTGGACCACAGCCCCGGCTGCCCCAAGTGGACACCATGGTACACAGTGAAGGAAACACGGCCTGCCCGGTCCCCCACCCTGCCAATGCAAAAGCGCCCGGTCGTTGTGACCGGGCGCTTTTTATGCCTGAGCAAGACCAATCATGCCTTCCTCCTCCATACTCTCCGGGGACTGGCCATCTTTTTTCCGCCTGTGGCGTTACGCCACCTGCCGGGGACCAGAGCAAAAGTTTTGGGAAGGGAGAGGGGAGCATGAGGGGAGAGGGAGACCCTTTTCCAAAAGGGTCTCCCTCTCCCCTCAGCAAACGTTTTCTTCCCCCCCCTGCCTAGGACTTTTTGAGCATGATATCCAGGATGACCTTGTCGGCCTCCTTCATGCCCGTGGAGCCCAGACGGCCCAGGTTGGCGATGCAGACTTCGATATCGTCATCGGTGATGCCTTCGTTGCCGGGCACCACGGAGCCGTCCAGGGCCAGCATGACGGCCTGGATGCCCGCGCCCACGGCGGTGGCCACCTTGAGGGCGCAGCTGCTCTTGGCGCCGTCGCAGATCATGCCCGCCACGTTGCCCACCATGTTGCGGATGGTGCGTTCCATGACCGCCAGATCGCCGTCCAGCAGCAGAGCGATACCGCAACCGGCGGCCGTGGCGGCCACCATGGCGCCGCAATGGGCGGACAGGCGACCCAGATGGTGCTTGATGTGGATGGAGGTGAGGTGGCTCATCATCAGGGCGCGGGCCAGATCCTCGTTGCTGCTTTCCTGCCGGATGGCGCAGGCCACCACGGGCATGGTGCAGGTGATGCCCTGATTGCCGCTGCCCGAATTGCTCATGACGGGCATCATGACCCCGGCCATGCGGGCGTCGGCCGCTGCGGCGGTCAGACGGATGGCGAAGGTGGGCAGGTCATCGGAAAGGATGTGCTTGCGCACCCGGGCATCCATGGATTTGCCCACGCCCAGACCGTACTGGCTGGAAAGGCCTTCCTCGGCCACCTGACGGTTCATGCGCGCGGCTTCAAGGATGAAGCTGATCTCTTCCAGCGGCGCGGTGGTGGCGAATTCGTAGACCCGGGCCAGGGTCAGGGGCCAGTCGGCGGGCGCAGCCTCGTTGGCTTCCGCAGGCATATGGTCTTCCACCAGGGCGCCGTCCTGCCAGACACGGGTGATGTTGTCATGGCTGTCACGCAGCTCGGCGGCGGCGCTGTGCCCGTCGGCATGGGCCGTGACCAGGCAGTACAGCAGCAGGTCGTTGTCCGGCAGGTGCAGTTCCACGGCGTCGGCGGCCACCATGGCCCGGGCGGCTTCGGCCTGCGCGGGATCGAGCGAGGCCAGGCACTCCAGGCCAAGGGCACTCTTCCCGCCCAGGGCACCGGCAGCGGCGGCGATGGCCAGGCCCATCTCGCCCGTGCCGGGGACCATGACGCCCATGCCGTTCTTGAGCAGATTGGCGCTGACGGCCACGTCCAGGCGTTCCGGCTTCCGGCCCAGCGCCTCGGCGGCACGGGCCGCGGTCAGCGCCACGGCGATGGGTTCGGTGCAGCCCAGGGCGGGCACCACTTCCTGATGCAGCAGGGCCAGGATGGCCTGCCTGTCGGCAAGAGACAGACTCATGCATTCTCCGGGCCTGAGGCCCACGATGTAGAAGGTTGGAGCAAGGAACGGGAGACAGGCTCCCGGGGATAGCGGGCGGATGCCCTTTTCGGCAACGGCACGACGCGGACAGCGGGGGCCACTTTCGGCGGACACCCGTTCAGGGATCCCGGCAAGACAGGGGACGCACGGGCAGCCACGAAGGGGAAAGGACTGCCGGAGAGGGCTCAACAAGACGGGAAAGGCCCGGAGACAGGGGCCGGAGCGTACCTGCCGCCGGGCCCCTCCCCGTCAAACGATCGAAACTGAAACGGCTAGACCTTTTCCGCCGGGGCCACGTCCTGCAACGGCCCAAGTTCGCCATTGCGGTTGAACAGGCCTTCCAGCATCAGGGTCAGGGCGCCGTCGCCGGTCACGTTGCAGGCCGTGCCGAAGCTGTCCTGCAGGGCAAAGATGGCGATGAGCAGGGCCACGCCATTGGGGTCGAAGCCCAGCACGCCGGTCACGATGCCCAGCGAGGCCACCACGGTACCACCGGGCACGCCGGGGGCACCCACGGCAAAGATGCCCAGCAGCACGCAGAAGAGCAGCATGGTGCCCACGGAAGGCAGGGAACCGTACAGCATCAGGCTGATGGTCATGACAAAGAAGGTCTCGGTCAGCACGGAACCGCACAGATGCACGGTGGCGCCCAGGGGCACCATGAATTCCACCATGGTGCGGCTGAGGACGGAGGACTTGCGGGCGCATTCCAGGGCCACGGGCAGGGTGGCGGCGCTGGACATGGTGCCCACGGCGGTCAGATAGGCAGGCGCGTAATGGCGGAAGACCTGCGAGGGATTGCGGCCGGACAGGGCGCCGCCGATGCCGTAGAGCACGGCCAGCCAGATGAAGTGGCCCACGATGACGATGAGCACCATCATGATGAACACGGGCAGGTGGCGGCTGAGGGAGCCCTCATAGGCCAGGCCCAGGAAGGACAGGCCCACGAAGAAAGGCAGGATGGGGATCATGATGCGGTTGACCAGGGCGGTCATGATGCGTTCCATCTCGCAGAAGATCTTGCCCAGGGTCTCGGACTTGGTCCAGACGATGGCCACGCCCATGGTCAGGGCCAGCACCAGGGCGCTCATGACGCTGAACAGCGGCGGGATGTCCAGACGGAAGACCATCTCGGGCAGGGAGCGCAGGGTCTCGGTGCTGGTGGCGATGGAGAGGTTGGGGATGATGCAGTAGCCGGAGATCATGGAGAACAGGGCCGCGCCCAGCGAGGAGACGTAGGCCAGGGCCACGGCCACCAGCAGGATCTTGCTGGCGTTCTGGCCCAGACGCACGATGGCGGGGGTGATGAAGCCCACGATGACCAGGGGCACCAGGAAGAAGATGATCTGGCCGAAGATATGGCGCAGGGAGACCACCACGTCCATGACGTGCTTCAGGGAGCCTTCGGCGTTCTCGCCGATGTACAGACCAAGCAGGGCGCCGATGATGATGCCGCCCAACAGTTTGAGAATAAGGGAAAAATCGCCGACCTTAGCAGCCATCCTGCACCTCCGGGGGGTTAAGATACGCAAACCATAGACACCGTGGCTACCGTAGCGCAGGCCAGAGGCTTTTGCAATGTGCCGTGCCGCATGGCCTGCTTTCCCCGACAAAAAAGGAGGCCTGCAAAGCAGACCTCCTGTGGATTCCTTAACCGGAAAAAGACAGTTCCCTAGCGGGGACGGGGACCGTCAGGCCGATGATCGGGCCGCGGGCCGCCGGGACGCGGGCCGGGGCGGGGACCATCATGGCGCGGGCCGCGTCCGTCATGGATGCCGGGGCGGGGGCCGGGACGGTCACCGGGGCGATGATAGCCCGGGCGCGGGCCGTCGGGACGAGGACCGGGACGGTGGTAACCCGGACGAGGGCCGGGGCGGTCACCGGGACGGTGATAGCCGGGACGGGGGCCAGGACGGTCGCCGGGGCGATGGTACCCGGGGCGAGGTCCGGGAGGGGGGCCCTTTTTGTAATGCCCCTTGGGACGGGGCTTGTCCTTGTACCAGCCTTCATGGCGGCCGTTGTCGTTGCGGGCCACCAGGGTCCCGGGCAATACGTCCATGTGGTCGGCATGATCCGCGACCACGGGCATCCCGTCAGCGACATGCTGCGCGGCCTGTCCTTCATCCGCAAAAGCGAACGTAGCCATACAGGCCAGGGCCAGGGCCGGCAGCAACAGACGAAAGTTCTTTGCGCTCATGGCAAAACTCCTTGCGAGTCGGGGACTGCCCGTTGCGGGCAGATTTGCCCCACATTTCCCGCATAGCATTCCCGCAGGAACGGAGCAAGGCTAAATATTTTTACAGGTAGCGGAAAAAATTTTCATTTTCTCCCAAAGCGCAACGCCGGGGCCCCCAGTCCGAGGGCCTTTGCCTGACGGGCCACGGCGTCGGCCTCCGGCCGGACATACGCCCTGCCTTCCAGTTCATATTCCTTGGCCGGCAGGCTGGCCCCGCCGCAGGCACAGGTCGTGGCCCTGCGGGGCAGCACCAGACGTTGCAGCAGCTGGCGCCGCAGGCCCAGGGTATGCGTATGCCGCAGGACGGCCCGGGCGACATTTTCCGTATCGGCAGGACGGCAGAGCACCCGCAGCAGGCCCGCGGGACGGTTCTTCTTGCCCGTGCCCGGCAGCCACAGCACGTCCAGCACGTCGGCGGCAGCGGCCAGCTGCTCCAGGGCCGTGCCCAGCTCCTCGCCGGTCAGATGGTCGAGATGGCACTCCAGCTGCATCACGTCTTCCTCGCCCCCCTGGCCGTGATCGGCCTGCCGGGGCTCCCGGGCCTCCACGAGCCAGGCCCGCAGGCCGGTGGGCGCCGGACGCGCGCCGTAGCCCGTGCCCATGGCCAGCAGGCGGCCTTCCGGGCCTTCCACGAATTCGTCCACCAGCACACGGGCCAGGGCCGCGCCGGTGGGGGTCACCAGCTCCGTCTTCGCGTCGGTGGGGTACACGGGCAGGCCGCGCATGAGGTTGGCCGTGGCGGGCGCGGGCAGGGGGATCTCGCCATGGGCACAGGTGATGCTGCCCCCGAACCAGGGCAGCGCACAGGCCGTCACCCGCTCCACGCCCAGCTGGTCCAGCGCCCAGCAGGCGCCCAGGATGTCCACCAGGGTGTCCACGGCGCCCACTTCATGGAAATGCACCTCTTCAGGGGCGATGCCGTGGGCCTCGGCTTCGGCCAGAGTCAGGGCCTCCAGCACGGCCAGGGCCTTGTGGCGCACCCTGTCGGACACAGGCACGGCGGCAAAAATGGCGGCGATGTCCGCCGGGTGCCGCAGGGGCTGGCCCTCCGCCTCCCAGCTGACCTCCACCCGGCAGCCGGGACCGCCGCCCCGCTCTTCCTGCCAGACCTCCAGACGGCAGGCCACGCCCGCCTGTGCCAGCAGGCCCGGCAGGGGGGAAAGGTCCACACCAAGATGGGCAAGGGAAGCCAGGGTCATGTCCCCGCTCATGCCGTGACTGCAATCAAGGAAAAGATGCTGCATCTGATAATGACTCCGTTATGAAACTCCGCGCTGCCACTTTTGCTTACAGGCTTGTTTGTGGGCGCAGCTTGGTATATGGTGAGAGGACAGGACAGAAAAGGGAACCTTCCCGCCCGCGGTATGCCGCAGGGTCTCTGTTCAACAGGAGGATCCATGCTCGTAGAAAACTGGATGGCTACCAACGTCATTGCCGTCAAGCCCGACACGTCCCTGCTGAAGTGCCGCAACCTGCTCAAGGAACACCAGATCCGCCGCCTGCCCGTGGTCGATGACCAGAACCGGGTGGTGGGTATCATCTCCGACAGAGACGTCAAGGGCGCGTCGCCCTCCAAGGCCACGGCGCTGGAAGTGCATGAAATGCAATACCTTCTGGCAGAACTCAAGGCCAAGGACATTATGACCGCCAAGCCGGTCACTATCAAGCCCTGGGACAGCGTGGAGCAGGCGGCCATCATCATGATGGACAAAAAGTTCGGCGGTCTGCCCGTGGTCTCCGAAGACAACAAGCTGGTGGGCATCATCACCGACCAGGACATCTTCAAGCTGCTGATCAACATCACCGGTGCCCGCGTGGAAGGCATGCAGTTCGCCTTCGAACTGCCCGATACCCCCGGCAGCATGCGCGTGATCTTCGATACCATGCGCAAGCACAATGCCCGCATCATTTCGGTGCTGTCCTCTTATATGGAAGACAACAAGCGCCAGATCTACGTCCGTATCCGCAGCATGGAAGAATCGGCTGTCGAAGCCCTCGTCAAGGATCTGGAAGCGACCGGCACGCTGCTGCTGGCTGCTCCCTATGACGTGTAGCTGACCGCCTCCCTGAAGGAAACAGCAGACGCAAATCTTCGTATATGCGTAGGTTTTGACGGTTTTTTCAGGGCTTGCCAAGATTATTTTTTTGTGGCAAAAGAAGTGTGCATTTGCGATTGCAGAGCTTTCGCAATTAATGGGGAATGAGCCGAACACCATATGCTTCGGCTGTCTGGCTCGGGCCGCAAGGCCCGAATAGAGCAAACGTCCAAGGAGGACACGCATGGCTGAAATTAGCTTTCAGGGCAAAACCTTCGAAGTTGATGAAGACGGCTTCCTGCTCCGTTTCGACGACTGGTGCCCGGAATGGATGGAATTCGTGAAGGAATCCGAAGGTATCGCCGAAATCACCGCTGACCATCAGAAGATCCTGGACTTCCTGCAGGACTACTACAAGAAGAACGGTATCGCTCCCATGGTCCGCATTCTGTCCAAGAACACCGGCTACAAGCTGAAAGAAGTGTACGAACTGTTCCCCTCCGGCCCCGGCAAAGGCGCCTGCAAAATGGCTGGCCTGCCCAAGCCCACCGGCTGCGTGTAGTTCTCAGCATTGCTTGAAAGGCGGGGCTTCGTCCCGCCTTTTCCCTTTCAGGCGTCCCCTCTCGCAGGCGGACGCCTTTTTCTTTCCCGGCCCACGGCGCCCCGCGCCCTCCCTTTACGCGCAGACAAAAAAACGGTATCCGCCTTGCCATGAACGTAAAAAAAGTCTTCCTCTGGTCCTTCGGTCTGCTGTTCACGCTGGGCATCCTCGGCTGTGCCGCCGTGGCCGGCCTGTTCTACTGGGCCTCACGCGACCTGCCCGACCTGGAACGCCTTACCGGTTACGAAGCCCCGCAGGCCACGGTCATCCTGGCCCGTGACGGCTCCACCATCGGCACCCTCGCCACGGAAAAACGCTACAGCATCACCCTCAAGGAGATGTCTCCCTGGCTGCCCATGTCCTTCCTGGCTGCGGAAGACGATTCCTTCTACCAGCATCATGGCGTCGATCCCGTGGCCATCGTGCGTGCCTTCATCTACAACCTGCGCAACAAGGCCTCCGGCGGCGGCCAGCAGGGCGGCAGCACCATCACCCAGCAGATCATCAAGCAGCTCCTGCTGAGTTCGGAACGCAGCTATACCCGAAAGATGAAGGAAGCCATCCTGGCCTACCGGCTGGAGCACACCGTCAGCAAGGACGACATCCTCCAGACCTACCTCAACTATATCTATCTGGGACAGCACTCCTACGGCGTGGAAGCCGCGGCCCGTACCTATTTCGGCAAGCACGCTTCCGACATCACCCTGGCCGAGAGCGCCGTCATCGCCGGTCTGCCCCAGGCCCCCAGCCGCTACAATCCCTTCCGGCATCCCGAGGCCGCCAAGGCCCGCCAGATGTACGTCCTTGGCCGTCTGCGCACCCTCAAGTGGATCACCGAGGAACAGTACCAGCAGGCCATCAACGAGCCCCTGGTATACTGGAGCATGCCCGAGAACCGCGGCGGGGCCTCCAAATGGTATTTTGAAGAAGCCCGCCGCCTGCTGGTGGAATTCTTTACCGAAGAGAACCTGCGCACCCTGGGCATCGATACCCTGAAGAGCGGCGAGGAATACGTCTACACCGCGGGCCTCACCGTGCGCACCGCCATGGACCCCGTGCAGCAGGATGCCGCGGGCGCTGCCCTGCGCCGCGGTCTGGAAGAACTGGACAAGCGCCAGGGCTGGCGCGGCCCGGTCAAGAAGCTCTCCCCCGCGGAAGTGACCGAGTTCCGCGAAAAAAGCACCTTCGCCCCCGCCGACCTCATGGGCAAGGCCTGGGTGCAGGCCGTGGTCACGGCCGTAGACGCCAAGGGCGCCCGCGTCCTGCTGGGCAAGGGCTACACCGGCTATATCCCCGTGGCCAACATGTCCTGGGCCCGTACCCCCAACCGCAAGATTTCCGGCTGGGGGGCTCCCGCCGTGCGTGACGCCCGCAAGGTGCTGAACGTCAATGACCTGATCATGGTCTCGGCCGCGCCCGTGACCGTCCAGGCCGAAGGCGGCAAAAAGGGCAAGGCCGCCACCAAGACCGAGGACTTCGATCCCGCCACGGCCTCGCCGCAAAAGCCCATCACCCTGCTCCTCCAGCAGGAGCCGCTGGTGCAGGGCGCTCTGGCTTCCGTAGAGACCCAGAGCGGCGACGTGGTGGCCCTCATCGGCGGCTACCAGTTCGGCGACAGCCACTTCAACCGTGCTACCCAGGCACGGCGTCAGCCCGGTTCCAGCTTCAAGCCCGTGGTCTACTCCACGGCCCTGGACTTCGGCTTCACGCCCACGTCCTCGGTGCTGGACGGCCCCTTCGTCTACGTGAACCCCTACACCAACGAAGTCTGGCGTCCCGGCAACTACGAAAAGAACTTCCGCGGCATCATGCCGCTCTATGAGGCCCTGACCCTTTCCCGCAACACCTGCACCGTGCGCCTGGCCCACAAGGTGGGCATCAGCAACGTCATCCAGCGCGCCAAGATGCTGGGCCTCGAACCCCACTTCCCGCAGGAACTGTCCATCAGCCTCGGTGCCGTGGCGGTCTCGCCCCTCAACCTGACGCAGGCCTACGCCGCCTTCGCCAACCAGGGCCTGGGCGTGCGCCCGCGCATCATCACCTCCATCACCGACAACAACGGCCGCGAGCTCTACCGGCAGGACATCCAGCACTGGCAGGCCCTCACCCCGCAAAACGCCTACCAGATGGCCACCCTGCTCAAGAACGTGGTCAACTCCGGCACCGGCAGCCGCGCCCGTGTGGACGGTCACGTCATCGCCGGCAAGACCGGCACCAGCAACGACGAGAACGATGCCTGGTTCGTGGGCTTCTCGCCCTCTCTGGTCACGGGCGTCTATGTGGGCTTCGACCAGCTCCAGTCCCTGGGCAAGCAGGAACAGGGCGGGCGTACCGCGGCCCCCATCTTCCGCTATTACCGCAGCCAGATCGAAGACCTGTACAACGACCAGCCCCAGGACTTCACCATGCCGCCCGGCATCACCATGCAGGACGGTCTGGCCTTCCAGGGCGTGCCCGGTCCCGGCCTCTCGGCCATCGACAACGCCAGCGAGGACCCGGCCACGGGCAGCAGTACCCCGGAGACTCCCGACACCTCCGGTGGCGGTGAAGACCTCATGCGGCAGATGTTCTAGCTCCTGAAACAGGGCCGTCCCCACAGGGGACAGTTCTGAAAAACAGACACACGCACACTGCGGGGCCTCCTTCCGACGGATGGAGGCCCCGCCTGATGTACCCGAAGCCTCCGCAGCACGGGCTGCGGGCGCTGCCACATAGCACAGATCGCCCTGCCCCGCCCCTTCGCGGACAGGCAGGCCCGGACCATAACGAAAGGCCCCGGCCGCCCGGCAGCCCCTGCCCTGCGGCGCCCCTTTCCGGGCAGTGCCCCCGCCCTGCCCCGACCCACTCCAACCACAAGGAAACACATGATCCCCTACGGCTCTCTGGTGGTCTACGTCACCCCCAACAAGGACCGGCGCTACATCAAGCGCCTTGAGGAAGGTCAGGACTGGCACAGCAACGACGGCGTCCTCAGCGCCGAAGCCGTACACGCCGCCAACTTCGGCAGCGAAGTGCGCACCAGTCTGGATATCCCCATCCGTGTGCTGGAAGCCACCCTGCACGACCGTCTCAAGGGCCTGAAGCGCCAGACCCAGATCATCTATCCCAAGGATATCGCCTACATCTGCCTGCGCCTCGGCGCCGGTCCCGGCCGTACCATCATCGAGGCCGGTTGCGGTTCCGGCGGCCTGACCACCGGTCTTTCCTGGTTCTGCGGCCCCACCGGCCGCGTCGTCAGCCACGAGGCCCGCGAAGAATTCATGAAGCTGGCCCGCCGCAACCTCGAATGGGCCGGCGTGGGCGACAACGTGGAGATCGTCCACCGCGACATCGCCGACGGTTTCTGCATCGACAACGCCGACGCCCTCTTCCTCGACGTGCGCACCCCCTGGGAATACCTCGACCACGCCGTCAAAGCCGTAAAGCCCGGCGCCATGTTCGGCTTCCTCGTGCCCACCGTGGACCAGGTCAGCAAGCTGCTCATGGGGCTGGAAAAGGGCCCCTTCGCCGACATCGAAGTCTGCGAGATCCTCATGCGCAACTGGAAGCCCGTGGCTGACCGCCTGCGCCCCGAAGACCGCATGAACGCCCATACCGGCTTCCTCATCTTCTGCCGCCATCAGGAGCGCAGCGCCGACTTCGAATACAGCCGCCCCCTGGGCACCCGCCAGCGCAAGCAGGAAGCCGCCCGTCAGGCCCGCCTTGCCGAAAGCGGCGCCAATCCCTACGACGACGGCGAGACCGCCGGCGACGACGAATAGTTTCCACAACGCTGTTTTGAACGAGAGGGGGAGGGACGTTTTTTGTAAAAACTGTCCCTCCCCCTCTCGCGCTCTCCCCCCACCCTGAAAAAACTTTTCTCTGGTCGGGATGCTGGTCCCCGCCGCTGCCCCACAGCAGGGAACAACGCGGCACATCGCCAAAAATCACATGCAGCTGCGACGGCTGGAGCCTCTCTCGGAAAACTGTGCCGCCCTCTGCCTGAACGCACAAAAAAAGAACGTCTTTGGACGTTCTCTTTTTTATGCCGGATACGGCAGGACGGCGACAGATCTGTCCCGATCCCGACGGACTTTGCCCGTCCTCTGCGACCCGGGACACAGCCTTCCCACCTATGTCCAACCTTTCCAAACGGAGACCGGCAGCCAGCGACCAGACCGCCGCCCCCTCCCGTCACTGCCATCGTTCAAAATAAAAGTTTTTGGAAAGGAT